>JACXTT010009728.1_pt1 | contig 13091 bp, 10 predicted proteins | sample 9270951 | NCBI WGS metagenome assembly JACXTT01 (sample SAMN15532306, study PRJNA645909) | rock metagenome | isolation source: weathered quartz diorite | place: Puerto Rico | collected 2017-06-21
GGTGTGTTTGGTTTTTGGGGGGGGGGGGTTTTGTGCGTGTGTGGTGTTGGTCGGTGGGCTTCACTATCTGGCGTCGCCGGTTATAGATGAGATTTGGAGATGCAGGCTGTTCGGCAATCGGGCAACCGCCGTGATGCGGAAATGCTGCGGAGGCGGCAACGGCTTTCGCAAGAACCACTTTTGGCTCCTTTACCATTCGGACAAGATAATCGGCCAGGAACCGCTTTGAGAAACGAAAGAGAGCGCCTGTCTGCACGCTGGTTGCGTTGAATACAAATCGAGGCCCTTCGTCATCTGGGGGAAGATCCTCGAGCGTAGCCCAGGTGACACAGCCCGGCAATGCAGGGACTATCACCGGGAAACCGCCGTTCTCCAACGGTGAAGCTCGATTTTATAAGTAATTGCCTCCATACGTGTGTGGAGACCGACCACGCGATCGCCAAGATTCCGACCAAGACTGAGGAGACTATGGAGCAAATCCGACTGAACGCGGGAGATAACCCGCAGGCTGCGGAGCACGCAGTGGAAGCGGTGAAAAGCATCAAACTGGCAGCGCAACGTGGCTCTGCGGTTATGATTCCCATGAGAGAGTCGATCGTGCAAAGCACACGCGACGCGAAAGGGGTTTTCATCGAAATTGGTTACTATCCTCAAGTTTTCGATCTTGCGATTCAGTGCTGCACGTTGTTTGAGGAGGGTTTAGGCCCGCCAGAAAATTATAAGACATTGGTGGACAGTTTATTGAAGGCGCGTTTGTACATGCGGGCGGTCGTGACGAGCTTTACCGCGGCGGCGGAAAAAGCGGAAAAGGCTTTGAAAGTGCTACCCACAATTCCAGCCAGCAATATCCCGTAAATGGAGGGAACAAAAACGAGCGCCGGTGCAAAGCCGCACCGGCATTTTGTGCTGCAGATTTGGTGCAGCGCGACAAGTATGGCAAAACAGAAACGTGGGGCTGGGAGATTAATCACAAAAAGCCGGTTTCCGGGGCGGCGCCGACGATCTGGACAGCCTGCAGCCACTCCAGTGGGAGAACAATCGCCATAAGGGTGACGACTGGTCGAAATGGGGTTGCAGGGTGACGTCCTAATGATGTGAGCGGGGAGGCTCAGCGAGCTTCAAAGTGCTTTCCTGCCCGCCGCCTTTACTTTCTTCCACCGTGCCTTTGCAATTGCCGAGAGCTTGGCTTTCGCGCCCGCGCTGAGTCTCCTCTTTTGCTGGCGCGGTCGTTTGCCAATCGCTCGCCTAATTTTGCGCCGGCTCGCGGGAACCGCGGTGGCGCTCGATGGAGAAGGCGTACCGAGGATCCGTTTTAACTCTCGCTCAAGCGACTCAATTTTTTCCTTGAGTTTGGCAGCCTGCCGAAGTTGGGTCGCGGAGATGTTTGCAAGTAGTTGCATATCGCCCAATCTTCGTACTGTGCCGAAAAAGTCAAGCGCGCAGAACTGAATCGCGGCTTAGTCTCTCCAAAAGCTGCACTTTGGAACTTGGTACCAAGAGATGGTTCCGGCCCCTGGGCCCACCATATCGCTAACTTACTTCAGGCACAACCGGCGGGTGACGTCTTCACCGTCGATGGCTTGCACAAGCGTGGTCAACACTGCAAAATCACCCAAACCTGCGTCACGTCTGGCGCGGTCCCTGAGAGGCTTCACTCGTCTTGATCTCAGATTTGCATTTCTCTGCTTGTTGCTGCAGGCGGTTAAACAGCAGCCCTGGTGTCAAGCCAAAGACTGCGGCAACCAACACGCCCACGAGATTCTTCTCGAGATCGAAGATATCAGTCAGAGCGGGCGGACGTGGCTTGTTTTCAGTATCCGCAGGCGAAATCCCCTCGCCGCTCGGATTTGTAGCCGTGGGGATCGGGTTAGTTAACGACTGCGTCTCCATGTCGGCGGCCGTTTTGAAGCTGGAGGGATTTGTCATCGCTCGCACTGCGTTGCTCGCGGATTGGATACTCGCGAGTGAGTTCGTCTTTGTGAGTGGTGCGTTTGTTATCGACAGAGTTGACTTCGGTCGGACATTCGAAGGTAGCCGCTCTCCTTCCTTTGGCGAAAACGCATTTGTAGCGTACGGCAGGGTTGCTACCAGGAGAACCCCGCCAACCGCAGCCAGTCCGCAGAATAGTGGCGTACTGTAAAGCCGCGCGGTTGAGAGTCCGTAGTCCGCAACGTCCCCCTCTTCTTGGGATTGGCTACGAAGTCGGCTTAAGAGTCCAATCGTGGCTCCTACGAAATAGAACGTCGCCCCTGCCACAACCGATCCGCGTGATGCTCCCATGATCATCGGGATGGCCAGCAGCATACACGCAGTCAAGCCGGTAAAGATGGTCGTTCCTAAACTGCGGTTACGACTCACGACCAGTCCGTCATAACGGTCGTCACGGTACTCGTTGAGCGCGCGCCGGACCATACGCAAGAGCGCTCGCGCCGCCTGGTGGCGCTTTCCTGGACAGGGGTCATCTTGAGCAGGTACCGGCGGTTTCAACGCCCTACTTTCCTCCACAGATAACTTAAGAAAATCCATGGCGCAGGGATCCAGCGCGATAACGCCGTGACGCAACTTGACCAACAGCTCTTCCCGGTTTTCAATTTTCGAACCGAGCAATCGCAACTCGTCATAGAGCGCGCCCGCGATGACGGTCCGATCCGGCAGGACCTCGATCAACGCCTCCTCCGCACGGTGGAGGCGCTTCCAGAGATTGATGTACCCGGTGGCCAAGACCCACGCCAGAGCATTCTCGGTGTTCAGCTCTGCCTCTATCCTTTGGACCTGATCCGAGGCCTGGGCGTCCGCGGTTTGCATTATCGGCCGTGTCTCAACGTCCTTCTCTGAACTTGCGATCTCTTTAGCTTGGTGCAGGCGGGCTTTCAGTTGGGTCAAGCGATGCTGTAGTTCGCCATGGCTGCTTTGGTTGCAACGCTCAGCGGTCGGCAAACCGCAGCACAAGTCCGCTGCCAGTACCCACAGGAGTACAGCAACCACACAGCTTGCAATTGGTGCCATATAACCTGCTGGGCGAATCAAGAACGTCACCAGCGCGCACACGATTGCAATGATCGGCAACAGAGGCAGCGTTACCACCAGTGCTGCCTGATGGTACGAACACCTACCGAATCGGGCCAGGGCGAGCGCAGCCAAGGACGCCCCACTGACGACAACGACCACACGCGCTACAAACCACGGCTGTTCAGTCCCTGCAATTACGGGCGCGAGTGCGCACCCGGAAGCAATCGCAGCCATCCCGATGCGAAGGTAGAGATCTGGCCTCCAGAGCAAGCGCTTGATTGATTCACTCATCGCCTATTAACCATCGGTGCTCCACTTGAGTCGTGTTCCGCCAAGTTCCATGTGTCTTGGACCGAATCTTGTTTTTTCTGGAGGTGCCCTAGATTCAAATCAGTCGTGAGAGCGCCAACGGGTCCCGTTTTAGCATCAATGACTTTCGATCTATATACGCACGAGAATGGGCAAATCTTTCAACGATATTGCGCAAAGAAAGTCAGGAATCGGTAATTCCAATCATAGAGTAATGCAGCCTCAGCACGGTTGAACCACATCGGACAGCCTGGATTCGGGGCAATCGGCCGTCCTGCGGTAAATCTATTAACTTGCGGAGCGGAAGCTACTAACTTCGAGGCATGTCTCGATCCGGGGGACCAATTTCAGCAGGCTATCTGATTAGATCCGAAGATGCCAAGAAAACAAGCCACAGGCGACGAAGCAGATGCTCTCTTGGTGCGGGAAATCGCAGAATTGCGCGGAGAGCTTGATCGGATGCGCGCGCACTGAAAGAAGCGGTAGATTGATGTTACCAAAGAGCCCAAAATAGAGCTATGCTTTCGAGCAACGTTATCGTCTCCCAGCACCTTGCGCGATGTTAATCACGCGCTTCAATGAAATTTGGATGGAAGGCGGCGAGGGAGCTCCAGGCCAGCCATTAATGCCCGTTGGCAAGGTACTGAACTAAGGTCAAAAGGCCGGTGCCGCCAACGGGAATTAACACCGCGCGAAGCAGCGGGTGCTCGGACCAGGGGGCAAACGTTCCTTGGTGGATGTCCCTGATCTCCCGGAGGGCCACTCGGATCTGATCCACGCGTTTGCGGTCAGGTTTCTCCCTTGCTTGGAGCAACTTTTCCATCAGTGTGCCGACGGCCTTGGACCGCGCGTGTTCAGCACAGCGCCGCAGCATTCTCGCGCAGTACAGAGCACAGGCTGCCATGAGGCAGAATATGGCCACCAGGGGCCACGGCCAGTCCCAAGTGTTGAAGACAGGATTGCGTGCGATCACCAACAGGAACAACAGTGTGAACGGGTAAAAGATCAATCGCCCAACCGTTTCAGTCAGTCGCGCTATTAATTGGATGTCGAGCCACTCGATCATATGATTGTGCGCCGTGCCCGAGTTCGTCCCGAACTCCTCCAGAATGGCGGTGGGCCAGGTGCTCGGATGTTCCTGCAGTTTGTTGATGAATTTGGTGCACTGCCCAGTGACGTCGACGACAAAGAAGGTCACCAGCATCGAGACGATGAGGCTGCTCCACTGCATAACCAAGTCGACGAAACGGCTGTCCTCGCCACGGCAAGGGGGTCGGTACAATCCTCCAATCGCCACCAGACTAATGTATAACACTAGGCTGCACAAGGTCCATTGTCCAATGCGATGCCACCGTTTGCGCAGCGAGTTCCGCTGCCGATAGTCGCGAAACAGCTTGGCCACGTCGACAGTAACCTCCGGGCTCGGCGCATCCCATCGCTCCAGTCCCACCGTGTCCGAGATGAAGGCGTTCACGGCGCCGAAGGATACCCGCGCGGGTCTCGTGGGCGGGGGAGTTTCTGCTACGTCGAGTTTAAAATCACGCGCCAATTGACGATAGACGTTTTCTGTATCCAGTTTCCCTTTCGCCAGGAAGTATAGGCCCAGAAAGATCGCCACGAGTCGCAGACATTCGGTTGGCCAGATGCTCAAACCACCAAGCATCGACCACGGTTCGCCCATGCTTTCGTGCTGCTCGGTCCAGATGAGCCCGATCAGCAAGATGAGAGCTATGACGAATCCCCACACGATGAACATGAAAGCGAACGGACGATCATTTCCGAACTCGCACTCGATTTGTTTGTGGAGGTTGGGGCGAAAGCGCCCCAGAGGCCAAACAGCCGCCAACGCGAGCCGATGGACTGTAGCGCTGAAGCGGACAAGCGAGGCCAGGGTCATCAACAGCACGACAACGATTCCTCCTAACACGTGGACACGGGGATGCCAGCGGAGTCGTTCAGGGTAGAGGCTAGGCACTTTCGCGTTTGGCGCGTCGACAATACCGTTGGTGCCGAGTTGGTACAGGCCGTCGTGGCCGACCTCGAAGAGTTGCGGGGCGACCTCAGAGAGCTTGTTGGTGGAAACAGAACCCAGCGCCATCTGGCACGCGAGGTACAGCCCGGTCTGATAACTGTCACGAAAGCGCGGTAGTTCACCTTGATATGCCTTGTTTAAGTCCAAGCCGAAGCTGGAAGCGATGACCAGATTACGTGTCGACTGCCACTCGAGCGGGTGCAAGAGCCGCGCGTCGACGTCTGTCGTGAAAAATACGCGGCCAGGAAATAGCGGACGTAGCGCTTGCAGTAGCAACAATTTGTCATAGACATCGCTGCCGATCACGCCAATCGCTTTGAGCTCTCTGCCATCTTTTCGCGCTTGGTGATCGAGTTCTGTGAGCTTGGACGCCAGTCGGCGGGTGTAGTCCAGCTGACTGTCTCCCTCGGGCCGTTCCATCTCGTAAACCGTTTGCTGGCCTTCCCTCCCCTCGGACTTTCCGGCCGAGGTCTGTGCTTCTTTCGGGGTTGGAATATTCCCGTCGACGCCCCGCAGATAACTGAATTGCCAAATATTGGGGCCGAGCCGGCCCCACTGGGATAAATGTGGGCCCTCAAACGACTTGACGAGGCCCGCCAAGCTATTGAGGGAACCTCTGCGAATTCTCTCGACGACGGCCGCGAACGTGATAGGTAATGCGCGGCCGTAATGGCTGTCCCATTCCGAAAGCAAGACCACGCAATCCTGCCGGTTGGTCACCTCCACACCCCGCAGTTTGAGTTCGCCCACCAGGCTTTCGCACAGTTCGTCGTCGGTGCAACCCACCTGCCGAAAGTGGAGGCCGTTGTCGTTCCACAACTTCGCCTGCACTGCCGCTCGGGTGTTTTTCAATGGGTTCTCAATCAACACCGCATCCGCCGCTGACGCCCAGGAGGAATACACTTCCAAGGAGCCCTCCTGCAGCCCAGGAGCTACGCGGGTAACCTTGTTAGTGTCACCGAGCATATTGAGCAGCGTCGTGGAGCTGCGCGGGCCGATTACTTCGAACGATAGATTTGTCGCCCTATCAATCTGGCCGCTGTGGAGCAGACTGATTAATTGGCCGAGACGCCTGACGGGTGAGTCTTTGAATGCCTCGTCTTCCAGCCACAACACCAGCACCGTCTCGTAGCGTGGCCCGAGGGAGCCAATTCGGTGGGCCAGAGGGGATCGGGCAAACCATTCGAACGGGACGATGAGTTTGTCCCAATAATTCGTGACCTCAAAGTATCCGATGTGTTCGTCGTCGAAGGGGACATAACCGGACACGCCGAGGGACGCGACCACAGCATAGCGGGTCTTCAGTCGTGATTCGTGGTCGTCAGCATACGGCCGGCCCGTCTCCATGACCAACATCACCGCGACCTGGTTGGTGGATTCTTTAACCTGGCTGGCCAAATCGCTGGCCACCTCCTTCACACTGTGGCGAGCGTCGCGGTGATCGTTGGTGGTGTTCAAGGTCGTAGCGTGATTGTTAGCTGCCTCATACGGGTCTTGCCACAGTCGCGCTTGCACGTCCTGGACGCCCGGTTTTTCGGATTGGTGTTGAAACGTTTCCGGCGGTCGCGAACTTTTCAGAGCAGGCCGCAACCACAAATAACCGCCTAGTAAGGTCGCAATTGCGAGGATCGTTGCCGCCGGAATCATCGGCGGCTTGCCCTGTGACTCTTCCGCCATGGTGTTCTTTACTCCTGCTCGGCCTGTCGCTTCTTTGTCACGCCGGTTTGCCGCTCAGGGATGCGGACTGGCCACCACTACCCGTCCCCCCAGTACCGCCCACTCCTGCTACGCCAGCACCTCCGCCGACCGCGCCAGGGCTGCCGGTCGTTGGAGAGGCTGGAAGGCTCTTCGTCATAAAGCCCTCGATGAAATCGGCCCCGGCGTATCCCGCTGCGATCCCACCGAGAAGAAAGGCCTTGTCGATGACAACACCAAGTCTGGCAGCGGCGTAAAGCACACCGGCCACTGCTCCCAGGAAAAGGCTGACGATAAGCTGCTTGGTGTCGAACCATTCCTCCCATTTCTTCCCGTTCGCCTTAGCTGCATCCATCTCCTTCTTGATGCCGACGATCATTCGTCCGACCTGCCCAGCCGCCCCGATGATGATTCCAACCAACAGGACGTCTAGCACTCCGCAAGGATTGACCGGACTGACCGCAGACGTCGCCTTCAGCGCTGCTTGCTGGTCGCTGGCTGGTGGCATTTCCGTTACCGCAGCCTTTGCGGCAGCATTAGTTCCCGCGGTCCCCTGTGCAAGAACCGTTGTTGAACTTCCCACGATCAGTCCGACTGCAGCGAATAGGGTAGCCGTTATCGGCATTCTCAAACCCGCTCTCCTGTTAATCATTTGGTTGTCCTCCGGATGATTTATTGGCACTAATTCAAAACGAGGCGCTCGACGCCGCTCAGAGTTTGACAAGTGGCCGCCATTTCCCCGATCCAACATCGGCAATGTATCCGCTCACGCTGATTGGAATTTATCGTGTTTGAGATTTCAAGAGTTTCATTCGCGAAAAACTGGTTTCCTACCGCTCAGGCGACTTGTGATGTGACAACTGCGCCGCGCGCGGCTTGCTGAAACCAACGACTCATTCGTGACCGATTGCGTCCAATCCAGCATATGCGAAAGTGAGCCGGATTGCGCTTCTGCCGGTATGTACGCGAGGAAAGAACTCGATCTTTCAGGAATCTGTCTTTGATTCGTCGATGGAAATGGCTAGGCGACCACACGGTGAGCTCAGTTTCGTTGATGATTGAGTTTTGCAAGCGAAGATTCAAGTCCACGCTGTTGAGCCCTCCAATTGTCGCATCTAGACAAGAATGTCGCCTTTTGACAATTGACCAGGCTTCTCATCCGGCAGCTTCAAGCCTTAATATGCTGCATGTGCGACGGATTAGAGGGCGCTACAGCGCGTCTACCAAAACGCGGGCAACAGTCCATAAACCAGAACAAAAGTGAAAGAGGTCTATTATGATTGAAATGTGTGAGGGTTCACTACAATTCCCGGCTTTGCGAGATAGAGGGCCGGACACTCGAAATTCATTACCCTGCCTTTTTTCAGGCCCTGTGAGGAAGGCATGTTGCGTCATTCACGGATTTGACTATGGCTACACGGATGGCGATCACCATGTGTGGCGTACGACCATATCGCTGGATTGCAGAATCGACGGTGATGTTGTCACCGTTATAGGAACTTTTGGTTTCCGTGATTCTAGCGGTAACTGGGATGATAGGTACGACGGCACAGTTAACTTTTGTGTTATTGCCGATGTACAACCAAGAACCGCAGATTTTGTCTCGCGGTTAGCTTATTATGGAACGGTTAGCGTTCATCAGAGCCCTGAGGCGGCAGCTATTGGCGCGCCTTTACCACAGGGAGAATCCTCCCGAGCGGTGGCCTCACAAAGGAAAGTAGCTAAGGAGACCTGAGCATTCTTAGAACAGAGAGCGGTAATTCACACGGCTGCTAACGAGAGACGATTTATCGGGCCGGAGCGGTTGCTTGGATGGCTGCTGGCAGAATCCGACCATTCTACTTGTCAACTGGTAGTCAATGCGAGCCACAAGTGGGCGAGTCAAATGCACCAATCTTGAATTGAGGCTAGCGTTTCAGCGAGGGTTGTACTTCAGAATTTGATAGCTGCAATGAGACGATCTAGAATGGAACAGAGAATCTGAGTTCGGAGCAACACGCTCTACCAGCTGGTGCGTGATTATATGGCCGAGAAGCAGCAGCGGATTGTCGGCGAGCAAACGTTGCTTGGGCCTTTTCTGATTGTTCCACGACACCACGCCGCGCGTTCATGTGCGAGACGAAACGTTTGGGGATGTTGATTCGGGTGAAACCTTCGGTGGTCCTGGCTCGCTACCGGCTCATACTTTTGACTGAATTCGACTCCAAAAAAACTAGCCACCATTGGGTGCATAAATGAAAATGCCAAAATGAAGTCAAAGCTTAATGCGCTTCTCGATCAGGCAACCTGCCGTATTTTCTTGGGGGATCAACTAAAAGGCGCAGGAAGCCTGATCAGTGATTCCGGCATCGTTATTACGGCCGCTGACGTGCTTGGAAGCCATCCCGCCAAAATAAGACCGGAAATTCGATTTTCGGACAATATACCACTTCGCGCAAAGATATTAGCAACTTCGTCTGGTGTCTCACTGCTTCAGGTGACCCAAGGCACCAGAGGGCGAACGCCTCTTCAAATCAGATTCCGCAGGCACAAGCAAGGACAGCCTAAAGTAGGAATGGTGGTGGTGCGCGGATTTGCCGCCGCTGAACCAACTAGACCGATCTCCATAAACGGACACCTCATTGAGGTGACGGAATTAAGGAATCGATTTGGTCATCCCTTATTCCATTTCGAGGCCGAAGAACTAATCCCAGGCATGTTTCCTGGGGCGACTGTCTTTAGCGAACCCTTAGAAGGCATCATTGGCATTGAGTCACCAATTGTCATTCCTGACAAATCGGGAACGGTTATCAACCAAGTGGTGCCGTTTGGAGAGGAATTACAGGAGGATCTGGAAAAGTTACATCTCCCTGGCTTGGGGCGATTGCGCAAAGCGTTTGCCCCTGGCGTAGAAGTATTCGAGGTCGATTTGGATAAAGTACCTACAGGTGCGGACACCAAACCAAAAAAGATCGAGCCGCGAGGGACCGAAGCTTTCCGTTACCCGGTTGGAGAGTTTTACGTTGTTGGTAGTAATGGGGACAGCGGACATCCGGGAAAACCGGGTGTGCTTATTCCCATAAGCGACTGGATACGCGAGCCGTCAACCCCGTCTTCGCGCGTCGAATTTCGCTTCCGCCTTGACACAAAAAAGACTGGCATTCCCTTCAAGGGTTCCCCGCCCGGACTTAAGAAGCCGCGGGACGTGAATTATCCATTGACGCTGGACGTAGACGTGTGGTCGGACGAAATCGGATTTATAGCTGACGAAGGTCTGAAGAGAACTGCACGGCGGCAAATCCAGCTTGACGGGCCAGGACCGTCCACCATCGCCCGTTTCCCGGTTCAATTGCCCGCAGCATTCCTGCAAAAAAGGAAGGGCGTAATTTTTGTATTTCTGCGCCACGCGGACGAACTCATTGCAGGGTTTCGAGTCGAAACAGCGCTTACGCCGGAGGGCGTGGAAAATGAGCAGGCCCAAACACTGGAGCACATCTATCTTTCCGAAAAGTGGTTCACGTTTGAAGGTGTTCAACTCCAAGCTCCGTCCGTGACTATTTATTTCCGCCGGGAAAACGACATTATTCGGCTGTTCTGTTTTTCGAAGAACAACGCCCTGTGGGCTGAGATTCAAAAGGACGCAAAGGATTTTGGCAGCCTGACGCGGGATATTTATCTCGAAATTGAAAAACTCGCAGAGAATTCGCAACACCCCGGTTACAAGCCCATGCCGAACGAGGCATACGCGATTTCACACCGAGGATTTCAAATTTTCAGCGCAATGTTTTACAGCCAAAGCAACGCTCAGAGGGAAACATCGGCGGGTTTCGGTGATCGAATTAAGGGACTCGCCGAGGGCTCGTGGGTAACCATCGCTACAGACAACAGCAGCAAGGATTTCGTAATTCCATGGGGAATGATTTATGACCGGACACCGCCAATGGAATATCCGGGGGTTCCAGAAATTACAGGCTTCTGGGGTGCCCGCTTCAAGTTGACGGTGCAACCCTCCGTCGGAATGGGTAGGAGCAGTGGGGAAATCGGGACGCAACCGTCCGTGATCGGTCGCGTATATGAAAACCATGATTGCGCCGTAAGTTTGATTTCGATGTTTAAACAATTGCAGGACCAGGGCCAAGTCAGAGAAGTGACAGACCTTAAAATTGATGATTATTGGCTGCCTGATCTGCTCAAGACGAGTTTTGATTTTATCCATTTCTTTTGCCATGGCTACACGAAGCTCGCGGATGACGAGCTCCGGCAAAGCTTGCTCGAACGGACGAAAGCATCGAGCAACCTGATGTACGCAGCGGATACGACATTAGGATCACACATCAAGGCGCAGCAGGGCCGGGTGACATTTGCCCAGTTGCAGCTAAAACTTGCACGTTTGATAGGTTCGCCAATTATCCATTTAAGCATGTGCCAATCAGCGCAAGTTTCCTGTTCCGGCGACAGCTTTGTGACCTTGTTTCTAAATCGCGGCGCACGCGCGGTCGTGGGAACAGAGGGTCCGATCCCGTTCGAACTGGCGCGACAGATGGATGAGAAGATCATCAATGACCTACTGGTTGGAACGCCTTTGAGGGACGCTGTCTGGAACGCACGGCAGAAATTGTTTAAGCAACACTTTTTGGCCCTCATTTACATCGTTTATGGCGACGGCCTCGCAACTTTGGCGTCACAGCATCCTACTAACTAAACCAACAACCGGAGATAACTTATGGCAATCGCGAACCAGATAAGCAACAGCGTCAAGGAATATGTAAGACTCGACGAGAACCAATTATTGATAGAACTAGGTCGGCAATTGGAATTGATCGAAAACGATTTCAATTCGAAGGATCATCTGACGGCAGCAATAGTTCCGGCGGTGATGCCCGATAATTCAAAATTGGCAGGCCCCATTGGTGACAAATTCAAAACAATTGCCTGGAAGTTTCTGAACCGATTTAACAGCACGCTTTATAGCATCATGTGCGATCCGCACGACCCGAACCATGGGGAGATACAACAAGCCGCAAAGACCAGTGTGGAAAAACTAGCGTTTGTGCTAGCGGGAATACTCGGTGCCCACTTTGGCTGGCTACCGGCGCTGGTGGTAGTATTGGCGGCATTGTTGGTCAAAAGATTTGCCAAGGACACTTACGAGGTAGCCTGCGAGCTTTGGTCAAAAGAAATTCAAACAAGCAGTCATTAGAGGATGAGCCGGAATGGCTAAACCGTTTGACGGGCCATGCATGCTTTGAACATTTCGAAACAATTGAAAGTCGCGCTTTGATGCATCCCTATTAATCCTCACGTCGGGGATTAATTATGTGTGTGGGGAAGGGAAACCGTTTGACATTTGCAAAACCAAAGCGATCATTCGCTGTCAATTTATGGTAATCGAACTCCTCTCCTTGGTATTGAACGCAGTCAAAGTTCTTCAGGGGTTTCGTCCCCAGAAGCAACATGTAGATGAGCTTTCGGCAGACCTTCGAAAGCTCTTCGGCGAACTGGCGCCGCTGTACGATCTGCTCCAGCAGGCAAAGACAATTCACGACTTCTTGGAAGCGATCTCTGAAGACCTCCGTTTGGTGGCGGATCCGCCGGACGGCGGCCGCCAGTCCAGACCGGACATAGCGAAATCTCTTTGCAGGAGGATAAAGGGAAATCCGCGCTCCCTATTGATGCCCGAAGTAAGCATCGCCACACCCGAAGAAGTCCAAGCCAGCGGGTTCAGCCCCATCATTAAAGATTCGCTGAAGGAGTTGATGAGCGCCTGCCCGGCAGCGATAAACTCACTGTCCCTGTTGAACAAAGACCTCGCGGACTTCTGCAGACTTGTTGATAACCGAAATTTCGGACGAGAATTCGACGCCGCCGCAACTTTAGCCAGCGACCACAGCTCTGAAACGAAATTCCTCTCGGACAGAATAATCTTCCATTTGGTCCCAATTCTAACAGAGCTCTTCCACCAGATGAAAGCCGCCTTGAAATGATTGAGGACATTCGAAAGGATCACGCGAAGCTTGCCTACAGGGATGCGGAAGGATCACTGACCACCGAAGCCGTGGTCGAATTT
>JACXTT010009729.1_pt1 | contig 13089 bp, 9 predicted proteins | sample 9270951 | NCBI WGS metagenome assembly JACXTT01 (sample SAMN15532306, study PRJNA645909) | rock metagenome | isolation source: weathered quartz diorite | place: Puerto Rico | collected 2017-06-21
GGGCGAATCACCGCGTACGACATGAACAAAGGCACGATCGCGTGGCAAATCGCGAACGGAGACACACCGGCGAACGTCAAGAATCATCCGTTGCTTCAAGGGCTGAATATTCCCAAGACAGGTACCTCCCGACTGGTCGGAGTTATGTTGACGAAGACGTTGCTCTTTGCCGGTGATGGTACGAATCCTCTGCTTCATGCCTACGACAAAAAGACCGGCGAAGATATTGCGCAGATCTCGATGCCAGGAATGCAGACAGGGGTCCCGATGACCTACGTCCATCAAGGACGTCAGTTCATTCTCCTGGCAGTGGCCGCAAACGCACAAACCGGAACGACAGCGCAATTGGTGGCCTATGCGCTGCCCGTACCCGGCGGTCGCGGAGCGGGAGGCCGAGGTCAACGAGGCCAGCAATAAAATTCTCGCTGCACAATCGAATATGATCGTGCTTAAAGACCGTCCAACGTCGGGAAACGCGTTGGGAATCCCTTTGACAGAGATTCATCCGTCTCATATAAGCCGGGCTTGACAAATCGTCGAAAGCGGTTTCGGCCGTAGCTCCTTTTGAAGAATTTTTCCTTAAGGTTGAGCAGCCGGAAATTCCGCTAACAGAAAATCTCTATTGCACCACTCAAAAGAAGGAGGAGAGATGAGTTCGCTAACTCGCGCCAGACTCACACTGGCGCTCCTAGTTGCGGCAGGAATGATCCTTGTTCCCGCCATGTTGAATGCTGCACCGCCACTCTCTGGTGCTATTTTCACGACACTCGCTGACGGTTCAATCGTCAACGCGAACGTTCAGTACAACTCGAAATGCGAGGTGTACTTGGATGGGGGCCCTGGTCCGAATGCGCCTATTGGTGCGGCCGGCTTGCCTGAAGGTGATTATTACTTCCAAGTAACCGATCCGAGCGGGAAGAAACTGCTCAGCACCGATAAGGTCTCGAACCGGCGTTTCACAGTCAATTCTTTTGGCGTGATATCCGCATATACCGGTGTCGGCGGACCTGCTCACCCGACAGGGACGGATATGGATCATGGTGCGGTCACAATCCAGCTTGCCAATGTGACTTGCCCAACCGACTATTTGGACACGCCGAATAATGGAGGAGTTTACAAGGTTTGGGTCACTCCAGTAGGCGACGGAACAATCAACGGCGGAGGTTTTGTCGGCGACCCGGGTCTAGTCGACAACGGTTACAGCCCCGGTTATTTCCACGGTTTCATTCCTGCTCGCTCAAAGACAGACAATTTCAAGGTCAAAGCGAAGGAAGCGACTTTTTGCCTGACTGTGAACAAGGTGATTTTGGACTTCAAGGGATTCCCCTCCCCGGGCGCGAACTGGATGATCACCCTAATGGATCCCCTTGGCGGAACCAACAACTTCAACACGGACGCAAATGGTACGGTCAAAATTTGTGCCTTAACGGCAGGAGGCTACACAGTGACGGAGTCACTGACCGACTCGCAAGGCAACACGTACCATGTTGTCGGTCTCGTCGTGAATGGAGTGAGCCAGAGTCCTTCCGAAGTGTACTCGTTCAATTGGACTCCGGGAAAACCGGATCAGAATGTGACTTTCTACAACTCCCGATGACCAAAGTGTCTTCCATGATTGGAGACTGAAAGGATTTTCGGCAACAACGGCGGTGGAGGTCGCAATCGGGGCCTCCCCCGCTGAAAAAGAGAGATCAGTTATGCGCAATTTGAAAGGAATCAGGTTGAAGCCAGTAACGCTAGTATTGCTCGTCTTGTTTTCAAGCCAGAGTTTTCAGCTCGCCCAGACGGGGCCATGTGCGACCGTCATTCCAGGCAATCCCTTGCCGGACCTGATCATCGACGGCCAACGTCTGAAAGCGGACGTCATCGTCACAGTGGAGAATTTCGACAAGAATAGTTGTGCGGTGATCGAGGGTTGTGTGAGCTCGAAAGGGACGCATCAGCTGCTACGTTTTACGACCAGCACCGCGAACATTGGGTTGGGCGACCTCGTGATTGGCGATCCGAACACGTGCAGTGGCCTGTTCGTGCAGAGCTTATGTCATAACCACTTTCATCTTGATGGGTATACAGATTATCGCGTCTGGACTGAACAAGGTTACGCAACCTGGGTCCAATTGCGGCAACTGGGTCAACCGACAAACGTGGGTTACAACGCGAACCTGCTGGCCACACTGGCTCAGTCGGGCGATCTGATCGTAGGCCGCAAGCAAGGTTTCTGCATTATCGATACAGACCAGTATCTGGCAAATGCTCCGAGCAAGAAATACAACTTGTGTGGCAGCCCTGGCACCGCGGGCTACCAAGGCCTGACGGTGGGTTGGAGTGACACGTACGGACAACAGCTGGATTGCCAGTGGGTCGAAATCGACAGGCTGCGCGACGGCATTTACTATTTAGAGAATCACGCGAACCCCGATCACGTGCTGCCCGAATCGGACTATACGAACAACACGGCGAGCGTAAAATTCCATTTCATCCCGAAGCGAGGCAAGAATCCGGCACAGGTGATTATCCTCAGTTGATAGGCGAGCCAGCCAATTACGCGAATTACGCGGATGGGGGGTCCCAATTCGCGCAATTGGCGTAATTGGCGGCTCAGAAGTCAGTGGGTGGGGGCGTCGGATCGCCATTCCAATTCTTGACGCTTCCGTCTTTGGCTTTGATAAATCCCAGACGGCATCCGTTGGAGCCATCTCTGGTGGGAAAGCACCGGGCTTTAATGGAATCGCCCACCTTAAGATAATCAGCCGTCACTCCGATCTTTTCGAGCGTGGTACGCCCAATCGCTTCGAGTAGCCACACCTGCGGCTCACCCTTGGCATCCTTGACTTCGAGATAGACCCAAGAGTGCGGGACGACCAGATGCACTTCCTTCACGACGCCTTGAATATCCGTATACGTGTTGGCGTAGTTGCTGGGGGAATGGTGCGCCGATGCCGCAGCAGCGAACGCCAGCAAACAAATTGTCATAAGACTGAAACGCGATTTGAAGCGCATGCTCACCTCACAGTTGCGCCGGGTAGGTCGATGCGGTTACCTGGTTGAAGCTCTCGATTGACGCGGGCCGGTGGCGGGTATCCGTTGACATATATCTCCTGGTATCGAAGCCCGATTCCTCTCTCATCAAGCCATCCGAGCGATTGCGAAAACCAGGCCGGCTCCGGGTAACCCGCTTTTACGGTCGACTCGATGATGTAGAGCTTGTTTTCGTGCATGTAGATCGCGGCGTAGGTTCGAGATTTGTCGGCATTGGTGAGCACCAGCTGATGTCCTTCGACGAGGTCGAGGAAATTCCACTGGTATTGCGTCACCTTCGCGTCACGTTGCATGAATTGCCATGACGCATGGACGAGTGCCGCCCTGAGATCCACCTTCCACCACCCCTCTCCGGTGCTCGTTGCGAGTCCCACACACACGACGTCGCCGGCGGGGCAGCTCTTCGATTTTTCGGTGAGTAGCGGGCGGACCTGGTTGTAATCGACCACCGTTACCGAGTAGCGGCTCTCGCCTTGCGTGACACTATATACGCGCGCCGGCAGGTCGGCTCCATATTCGGATCGATACGTGGTCGTCGTTACTTTCGGTTGGCTCGGGAACAAGCACGTGAAGCGGTCTTCGCGGCTCGCAAACTCGATCCATTCCTGGGCGAACAACGATCCCGAAATCGAAAACATCAAGGCTATCGAGATCAGCGGAATTCGACGCATACTTGTTTCTCCGTTTTTTCAAAGACTAGGCGCGACTGTTTTCCGTGTCAACTGCTGTCGAGTCCCTGGTGGTAGAGCAAGAAATCGGGCTTGAATGATCCCAATTCGCTTAATTGGCTAATTGGCGGCTCGTTCTGTTCCCGTTGGGCAAAGCCGTACTGCGTAGGACGACCTTCTACCCCCAAAAGAGTACTTGTCTGATTGCTCTGTTACGACGAAAACATATAAGTCCTAGCACGCGCACTATTTTCTCTCTCCGCACTTTTGGGCTTGGAAAAAAGTCGACTTACCGGAGGTATAGAGGATGGGAAACCCTCAATGGCACGTCCTTCAGGTCAGGCGGCGCTTTGAACGCATCATTGTCTCACGCGTGGGTGAGTGTGCTGTCGATGCATATCTTCCGCTCCGGCGAATAGATCGACCGGCTAATACGCATTCTATAGAAGTACCGTTGTTTCCAGGGTACGTATTCTGCAAGTGCGACGCAGTAAGAGTGCGTTCTTTGTGGCGCCTTCCGGGTGTGCTCGCGATCGTACGAGGGACTGATGGAATACACGTTATCCCTGAGCAGCAGATCGCCGATGTCCGGCGTATCCTCGCATCTGGATGGCGCGTTCAGCCGTGCCAGTTTATAGAACGAGGAAGGACAGTGACGGTAGAAGACGGTCCACTGAGCGGCGTGACGGGCATTCTGGAAGAGAGAGCAGACAAGCGACTTCTGGTCCTTTCGATCGAGTTGATAAGCCGGTCGATTGCCGTAAAGATCGACCATCTCTCTCGAATTTCATTCCGCCCTGGTGTTGTGTTCCCCATTCGGAACAGGCTATATGACACGCTATATCAGCGGTACTGCACGAAGCGGAGCGCCTAAGCGAGTCCTGCGAATACCGCAAATCTGGGCCGGCGCGAAAAATCAAGCAGCTTCAGGCTTCATTTGCTGGCACAAGTTGTTTCAGCGATTTCTGCCTACGGCTTTAATAAGCGTCTATGTCAAATCCGATCTACTCTCGAAATTTTTTCCTACCGATTTCGAAAGCCGGCAAGGCTCGCTGTCCAGTTGGTGACGACGGTTATTGGTGTCTCAGCTGATTCGTCCACGAGAACATTGAAGAGAAAGCGCTGGCCATCGGCGGTGACGTCGTACTGCTGCCGAGTGATCGTAAGACCGCGCACTGTTCCAAAGTTTCCATTACCCGCGGGAACTTGGAAGAGCGTTTCGGGTGTCGAAATCTCGAAGCCCTTCGTGCTCGGATTTACGGGAACGGCCAAGAGCTTTTGGTCACCGCCGATGTAAAAGATTTCCTTTCCGTCATGACGCCATCGCGGAGACGAGCCTCCGTTATTAGAGATCTGCCATTTGCCGGAAGGCGTTGGGAAGTTCTGAACGTACACTTCAAGTTTCCCAGATTCATTCCCCACGTATGCCAGCCACTGTCCATCGGGAGAGATTTGCGCACCGATTTTGATGAAATTCGATGCAGGCAGGTAAGTGACTGGAATGTGATTTCCGAGTAGGGGCAGCATTGAAAGCTCTCTTTCACCGCCGCCGTATACAAGGGACTTTCCGTCCGAAGACCAATCCCAAATAGCTGCGATCGGGGACTTGAAAATGAGGTCCTCACCTCCCACACCGTTGGACGCCTTCGCATACAATCCTGCGCCGCTCGGTGACGTGTCGGAAGTGAAGACAATTCGTTCGCCGTTTGGCGACCACACAGGAAAGCGCTCGTTTCCAGGATCGAAGGTTAGACGTGTAGGAATGCCGCGGGCGAGGTCGAAAATCCAGATATCGGAGGTCCGGGTCGTAGGATCGCGCCGCTCCACAGCGAGTTTTTTGCCATCAGGCGACAACGTGGGATCCGCGAAGCTGCCCATCTCTGTAATGGAACTCGAGGCCTTGCCGGTCCGATCGAACCACGTCAACCTGAAGTTATTACCAACGACAGCGTTACCCGCGCGATATGCCAGAACGCCGTTCTCCGATACGGTGAGAGATGCCGCACCAGTGACCGAGTTGTATCGAACCGATTCCGCAATGGGAAATGGATCACCGTTAATCTGGAGCTTGGCGGCATTGAATGGCAGTGCCATCAGGGATTGTTCTCTGACGAAAAGTAGGTATCCCGAGCGATCGTAAGCCAAGCGCGAATCGGCATTGATGATGAGTTTCACGTCTTTCGAACTCAAAGACCCAGCCATGATCGCGTTGTTCTCGTCACCGGCTGTTCGGGCCAGGAACAAGAAGTGATCGCCGTCAGGAAGGAAATGCGGATACAAATGACTATGTTCCTGCCGTGTTTTGTCGAGAACGCTGATCGGTTCCGATTTGCCTCCTGCTGCAGACACTTGCTTCAGTGGTCCGCCGACTCCTCCACCATCGAAGATGATGACGTTGTTTCGGTTCCAGGTTCCTGAAGATCCTTCCGCGTCACAAAGGGTTTGAGCGGGGCCGCCGCTCACATCAATCTTTTTCAGCTTGCCTTGACCGAAATACGCGATGAAGCGGCTATCGGGCGACCAGAACGGCGCGGGAGAGGACGCAGTGCTCACCCCTTCTGTTCCAACCAACGGACGCGGTTCAACAGAATCGAGTGATCGGACCCATATCTGACTCACCCCACCGGAATTCGCAATCAATGCCAGCTTGCGCCCATCCGGCGACATCGAAATGTATGGCGCCGTGCCACCAGCGCCGAACTCCGCTTTCTCCGGCACAGTCACCGAAAACCGAACGCTAGGGACATCGAGCGCTATGTTCCGGTAGTACCAAAAAATGAAGGATACGGTCGCTACTGCCACGACAAGCGGCCAAACAATCGCCAGGGGAATCCACAAGACGGGGCGGCGCTGCCGCGTATCGGTGTGTGCGGATTCGGGCCCTTCCGTTGATGGTGTATTCAAAACGGATTCGATTTGGATACGCGCATCACCGATGTGGTGGAGACGCGCAGCGCGATTCTTTTGAAGACACTGCCGAAGCAGGAGTTGGATCAGTGACGGCGTGTTGTGAGGCAGCGCCGGCCAATCCGGATCCGTTCGAACAATTCCACCCAAAATGTCCGTCAGCGTTTCCCCGCTGAACGCCGCTTTGCCGGTGAGCATTTCGTACAACACGATTCCAAAGGACCAGATGTCGGACTGATCACCAACAGCCTGTCCACGCGCCTGCTCCGGACTCATGTAAGGCGCCGTTCCTAAGATCAACCCTTGCAGCGTGCCGCTCATCAATGTCGGCGACTGCGAAAAGTTTGATGCCGCATCCGGCTCGAACACTTTCGCGAGCCCAAAATCCAGGACCTTGACCAACCCATCCGATGTGATCTTGATATTCGCCGGCTTCAGGTCGCGATGAACGATGCCCTTCGCGTGCGCCGCTTCAAGAGCCTCCGCAATTTGCTTCGCTATTCGAAGTGCCTCGGGAATCGGCAAAGGTCCACGAGCAATCCGCTCCGCCAATGTCTCGCCTTCGACGAGTTCGAGGATCAAGAAAGACGAGTCGTTGATCTTCTGTAGGTCGTGAATCGATGCGATGTTCGGATGGTTCAATGATGCCAGCACTTCGGCCTCGCGCTGGAATCGCGAGACTCTCTCCGGGTCCGCGGCAATTCTCTCCGGCAAGATCTTCATGGCAACATCGCGTTTCAGCCGCGTGTCACGAGCCCGATACACTTCCCCCATGCCACCGCTTCCAATGAGGCTAATGACTTCGTACGGCCCGACATTGCTGCCAACAGTTAACGCCAATTTGAGGCTCCAGTTGAGGTGTGGCGAGATTATACGAGAATTGCGACACAGCTGCAGTTAGCGGCGATTACGTGGCCAGTCCAGAAACCACTTTTGCTCCGAGCTTCTGAAAGACCTGAGGCGTTGTTTTGATTTTCAGGCTGCGGCCGCCACCCCCGAGGATGATCCAGTCCAGGTCCATGATGCGGTCATCGATGAAAAGGGGAACCTCAGGCGGCAACGAGAATGGCGTCACACCTCCCACCTGCATGCCAGTCAGCGCGGCCATCTCTTCAGCGGATGCGAATGAGGCCTTCGAGACACCCATGAGCTTGGTTACACACTTGTTGACGTCGAGTCGCGTATAGGCCAGCACGGAGCAGGCGCAGTACTTCTTTGGCTCCTTTTTGGAAGCAACAATAATAGTGTTGCAGGAACGCTCCAGCGGGTAACCATACTTTTCACAAAATGCCGCCGTATCCGCAAAAGCAGGATCGATCTGAATCAATTCATAGACCACACTGAGATTCTGCAATGCGGTAACGACCAATTCTTCGGGAGAGGGCATGACAAGTTTGTGAATTTTGTGCCTTTTTGTGGCTACCTTCTTCTTAGGGCTCTCACGTATCTGCCTTCATCGCGGGCTCGCCTTGGCCTTGGTCTCTGCGAGCATCTTGTCCAAGTCTTTCCTCTCCAGCAGCCGGCCTGCAAGAACCACCGCGTGAATACGTCCGACGTTGGTAATGTCAGTCAGAGGATTTGCGTCGAGCAGCACTAAATCGGCCCGCTTTCCAGTTGCGACGCTGCCGGCTGTCTGCTGAAGGTTGAAATATTTTGCCGGATTGAGCGTCGCTGTCTGCAAAGCGGCCAGCGGAGTCATGCCTCCACGTACCATCGCCGCCAGTTCGTCGTGCAGACAGAAACCGGCGATCATGCCGTCGCAGCCCGCAAGGATCGGAACGCCGGCCTTCGCCATATCGCTCGTGACCATAGCGCCGACCTGAGCTGCCGCGCGCAGTTGCCGTACCACAGTCGGTGTAGCGAAGATGCTTTGGTTACCGGCCCAAAAATCACGGATCGATTTACTTGCGTACGCGAGCTGGTCTGCACTGATCTGCGATTCCGGAGTACCGATGGTTGCGATCTCAGACCCTGCGCCAAGTGTTGGCGTCTGCCAGATGCTTCGACGCGCCAGCAAGTCGAAAAATGACCGGCACGCTTCCGGCCGGTACGTTGCTCCCCCTGAACACCTTCTCCACAGCCCCCAATTCGAAAGGTGTTCGATATCGCCTTGGCCGGCTTCAATAGCCTCCTCCGCTGTTATCCCGAGGGGGACATGGCCCGCGAGCGGGAGATTCTGCAGGCGCGCCTCCGCTGCGATCGCGAAAAAAGCCTCGCGAGGTGTGTGGTCTTGAACCTTGATGAGATCCACACCCTGACGCTTGAGCAGTTGGACCGCAGCCCTTCCGTCTTCGGCCGTTTTCACGCGCATTCTGAACGGCCACTCTGCCGGCGCATCATCGAGAATCGGTCCTGCCGCGAAGATGCGAGGTCCGAGCACGCGGCCCGACGCAGTTGCTTCACGCATCTTCAGAATAAAGTCGAGCTCGGAGCCCATGTCGCGAATACCGGTCACGCCATTCGCCACATACAGCTGGAGCCACGATTCGCCCGTCATCTCCGTGTGCGCGTGCATGTCCCAGAGGCCGGGTATGAGGAACTTGCCCTGCCCTTCTACAACCTGCGCGCCTGCCGGCGGAGCAGCATTTGGCGTGACACTGGTGATCGACGCGGCGCTGATCGTGACAGTGCTGTTCGGCGCGACCCGTCCATCGACGACATCGATGACGTTGACATGAGTAATGGCCAAGGTCTGGGTTTGTGCTGTGGCCGAGACGAGCCCGAACATCATCGCGGCGACAGCAAGCAAACTAGCTAATGTCTTGCGATGGGCCATGTCGATCCTCCTGGACCCAACTTGAAACTTAGCGAACGGGAACACGCGCCTTGAGCTCCTCGGTCCAGTTGAGGACAACGTGGATGCTTGGCAGCGGTGGCGGCGCCGCTGCTGCCGGTTGCGTTACGGGAAACACCATTACAAAATCCTTGCCGTTGGGCATGATGTCGTACTCCCGATAGTTGGTGACAGGAACGAATCCCTGGATGGTCAGCTCCTTCTCACTCGTGAAGGCGGGCACCGGTTTCGTCGTAATCGCGACCGCATTGATTTTCGAAACAGAGAGCAACGTGTTTAATCTGTAGATCAACTCGTTCCCATTCGGAGACCACACCGGCCAGGCGCCGCCGCTTCGTGAGATTTGATACTTGACTCCCGTTGGAGGGTACGGTTGGACATAGATGCCAAATTGAATATCCGGTCCTTCGTTCGAGGCGTAGGCGATCCATTTGCCGTCGGGCGAGAAGATGGAACCGAATTGGTTGGAGTCAGGAACGTCGTAGAAGAGTTTCGGCTTCCGTTCCGGGGCATCCAGCGCGAGGGTCCACAAGCCCCAACTGTTTTGCCCACCCCGCGCAGTAGCAAAGGAGAGCACGTGTCCATCCGGCGACCAGGACTCGGGGTAATGTTGGAGGCCTTCGTCCGCCGCGGACGTCAACCGTTCCGGCAAGCCGCTTCCATCAGCAGCCTGCCAGAAAATTCCATAAGGCTTTTCGCGATCCGATCCATAGGCAATCTTCTTCCCGTCTCGCGTCCAGACCGGACGAGTGTTGTTGCCTTCCTGCGTCAGACGGCGAATCGCCGTGGTGCCGGACAAGTCGTAAACCCAGATAATGCTCTGCCCGGTTTCAGTAATGGTTTCCACTGCGACCTGGCGCCCATCCGGCGAGATGCGGGGACTGCGGTAGATTGCGGGCGGCACGTCGAGTCGCCGGACGGCTCCATTGCGATCGACGATTCCGAGCGTTGTTTGAACCACAGCCGGCGCTGCCACCGAGTTGAGGAATACAAGCGCACCACGGTCGGAAATACCGAAATTTGCGGCGGCTGTATTCGTTGCAGGAACTACTGCGCGCTGCACTCCCGTAACGATAGGCACAGGCCCTCCCTTGACTTCGAGCTTCGAGACATCGAAGGGGACCGCGAACAATACATCGGCGACCGCATACACCAGGTGGCCGGTCGGCACATACCTGGCATCACTGCCGCCTCTCAGCAGAACTTTGGGCTGTGTCGAACCGATCGTCTGAGCCACAATCTCCGCCTGATCCCAGCGCGTGGGGCCCTGCGCACGCGTCAGACTGAAGAGAACGGTCTTGCCATCGGGAAGCAGCGACGGACCGTGTGCTTGCTCTGAGTCTTTTGTCTTGATGATGAGCTCAGGCGTTCCCCCGTCGGCCGAAACCCGCATAATGCCCGCCGGTTGAGCAAACAGAATCTTTCCGTCTTTACCCCACGTCGCGCCGTAGGGATTGGTTGCCGGACCAATTGTGACCGGGGCGCCGCCGGCAATTGCCATCTTCCGGAGTCCCCCTGGTCCTTCGACGGAGTAGTAACCAACCCACTCTCCGTCAGGTGAGAAGAACGGATTCGTCAACGAGCCTTCGGTTCCCGGAATGACTCGCGCTGTGAGCGAATCCAACGGCCGTAGATAAAGTCCGCCGGTCGTGTTGTAAACGAAATGCCTCCCATCCGGTGAGAATGCAACGACTGGACGGCCCGTGTTGCGGAACGGCTGAGACGCGGGCATCTGATATTCGAAACGCATGGGGGGACGTGCATCGGGCGGCGTCGCCGGTTTGAGCATCCACGCCGCAATCGCTGCGGCTACGGCAGCCGCGATTGTCCAGGGCAGCACGAGCCGAAATTTCGCTTTGGGCGCGAGACCAACACCGTCATCGGCAGGCGCGCTGAGTTCACCCGAGGCAAGCATGCGCTCGATCTCGACTCGAACGTCTCCGATGGCCTGCCAACGGCGCTTCGGATCCTTCTCGAGACAGCGTTGGATCAGTTCGCGGACACGAGGATGAATGCGCGCCGGAAATACCGTGAAGTCTGGATCGCGCGCCAGCACGGAAGCCAGAATGTCGGAGACCATTTCCCCGCGGAACGCCTGGCGTCCTGTGAGCATTTCGTACAGCACACAACCGAACGCCCAAATGTCCGTGCGGAAATCCACCGTCGTGCCGCGCGCCTGCTCCGGAGACATGTACGCCGCGGTGCCGAGAATGATTCCCTTGGCTGTGGCGGCCATACTCATCGTCGGTGAGTTGGACAGGCTGCTCTCGCGCGGATCCGTTTCGAAAGCCTTCGCGAGTCCGAAGTCGAGGACTTTGACTTTGCCCTCCGGGGTGATCTTGATGTTGGCCGGCTTGAGATCGCGATGAATGACGCCTTTCTCATGCGCCGCCTCGATAGCCGTCGCGATCTGCAACGCCAGCTTCAGCGCATCTTCATTCGGAATCGCACCCCGTTGCAAAACACCGGCCAGCGTGTCGCCTTCGACAAGCTCCAGGACAATGAATCGCGTATCGGAATATTCTTCGAGCCCGTATACCGACGCGATGTTTGGATGATTCAGCGAAGCCAGCAACCGCGCCTCGCGCTCGAATCGCGAGAGACGTTCGGCGTCGCGCGCAAACTCGTCGGGCAGAGTCTTCAGAGCGATTTCGCGGCCCAGTTTTTTGTCTCGGGCCCGCCACACTTCTCCCATGCCGCCCTTGCCGATGGCCGACAGGATTTCATAGTTGCCGAGAGGAACTCCGGGCTGAACAGACATGCGGCGGGAAGGTTACAGCAAATCTGAAAACGGGTCACGCACTTCCATAAAAGTGGTAAGGAGAAATTTGAAATCGGACGAATCCTGCAGCTCAAATCCGAAATCCGAAATTTCCAATTGGACTGGCATTCACTACGGGCTGGTTCTGTGCGCTGCTAGTTGAGAGTTACAATCGAGGCCGATGATCGCCTGGACAGAAGGTGCCACACTCGGGCCATGCACACTTTTATCGCGCGTCGGTGCGGGCGGTATGGGCGAAGTGTGGAAGGCTCGCGATCCAGATGACACGAGTGTGACGAAGCAATAACGCGCAAGTTCGCGGGTTCACACAGCGGTGACCGTTGCTCCCCATTCATTTGGGGCGACGTCGCGAACGTGCTGTGCGAAGAGCCAGCGGTGGCCTTCGAGATCTTCGGCTCCGTACTGCCGCTCGCCATAAGCCGTTTCGTGCAGCTCCTCCACGATCTTGGCGCCTGCTGATTTTGCGTGCTCGAAATGAGCGTCAACATTTGCGACGAATACGGTCAAGCTCTGAGTCTGGGATCCGAGCTGCGCGGGACTAGCACGTCCGGGCCGCGCACTATTCAGCATGATCCAGGCGTCGCCAAGATGCATCTGTGCGCCTTCAACCCGTTTGTCGGATTCGCCATAACGATAGTGCTCAGTAAAACCGAAAGTTCTCTTCAGCCACACCAAGGCCTCGGCAACATTCTGATATGTGATGTGTGGAAGGATGACGTTCGCCGGCACCGAGCGGTTCTTCAACATGAACCCGTTTATACCACGAACGCTAGAGCACGGCGCTTTGCCTAACGGAAGGTTCCAGTGGGAGACGAGCCGCCAATTACGCGAATTACGCGGATTGGGGCGCAAGAAATCGGGCTTGAATGGTCCCAATTCGCGTAATTGGCGTAATTGGC
>JACXTT010009730.1_pt1 | contig 13089 bp, 10 predicted proteins | sample 9270951 | NCBI WGS metagenome assembly JACXTT01 (sample SAMN15532306, study PRJNA645909) | rock metagenome | isolation source: weathered quartz diorite | place: Puerto Rico | collected 2017-06-21
TGTGCTTTTCTGCTTCTGCCATCATTAGCCCCGAATCCTTTCTGGCCATCACCAATTCCCACGATGGCTGCTCAAAGTTGCCGTTTAGTATGCGTTTCAAACGTGCAGGCATCGCCGCCGCAGGGTTCCATTCGCTAAATAGGCCTTGAACTTCAACTCCTGAAATTCCAAGCCCCTTAGCTAATGCCAGCATATCCGAAATACCGACGGTCATCACCTGTAAAAATAAGTTTCCGGCTAGCTTCATACCAGCAGCTTTCCCTTCCGACTCTCCGAGATTAAGCAGCTTACCAGTCATCCTGCTCAATTCAGGTTCAGCTCTTTTGATCACATCCTGATCGCCTGACACCAGCATATAGCCTGTGCTTTCAAAAGCATTCGGCGGCCCCATAAATACGGGCGCATGTAAATAAGTATAGCCTTTTGCTTTCCATGCCTTGGTACGCGCAATAGCGCCTTCGACAGAGGTTGTTGTATGATCGATAATCAAAACGCCTGGCTTCAATCCTGCTTCCGCATTTTTCAATACTTCATCTACGCTTTCATCATCTCTTACGGTGATGTGTATGATATCAGCTCCTTTTACCGCATCTGCTATATTTTCAAACGCTTTAGCGCCTTCTGATTCCAATGCCTGTGCCCTCGACGCTGTACGGTTCCAAACCTGTACTTCATCACCTTTTTTACGCATGGCCTTTACGAAATTCGAGCCCAGCAGGCCCATTCCCAAAAATGCTTTCATAGTGCAATTAACAAAATTTTAAGCGTTTCGTTCGCTTGCTAATGGCATGTGCCTAAAAAACAGTTATCACAAAGATCTGGACAACTGAAATTAACCAAAGAGAATATTAATTAACTATCGCAGGCGTTAAATCAAAAGCAGTATGCCTTTGGACTTTGAAGAAAATTAATCCCAAATTCCATTCTGCGCTGTAAATATCACAGGCTCACCGCCGGTTACCATAATGGTATGCTCGTGCTGCGCAACAAAACCACCTTTATTACCATGCAGCGTCCAGCCATCGGCCTGGGTTTCCGCAATTGTCGATCGGGTTGAAATGAATGTCTCTATCGCTACTACCGAATTCTTTTTGAAACGCGCAGTGTTAAACCTGTCGCAGTAGTTGGCAATTTCATGTGGTTCTTCGTGCAAGCGACGACCAACGCCGTGTCCGGTCAGGTTTTTTATCACTGTGTACCCGGCTTTTTTGGCTTCAGTTTCGATCAACCTGCCGATCTCCGAAATTCTGACACTGCCTTTAATGTTATTGATGGCTTTTTTTAATATTTCTTTTGATGCTTCTACCAGTTTGCCATGACCATGAATATCCTCTCCTAACACGAAGGATCCACCGTTATCGGCCCAGTAGCCATTTAGCTCTGCCGATACGTCAATATTTACCAGGTCACCTTCTTTAAGAATTTTATCGGCAGACGGCACGCCGTGTGCTGCCTCTTCATTTACGCTTATACAAGTATACCCGGGGAAATCGTAGGTTAACTTAGGCGCAGAACGTGCACCCATCTGTGCCAGCAAATCGCCGCCGTATTCGTCAAGTGCTTTCGTAGAGATACCCGGTTTGGCATACTCCCTCATCTTTCTGAGGGTAATGGCTACAGCGTCACTTACTTGTTCCATTCCCATTCTTTCGTTTTCGGTGGATATAGACATTTCTTAATTTTTATTCGCTGCAAAATTAACCATTAATACAATCGACATCGTTTAGCAAGTGTCAGTTTATTGGGGCACTTCAATCGGTAGAACAATTAAAGAGGCTATTTAAAAAAGATGGCAATCAGGGTCGATAGTTCGTTATCATATTAAAGTCAAAAGTCTCAAGACTTTCGACTTAAGACTTTTGACTTTAGAAGTAGTCCCGACGATACAAAACCCGAATTCTTTTATAAGTGATTTGCATAGTGTGGCGGGGTTGGATATTGATTTGGAAAACCCGTTTTAGAAACAAGTTTTTTATTTGAAATCAGTAATGCCTGTAACAAAAAATGTTGGTTTTTTTGTTTTTAAATAGTTAAATATGAACCGATAATTTAGTAATCGTAAACCTGATAATTGTTTTTCTTTTTTGTTATATCAAGTTTTAATCTTTTAACATTCACACAGCTATTTAACACAGAACCCGCGTCGAGCATCTTAATCATGATTTTTTGATAGGTTACTTCGCCACCATGGAAACCGTCAATAGTTTCATTGTCCTTTGATCCGCATAATGAAACCTTTGAAAAATCATAAATCTCATAGTTATAATGGTCAAAAAGAGGCTTTGCTTTAGTATAAATTTCTGTTAGGTATCGGTATTTATTACTTTGAGTCATCTTATCATATACCTTGTCGGCAAAAGGGGGTATAATCGCTATAACTTCAATCTTATATCTTTTACAATATTTTAATAATTCGGCTAATTCTATCAGTGCTTTTTCATTTACTGACGTACCATAATTAAAACGCAGATTTCCTTTTTTTATTCTCTCAAAAGTATCTGAATATTCATAATCTTCCACAGTTTTGCTGTGATTAATTAATCCTGCTATTTGCTCTCCGTAATACATGGACCCATCATTTCTATAGCCAGTGTTATTGATTAATGCATTTAAACCAATTGAAAGGGGATGTCCATTTCCTTTCAATAAATTAAATGTTATTTTTTTACTAAAAAAATCCTCATAAACAGAAGTAATAGTTGATGGTTTTGGTAAAAAATTAGCGCTGTTTTTCCAATAATTTTCAGATGGTGCTTGACTTAAGTTATCCCATGAAGAGTTGAACCACCAGTGGTCAAGTCCTATAATTAAATACTTAGGATATTTATTAGTAGGTATGCTTTTAAGAAAAGGCCTGAATTGATTTATCCCTTGTATCATGAACCCTACATTATAAAATGAAGAATCGAACATTTCTCTTCGAAATTCTAAAACCCGCGAAGACCCCAACGTCCACACTTGTTTTTTTTCATTTAAATTCAAATATGTCCATTTTAAATAATTATAGTTGCTTTCATTAGAAGCATATCCATATCCTACAATATATTTACTTTTATCAATTGCAATTTTGTCAAGTAAAGTAAAATTCTCCTTTGATTTCCATAAAATATAACTCGGCAAAATTAATAGAACAACGAGCGGGCATATAAATTTTAATACTTGGATTATAAACCTTTTCATTACTTAAAATTTAAAATAAATAAATTGCTGCCCCAAATCTGAATATTTAAATATTAGCATGATCATGCAATAATACATAGCATGCCTTAATATTCGTGGCCATTTAAGGCCTAGTTTTTCAATTCCGTATTCTTGCTCTTTGCCGAGCCATTCTATAATAATAAATCCGATAACAAATATTAGCAAAGCATTGAGAGGGATTTGAGGTTTCGACAATATAGAGAATGAAAATATCTTTCTTATATAATTAAAAGCATCCGTTACACTATTTGATCTGAAAACTATAAATGAAAAGCTAACCATTGTAAATGTCTTCAACATATTTATAAGTTCGTAAACAGATGGTAATAATGTATTTGGTTTCCATTTTTTCTTTTTATTAATAGTTCCATTTAATATTAACGGGATATAATAGCAGCCATGTAAAAATCCAAATAGTACAAATGTCCAATTAGCACCATGCCACATGCCTATTATTGTAAAGTTTATAATGATCGCCATAATTAACCCCATTTTTCCATAATCTCTAAATGCAATGCTCAATGGCGTAAATACATATTCAGTGAGCCAACCAGTTAGTGATATATGCCATTTACGCCAAAAATCGGCTATGTTTTGTGCGAAAAATGGGTATTCGAAGTTTCTGGTAATATTAAATCCAATTAATCGCGCAATTCCGATCGCCATATCAGAATATCCGGAAAAGTCTGCATATAATTGAATTGAAAAAAATATCGCACCAATCACTAAAGTGCTCCCTTTAAATGTTTGATAATTATCAAAAATATTGTTTGTTATTTGTGCAATATTATCAGCAATAACAACTTTTTTGAATAACCCCCAAAGTATTTGGCGCATTGCGTTAACAATACGACCATATTCAAAATCTCTTTTCTTTTGAAATTGAGGAATTAGATCTTTCGCTTTATCTATAGGGCCCGATAACAAACATGGAAAGAACGCTACGTACGAAAAAAACACGACCCAATTAAAAACGGGTTTGATCTTATTTTTATTGATGTCAAATAAATAACTTAAAACTCTAAATGTATAGAAACTGATACCTAAAGGTAACGCGATGTTAATTGTATGTATATTTAAATTTATATGGAGTTGAGTAAAGACAGTTATAAATGATGTTATAAAAAAATTTACATATTTAAAATAAAGCAATGCTCCTACACCTAAAAAAACGCCCATATAAAGTAAAACATTCTTTATTTTTTGGCTCTTAGATTTATAAATATAGAAACCCAATAAATAATTTAATAATGAATAGGTTATAAGCCATAAAAGAAAATGCCAGTCCCACCAACCATAAAAGAAATAGCTACCTGCCAAAACCAGTAGATTTTGGAGTTTTAAACTACGGTTAAAAACAAACCAGTATAAAAAGAAAAAAGTGATAAAGAAACCAACAAAAACGTTAGAATTGAAAACCATTATTATTTTATATTTAAACCGGCGTTAATGATTAGGTCTATCCCATTTATTTGATTTGACGACTTAGCCAGAAAAAAAACAGCGTCTGCAACTTCCTGTGTTGTAAGTAGTTTTTTAAGGGGGTGATTATCTTTCATTTGCTCCACTATCCGCTCATCAGTCCTGTTTGTAAAATTGGTAAGCATAAAAGACGGTGAAACAGTATTTGATGTTATATTATATTTTATATTTTCGGTGGCCCAGACTTTTGACATTTGGCTAAGGTAGGCTTTGTTGGCGGTGTAAACTGCTGCGCCGGTTGGAGGTACATTAATTATGGCCGACGTTAATATTGTGATAATTTTCCCACTTTTTTTTTTTCTGAATATATTAATAGCCTGCCGGGTAATTTCTATTGTGGGAATGATATTGTCTTTAAACGCGGCTAAAAAACTGTGGTTATTCGTTTTATGAAAATAAGTGTCTATAAAAGTACCACAATAGGCGTTGTTTATCAGCACGTCAATATCAGGCATTTGATCAACTAATGAGCTAACATCGTTCATCTCTCTAAAATTACATTTTATAGCCAATGCATTGGGGCATTCTGCCATAATAATATCCGCCTGTTCTTTTGATTCGTTATAAGTAAAATAAACCTTGCTAGTGGCTTCGGCTGCAAGCGCACGTGTTATCGTCTCGCCCAATCCAGAAGCTCCCCCGGTAACTAAAATGATCATAATAAGCCAATTTGTATCTTTCCTTTTGCCAAAATTTTCATCGTGCTATTCTTGAATTTGAATTTAAATTCAAAGGCTTGTACCGATTCATAGATATTTGATACCTGAGCATTAAAGATCAATTCATCGTTTAAATAAACCGGGTTTTTGAACTGTATCTCCTGCGAATGGATGATCACATTTTTGCTGGGTAAGCACTCACCGATAAAATAGGATAAAAAGCCATTCAAAATATTACCATGCATTACACATCCTTCAAATCCGTGTGCCTTTGCAAAATCCACTTGTGTATGTAAGGGATTAGTATCCTTAAAAATAGTTATAAACCCATTATAAACATCTTCAGATACAACAAATCGTTTTTCAAACCAGTCGTCTAGCTTAACCATCGTTACTTGCTTAAAATGCAATCTAACATTTCGCCAACATTATCCCAACTTTGAATTTCTTGCGAAGTGAAACGAATTTTAAATGCCTTTTCAATAGCCACAACTAATTGAATATGATTTAATGAATCCCAATCATCTACATCATTTGCAGTAGTATCATAGGTTAAAATAATATCTTCATTGTCTAGGACATCAACAAAAATCGCATTAACCTTTTTTAAGGCATCATCTTTTTCCATCTTGTAATTATTTATTTACTATATAACATTCTTTATTATCGCATTTTTCTACATCAAGTATCCAGGTTTCAGCTTGTACCTCAAAACCGAGATTTAAATAATGCTCCTTTACCATCTCGTTTTTTGCTGAAGGCAAATATTGCCCTTCTAAATATTTAAACCCGTTTTCTTTTGAAAGACTTGCTATTGTATTCAATACAAAGTTTTCCATTCCGCGCTTAAGTACGCGACAACTCATAAACCAGTTTTCAATAAACAATATATGCTCAGCTTTCCGCTTCAAAACCACTACGCATATCAATCCGTTATCCCCAAATTTGTCCTCTAATGTAAATGAAAGTGTAAAGTAGTTTTTATCTACAATCATACGATCGATATCAGCTTCAGTATACCGAACTGTCCGCAAATTAAATTGATTAGATCTTTGCGATAATTGCGCAACACGAGGGCCGTTAAATTTATTAAAGGGCTCCACTAACGATTGCATATTAAGACTCTTCAAAAATTCATTTTCATTTGTAAAACTGGTTTGTATAAGCGATCGTTCGGCGGCCATCTGATACTGTCTGGTTCTTTCCGTGTCTTCATCCGAAAATGAAACCGTTTCAAATAAATTTAGGGTATATAAGTACTCAAGATAATCTGCGGGATCCTCTGGCAATTCCGGAACTGTTATATTGGGAATATTTTCTTTAACCATATTCCTTTCGAAAGGATTGTCATCTAAAAACACCATCGAATCAAAGCCTATATTCAAAATACCTTGTATCTTTTTAATATTGTCTGCCTTGTTATCCCAATTGGCTATAAAAACCGCTATATCACCTAATTTCAATACCATATCGGGATGCTTTTCGAAAGGCTCTTTGGCAATCGCTTCAGTATTTTTACTGCAAACCGCTATAATTACACCTCGGTTTTTTAGCTTTTTTATCCAATATTGAAATTCAGTAAAAGCTTTGCCTATTCCTAATGTTCCTAATTGTATATTATGTAATCCATCGTCTCCAATAATGCCCCCCCACATTGTATTATCCAGATCAAGTATCAAACATTTCTTAAATCTACCGTACATAGACGCAATGAGGTCTAATGTGCGGAAAGCTATTAAGGGTAAGACATCAATACTTAAAACCATTTCGGTATTAATGTATACCGAAGATTGAAACATTATTGATTTACCTACTTGGTTTTGAATTGAAGAAATATCACAGATATAAAAGCCCGGGGTTTGACTCGCGTAAACCATGATATTGTAATTAAGTTTTCGTAATTGAAACAAAAACGATTGCTCTATTTTGTTGGCGAAATTACCGAATACCGCGTCATTAATCTCAGGATAGTTATAGTAAATAATTTTTGAATTTAGTCTTGATCTTAGCACCGAATCTAAACTGCGAATCAAATCAAACTCAGTGTCAGCAAGTGTGCTATATGTTTCAGATTTTAGCTTGCTGTACTTGCTATTTAACTTATGCGTTGACTGAAATATAACGATAATTTCAGGTTTAAACTCATATAGTTCAGAATGCTGATCAAACACCTGACGTTCGATTTGATTAAAATCGGCTTCAAAAATTTTAAGATCAAAGCCATAATCGAAGCCTGCACCTTTTAAGGCCTGGTACAAAAATTGTGTTGCTGTGTCCCCCAATAAAGCAACTTTGATAATTTCTAACTGCGAAAAGTCTTTTTTTAAATTTTTCTTTAATAAGGAAAAATCTTTCATTGACGAATAGTAAGCTTATTTAATTGCTACAAATCTAGTTTTTTTAGATAATTCATTTCGCATTCTGAAACAGTTTATTGGAATAATGAATAAACTCCGATTTGAATTATACCTAATTTACCTTATTTTTATTGACAGGCAACTCTGGCAGTAAAAACAAAAAACCCTCGTAAGTTGCTCACTTACAAGGGCAATTTCGCTTATTCGGTAGCCCCGACGGGAATCGAACCCATATCTAAAGTTTAGGAAACTTCTATTCTATCCATTGAACTACGAGGCCAGTTTGATCTCGGATTTCGGATTTACGATTTCGGATTTACCCGCCTGTCGTAAAAAACTATACCGATTTCGTATTTTTATGTCTGCTATAAAAACATGCAAATGTGCAAATTATACGTGAGTCCATCAACAACATTTGCACATCTGCGCATTTATCTTATCACCGAACCTTCGTGAAGATCATCTGTAGTTGATACAAAGCTTAACTTCCCTTCATTATCCTCTGCCATCAGGATCATTCCCTGCGAAAGAATGCCTTTTATCTCGCGCGGCTCAAGGTTTACCAATATACTTACTTTGCGGCCAACAATTGCTTCCGGCTCATATTGTTCGGCCAGACCAGATACAACTGTGCGCTGGTCGATGCCTGTATCGATTGTCAGCTTGAGAAGCTTTTTGGTTTTGGCTACTTTTTCGGCAGTTAGTATAGTTCCTACACGGATATCCATTGTGGCAAAAGCTTCGTAATTGATATTGGCTTTGGCCGGTTGTACCTGCGTCGATTGTGCTGGTGCAGCGGTTTGCTTTTTGGCGTTCAGCTTTTCTATCTGCGTGTCTATCGTAGCGTCTTCTACCTTTTCAAACAACAAAGCTGCCTCATTTAATTGATGACCGTTTTTAAATATAACCTCCTCTTCAAAACCGATCTGCTCTGATGGCCAGTTAAGCATAGTTAATATCTTTTTGGCTGTAGCAGGCAGGAAAGGCTGCAAACAAGCCGCCAGGTGACCAATTAATACCAAGCAATTATGCAGAGCAAGCTTAGCCTCATCCGGGTTCGTTTTTATGGTTTTCCAGGGTTCTTTTTCGGTCAGGTATTTATTGCCGAGACGGGCAATATCCATTACGATCTGCAATCCCTGGCGGAATTTATAGGTCTCCAGGCTGCGTTCCAGCTCATCATAGAAGCGTCCAAGTTCTGAATTGATACCTTCATTTTTCAGAGCAACCATGCCATCGGCACTTTCAATCTTCCCGTCAAAAAACTTATGCATCAATATCATCACCCGATTCACAAAATTCCCGAGGATGGCTACCAACTCATTATTTACGCGCGCCTGGTAATCTTTCCAGGTAAACTCACTGTCGCTTGTTTCCGGTAATATCGAGGTGAGTACATAGCGCAATTCATCCTGTTTACCCGGGAATTCTTCCAGGTACTCATGAAGCCAAACAGCGTGGTTGCGCGAGGTAGAAAGTTTATCCCCTTCCAGATTCAAAAATTCATTAGCTGGTACATTCTGTGGCAACACATATTCGCCATGCGCTCGCAAAATAGCAGGGAAAATAATGCAGTGGAAAACAATATTGTCTTTACCAATGAAGTGGATCAAGCAGGTTTCATCCTCTTCTTTTTCCTGTTTTTTCCAGTATAGTTTCCAGTCTTTGCCATGATCGATAGCCCACTGTTTGGTGGCAGAGATGTAACCGATAGGCGCGTCCATCCATACATATAATTTCTTGCCTTTAGCTTCTTCCAACGGCACATCAATTCCCCAGTCCAGATCGCGGGTCATTGAGCGGGGCTGCAAACCGGACTTAAGCCAGGATTTACATTGTCCGAACACATTAACCTTCCACTCATTTTCTTTGGTATCGATCCATTTCTCCAACCAGGGTTGATATTTATCTAAAGGCAAATACCAGTGCTTGGTTGGTTTTAGTACCGGTGGCTTACCGCTAAGTGTAGATATTGGATTGATCAGGTCCGTCGGGTTTAATGAAGTTCCGCAGTTTTCACATTGGTCGCCATATGCATTGGGGTTACTGCAATTAGGGCAGGTGCCTATAATATAACGGTCAGCCAGAAACTGTTGGAAGTCCTCATCATAATATTGCTCGGAGTATTTTTCTACAAACTCGCCTTTTTCATACAGGTTCAAAAAGAACTCTTTTGAAAGATCATGATGGATCGGTGACGATGTTCGGTGATAAATATCGAACGAGATGCCAAATTCCTCAAAACTTTGTTTTATCTGTGCGTGGTATTTATCAATAATAGCTTGTGGTGTAGTACCTTCTTTTTTTGCTTTTATAGTAATGGCCGCGCCATGCTCGTCTGAGCCGCATATGTATACTACGTCTTTCTTTTTCAACCGCAGATATCTTACAAAAATATCCGCAGGTAAATAAGCACCAGCCAAATGACCGATATGCAGTGGACCATTGGCATAAGGCAATGCCGAAGTGATAGTATACCTTTTAAATTTATTAAGTTGTGACATTGTATTAAATTGCATCCGTGCCGCAGGGCTGGCGGGACTGCAAAGATAATTCATTTGTGTCGGAAAGTCCGTAAGTCGGAAAGTCCGGAGACTTTTTTTAATTGCTCATGATAAATAAACCTGCTGTTACTTACGCACCTACAATTCCGTACTTGAAGAAAGGCGACAAAGTTGCTATCACTTGCCCGGCTAAAAAATTGCCTAAACCAATGGATGATGCGGTTGCTTTATTAAAATCCTGGGGGTTGGAAGTTGTGATTGGTGATACCGTAAATGCGTCCTACCACCAATTTGCGGGCGACGATGAACTCAGAGCGAAAGATCTGCAGCGATTTATAAACGATGACAGCATAAAGGCCATTATCGCTGCCCGTGGTGGATATGGCACGGTTCGGATAATCGATAAAATTGATTTTAGCCGGTTTGCAACAAACCCTAAATGGATCGTCGGATTTAGCGACATAACCGTACTGCATGCTCATATATTCGCCAATTACCAGGCTCAAACCATTCATGGGCAGATGCCGGTGAATATTCCGGATGCATCCAAATACTCGCTGGATACGCTGCGAAAAGCGCTATTTGGCGAAGAGTTAAGCTATCAGTTCAATTCACACGGGCTAAACCGTTCTGGAGAAGCAACCGGGATTGTAATTGGCGGCAACCTGAGCCTGTTAATTGCAATATTAGGTTCGGTGTCTGATTATAGCTATGATGGGAAGATACTTTTTATAGAAGATGTAGGCGAGTATATGTATTCTGTCGACCGGATGATACGCGCCCTGGACCGCGCCGGAAAGCTGAAAAACCTGGCGGGTTTAATAGTTGGCGGCTTTACAGATCTGAAGGATAATGATATCCCTTTTGGGCAAACTGTTCCTGAAATCATTATGGAGGTTGTAAAAGATTATGATTACCCAATATGCTTTGATTTCCCGGCCGGGCATATCCCAGATAATCAGTCTTTGATATTTGGCCGAAGCCTCGCGCTTAAAATCGCCGAGACACAGATTACAGCAAATTATAGCGTCCCCTTAAATTTTTCTTTTACTTTAATTTAATAAGCCTTTATTTTAAAATTGATTTTTTTTAAAATAATTTTATAAAAATTAATCACAAATTAACTGACCCTTTCATCTCTAAAAATGGCACTTTTCGGCAATTTAGGTAATTACAAAAATTTCGGTTTACTAATCATTCGCGTCGGCTTAGGCATTATGTTTATTTATCACGGTTTTCCCAAATTGCAGGGCGGCGTAAAAACATGGGAAATGCTCGGCGGCGCAACCCATGTGGTAGGAATACACTTCTGGCCGGTTGTTTGGGGCCTTATCGCTGCATTAACAGAAGCCGTGGGTGGATTTTTATTGATCATCGGCCTAGCATTCAGACCGGTATGTTTGTTGTTATTAATTGATCTTATCGTAGCGGCCCTGTTTCACCTGCACCAAACCGGGCCTGAAGGTGGCCTGATGAATGCCTCGCACGCTATTGAAGATGCTATTGTGTTTGCCGGTTTATTGTTTGTAGGTCCGGGAAAATATAGTGCGGATAAAAAATAATAAGACATTTCATTGTGAAGAATTAAAAAAGAGAAAGGCTGGTCTTCGTTAAATGAAGATCAGCCTTTCTCTATTAACAGCGATTTAATTAATTGCCGCTTACTTTTCCGGACGGAACGTTATAGGCTGTTTCATCAACCGGAATATCCCAATAGTCCATATAGTTATACTCAATAAAACATGGCAGCGGAGTAGGGCCTGGTAAACCGGTGAGGTTGTTTGGGACCAATACTATTGCATTAGCACGGCCGCCACCTTCACTCTTAGGAGCAGTAATTCCCAAACGACGGGCATCAAACCATCCTATGCCGCGCAAGTATAGTCCGATTCTGCGTTCCTGGCGCAATTCTTCTACAGCTTGCGTTAAGGTTAAACCAGTACCTGCAACATGTGTCAGGCCGGCCCCTTGCGCGTCTCTTACCTGATCAATCAGTGCTAAACCACCTTCGATATTTCCGGTATGGATATCGGCTTCTGCGACCATCAAAGTACTCTCTTCCCACGAACCGGCATACTGAAACTGGCCCAGGTGAGCTGCACCGGTTGTCCAGTAACCGCCATCCTCGATAGGGCGAGGTGTCCACCGTGAGCCGAATTGAATACCACGGCTCCTGATGTTGACTTGCGGAGTAGGTAACAGCATAACACCCTTCGCAAAACGTTTATCAAGTACGTTAGACGCTAAGATATTACCATTGGCATCTGAACTTGTGACGTTTACAGGCGCGCCCCCAACAGTTTTGAACTCCTGTACAAAACGCTCGCTTGTATAAGCCCATCCCGGGTTATTATTATAATTATTCCATAAAAACGGATGCCCCTGTGTTCCGGCAGTTTCATCATTGACACTGTTAGGATCCATACCTCTTGAGAAACCCTGGTCGCCCTGAACCAAACCTTTAGCTGCCAAAGCGCTTACGGTAGCCCAGTTCGCCGCAGTCATATCTTTAAGTTTGATATTAACCAATATATTTCTGGCTTCCAAGGTGTAGGCATTCCTCGCCCACATGGCAGGAGTAATTGCCAGGTCGGGGGCGTTAAAGCTTGGCGTAATAGCAGTTAAGGCAGCTGTATACCCAGCATCAGCATCTGGGATTTTTGTCAAGATCGCGATGGCTTTATCCAAATTAACGTTAGCTTCAGTAATGATGGCATCATGTGAAACATAGTTATTATTGGTGGTGCCATCAGCAGAATTGTTTATAATGCCCTTACTGTAATACGACCCAATCATCGAATAAGCAATTCCTTTCCACCAATAAGCCCAGGCCTGTAATGTGGCCTTTTCATTGGCCGACAGAACGGTAGAAGTGCTCAACGCATT
>JACXTT010009731.1_pt1 | contig 13089 bp, 9 predicted proteins | sample 9270951 | NCBI WGS metagenome assembly JACXTT01 (sample SAMN15532306, study PRJNA645909) | rock metagenome | isolation source: weathered quartz diorite | place: Puerto Rico | collected 2017-06-21
CCAGCGTACATCGTGCGCGCCCCAACTTCTCCCACCAACATGTTGTTCATCCAGATGTTCTGGATTTCGCTCAAGGAGTAGCCATGGCTAAGGACCCCTTTATCCGCTCCCGCCATGGGGTGGTATCCGATGAAGACGTAGGCACTGTAAGGCGGTCCTTGCTCTGTTTGCTCCAAAGGATGGTTGAATCCGCCTCCCAGCAGGTGTGCCCTCCGATCGATATCACGGGCGGAAAGCGTCTGCCCCCCGGAATGCAAATCGGCCACTACAACCTCTGTTGCGCCGCCGGCGAAGAGCCCGTCGATGGCGGCATTTATCTCACCCGTCATTATTTTGATGGTCTCGTTCCAACGAATCGCTCGAATGACATTCGACTGATAATCGAAATTGAAGATCCCCTCTAGACCTTCCGCATCCGCATCGATGAAAATCTTCCGGGCTTTCTGTGCTTGCGCTTCGGCCGGGATTATAGAGAGAAAAACCAACGCCGAGAGCGTCCAACCCGCTTTTCGTCTGCACATTCCGAGAACCCTATATTCTTGTGACCATCTGCATAGTTCTTGGTTCTCGCTCGCAAACAAATGGAAACTAAACTGCACGCCTAGCTTCTAAGAGAAAGGTACGCCGTGTTTGTTCTACCACATAAACTTCAAAGCGAATTGGATCACTCGGCCAGGTGCCGCACTGCGGATGCGGCCAAAAGCGCCTGAATTTGCCCGACTCACCGGAAGTCCAAAGTTCACTTGATTGAAGAAATTGAAAAACTCCGATCGAAACTGCACTCTATATCGTTCCTTAAATGCGAAGTCCTTCAGAACGGAGAAATCGGTGTTACTTAAAGCGGGACCGCTGAGGATACCTCGACCGGCATTGCCGTAGGTTCCTTTAGGCACTAGGTTTGGGGGGACAAAAGCGGCGGTGTTGAAAAACTCGTTCACCATGTCGGCCCGGCTTGAGTGATTTCGCGCGATTGGAGCACCGGTCAGTTCAGCGTGCTGGGCACCCAAAGTCCCGTCCTCGGCCACGTCGGTGCCTTCTGTGAAAGTAATTGGCGGTCCACTCTGGGCAGTTACAATTCCGTCGAGAGTCCAACCACCCAGGACAGTATTCTCCCACGGTTGGGCGAATTTCCAGGGCAGCGACCACAGCCAAGACGCCACAAAGGCGTGTCGCCGATCCCAATCGGACCGTCCACGCAGATCGCGCATGTTGAAAGGATTGGGACCAGGCGAGTACGAAGTATAACTCGAATCGGTATCAATTGACTTGGCCAGAGCATACGAAGCCGTTACAGACAAGCCGTGACTCATGCGCTTGGTCAATTGAGTTTGAAAACTGTGATACCAGTTTCGATAGTCGCTACCATAGATTAAGGAAGTCGGTGAGAGAATACCGGGCTCATAGATCACCCGATCGTTGATATTATCCAGCGACGGTGGAGCACCCGTGATGGGATCATTGCCGAATCGGGCGGGATTGAAGGCCCGGTAAGATGTCAGCTTGGTCCCGATTTTTCCTAGATATCCGAGCTCCAACATGATGTTCGGCGAGATCTGGCGCTGCACCGTCAAGTTCCACTCCTGAACGTAGGGGGACCGAAGCGAACGATCGAGAAATAGTCCGCCCGCGGGTAACGGAAAGAGTGGGCAATTCAAACCCGGAAAAGCGGCAATATGCACGCAGCCGAACGTCCCACTCAACGCCACCGGAGGGTTGGACAGTCCAAGCGATCCAAAAGGATCTAGAATGTTCCCGTTGAATACTGATGTGAATCCCGCGTATGGCGCATTTTCCTGCGACAGAGAGTCGGCATTGACGGTGTCGTAGAAGACACCGTAGGCACCGCGCACGCTCGTTTTTCCGTTCCCAAAGACGTCCCATGCAAACCCCAGGCGCGGAGCCCAGTTGTTCAGATCCGGATGGGCAAGTCCCCGCGGCACACCCGAATCGCCTGGGAAGACGATGCCCGGGGGTGCATCCGGTACTTTTTTCGACTGCTGGCCGAAGACTACTGTATCGATCCGATTCTGGCGATTTACCCAAGGGAAGAAGGGCTCGTACCGGACACCATACGTCAGAGTCAATCTAGGAGTTACCTTAAACTCATCCTGGAAGAAGAAGCTAGGACTGTTCTGAATGCTGTCATTGTCCCGGACGCCAAAATCCATGTTGAAATTGTCGTACGCTCCCAGCATGAAATCGGCAACGGGGTCACCTGAACGAGATCCCGAAAAGGAGATGTCTCCAGCGCCAATGAATCTTAGAACCCAAGGTAGGTGCAGATATTGACCACCAAACTTGAAAACATGCCTGCCTTTCATCCAGCTCATCGAGTCCCGGAACTGCAAGTCGTTGCTCCTATATCTGCTGACGTAACCGGACCCGAGTTCGAATTGATCGCCCACGGCCACATCGATGGCTCCCGCTGGCATGTACTGTGGCAGATTCATACCCAGCGAGGATGGAGCTGGGCCCCCTTTTCCCAACGGAATTTCGTCAGAATAGATCCGGAAGTACGAGGCGGTGAACTGATTCACTAACGTGGGGCTCACCGTATAGGTGTCATTGAGGGTTATGTTCACCAAGTGTGTGATCGTTCCAGTCGGCTGATAGCCGCTCAGATTGCCTCCATCCAATCCGGATGAGTTCTTGAGGCGATCAAGGAAGACGTGCCCGAAAAGCGAATTCTTGTTGCTCTGATTCCAATCTACTCGGAACAAGTAAAGATCGTCGTTGGTAGGACTCGCAGCCAACGCAGTTACAACGCCCGACGGAGATGAAGGCACGTATTTGAGGAGATTCACGGCCACGGGACTAATACAACCCGTCGCGATCACGTTGTTCACGACACACGGATTACCGGCCGCGTCCGCATAGGGTTTGCCCGTTAAGGGGCTGATTGGATCTGTGAGAACCGTATTGGACAGAAGATCTGTAAAATCACCGGCTCGATGGGCGGCCGAGGGAACAAAGGCCTCCACCGGAACTGCCTGGGGTCTGTTACGGAGACCCTGAAAGGATCCAAAAATGAAGAGCTTGTCACGCCAGATAGGGCCGCCCGCACCCGCGCCGAATTGATTTTGCTTGAGTGCTGGGACAGTGGGCGCGAAAAAGTTGCGAGCGTTCAGCGCATCGTTCCTGAGAAATTCCCATAAAGACCCGTGAAACTCGTTTGTGCCGGATTTGGTCACGACCGTCAAGTCGGAACCGGAGTTACGTCCCGTTTCGGCCGAGAAGTTAGCAGTGAGGAGCCGAAACTCTTGGACGGCGTCGGGGGGTGGGAAGTTAAAGCCGGTATTCCGAGACGGGTTGTTGAGGTACCCACCGTCCAGCACGTATTGATTCATATTTGGCCGTCCACCATTCACGTCGAGCGTCGGCCCGAGAGTCACGCCTCTTAGCGACTGAGGAGCATTGACTGCCAGTACTCCTGGCAGTATAGAAGCGAGCTGAATGACATTTCGGCCATTGAGAGGCAAATCCACGATACGCCGGTCGTCTACCAGTCCCGAGACTTCAGCGGAACGGGTATCCACCAGGGGCGCGGCACCCGCTACCGTGACTTCCTGGTTCACGGCGCCGAGCTTCAGGCCGAAGTCCAGGCGCACGTTCTGCCCGACCGTGAGCGTGACCTGGGTTTGGACGAGCCGCTCGAACCCAGATTTCTCAGTCGACAACGTGTAGACGCCTGGGGATAATGCCGAGAAGTTGTAAAACCCTTCGGCGTTTGATTTCACAGACCGAGTGACATTTTGCAGGCCAAGCAGGGCTGTAACCGTGGCTTCCGGCACCGCTTCGCCGCTCGGGTCCGTCACAAATCCACTGATCGTTCCTGTCACCTGCGAATGCAGCCTGTGCGGGAGGCTCACCGTCAATGACAAAAGTACCGGCACCGTCCAACTGAAATATCGTTTGGGGATCATTTTTGTGCTCCTCGGAGGTGTCAGCCAAACGGCTGTCCTCTCCCTAGTTCCCGTAACGCCCCGCTCTGTTTTGGTCGACGCTTCAAGTCTTCATGGATCTGCAGGTTCGCGGGTTGTTAGATTGAATCACCTCCGTAATTCAGTACGCAACGCTGACTTCGTCCTCTACGCGGATATTCTAAAGATGGGCACTCAATTTCATTTGTCTGATGTTCTGAAGAAATGTACAATCGATATTCAAGTTTGTCAAGAGGTTCTTGCATCTGGTCTTAGGCAGTTCAGACCTAGATACGCACGCTGGGCCGCACGCGAAAGGCAGTGCCCTGTGGGCTATCAGGTTCTGAACCGTGACGTACCCGAGGCATGCCTGGCGGACCAGCGATGTGGGTTGGAACGTCAGCAATTCAAGCCGGAGGTCGCTCAGGAAAGGTTAAAGATGGCCCAGCTAAAGCCGATTTCGAGGAGGACTTTGGGGGAGGAGGTTGCGTCCCAAATCATGTCGATGATTTCTACGGGCACCTTCCACGTCGGCGACAAACTCCCTCCCGAGGTGGAGTTGTGCCGAACTCTGAATGTTGGCAGGTCAACGCTGCGTGAAGGCCTCAAAGCTCTGTCATTCATCGGCATGGTCCGAATGCGCCCCGGAGATGGCACGTTCGTCGCTGATGGCTCCTCGGATTTCCTGGATCGCGCCTTCGGTCATGGGTTGCTCAGAGGTGCGAGGGACCTACGTGATCTGTTCGAAGCCCGTCTCTTGCTGGAAACCAGGCTTGCGGCACTTTGCGCAAGAAACGCTACTGACGAGGAGCTGAACCAGCTGGAATGCATCTTAGGTGAGATGCGAAACGCGGTCGATGACACTCAGGGAAAGTTTTCTCATCTCGATTTGGAATTTCATCTTCAAATCGCTGCCTATTCGCACAGTAGTGTTCTCGTTCAACTGCTGCGAACGCTACGGGACACTCTGTCCGAATGGATGAGAAAACATGATTTCATCCCTGGTGCTCATGCTGATGCCTATGCCCACCACCAAAAGATCATGGAGGCTTTACGCAAACGCGATGCTCGGAAGGCTAGCCGAGCCATGCGTAGCCATTTGGAGAGTATCCCGCGACCGTACAAAGTCCTGCTAAGAGCAGGCGCGGATGTAGAAGGTGTTGGGGATCCGTAGACAGAGATCCCAGCGTAGTCAGTTCTCAGCCCTGTTTTCGGTTGGTTCGTAACCCGCGAGCATTTGGAGTGCTTTTCAGAACTGGAGGGTACATGACCAAGCTCAGTAGACGAAGCTGGATCACGGTTCTGTGTTCTGCCTTGTTTACGCCGACAAAAGCGCAGAATCGCGAGCAACAAGAACCTACTATTCCGCTGCTAGAACTGAAAGACTTTCATCCCACGAGTATGCTGCATGTGCCTTCGACAAGAGTCGAGCGCGCTCGATTTCCAGCCATCGACTTTCATACGCACCTAACTACGGTAATGGGGCGGCCAATGCCATCATCGGCCGTGCCTGTCGAAGGAACCGACGGCCCACGGGCAAGTTTTTCGTCAAAGCCAGAAGACGTTCTCGCGTTGCTAGATCGAAAAAATGTCCGATGCGCGGTGAACCTGACTGGTGGATATGGGCCGGCGCTAGACGAAGTGATCCGATCATGGCAGACCCCGTTTCCAGGTCGGGTCATGGTCTTTACGGAACCGTGGTGGACTAGAGTGGCAGAGCGCGGCTATGCACAATTTCAAGCGGATGAGATCGGGCGCGCGAGTAGCATCGGGGCACGAGGCTTGAAAGTCATGAAGACCCTCGGGCTTTATCTCAGAGAGAATGTATACACCGGCCCCCTGATTAAGGTGAGCGACCCGCGGTTCGACCTAATGTGGGAGGCTGCCGGCGTCCACAGGATGCCTGTTGCCATACACGTGTCAGATCCGGAAGCTAATTTTCAACGCATAGACCGATTCAATGAGCGTTACTTGGATATGATAGTGCGCCCCGAGTGGTCGTTCTATGGGAAAGATTTTCCGACCGATCGCGAACTGCAAGAGGACCGCAACCGAATCGTGGCCAGGCATCCTGGTACCAACTTCGTGGCCCTTCACATGGGGAATGTGGAAAACCTGGGTTATACGACGGAATGCCTCGACAAGTATCCAAACCTTTACGTGGAATTTGGGGCTCGAGTTGACGAGTTGGGCCGCCAACCGCGCACTGCACGCCGGTTCTTCGACAAATTTCAAGATCGAGTTCTCTTTGGGACGGATGCCATCATGGACACAGCAGACGCGCTCGCTGGAAAGGAGGCTTTGTACGAAACGTATTTTCGGTTTCTAGAAACCGAAGACGACTACTTCGAACCCAAACCGAATGCCAGATGGCGTATTTATGGGATCGGCTTATCTGACGCAATCTTGCGTAAGGTTTATCATGAGAACGCCGAGCGATTACTACACCTCAGGGCATAGGGTGATACCTACCTCCACCGGCGTGGCTGTTATGCAGGTGTCGGTGGTCCATGGACGGCCCCAAGTGCCAACCGCTGGCGCAGGCGCGCTGCTGCCTGGGCCAATCGGCTTAACTTTTCAAAGGCCTCATCGATAGTGGGCGGCTCACCGGCACCGGGGGCAAAGCCGCAGTCGGGGTTGAGTGCAATACGCTCCGGACTGAGGATTCGCGCTCCCGCTGCCGCGATGGCCTCTATTTCATCGACTGATTGCATCTCCTCACGACGAACATCGATGACCCCCATCCCCAGAGCTAAGTGTTGCGGAAGGTAATCAAGATCGCTGATATCGCCTGTTTGCGTGTACGCGAATTCTAGGTTCACCCGGTCTACTTTCACGTTATGTAAACGAGGGAGAATCGGCTTGTAATCGCCGCTAACATCACTACGGCGTTTGTAGACACTGTGGCAGCAATGGAGGTGAATCTCAGCATCGAGCCCTTCGACAACACGATTGATCGCGGCCACTGCTGCAGGAAACTCTTCATCAACATTCCACTCGCGACGCAGTCGTTCGTCATGCGTTAATTCACCGGCCATTAGGCGTCGGTCACAAAAATACGTGAGCGCCGGATCGTCGATCTGGACAATGTCGATGCCTGCAGCCACCAGTGCCTGTGCTTCTCGCGCCAAAATGATTGCCAAGTCGTCCATAAAATGCTGATACGTCGGGTAAGTCGTGCCACTGTAATCACCGTGCCAATATCGGAGCGCGATCAAAAAAGGACTAGGCAGGGCGAATTTGGTACAGCGATCTGTATGTTTAGATAAGAACTGCGCATCCTTTGCAAAAACCGGCGCACCGACATCGAGCTTGCGGACAACAACGCGATGATACTTAACCTCGCCGGCGTGTTCGTATCGCCGCGCGCGTTCAAACCCTCCTATGCGATCTAAGAACTCGTCGACGTATTGGACCCGGCGCCATTCTCCGTCGCTAATAACGTCAATGCCAGCTTGTTCCTGCAAGCGCATGGCAAAGATCACCATCTCATCCATCAACCTCTCAAAACGCTCCGCGGGCAACTGCTGTCGACGCGCGAGTAGATCGCGTACAACTTGGGGACGAGGCAAGGAACCGATTACGTGTGTAAAGAGCAGGGGCAGGCGATTTCGATCTCGGATCAACATATGATTGCGTTCAGTTAGTGTATCGTCTGAGCCTGATGCTGTAAATGAGAACATACACTTGCAGACTTGGCGAGAGGCTTCTTGTGCCTGGCAGCGCAATGTTTGCAGTCGGTTAACTTTGTCCAAGCGCACGCGAATTTCCTTGTGGTGCGATAGAATGACGGCTCTGGAGCATTGAATGCAAACTCAACTAGCTAGGCGCCAATTCGTAAAGACCGCCGCTGCGGCCGTTGCCGGCTCGCAATTCCCGATTCTCGGCGCGAATGACCGTATCAATGTCGGAATTGTTGGATTAGGCGGCAGAGGCACGGACCACGTGGAATCCTATTTGACCCTCGATTCGGATTCTCGTATCGTTGCCGTTTGCGACGTGAATCAGAGTGCTCGAGAGCGTGCGGTTGCGCTTGTCCGCAAGCTGAAGGGATACAGCCCCAAAGAGTACTCTGATATGCGAACGCTGTTCGAGTCCAAGGAAGTCGATGCTGTTTCTTTACCACTACCAAACCACTGGCACGCATTAGCAACGATCTGGGCCTGCCAGGCCGGCAAGGATGTCTATGTTGAAAAACCCGCCTGCCACAACATTTTTGAGGGTCACGAGATGGTGAAGGCCGCGCGCAAATACAATCGCATGGTTCAAGTTGGTTCCCAGAGCCGCTCCATCTCACACATGGTACGAGCCATGCAGGTGTTGCAGGAAGGCGCTATCGGCCAGGTGTATCATGCTCGCGGGCTTTGCTTTCGACGGCGTTTCTCCATTGGTCACACACCTGATGAGCCTATTCCGGCCGGGCTCGACTGGGATAGGTTTCTAGGTCCCGCTCAGTGGAAGCCCTATAGTAGAAACAAGTTTGCTTACAACTGGCACTGGTTTTGGGATACGGGTAACGGCGACATCGGCAACCAGGGCGTTCATGAAATGGACATTTGCGCCTGGGGTTTGGGGCGCACTGCGTGGCCCTTATCAGTGCTTTCCTCGGGCGGCAAGTTCGTCTGGAAAGACGACCAGGAGACCCCCAACACCGAACAGAGCACGCTGGACTTCGGTGATGCCCAAATCACCTTCGACGTCCGCAACCTGCCCACACCTCCAGAGGGACTCGCCAACATGCGGGGACCAAATTACGTAGGTAATATCTTCTTCGGGGATGGCGGATTCATGGTGCTGGACCAGCGGGGCTTCCAGGTATTCAAAAGCACCGCTGCAAACATCAGCGGTGACGCCGCGCGGGGCGCCGCTGCGGGAAGTGCAGAGAAGTACGAGAACGTGATCGATGAAAAGGCCCAAGACCATACGGACTCGACAGCAGCGCACATGAAGAACTTCTTTGAGGCCATTCGGGCGCGCGACCACAAGATTCTCCATGCGGACATCGAGATCGGCGTGCATTCCGCGGCACTCTGCCATTTGGCGAACATCAGCTATCGCGTTGGACGTGGACTCCGGTTGGCTCAGTCCAGTGGCCGCTTCCTGGTTGACGAAGAGGCCAATGCATTGCTAACGCGGAATTACCGCGAGCCGTACGTAGTTCCTCGCGAAGCGTGACTGCTCCGCGATTTTCTCAAGTCGATGGGCAGTGTCGCAAGTTTAGCGCTGCGGATTTAGGGAGAGCACATGGTGCCTTGCCGCGTATCTCTGTTCCATAGGAGCCGTTTCGCGTCCACCATGAAGACCGCAAATCGATCACGGCGCCGCGATCGAGGCCTGCGGACCGTGGCGCGCTGGCTTGGCGACGACTCGCAGTCCCATGCCCAGGTGGTGAGATCGATGCTCTGCCAAGGCTTAAATCCGATGCTGTTCGCACCCGGCCACCGGCAACACCGCACGCTCCGTTGGGACTCGAACAAAGAAGAGATCGTTTGACGGAGATGGTTGGATGAAACCACCCTTGGCTTCCTCCCGCCGAAAATTTCTGAAGCAGACCGGTTTGGTGGCAACCGGCTTGGCTGGCCTGCATGCGCAGGAGATACCTCGTGTTCCAGTGATCGACTGCCACGCTCATGTGGGCCATGCCCCCGCGCTCACGGACCCCTGGACCACCTTTGCCGACCCGGAGGAGATCTTGCGGCGGAACCGGGAGGCGGGCATCGACCAGAGCGTGATCTTTCCTATCTCGAATGACACGTTCGAAAAAGCCAACCAGGAAATTGCGGACGTTTGCCGGCGCTATCCTGGTCATTTCATCGGCTATGCCAAGCATGACCCCAAAAACGAAAAGGGCCGTATTCGCGCCATGCTCATGCATGAGTGCCACGACCTGGGGCTACGTGGCCTCAAGCTTCACGAACATCCCGGTCCGGAAGTTCTGGATGTAGTGGCAGAGTTGGGCATCCCCATCATCTATCACCCCGGGCGTGTAGCGATGTTCGATGAGATAGCGCGCAATTATCCAAACGTCGATTTCATTCTGGCTCACTTGGGGAGCGATCTGTCTTCCGACTGGAGGGAACACCTTGCCGCGATCGAGATGGCCCGGCGCTACCCCAATGTTTACCTCGATACCGGAGGAGTGGTGCTGACTCGCTACATCGAGCAAGCTATCGAACTCGGAGCCGAAAAAGTGATCTTCGGCAGCGATGAACCGGAGGTAGATTGCCGGCTCGAGATCTTCAAGATCCGGATGCTCAAACTTCCCAAGCAGCAGGAGGAATTGATCCTGGGCGGCAATTTGCAGCGGCTGCTCGGCAAATATCGCGGGCGGAAAACGTGAGCGTTGTCGACTGCCACGCACTGGCCGGCAAGGGAGTCACCTGGGCGGATCCGGTACGCGAGGTGGACTATGATCCCAACCAGCTTCTGGAGGACGCGACGCGAGCCGGCATCGACCGGGTCTGCATTCTCTCGCCTCGCACCTCGGACTACAAGGCAGCGAACCGTTACGTCGCACAGGTTTGCGAGCAACATCGGGACAAGCTGATCGGGTTCGCCGTTCACAGTCCTGAACGCGAGGCTGGCCGTATCCCCCAGATGCTGACCGAAGAAGTAAAGTCCATGGGTCTTCGAGCGGTGCGTTCGGATGGGCATCCCACACGGGAGTTGTTGGACACGGCCGCCGACCTTCACATTCCTGTCATCTACTACCCGAAGCGAAGGCCGGAGCAGGGACCTGGCCGCTGGTACCACATGATTGCGGCGACGTATCCCCACGTTCGCTTTCTGCTTCCGCACCTGGGTGAGTATCGTTCCGATATTTGGTGGGGCCACATGGAAGCTTTGGATCTGGTGCGGAGATATCCGAACGTCTATGTGGACACGTCAGGAATTGGAAGCCTGAAATATCTGGAGATGGCGGTGCGAGAACTTCCACCGGAGCGAATCCTGTTCGCCACATTTGCTCCGGAACTCGATCCGCGTGTGGGTATGGAGACCATACGGCTGATGAAGCTGCCGCCCAGCCAGTACGCGAGGGTGATGGGCGGGAACCTGCTGGAAATCCTGGAGACGCGCAGCTAGCTCCGGGTCCCCTGCTTTGGTATGAGCATCTTCCCGAAGTTCCCCAGCCCGACTTTCCGGCTGCTGAATGCCCGAAATTATCAAACTCTCCTTTCAGCCTTCACCGGGTTCTTTTGAACCATAGCTTCGTCCCTCCATCTATCTGTCGCGTCGCCAGCCTCCGATGGCGTTCAGAAGCGAAGCAATTCTCTCAGCCTATTTTTCATCGTCTGTTCATTCGGCTTCCCGGCGCTCTGAAGCCATGTCTCGACCTTGCCCCACTGCACCTCGTGTGTCGTCGAGGGCATCTTGATCGCAACGGTGAGCCTGGTCGCTGGGCCGGGCGCATTTACCGTAAATCCGCAATTGCGGAATTGGGCCATCGCCAGCACAGCGGCTTCGTAAAGAGTGGTGGCCGCGACTTCCACGCTGTGGCGGATGCCCTCACTGTCGGTGAAGGAGACGAGGCAGTGGTGTGGGATGGACACGGATAGATTGTATCGCCACAAGCGAAGAAAAGGCGAATATGAGCAAACCTCGCTAGGTCCCGTCCTCTGTCCCCTCCCGCCGCACGATGCGGTACAACGGTTGCGGGCGGATTAGGAGGGCGAATATGGCGGCGACGGTTTGGAAAGGGCAGTTGAGCTTCGGCCTCGTATCGATTCCCGTGAGGCTGTATAGGGCGGCCAGAGCAGAGAAGATCAGCTTTCGGCAATTGCACCGAACGGCGCCGGCCGAAGATCACGAGCCTCAACCTAAGGCCGCAATCGCAGAACCGATTCCCATTCGCTCAGCCCAGCGCGGCGATACGCACGCCATCCGCGAGGTAGAGCGTGAGGCTACTCACACCGTGCCGTTTCAGTCTCTCGTAGCTCCAGTTCGCAGCACGCCCACGTCTGCCGAAAATCAGCCGATCCCGCGCTCCGAGATCTTCAAAGGCTACGAGCGTCAGCCCGAGCAATACGTGCTGGTGAGCCAGGAGGAACTACGGAGCATCACACCGCGCACCTCCAGTGATATCCAGATTCTCGAGTTCGTCCACCTGAGGGAAATCGATCCTGTCTATTTTGAGACATCCTATTATGTCTCGCCAGATCGCGCCGGAGAGAAGCCGTATGCCCTGTTGTATGCCGCGCTACGGAAGACCGGCTTCGTGGCCCTCGCGCAGATTGCGATGCACCGGCGTGAGCACGTCGCCGTCATCCGGGCGGGCGATCGTGGAATCCTGATGCACACAATGTTCTATGCAAATGAGGTGCGGAAAGACCAGGAGTTCAAAGCCGATCCTGCGATAGTATCCGAAAAGGAGCTGGGTCTCGCCGTTAAGCTGATTGAGGCTCTGGCAACGAAATTCGAGGCGGAGAAGTTCAAGGATAAGTATCGCGAGCAAGTCGAGGCGCTGATCGCGGCCAAGATTCAGGGGCACGAAGTGGCCTCGGGTCAAGCACCGCTTGTGCCCGCCTCCCAAGCCGTGGACATCATGGAGGCTCTGAAGAAAAGTCTCGCGGCAGCACGGAAACCTATTGGCCACGCTGAGGAGATGACACCCGACGCCAAGCCGGAGCCCCGCGCAACGAAGCGCCAGGCTAAGCGGCGGTGAGGATCATCATGCGTCTCTCGCCGAAGACCATCAAAGTGGAATGGCCAAGCGCGGCTCTCACAACTCGTGCATCTCGAACATTTGTGAAGCAGAGGCTGAGCCTGCATAGCACGTTCGCGCGCAGGCACAGCCTCATTCGCGATTAACCCTGAGCCCCTAACCTGCGTTTTACGCAGCGCCCGCTTTTCCCACCTGACCGCGCATTTGTTTCGTAAACTCGCGCATAGCAGCGATATGACCAGGCGAACGCTTTTCAATCCAGGTTTCATAGCGTTTCGCAGCCTGTTCCAAGTGCGCCAGGAACTGCTTATTCACGAATCGCTCTCGACCCTGTTGAACAATGGGTTTGACACGGTCCCAGACTCCAAAAAACTCGCCGCTGGTCTCAAAGAACAGGTCTTCGTGGAGCAAACCATAGTTGAGCAACGCGCAGGCTTGATCCCAATAGCCAAACACCATCATGGCGAATGCGCCGCCTTCCGTCCCCGGTGCCGCGATTCGCATGGC
>JACXTT010009732.1_pt1 | contig 13088 bp, 14 predicted proteins | sample 9270951 | NCBI WGS metagenome assembly JACXTT01 (sample SAMN15532306, study PRJNA645909) | rock metagenome | isolation source: weathered quartz diorite | place: Puerto Rico | collected 2017-06-21
TGCTCGGCAGGTTCGCGTTGTATTGAATTTGCGTCGTCGTCTGCGCCGGAATGAGATTATTGGTGAATTGCAATACGACAGGGACGCTGCCCGTTGGATTTCCGGTCGTTGGATCGACCGGCAATCCCATGAGATAGTAGCCGGCCTGGTTGACCAGGAAGCCGTTTTTGTCAGACTGGAAATCGCCGCGCCTTGTGTAGAGATTGACGCCACCGAACACCGGCTGGCCGCCGGCAAAATTATCCGGCTTTTTGACGATGAAATAGCCGTTGCCGTTGATCGCCATGAACGTGGGCGTCGAGACATTCTGCAGATCGCCCTGAACGTTGTTGGTCGGCACCGAACTCGCGAGTACGCCGCCCGCGATCTGTTTGCTGGGCAGGTTGTCACCGATGAGATCTTCGAAGCTGGTATTGATCCGCTTGTATGCGGTCGTCTGCGAGTTCGCGATATTGCCGGAAATATTTTGCAGAGCGTATGCCTGCGCGCCCAGACCAGATACCGCAGTCGTAAGTGCGTCGAAGATACCCATGACAACCCCTTCCAAGCCCGAGCGGCCGGACGCAATACGCGCGCCGGCGGCCTCAGTTCCGGCAAAACCTTTGCAAGCCCCGCGCCACGTAAAATATATAATAATATCAATATCTTATATGAATCCACAGCGCCCGTTTGCCCGGCATTTTGCGCCGCTTCCCGGCAGGAATTGCCGGGCCCGGTTGCCTTGCTCCGGCTCATCCGGCTCTCTAAGGTCCGCGCTCTCGACTGGAGTGAACAATGCGTTTTGAAGGCACCAGCGGTTACGTCGCAACCGACGATCTCAAAGTGGCCGTCAACGCCGCGATCACGTTGGAGCGTCCGCTGCTGGTCAAGGGCGAGCCCGGCACAGGCAAGACCGTACTCGCGCTCGAAATCGCCAAGAGCTTGAGCGCGCCGCTGATCGAATGGCACGTTAAGTCGACCACCAAGGCGCTGCAGGGACTCTACGAATATGACGCGGTGTCGCGGCTGCGCGACAGCCAGCTTGGCGACGAGCGCGTCAAGGACATCCGCAATTACATCAAGCGCGGCAAACTATGGGACGCTTTCATCGCCGACGAACGCCCCGTGCTGCTCATCGACGAGATCGACAAGGCCGACATCGAATTTCCCAACGATCTGCTGCTCGAGCTCGATCGCATGGAATTCTTCGTCTACGAAACCGGCGAGACCGTCAAAGCGCGCCGCCGCCCGGTCGTGATCATCACGTCGAACAACGAAAAAGAACTCCCGGACGCCTTTCTGCGCCGCTGCTTCTTCCACTACATCCGGTTTCCAGACAACGAGACCATGCGCGCCATCATCGAGGTGCACTTCCCCGGCATCAAACAGCGCCTGGTCGCGGAAGCCTTGAAGCTGTTCTACGAGGTGCGCGACGTGCCGGGATTAAAAAAGAAGCCGTCGACCTCGGAACTGCTCGATTGGCTCAAGCTTCTCCTGGTCGAGGATATTGGCCCGGAAATTTTGCGCGAACGCGATCCCAAGAAGCTGATCCCGCCCTTGCACGGCGCGCTGCTCAAGAACGAGCAGGACGTGCATCTATTTGAGCGCCTGGCTTTCATGGCGCGGCGCGAAGGGCGGTGACCATTCCGCCGGACTGTGCCGAGATCGGATATTGATGTTTGTAAGCTGTCAGGTCACTACTTCCGCGGGAAGAGTGGATGTGCTACTCTTGACAAGCTACCCTTCAAAACGGGAGCGCTCGAAAATTTCCGTTTGGGGTGTTTCGGGACCGCCGGAGGCGGTCAACGGAGATCACAATTGCAGCAATCCATTTAATCATAGGCTCAGCTTGGCAACATTCAACATTGCGCACTTGTGACCCTTCTTGCTGTGAGGGAGGTTGAATATGTGGGGACTGATAACGACAGCGACACGATATAAAATCTTCCGCATCTCAGTCGTGACAATTATCGGACTGGTAATATCGTCTGGCGCTAGGGCGGATTATACGGTGCCCGATACACAGAATATGCTGAAGAGTTGGGGCTGCAAAAATTTTTTGGGACGTACGAACGAGTTTATCTGTCCCTCGGAACCTCTCAATTTGCTCTTTTTTACTTGCAGAAGTTTGCTGACCCAAAAAGCGGCATTTGCTACCGGCATATCAGCCGATGCTTGGCCATTTTACGTTTATAAATGCGTCTTGGCGGGCAGTCAGGATATCAGTCAAACTTCAAACTGAGCGGTTGCGGTTGAAAATACTTGAGCGCCTCGGAAATTTCCATTTAAACCTTGCAAGTAAGCTCGATCTTTCCCTTTTGCGGGCCAAGGGGTCGGCCTAAACTTTGCGAAGATCCAAACGAAGCACCACGCGGAGCAATATCTCTGTCCGCCTTGCACTGACAAGTGATCATCCTTCTTCTGCTGTCGCAGATGTGCCAACAACGTCCGCGTTAGGTCCGCTTTACCCGATTAAGCTGAAATCGCCGACGATACGGCTGAGCGCCGCGTAGAGTGCAGGGGTGCTTTCGCGAACGCCTCAGTTATATGGCCCTGAAGTGTTTCAAGCGTCGCTCGCGACATCAGGAAGTGAAAGCTATCCTCCTGACAAACAAAATCTACGCGAACGTCGCGTGGCTTCTTGGGGTTTATTTCAACGCTCACTGCGAGCAGATGGAAAGTATGGCGGCGCATGGTCGTATCTCCATTGCCCGTGACAGGCTTTCGTCGAAAGATCCACGTGGAATATTAGTTGAGAGCTTGCGCTGACGCCAGTGTCGCCGGAGCTAGTCGGTGAAGCGTGGCGTCTGCGTCAACTAAGCATCTCCCGCACCAGCGGCATCACTTTCCGGCCATAGAGCTCGATGCATCGCATGATTTTCTCATGCGAGAGCGCACCCGCGCTGTACTTCATGTCGAAACGCGTGACGTCCAGCGCCTTCATGGTCGCGGCGATCTTGCGCGCCACCGTTTCCGGAGAACCGACGTATAAGGAACCGTGATCGGCTTCCTGATCGAATTCCGCGCGCCCCATCGGGCCCCAACCGCGCTCGGCGCCGATCCGATCGCGCATCTTTTTGTAGTCCGGCCAGAACTCGTCGCGTGCGCGCGCGTCGGTGTCGGCGACGTATCCGGGTGAATGCACACCGATCGGCAGCACAGGCTTGCCGAGTTTATCGAGCGCACGATGGTACAAATCCGTGTAGGCCAGGAAGCGCTTGGGATCGCCGCCGATGATCGCAAGCATGAGCGGCAGTTCATAGCGCGCAGCACGAATGACGGACTCCGGGCTTCCGCCGACACCGATCCAGGTCTTGAGCGAACCGGATTGGATCGGGGGAAAAACGCGCTGGTCTTTCAAGCCCGCACGCGTGTGACCGTTCCACGTCACTGGTCCTTGCTTGAGAAGTGCCGCGAAGAGCTCGACTTTTTCCTCGAACAGTTCCTCGTATTGCTCGAGCTTGAATCCAAACAGCGGGAATGACTCGGTGAATGAGCCGCGCCCGAGAATGACTTCCGCCCGCCCGTTCGAAACCGCGTCCAGCGTCGAGAACCGCTGAAAGACGCGCACTGGATCGTCCGAGCTGAGCACCGTGACGGCCGAACCAAGACGGATTCGTTTGGTGCGTCCAGCGATGGCCGCAAGCACCATCTCGGGCGAAGACACGGCGAAGTCTTCCCGATGGTGCTCGCCCACGCCGATGAATTCGATACCCAACTCATCAGCGAGAACGGCCTCGTCAACGAGGTCGCGGATGACTTGCGCATGCGGAAGCGGCTTTCCGTCAGTGCCAGCGGTGATGTCGCCGAACGTATCAAGCCCAAGTTCGATATTCTGTGTCATGCCTGGCGTTATATAGGTTTGATCGCCGTTGGAAACAGGCACATTTCGCGCAGACCCGTCATGCCGAACTCGCAAAAACGTGACGGCGTACCCGGCGCCGGCATAAAAACACGGGCGGCGGAGCTTTGGCTGTGCAAGGAAATGGAAATCAGATGCCGGCGATCAGAAGCGGCTCGCGCCGCTTACCACCACGCCTTCATGTCGAAGGCATAAGTCACGCCGGCGCCGAACATCCACTGATCGGCCGAGCCGCGCTGCGTGACAATCGGAGAATTTTTCGCATCGCCCATCAGTCTTTCGTATTCGACAAAGACGTGCGTGCCCCACTGCTGATTCCACAAATAGCGCGCCTTCGCACCGGCACCGACCGCACGCACGCCGCCCTTGGCGTCGAACACCGGCAGCCCGGAGGCGGCCGATTGCGCGCTTGTAACGCTGAAATATGGGCTCGTCGCGCTGCGGGGGGCGGGGGTCATGCGGGGTCCGGCCGAGAGGATCAATGGACGCGACACCGCTGCGACCGCGTCCGCATACAAATCGGCGACGACGCCGTGGTGACCACCGGTGCCCTGCCGCACTTCAGCGCGCGTGCGCAACCAGGATCCCCACATATATTCCGCGAAGACGCCGAACTCGTACGCCGTGTTGACGTCGCCAAGACCGGTAAGTTTGGTGTCCTTGTATTCCTTGCGCGGCAACCGGATCGCCGCGACAGGGCCGGCGCGGAATTGGCCAAGGTCGATGACCGTGAAGCTGAAGCCGTCGCGCGGGCCATGGAATCTTTCCGGCGTGCCCGCCTTGCGGATATCCAGCAGCGGAACCGGCGCGAAGATGTAGTTGCCGTCGGAGCCCTGCCAGCGCGGCAGAAACCATCCGTCGACGCCAATCGAAACCGTCCAATTGCCCTTGGTGTTGGTATCGACGGCCATCGCCGCGGTCGGCAAGGACGCAAGAACAATCGCTATGAATCCGAGCCGACGCAGCATGTCATCCCCCGCCCCCGCAACCGAGCGGGCGCATTCAACCACGACTTCACTCACAGTCGGTAAAACAAGAATTACCATAGGTTAAGTCGTGTTAACCAGTGATTCGGACACCACTCTACAGCCCGGAACCACCAGAGATGGTCTTGTGTGTCCGCGCGACCACACCGCGAAAAACGTCAGCTTTTGCCGGCTCCCGGCGTGGCTTCCGCAGGGCCCGCAGTACGGTTCTGAGCGGCAAGCTCGGTCTTTTTCCGCCGCTCGCGCGCCAATCGTGCGTCGATGCGCTCGCGGACACGATAGCCCCAATAATAGACTTGCTTTGCCGCCCGCCCGAGCAAGCCGCCAGCCCAAACCATTTCAAACGGCAGGAATTGCCGCCAGGTCCGGTCATCTTCCACGATGGCGCGCGCAACCAATTCGCCGCCCATCGCCGTCGTGTTGAGTCCATGCCCGCCAAAACCGCTCAGCAACCAAAATCCCGGCAAGAATTCGCCGATCTGAGGCATGCGGTGCACCGTATTGCCGAGCGTCCCGGTCCAGGCATATTCGGCCTCGACGTCACCCAATTGCGGATAGGCACGAAGGATATCCGCCAGCAACGGGCGAACGTAACGCTTGGGATCGCCGCGCCAGGCGGTGCTTCGCCCCGACCAAATCAGCCGATCGCCACCGACGACGCGATAATGATTGTCTGCAAGTTCGGTATCGCTGACCGCGCCGGGATAGCTGATGATCTCGCGCAGCCGATCACCCAGCGGCGCCGTGGTGATGACATAGGTCGAGATAGGCAACAACGTGCGCGCGATGCCCGACATCACGCGCCCGATGTGAACATTGCCGGCCAGCACCACATGCGACGCGCGCACGCGCGCCGACGGTGTGACGATGCGCTTTCGCACACCGTGCGGGTCGATCTCAACTGCTGGTGTTTCCTCGAAGATGCGCGCGCCTGCGGCTTCCGCCGCGGCAGCCAGACCGAGCGCATAGTTGAGCGGATGGATGGTGAAGGCCTTGGGATAATTGGTCGCCCCGAAATAGAGCGGGCTTCGGAGCGCCTCGCGCACGCGCGCGGCCGGCCAGAATTCGACCGCAGCACCGAGATCGCGCGCCAGCAGATCGGCGCGTTTCGCCTGCTCGGCCTCGTCATCGGTTTTCGAAACATGCAGCCAGCCGCCTTCGGCATATTCGGCGCCCTGCATGTCCCTGCTGTTGGTGCGAACGTATTCGAATCCGACCTCCGACAGCGCCCAAAGCGCTTTCGCCCGCTCAATCCCGACGCGCTCGATGATCGTTTCGGGATCGGCGCCAAAACCCGGCAGCACAAATCCGGTATTGCGGCCCGAGGCGTTCCAGGCAACGTGACGCGCCTCCAGCACCACTACCGACCAGCCGCGCCGCACAATCTCAAGCGCAGCGGTCAGCCCGGCAAGACCCGCGCCAACGACGCAAACATCGACGTCAAGATCGACCGTCAGCTTGGCGCGCGGCAAGGGCACGATCATGCTCGGCTCGTACCAGCTTCCGCCGTAGTCCGTCGTATCGCTCGCCCGCATCTCGCCTCGCACGCCTGCTCACTTCGTCTTTCTATTGTAGAACGTATGCTAGACTGGTTGATAAGGGCAATCAGCCACATAGCCAACTATCACAGCCTCCCCTAAGAGACCGCATCATGCGCCGCCTGCTGTTGCTGCGACACGCCAAATCCGACCGCGCTCGCCCCGGCGGGCAGGACCATGATCGCGTGCTTAGCGCACGCGGCCGCGAAGATGCGCCCAAGCTCGGCGCCTTTATGGTCCGTCACGCCCTGATCCCCGAGCGCGCGGTCGTATCGACCGCAAAGCGCGCCCGCGAAACCTGGGATCTTGTTGCTGCGGCGATCGTGAAATCCCCTCCCGCCGTGTTCGACGAGCGCATCTATGAGGCCGCCCCGCAAGCCATCCTCAAGGTGGTCAAGGAGTGCGAATCCAAGGTGCACACATTGCTCGTCGTTGGCCACAACCCCGGTCTGCAAGAACTCGCGGCGCTGCTCATTGCCTCCGGAAATCTCGAGGCCCGCCAGCAGCTAAACGAGAAATTTCCGACCGCCGGATTGGCAGTCATCGATTTTGCTCTTGACGATTGGTCCCGGCTGCATGCCCATGCTGGTCGGCTCGACCATTTCGTCAGTCCCCGCTCACTCGCGGTAGCGACGGATTGATGTAAAAATATTTACCGGCTCCAACATGCGGGAAAACGCACCCTATGTATCATCGCATTCTAGTCCCCATCGATCTTGCCGATCCCAACCTCGCCAAGCCTGCGATCGAGAGCGCGGTGATGATGGCGGACTCCTCCGATGGCGTCTTGCGGCTGATCAACGTGCTGGCGATGACGCCGGTGATGCTCGCAGAATATGTACCGCCTGATTTCGACGCGCAGCAACGTGCCTCTGCCGAGGAAGCGCTCAAGATCGTATCGAAGGAAACCAGCCTGCCGCCCGCACGCGTCACGAGCATCGTCCGGCAGGGCGGCATCTATCACGAAATTCTCGAAGAGGCGAAGACGATGAACGCCGATCTCATCGTGATGAGCTCCCATCGTACCGGCATGCGCACCTATTTCCTTGGCTCGGAAGCCGGCCACGTGGTGCGCTACGCGACCTGTTCGGTGCTGGTGGTGCGGCGCTAGAGTTGTCGTCAGTTTCGTCGGCGCGGCAACACGTTCGCCGGCACCGCGTCAGGCAGATAGTCCACCGGCCGGTTACGGCGGAAAAATACACCGAGGTGCCAGACGAACAATGCCATGAACCCGGCGACAAGCGCCGCACCCGCCCATTGTCCCAATTGCAACACCTGCAACGTGATCGCGACGAGTCCGATCACGATGGCGACAAACATCACAAGCCCTATCCAATATTTGATGCGTGGAGTTCCGGTTGAAAATCGCGCGTGCGCGCCCGCACCTGCGAGGCAGCGATGCAGTTCGGTGATGAAGGCGTTGTAGGCGTCGTCTTGCCGCGTCTGCTCGACGATTCCGCGCCACGAGGTGGAAGCAATTCGGATTTTTGGCGTCGTATCGGACCAGATCTCGGTCTGGAATCGATAGCTTTGCATTGTCACCGGACTATACGACAGCCTTACGTGTCTAATTTTGTCGTAGCCAAGCAGACCGGTCCGCAGGCCGACATTCCATTTGAGCCCCTCAGGCCTGAGCTCGAATTCCCACGGCGCGCCGAACGCGGAAGCCTTGAAGGCATATGACAACGAACCTTCCATCACGAAGTCTATCCACCGTTCGTTGCCGAAACATGCTGGCAATTTGAATTGCGTCGCCCATATTTGAGTGATGCGCATGCTCGCGATCGCCGCACCCCTGTTGGCACTCCTGGTCGTCGCGATCTGGTACGCCGCACAGAGCTGGACCGCGCTCGAGGGACCGGACATGCCACCGGGCCTCTATGTCGCGATGATACTCGGGATTTTGTTCTCAATCCTGATCGGCAGCGGGCTGATGGCCCTCGTGTTCTATTCAAGCCGCCATGGCTACGATGAACCGCCCAACCAGCCAGACGAAGAGCGCCGCGATCGCGGCTAAGCTTAGCGCGCCTGGCGGCGCCTATTCGAATGTAATCTTTGCAGCTGCAATCAGCGGCGTCCAACGCGCGGCGCTTTTTTGAATCAGTTCCGTCATCCCCTCAGGCGTCGTTCCGAGCGGCTCAACGTCGAGCGCAGCGATCCGCGCGTGAACCTCCGGCGAGCGGAACGCCTGTCCGATCGCGTCCGATATCTTCCGCGTAATTTCTTTTGGTGTGCCGGGCGGCGCCACAACGCCCATCCAAGTGTCCGCCTCGAAGCCCGGCAGCGTTTCCGCAATGGTCGGTGCGTTCGGAAACGGCTTGAGACGCTTGTCGCTCGCGACACCCAGCAGCCTGATCTTGCCGGCCTCGATCAATGCCTTGGTGACGGGAAGCAGATCGGGCAGCACATCGATTTGTCCACCCAGCAAGGCAGTGATCGCCGGCGCGCTTCCACGGAACGGAATATGCACCATTTGAATCTTCGTCATGTGCATGAGTTGCTCCATGGCGAGATGAGCGATCTGCCCCTTGCCTTGCGAGCCGTAATTGAGCTTGCCCGGATTGGCCTTGGCGTAAGCGATCAATTCCGCCGTGTTGCTGACCGGCAGATCGGGCCGCACCAGCAGGATCGCCGGATAGGCGGCAAGAACGCTGACCGGTTCGAACGCGCGCGTATCAAACGACATTTTCGGATTGAGCACATTGGCGATGCTGAACGTAAGCTGCGGCGCGCACAGCAGCGTGTAGCCATCAGGCGCGGCCTTGAACACCGACTCCGGGCCGATCAGCCCGCCGACTCCGCCGGGGCGATTTTCCACCACCGCCGACTGACCCAGTACATTGCGAATCTGTTCCGCCGCGATCCGCGCCAGCAGATCGGCAGTACCGCCCGCTGGCAGCGGCACGACCATCGTGATCGTACGGTTCGGGTAATTGGCCTGAGCCGAAGCGGTTGCGACGCCAAAACTCAGACATGCAACTAAAGATAACCCGCGAACGAAAACACTACGGTACATTGCTCGATCCCCACAAAGCTCTGCCAAAATGGTCCCGCAATCGGGAAGATCATAAACCGTTCAGCCGTTAATTACAGCGCGCCTTTCGCCTCAGGCTCAACTCTGCTTCGGCGAGATGGTGTCGACGCGATAGAGATCCGGAAACACCTTCACCCACAGCAGCGCAATGGCAAGCGCGCCGACGCCTCCCAACAGCGCCGCAGAAATCCCGCCCAACGAGGCCGCGACCGCACCCGCGCGAAATTCGCCAAGCGTTCCGGAAGTGCCGGTGAACATCGAGTTGATCGCCATCACGCGTCCCAGCATCTCGTTCGGCGTGTGTGTCTGCACCAGCGATTGTCGGATCACCACGCTGATCGCATCCGCAGCCCCGTAAATCGTCAACATGACGAGAGAAAGCACGAGCGAACTCGAGATCGCGAAAATGGCGATCGACAATCCATAGACCACAACCGACGCGAACAGAATGCGCCCGATATTGCGGTCGAGCGAGAACCGCGCCAGCACGATCGAAATCGACAACGCGCCAAGCGCCGGCGCCGACCGCAACAGACCCAAAATCAATGGCCCGTCTTCACCCGATTGCAAAACATCGCGCGCGTAAATCGGAAGCAGCGCGGTGATGCCGCCGAGCAGCACCGCAAACAGATCGAGCAGCAACGCGCCCAGCAAGATCGGCCGGCTGCTAACGTATGTGAATCCCGCAAACAAGGTTTGCAGCGTCACCGGCCTTCTCACCGGCGGATCGATGCGCAATTTCATCAAGGTGACCAATACAGCCGCGGCGAAGAAGATGGCTGCACACGTCGCATAAACCGCGAGCGGGCCAAATTGCGGACCGAAGTAACGGCTCGCATAATAATAAATGAGCCCGCTCAACGCCGGTCCACAGATGACCGCGGTTTGCGTTGCCGTGGCGGACGCAGCAATGGCGCGCGGCATCAGTTGCGGCGGCACGAGACCGGGCAACAGCGTGTGCATGATCGGCGTATCGAATGCGCGCGCGACGCCGGTGACGAACAGAATCGCAAGAAATCCCTCGCGGTTAAGCCAGCCGCCGATGGTGCCGACCGCCAGTGCCACTGCCGCCAACGTCTTCGCGACTTGGCAGATGCGCACCACCGCACGCCGGTCGTAGTGATCCGCGATCTGCCCGATCAGAAGCGAGAGCAAGACAATCGGCAGAAATTGCACGAGTCCGACCAACCCGAGGTCGAACGGATTGTTAGTTAGCTCGTAAATTTGATAGCCAATGGCCACCGTTTGCATTTGATACGCGCCATTGGTGGATGTGCGCGCGAACCAATAATATACAAACGGGCGCAACCGCATCAACGCGGGCTGCGGTTCCAATGAAATAGTGGCGGGATCGGGCATCGAACGCGCTTACATAGCGCGTCCCGAACCACCAACCAACTGCGGTTACGCGGTTCTCCAATATGCAATTACGGCATGCGCCGCTTATTCGAGCTTGACGCCGGCGGATTTTATAATGTTGTTCCAGCGCTCGACTTCTTCCTTCATATAGCTGGCCGTCGCTTGTGGCGTACCACCAACGACTTCCGCCGAGAGCCCCTCAAGACGCTTGCGGACTTCAGGGTCACGCAAGGCTTCGTTCACATCCGCATTGATTTTGGTGATGATCGCCGCCGGCGTTTTCGGCGGCGCTACGATGGCGAACCAGGCCGCCGATTCAAATCCAGGCAACGTCTCAGCAACCGTCGGCAAATTCGGCATCGACGCCAGGCGCTTGGGTGTTGCGACCGCGATGAGCTTGAGCTTTCCGCCTTGCACCAGCGGCAGCGAGAAACCAAGATTGTCGAACATCACGTCGACACTGCCGCCGACCAGATCGTTCAATGCCGGTCCCGTACCGCGATACGGCACGTGCTGAAATTTTACGCTCGCCATCGTTTGGAACATTTCGGAAGTCAGATGCGATGTCGTGCCGTTACCCTGCGTCGCCGAGGTAACCTTGCCGGGATTGGCCTTCACGTACGCGATCAATTCTGGAACGGTGTTGGCTTTTATCTTATCCGGGTTCACCACAATCGCGTTCGGCACGCGTCCCATGATGATAATCGGCACGAATTCCAGCGGGTTGTAGCCGAGCTTGGGATAAAGATTTTGATTGATGACGAGCGGTGGTGGCGGCGCCGACAGCAACGTGTAGCCATCAGGATCGGATTTGGCCGCGGCTTCCGCACCGACGTTGCCGGCCGCACCGGATTTGTTCTCGATGATGACCGGCTGCCCCCATTTTCGGGAAAGCCAATCGCCGACGATGCGCGGCATGCCATCCGCCGTCCCGCCCGGAGGAAACGGCACGATGATCTTCACGGCATGGCCGGGATAATCCTGCGCCCGAGCGGATGGCGCCAAGATCGAGAGCGCGCAAAACGCCAAACCCGCAACCAGCGCTCCCAGCCTGCTCGTTTTGCGCAACGCAACACCGGTCACGGCCATGACGGTTCTCCTTGTAGCTCGCACCGCAAGCTAACCACTCCTCCGCACCATTATCCAGTACGCACGCCAGTTTGACACCGCGCGCCGTCCGCGACAATTTGCCGTGACAAAAACACGAAGAGGATTGCGCCCATGTTGCCGAACGAACGACTTCCCTTCTCCGCCATCGAAGGAAGGACCCCGCTAAAGCTTCCCGACGGGCTTCGGTTGATTATCTGGCCGGTGTTCTCGCTCGAGCACTGGGACATCTCGCGACCAATGGCGCGCTCGGTGATCACACCGCCGCAGGGGCAACCCATGCTGCCGGACCATCCCAACTGGAGTTGGCACGAGTACGGCATGCGCGTGGGTTTCTGGCGCCTCAAACGCATGTTCGATTCCATGAAAATAATCCCAACGGTCGCGATCAACGCCCGCACCTGCGAAACTTATCCAAAAGTCATCCGCGCGGTGGCTGACGCCGGCTGGGAGATCAACGCGCATGGATATGATCAGATACCCATGCACAAGGTCGAAGACGAACGCGCATCGATCGTGAAAACCATCGACATCATCACCAAATTCTGGGGACAGCGTCCGCGTGGCTGGTTCGGCCCCGGTCTCACTCAGACCTACGACACCGTCGATTATCTTTCCGAAGCCGGCATCGAATACACCGGAGATTGGTCGCTCGACGATGAACCGGTCACATTCAAGACCAAGCATAAACCGATGGTCGCGCTACCCTACAATTTCGAACAGCATGACATCGTCGCAATGATGCTGCAGGGGCATACTTCCGATCAGATATACCGCCGCTCCATAGATGCGTTCGAATGCCTCTATAAGGAGTCCGCCGGACGCGCGAAGATCATGTCGATCTCCGTACATCCATACATCTCCGGCGTTGCGCACCGCATCGCCTATGTCGAGCGCGCATTCAGCGAAATTCTGTCGCGCCCCGGCGTCGCCTGTTGGAACGGCGCAAAAATTCACGACTGGTACCTCGGCACTCAGAAGGGCTAAAGCATGATCCCGAAAAGTGGCTACCGATTTTCGGAAAAGATCATGCTCATGGGAAATTGCACGTGAGCGGCTTCTTCGTTCCGCACGATCTCAAAGCTCCCATCGCCGGCGCGCAGGACGGCCCGCTCGCCGGTCTCTCTTTTGCGGTCAAGGACCTTTTCGACATCGCAGGCACGCGCACCGGCGGCGGCAACCCGGATTGGCTCGCCGCGCAAAAACCTGCAGCCGCGCATGCC
>JACXTT010009733.1_pt1 | contig 13088 bp, 11 predicted proteins | sample 9270951 | NCBI WGS metagenome assembly JACXTT01 (sample SAMN15532306, study PRJNA645909) | rock metagenome | isolation source: weathered quartz diorite | place: Puerto Rico | collected 2017-06-21
GGCGGGGGCAGTGCACGTGCCGGTCCTCCTGGGGGACGGCGGGCGGGGATGGGTGGGTTCCGAACCCGACACGCCGATCCTCGTGACGGCGGGCGGCCCGACCGTGCCGGCGCCGCTCGTCGAGCAACTGGCCCCTGGCGGGCGCCTCTTGATCCCGGTTGGAGAGCGGGGCCGTCAGTCGCTGACCCTCGTGGAACGTACGGCGGACGGTGTGCGCACGACTGCCTTGGGCGACGCGTTGTTCGTACCACTTCTCGGGGAGCATGGATTCGATGGTTGAGCGTCTCATCACCTGGCTCTTGACGACGCTCCTGACCTTCGGCTACCCGGGGATCGTCGTGCTGATGGCGATCGAAAGCTCGGTTCTGCCGCTCCCCTCGGAGCTCGTGATGCCGCCCGCGGGATATTGGGTCGCCAAGGGGAAAATGAGTCTCCCGCTCGTCCTGCTCTGCGGTACGGCGGGGAGCGTGATCGGGGCGCTGGCGAATTACTGGGTCGCCCAATTGCTTGGGCGAGCCTTCGTGCGGCGCTTCGGCCGCTACGTATTGCTCTCGGAGCGCTCCCTGGAGCGCGCCGAGCGGTTTTTCGCCGCGCATGGGGAGATCAGCACGCTCGTGGGACGGCTCGTGCCGGTGATCCGGCATCTGATCTCGATTCCCGCCGGCATCGCGCGGATGCCACTCGCGCGCTTCGTGACGTATACGGCGATCGGCGCGTTTGCCTGGTGCGCCGTTCTGACGGGGATCGGGTACTTTCTGGGGCGCAACGAGGACGTGCTGCGCAACGAGGAGGTGCAGCATTACGTCACGCGCGTGCTCATCGTGCTGATTCCGCTGATCGTGGTGGGGGTGGGGACGTATATCGTTCTGCAGCGGCGCCGCCGGGCTTAAGTGAGCGCCATTCGCTATGTCGTGAGCGGGCGGGTGCAGGGGGTCGGGTTTCGCTGGTTCGTCATGCGGGAGGCGACGCGGCTCGATCTGGCGGGGTACGTACGGAATCTCCCCGATGGGTCGGTCGAAGTCGTGGCACAGGGGGCCCCGGCTGGACTCGCATCGCTCGAGTCGGCGTTGCGGCATGGGCCACCAGCTGCGCGTGTTCAAGATGTTGATAAGTCAGATCTTTCACACCAAACGGACTTATCTAAACCCTTTGAAGTCATGTAGCTGTACGAGAGGCCAATAAATCAAACGATGATTGATCTCAACCGGCTACGCGGCGCGGTGCGGAATGTCCCCGATTTCCCGAAGCCGGGAATCATTTTCAAGGACATCACTCCGGTGTTACTCGATCCCGAACTGTTTGGGATGGTCACCGCAGCGATGGCGGCTCCGTTCGCCGGTACCGGGGTGACGCGCGTGGTGGCGGTCGAGTCGCGCGGCTTTCTGTTTGGCGCGCCGATCGCGCTGCACCTCGGGGCGGGACTCGTGCCGGTGCGCAAACCGGGGAAGCTGCCCTCCGCCCGGCAACGAGTGCAGTACGATCTGGAGTACGGCACCGACGCGCTGGAGATGCACGCCGATGCGATCGCCGCGAAGGACCGGGTCCTGATCGTCGACGACGTCCTTGCGACGGGGGGCACGGCGCAGGCGGCGGGAAAACTGGTCCGGAATCAGGGGGCGGAGGTTGCCGGGTTCAGTTTTCTGATCGAGCTGGGCTTCCTCTCGGGGCGCGAGCGCCTCGATCCGCTGCGCGTCGAAGCGCTGATTCGCTACTGAAGACGGTACTTGATTACGGCCTCATAACTCCGGTAAATTTAACTGCTTACGCCCCTGTAGCTCAGCATGGATAGAGCAGCGGTTTCCTAAACCGTTGGCCGGGCGTTCGAGTCGCCCCAGGGGCACTTGGCGGCGGCCGGAGCGTATGTGAACGGGAGCGAGTGAGGATTGTGACGACATCGGCGAGAGCGGGAGATGCCGGAGCGGCGAGCCGCCAGGAGCGCGCCGAAGCGCTGCTCGGATGGGTCGGGCGGCACAGGAACGGCGTCTTCTGGACTGTGGGGATCGTGCTCGCGGGGATTGGCTTGCTCGGCTGGCGGCAGATTACGAACCGCCAGGGCGAGCGGGTGGCGAGCCAGCAGCTCAATTCCGCACGCCTGGCCCTCGACAGCAAGAACTATCCGCTCGCCGCGAGCGAGCTGTCCCGCATCTCGGCGAACTATTCCGGCACCCGCTCGGCGAATGAGGCAACGATCCTCCTCGCCCAGACACGTCTGGCCCAGGGGCAGGCGCAGCAGGCGATCGAGGTCCTCAAGGATTTCGCGTCCGGGGCGCCTTCAGAATACAAGGCTCAGGCGTTTGGGCTGCTGGGGGCGGCATATGAGAACATCGGCCACACCAAAGAAGCGGCCGATGCCTATCAGCAGGCGGGCGCCGCCGCGGAAATGCCTTTCCTGAAAGGCCAGTTCCTGTCAGATGCCGGGCGCACCTGGCTAGCCGCTGGCGATACGGCGCGCGCCAAGGCCGCCTACCAGGAAATCGTCACCAAACTAGACTCGACGTCGGTGGCGTTCGAGGCCAAAGAGCGCCTCGGAGAGCTGGGGACTGCGGCCAAGTAGGCTGTTGGATTGCGGTTAGAATGACTTCGTATAATAGATGTTATGTTAAGTTGAGATGTGTAGGAATGTGGATAACGATCTCACCCAGCCAGCACCCCTCTGAACACCAGCCGGGCCTGCCCTTCAAGCCAGACGTCGTCGTAGCTGCCGTCCCGCATCCGCTCGGCCCGTACCACGAGCGGGAGTCCGGTCCGCGTGATGATCGTCGCTGGGAGCTCCGCCAGCCGCCATTCTCGCAGCATGCAGGCAGCCGCCACGGCCCCTGTGCCGCACGCCAGCGTCTCGGCTTCGATGCCGCGCTCGTAGGTACGCATCGCCCAGGCCCCCCTGCGATCAGCCGGCGCGATGAAATTGACGTTGGCACCGGCAGGCCCCAGCACTGGATCGTGGCGCAACGACCGGCCGCGGCGCACCAGGTCGACGGCATCCAGCTCCTCGACGACGACCACGAGATGCGGCACGCCTACCGTGGCGAAACCGATGCGCAATTCACCTGCCACCGTTGTGATGCGAGGCGCCGTCGGCGCCGGCACCGTGGCCAGATGCAGCTCGGCGCGATCGGCGCCCCCCAGGGCCCGGCTGTCATAGGTCCCGGCATCGGTCTCGAGGCGCATCCGCTCGGGCGCGAGCCCCAGGAGGGCCGCCAGGCGCGTACTGCAGAGCGCCGCGTTGCCGCACATGGCCGCCCGCGAGCCGTCGCTGTTGAAGTAGGTCATCCGGGCGGAGTCGGGAGTGCTCCCCGGGGCGACGACGACGAGCCCATCGGCGCCGATCCCGATGCCTCGGGCACAGACACTGCGGATGTCGTCGGGGGTCCACTGCTCGGGACTCGTGATCCGGCCGTCCACCATGACGAAGTCGTTGCCCGACCCCGTCATCTTGTAAACCGGGAGTCCGACTAGATCCGGCCGAACCAGGCCATGAGTCGCAGGCGCGGCACGATCCAAATCGCCTCGCGCACGATCCGACGATTCATCTTGCTTTGCCCCTCGGTGCGATCCACGAACACGATGGGTACTTCCGCCAGCTTGAACCCTTTTCGCCATGCCCGCACACTCATCTCTATTTGGAAAGCGTACCCATTCGACCGAACTTGTGACAGATCAATCGCTTGCAGCACTTTCGTGCGAAAGCACTTGAACCCGCCGGTCAAGTCCCAGACGTGCAACCCGGTGACCCACCGCGCGTATACGTTGGCCCAGTACGATAACATGAGGCGCGCGATCGGCCAGTTGACGACCGTCACCTTTCCCCCGAGATAGCGGGAGCCGAGTACCAAGTCGGCCGACGCGGCGGCCTTGAGAAACTCCTTGAGGTGTGCCGGATCGTGGGAGAAGTCGGCGTCCATCTCGAACACGTAGTCGTAGCCCTGCTCCAGCGCCCACTTGAAGCCCGCAATGTAGGCCGTGCCGAGACCGAGCTTTCCCTCCCGATGGAGCACGTGGACCCGGGGCTCACGCTGGGCCAGGCCGTCGGCCAGCTGTCCGGTGCCGTCGGGCGAGGCGTCGTCCACCACCAACACCTCGAGCCGGGAATCCTGGGCCAAGACTTGAGGAACGAGCTGCGGGAGGTTGGCGGCCTCGTTGTATGTCGGAATGACGACCAGGGCCCGTTCAGCCACCCCGGTGGGCCCTCCGCCACCACACCGCTGCCGCCGCCCACACCGCGAGCAACACCAACGACACGATCGTCAGGAGCTTGCCGCGGGCGTAATAGGCCGAGGAGAACTCCAGCTCCACCCGTTTCGCGCCGGCCTTCACCGGTACCGTAAGCAGGGTCTGATCGCCCCGCAGTGCCGTTATCGCGGTCCCATCCACGGTGGCGTGCCAGTCAGGGTACCAGTTCTCGGCGATCAGCAGATAGCTGTCCTGTGGTGGTGAGGGGTCGAGCGTGATCGACATCCTGCCCGGCGACCAGTTCTGAAACGTCGCGCGGGAGGGGCTCGGGGCCGGCATTTCGGTTACCGGCAGCGGATTGATCGCTTCGGTCTGGTCGAACAGGACGAGGCGGCCGAAATCGAGCCGGGGATCGATCAATGTCGGGACGACCTGGCCGGAGTCGACCTTCGCCGCGGCGGGCACTACGCGAAGGTATGGCGGCGCTGTGTCGGCCTCGTAAAGGAATGCGGTGCGGCCCGCGCCCGTCGTGACCGGCCCGAGGACCAGGTGGTACCCCGGAATCGCTTGCGTGTCCGGAAGGATGACGAAGCGGACCGCAAGGAGATTCCACAAGTGGAGGTGCCCCAGGTTGGCCCAGTCGTTCTCTCCGCTCAGCCCCAACAGCTGGTCGAAGCTGCGCAGCTCGATGCTCCGGATCCCCCCCAGCACCTGTGGAATCTCGAACCGCATCAACGACATCTGGCGGTAGACGTCGCCGAGATTCAAAACCCGTGACGGCTGCAAAGCACGTGCGGGCTGTGGCGCTGCTTGGATGCGCCGAATGATTGGATCGAGTGCGAACGTCTCGTGTTCCGGCCGACTCCAGTTCCAGAAGGGCTTCCCCGCCCGGAAGAAATCGGCACCGACCAGCGTCACGAGAAGCAGGCAGAAGACGGGACCCTGCACGCGCCCCACGAGGAATGCGAGGCCGAGTGCGGCGACCACTGCGAGTCCGATAGCGCTGCCCAGCGCGCCGATCCGGATTCCGTCGCCCGCGGCGATCGCGGTCTGCACCGGGTCGCCGGAGAGCGGTGGGATGTCACGCGCCATGCTCACCGCCATCTCACCGAATACACCCGCCAGCGCGAGGAGCGCCGTGAGGCCGGCGACCCCCAGGAGAATCTGGAGCGTCCGCTTTCCTTCCCCGCGTTCCAGCCGCTCAACGCCCATCGCGGCAAACGCCGCGGCGACGAGCGCCACGACGTACAACGCCATCCCTGGGGCGCGTGTCTTACTGACGTACGGGACCAACGCGTACCAGATCCGGTAGAATGGAGTACTACCGCCCAGCGCGACGAGCAGAAACAACACGCCGATTCCGAGCATCCACCACCGCATGGTGTGCCGCGACGTCCCAACCCCAACGGCCGCCAAGCCGAGTACCGGGAGCCCGAGATACTCGCTGTGGAACTTGAGGATATTCGGGCCCCAGTAGGTCTCGTAGTGTCCCGCAAATCCTGAGAGGAACAGCTCCGGGAAGTGGCTCCACGGCAACCCGAACGACGAGGACCACTCATAGCCCCTGACTTCGGCGCGCGGCGAGAGCGGGATGTTGTGGAAGAACGGGAGCACCTGAATCATCGAGATGCCGAAGCCCAACAGGACCGCCACAAGAGCCCCCGCGAGGACCAGCCAACGCTCGCGGACGGTCAGCCCCTGCGGTTCTCCGAACGCCAGGTATAGTGTGAACAACCCGGATGCCACCAGGGCGTATTGGGTCATCTGGTATTGCGGGGAGAGCAGCGCCAATCCGACGGTGAGCCCTGACAGGGCAAATCCCTCCCAACGCCGACGCCTGATCCCGAGCACCAGACCGATCATCATGACCGGGAGGAGCGACGTGACGAACAGCTTGCCGTCGTGCCCTGGACTCACGAGCGACACCACGACACCGCTCAGCTGGTAGGCGGTGCCGCCCGTGATGGCGGCCGTCCATGAGAAACCGAGCAATCGCAGCAGCTGGTAAAGCGCGAATCCTGCGAGGACGTAATGCAGCACGAACTTCAGATCGATCGCCAGGGCGGTTGGCAGGATGATCCGCAGCAGGCTGGTCGGATAGAACAGGTCTCCGAATCCCGCCACCGTGGGAAAGCCCATGAATGCGTACGGGTTCCAGAGTGGGATCTGGTGGGTCGTCGCCATCTGATGCGCTCCCCACCAGCCGAAGGCGATGCCGTTCGCGTACTGATCGCTGTGGGCGCCCGCGAGGTACTGCCCCGTCCACATCGGGAGTGACAGGATAGCGATCCACAGGCACGAGAATCCCAGCGCGGCAGCGTTCGGCCACGACGGGGCGTACGGCGCCGATGCGGCGCCGGACGCAGACGGAGGTGGTGGAGATTTACTCATGCACTCGCTGGCTCATGTGGTCTTCGTGCGATCAGGAGGACGACGAGTGGGGTAACGACTTCGGTCAACGTCAGGACAATACGGGACGCTACGCTGAGTACAACCGCTCCTCCGGCGCCCAGACCCGGCGTCAGCAGGCCGATCAGCACCACCTCACGGACCCCAACGCCGCCGGGAGCGAAGAGCGCCAGCAGGCCCAGAATGTACCCAAATGCGAAGATGCCTGCGGCCGTCGTCATCGGCAGCGTGCTGGGCAAACCGAGCCCTCTGGCCAATAGCCAGAATCCGACGCCGTGGCTGGTCCAGCTCAGCAATCCGAACACCGCGCTTTCCGCAACCGCCACAACTGGGAGTGGCCGAATCGGGACCGCGCTCCCCACCAGCCTCGCCACGTTGCGCACCGCCCATGGCCAGGCGAGCACGGCGATCGTTCCAGCGGCGACCAGCCCTGCCCCCGCGAGCCGCCATGGGGAAGCTGCACCGGGGGCCGCCGCGGCGACGAAGGCGACCGCTGTGCCGATGGACACCGCCTGAATGACGAACGCGGAAGCCGTTGCCGCCCAGGCTTCGACCCCGGCGCGTTGCGCCATCACCATGAGTCCGGCGACGCTCCAGATCTTGCCCGGAACGTAGCGGCCCAGATTCGCGATCAGCCAGATGCGGGCCGCGCGGCCATATGGCAGGTGCTGGGCCCAGCCGGCGAGGATCCGGCGCCACGCTTCGACGCTGGTCGCGTAACTCGAGAGAATCGCGAGCACCGACACTACAAGCCATTGCCACTGCAGTGTGAGCGACACATGGAGCGAACGAAACTCGCTCCAGTTGCGAGTGATGGCGCGCCACACCATCCAGCCCACGACGACGGCGACGACACCCTGGATCGCCCACCAGAGCCACTTCCGCACTGCCGGTTTTGGAGTCTCGCGGCCGCGGTCGGTCGGCGATGGCACTGCGCCGCTGCCGGAGCCGGACTCGCGCTCGCGAGCGGCTTCCGGGTCGTCAGGAGGGATCAGAAGTCCTCAGTTCGACCACAGGGCCGGCACACGCCGCGCCTGCACGAATTCCACCGGCGTGTGGGCCTCGTCACACGCGCGCAGCAACGCCGTGAGATTCGTGCGGACGCTCTCGAGCGCATACAGCCCACTCTTGTTGGGGACGAACTCGTCGGCATGCGAATGTAGTACGACCATGAGTGGCCCCAACTGGCGTCGTCGCAGCGTGCGCCGCAGCTGCGCCACGAGCGGGGCGAACAGCGTTGGGCGGCCCGTAAAATTGATGTAGTAGGTCGGGCGTCGCCGCGCGTCCCACAACTGCCCCCCGGTCGCCGTTTTGCCGCCCCGCTGGAGACCGCGCACCAATCCCCAGAGCAGCGAATTGGCCATGAAACTCGGTACTTCGAGCAACGTGTGTGATTGCTCGTTCCCCCGGGCGGGACGCCGGTAGTCCGCCCGGGATGGCCGATACGGTTCTTCCGGCGTGGACTGCCAGTCGAACAGGTTCTCGGGGCTCGCCGGACGCTTTCCCGTCAACGTCCGAAAGCCAGGCGTGGACGACAGGTCTGCGACGATTCCCAGATCTTCGAGCGCGGCATACGTACGGTTGTTGTGGTAGCCCCATCCCATGCGCACGGTGCTGGGAGGCCCGACCGCGCTGGTCGTGAGATCGCGATGGGCGCTCTGCAGCATGGCGACTTGCCATTCGACATCATCCAGCTCCTGGACCCAGGGTCCGGTCTCTCCCATCCGCCGCCAGAAGTGCGCATGCCACGCGACCTCGTCCCCGCTCTGTCGCAACGACTCCAGCAGCGGGTGGTGGGTTCTGACGAACCAGGCGTAGCTTCCGCACATCCGCCGCGTCTGCTCGTCGGCCCGGAAGAACCAGGTGAACACCGGCTGGTGTCCCGTTCTGTCCGTCAATCCCCGCACCAGGGTCTTCACGGCCGGGATCCCCTCGATCGCGCCCCGCCACGACAGCTGCTCCGGTGCCAGGCCGTCGAGCAAACGCTCGCGGTCGGGGTCGACGTCGCAGCCGAGGACGATGAAGACGGTACTTCGCGGACCGACTGGGGACCCGGTCACCACAGGTCGTCGAGGTCGGAATCGAAGAAGTCCACCCGAACCGCGCCTGCGACGCCGGCGGCGAGCACGACCGGGTAGGGTCGCTGCACCCACATCCCTGCATATCGGAATTCGGGCGCGTCGGTGACGGCGCTCAAGCCGACGATCCCATAGGTCCCCGGCGCCTCGTCGATGGCGAACCGCATCGCCTCCGCGAAGAGATCGCGCCGAGCTGTCCGCGTGCCGACAAAATCGCAAATCTTGACCAAATCCATGTCCCGCACGCGATGCCGGGCCCGGCGATACACCACGTAGCCGTCGATCGCCCCTGACCGGTCCTTGTGCAGGAACGCATGATACGACCGGTTGGGCTGCGCCAGTTTGTAGTTCAGGAAATCGGCATCGCGTGTGCCGTAGGCGTCATAACTGCTCCGCAGCAAGCCGTCCCAGGTCGCATCCCACTGCGGGAGGAAGCGCGTGATTCTCTCGAGCGTCCCGTGCCGAGGCCGAGTGTGCGGGCGGAGGAGCGCATTGGCGAGCCGGACGAACGGCGCGGGTGCCGTCGACTTGTTCCAGTACTTCAAGGCCCTGTCGGGGCGGAAGAATCTCGCGAAATAGCGATTGGCGGCGCGGTTGATCTGATGGCCGCGACGCACATACGCGGGCTCGATGGCGGGCACGACTCCGACGGCGGCGTATTTCAGCCCCGGCGCATCCTCGCAGGTCTTCAGGAGCAGCCGCCCGGCCGCCTTGCGCGTGGCATCGTCCGCCATGTCCAGCACGAGCGTGATACCCCATCCCAGCCGCACCGGCGGACGAGCGTCGGCATATCGGAATTCGTGCGCGACCTGGGCGATGTGCCCCACGACCCTGCCATCGGCCATCGCCAGATATCGGCTGCACCGCTGCCACGCGAAGAGCGTCGCTTCGGCCAACTCGGGGTGATCCGTACTCCACGTCCGCATCAGCGCCAGCGTTTCGGCGAGGCGCGCGGAGTCGAACGGCATGATCGTTACTTCCGCCATGCGTGCACGCCGCTAGTGAGGGAGATCAACGCAGCCGGCTTCGTTGAGCATGGCGGCCCTAGCGAACGAGATCAACCCAACTGGCCTCGTTTGGCACGACCGCCAGCCCCGTCCCGGCATGGAAGACGACCTCCCGTGGAACCCCGCCCACGTAGATCGTCCGGAGCACGGTCCGCGCGGTCCGGTCGAGCACCTGCACCAGACCGCTGCCCGGCAGCGTCACGTAGAGATTGGCTCCGGTGGCGCTCAGCGTCATTCCGAAGCCGCCGCCCAGCAGCGGAATCGAGTCCGTAACAGACCCACTCGAAAGGTTGACGACGTGGACTCGGGACAGCGCTTCGTTCGCCACATACAGCTCGCTCCCGTTCGGCGCCAGCACCATCCCCTGCGTGCTGCCCCCGATAAAAAACGTGCGCAGCACCGTCCACGTCCACACGTTGATCTCCAACACGCTGCCGCCATCCCGGGTGGCCACGTACAGCAACGTATCGTTGGGACTGAGCAGCGCGAAATGGCAGGTTGCAGGTAACGCGATGGAGTCGGTCGCGAGCTTGGTCGCCAGGTTGATCTTGTAGAGCCGATTGACGTTGGTGGCGACGTACAGCCACTTACCGTTCGCCGACACGCGCACGGGAACTGGATCCCCGGTCACGGGAATTGTTGCGGTCTCGGTGCTCGACGCGACATCCACTTTTCCCACGGTTTGCGAGAGCTGGTTGCTCACGTAGGCTGTGGCACCCGCGGTATCGAACACCACCCGGGTGGGAACCGAGCCGACGGCGACGGTGCCGGTAACGGTTCGACTCGCGACGTCGAACCGGTTGAGCGCCTGCGCAATCGCGAGGGCGAGATAGACGGTCCCCTTGGACGAAATGGCTGCCCCGGCCGGGTGACCAGCCATCGGAACGTGTGCCACGATGTTCGTGTCCTGTACCAACACGGTAGCTGAGGTCTGGAGTGACCCGCTTCGTACGGCGACGGATGCGGGCCCCGCATTGCCCACGGCGTGCACCAGGCCGGTCGGTGTCACGGTAATCATTGCGAGATTCGACGACGTATACGTGATCGGCTGTTTCGGAATGGTATCCGCGAACTGATCGATGACGGCGGCACGGAGCTGGTAACTGCCGCCCTGGCGAATGGTCGTATCCGAGGGGCTGACCAGGATCCCCGCAGGGGTGCTCGTGACCATCACGGGTATCCGGCGGTTCAGCGGCGTCGAACTGACGATCACACTGGCGGTGTCGATCGGACCGACGGATCGCACCTCGCCGGTGAGGGAGACGGTGATGACCGCGGTGTCCGACGACTGAAACCGGACTGGGGCGCCGGGGAGGAGGGCGCTGTCCTGGGTCAATACCGCGACGTTCAGATGGACGCTGTCGAAACGGGTGAGGACTACGCTGTCGGGCTCCACCACAAGGACGGCCGGCGCGTTCGGCGGCGTCGAGGAGCTCGAGCAGCGCAAAAAAAGCGCTGCTGGGAGCGCGGCCACGACGATCAGCCAGCCGGCACGTTTCATACTTCCCTCCAGGCGACCTCCCCGCAGCGATCGGATCGACATCCAACGCTCCACAGCGGTCCAAACCTTGTCAAGAGCGTTAGGCGATGGCCGCGCGATACATGTCGGCGTAGCGACGAGCGACCGCTTCCGGGCTGAAGGTGGCGAGCGTCGCGCGCCGCCCGGCGATCCCCAGCGACGCGCCATGATCGGGCCGGCCCAGGACCTCGTCCATTGCTCGCGCCAGCCCCGCGACATCGCCCAGCGGGACTAGAAGTCCGGTCCGGCCATCCTGAATCAAGTCGGTGAGCCCTCCCGAGGCGAAGGCGATCACCGGCGTTTCACAGAGCAGCGCTTCTGCGGCCACGAGGCCAAGTCCTTCTTCCTCTGCCGGCATGACGAGGGCCGTACAGCTGCGGTAATACTCGGCGAGCCGGGCTTGTGGGAGCAACGGCAGCCAGTGCAGTCGATCCGCGACGCCGAGCGACTGGGCGAGGGTCCCGATGTCTTGCGGCGCGCTCCCCACGCCGACGACCACATCGACCAGCGGCCGCATCCGCATGACGGCCAGCGCCCGCAGCAGATGCTCGATGCCCTTCTGCCGGTTCAGCTTCCCCACGAAGAGCAGCCGCGCTGGCTCGCGTGGACCGCCGGGGTGAAACAGGTCGGGCGTGATCGGCATCGGCGCGACGACGGGATGCGCATCCGGCACCAGGGCTTGCGTCTCGCCGGCGAGCCAGCTGGAGACGGTCGTCACAGTGTGCGATCGCGTCAGGACGCGGCGGAACATGCGCGTGGCGAGGCGTGAGCTTCGAGCGACGCGCACATCCGATCCGTGCAGCGTGGTGATCATGGGCACGCGCCACCATCCCGCGATCCAGCTCCCCACCCAGCCGCTGGGAAACCACCAGTGGGCGTGGACCAGGTCGGCGCGGAAGTCGCGCCGCGACCCGAACGTCCGCAACAGATCGGCGCCGAGAAAACTCCCCAGGGCGAGACGAGAGACCCAGCTCGCGCGCACCTGTTCGCGCATCGTCCCGCTGTAGGCAAGGGTTTCAAGCGAGCGCGGGGCGTAGCGAAACCGATCGACGACGACGCCTTCGTATTCGTCGCGGCCCGCAAGCCCCTCCGCCGACGGCGCGATCACGCGGACGTCGACGCCTGCACCGCGCAACGCAACGGCGAGCCGCAGCACGAACGACCCCACAGGATCGGTCGCGAACCGTGGATACGAGTGCGTAAGGAACAACACCCGCATCAGGCCGGCTCCAGCGGGACGGAGGACGCGCCGGACAGCTCGCAGCGGCCGTCCTCGGCCAAGCGTTCGACCCGCAACGCGCGGCGTTTGGCGCGCCAATCCACGATTTCGTCCAGCGTTCCGGTAAACGGACGATCGGCGAGCAGCGCGTCGAGCAGCCGCTCGTAGGCGGCTGGAGCGCCCGGGAATCCGAGCGCAGCCGTCAAGTTCGGGTGCCACACCCCCACCCACAGGCCTTCCACGTCGCGACTGCTCTTGGCCAGGACGAGGGCGTCGTCGATCCAGACTTGTGGATCCTCGACGTCGCGGTACTTGCTCAGCGCCCGGTCCATCCAGGCGAACGGTACCTCGTCCAGGGTGTCGCCGGGTCGCACGACATCGGCGACGCCAATGCGGAATCCGTTGCGGTCGGGAAAGCCGACGGTCGAGTCGTAACGAAACCCTGCCCGTGTCATCGCCTGCGGTGTCCGCGCCGGGTCGAAGCGCAGAAAGTGCTGTCGCACGCCGCCCACCAGCTGTCCCGCAAGCCCTCGCAGCCTGTCGCGTTGCCTGGTGAAGGACTCGGAGCTCAGCACCGTCTCGCGGCTGCCGTGCAGGCCGATCGAGTGGTTCCCATAGCGGAGGGACGCAAGAATGCGCCGTGTTGCGGCCGCTTCCGGCCGATAGGTGAGGTCCCCGGCCATGAA
>JACXTT010009734.1_pt1 | contig 13087 bp, 12 predicted proteins | sample 9270951 | NCBI WGS metagenome assembly JACXTT01 (sample SAMN15532306, study PRJNA645909) | rock metagenome | isolation source: weathered quartz diorite | place: Puerto Rico | collected 2017-06-21
GCGTTCGTCGAGTTCGCGGAGCGCAGCGTCGCCGAGCAGATCATCGAGAAGTTCAACGCGCAGCCGTTCCAGGGGCGCAACCTCGCCGTCAGCGAAGCGCGCGCGCGGGAAGACCGGCCTCCAGGTCCACGACCGCCCGGCGGCGGATACGGTGGTCCTCGGCCCGGCGGCGGATTCGGCGGCCCCCGTCCGGGTGGCGGCGGATTTGGCGGTCCTCGTCCAGGCGGCGGATTTGGCGGGCCGCGTCCGGGCGGTGGTGGTTTCGGTGGCGGTGGATTCGGTGGACCGCGCCCGGGTGGCCCGGGAGGCCGTGACCGCTCCGCGAATTTCGGTCCGCCTGCACCGCCGAAGCGGTTGCGTGGCGGGAAGAAAACCTCTCAGCAGGAACACAAACCCCGAGGTCCGATCAAGGAGCGCACGGGCGGCCGCATCTATGCCGTCGACGATCTCGACGACGACGATTCAATCGATATCGATGATGTCGCAACGAGCGCGAAGGACGCGGATGCGGACGCCGACACGGACACGGACGATACCGATACTGAGGAATGACGGTTCAAAGCACCCGCCGGTAATCGAACCAATCCACCGCAAACTCGATCGTCAGCTTTCGGAGGAGCAGCGCGCGTCCTTCTCCGTTGAAACGCATCGATACCGGCAACCACAGGTTTCCCTGCACCAGTTCCCGCCGAAGCGTCACGGTCGCTCCCTTGTTGAGACGCGCCAGCACTCCATATCCGAACGCCACGTCGTCGATCGCCTTCGCGTCGATGCGCGTGACCTCGCGCGTGAGCTCGTCGATCCAGATCTCGCCAGAAAAGTTGCGCGCGATGCGTCCCTCGCGCGTCTGTGGCTTCGCGTCGCGCCGCGCTTTGAAGACGGCAACGATCGCGTCACGCCCGTCCAGGCGCTCGCGCCGGTTCATCGACACGTCAAGCGTTGCGGCGACGTCGTCGACTACTCTGCGACCACGTGCGGACATCCGCATTGGACGCCTCACCGGCGCGCTGTCGGTGACCGGCTTTCCATCCCGCTCGATGACTCGAATAGTGACGGCGCTCCCGTCGTCGACGGGCGTCACTTCCCTGACGCGGACGCCGCTGGTACCAAGTCGACCGAAGGGATTGAGATTGAGCTCGGTGCGCCGTTCCTTGTAGGCGAACAGCCTCTGATCGTCCTGTGACCGCGCGAGATTTGCACGCACGGCTTCGAAAAATACATCCGGCTGAGGAAACGGCCGGACGTCCTTTGCGGGCGCGGACTGGAGGAGCAATGTAGCGACCGCGAGGCGCGAGGCGAGCCCGAGGCTCATACCTTCCGAAGGCGTTCTGCGGCGCGTTCGAGCGTCTCGTCGCGCTTGGCGAAACAGAGACGGAGTATTCGCGGCGCCGGTTCGTCGCCGTAAAGAAACGAGGATGGCGGGATTGACGCGACGCCGTGCTCTTTCAGCAGCCACATCGCGACGTCGGTATCGCGGTCGGTCGTGATCGTGGAGTAGTCCACCATCTGGTAGAACGTGCCGCGGCACGGCAGCGGCTGAAATCGTGATTCGCCAATCAGCGACAGAAACAGGTCCCGCTTCCGCTGATAGAACTCGCCGATGCTGCGGCACTCCGGGTCGTTGCGCAGCATCTCCGCGTACGCCATCTGGATCGCGCCGTTCACGGCAAACGTGACCCACTGATGGATGCTCTGCACCTCCGCGCTGAGCGGCTTCGGCGCAGCGGCCCATCCGACCTTCCATCCGGTGGTTGTGAACGTCTTGGCAAAGGACCCAATCACAATCGCCCGTTCCGCGATTGCCGGGTATCGCGACATGCTTTCGTGTCTCTCGCCATCAAAGACGATATGCTCGTACGCCTCGTCTGCGATGACGACCGCGTCAGTGTGCGTGAGCAGATGCTCGAGCTCGCGCATGTCGTCCGCAGTCAGGATCATTCCCGTCGGGTTGTGCGGCGAGTTGATCACGATGGCGCGGGTCCGTGGTGTGAGCGCCCGGTGCGCGGCGCCCCAGTCGATGCGGTAGTCAGGGGGACGCATCGTGACGAAGACCGGCGTGCCGCCGCTCAGTTGAATCGCCGGCACGTAGGAGTCGTAGGCCGGCTGGAACAGCAGCACTTCGTCACCTGGATGGACCAACGCGGTAAGCGTTGCGTAAAGCGCCTCGGTAGCGCCGGAGGTGACGGTAATTTCGCTGACCGGGTCGTATCGATGTCCGTAGAGGCGCTCAATCTTCATCGCCAGCGCTTCTCGCAGCGGGATGACGCCCGGCATCGGCGCGTACTGGTTATGGCCCTCGCGCATGTAGCGCGCGACGGCGTCAATCAGCTCCGGCGCGCAATTGAAATCCGGAAATCCCTGCGACAGGTTGATCGCGCCATGCTCGAGCGCGAGCCGCGACATCGTCGTGAAGATGGTCACGCCTGTGTTCGGGAGCTTGGAGCGGATTGGAATGACGCTGCTCATGGACAGATATCAATCAGGTGTCAGGTATCAGGTTTCAGGCGTGGTCCAGGCTATAGGCATCAGGTATAGGGTACAGGCAGTTCCTTACTCGACAAACTCCGCTGGGCGCAATGCGAGGACTGAGTACTTGTTCCGCAGCGAGACGACGCGATCGAAGTAGGTATTCCTGGGGAATTCGCCACGCAGCAGGCGATCGCGCAGGCAGCGGATTTCGTACCGATAGAGGTCGTTCACATATTCGCGCACGAGCTCAGGGGACGTCGTCGCACGCGGACAAATCCCATGCGTCTCGAGTCTTTCGAGGACATCACGGCGATATCGGTACATCAGGGCGTACCCTGCCGATTCCTGGCGCCATTCGGCCTTCCATCCGCTCCAATCGGCTCCGTCAGGTACGCACCGAACTCGCGCTTCCACCACGCGCCGCTCTGCGCACGCTCCGAAGACGACGTGAAGTGATACTGGTAATAGGCGAGCCGCACGAAGCGGGCGCGCCCCTCGAGCGGATTTGGACCCAGTAGCCTCGTGACCGCCGGCTCGCCCGCCAGGAGGCGCTCGGCCAGCGGCTGGAGCCAGTCTTGAGCGGAAAACGGATCGAGCGCGGCGAACCACATCTGCCAGTCGAGCCTCGGCATGTGCGGCTCGACAAACTGGGGGCGTCGCATGACATTCCCGGCCTTCCACCTGAACTCCCACTCTTTCCATACGGCGCCATCGGCGCTGACTTCGATGACGATTTCGGGTCGTTGAGTAGTCATCACGCGAAATAGTCCATAGCCATTGACCGAGTTGAGCGGCGCGACCCACGCGAAACCCGTTTCCGCCCACCCTCGGTCGAACGGTCCCCGCACGCGGCGCGTTCTGTCCATTTCGCGAAATACCGTCATCACACTCAACACCGCAATGCAGGCCGCGACGACATTCACGGCGACTCGCCAGACAGCCGACCGGCCACGAGGATCGGGACGCTGTTCGTCGCGCGCCACACGTCGCGGAAGCAGTCGGCCGAGCGTTCGATCGTCGAGCAGCGCAAGGTACAGCACGATGGTGAGAAGGTTGAAGAAGCCGTAGTTGCCCGTCGCGCCGATTCCCACCTGCAGAAGGATCATCAGCACGCACGCCGTAAGCCGCGCGCGCCAGAAGCGTGGCGGCAGAAAGATCAACCACGACGCGCCCAGCTCGATCAGCAACGTGCCGGCAGTCGACCAGTAGTGCACCGACATCGGCAGCTGATACATGAACCAGCTTGTCCACGCGGGGATCGGTTGCGTTTCGTAGTGGTAACTCAGCGCCGTCCAGTTCGCCCACGTGGGGTCTCCGCTCAGGATTTTCGTGATGCCGGAAAGAAACGTGAGCTTGAACGCGAGAATCCAGATGGTCCAGCGCACGATTATTGGTGGCTCGATCTCGTCGCCGACATGCTCGCGCCACGATAACGGAGCACAGAGAATCGCCAGAAGCCCGGTTTCGAGCAGCAGCGAATCCCACTGGAACTCGAGAAACAGCTGGCCTGCCGTGGTCAGCGACAGGTAGAGCAGCCAGAGCAGCGCGGCGGTCGCTGCGGGGACGATCCCGGCGATCAGGAGCAACGACGCAGCCGCGCCGACCCAGCACAGAGCGGAAAGCCACGCGTCGGTCGGCGAAATCCACAGCAGCGTTGGCCAGTTGTAATAGGCCGAGGCACCGTACCGCTGGTGAACCTGGGCGAGGAAATCTCTGACGGGCAGGAGGCCGTGTTCGCCAACCAGCCCCGTGATCTGAACACCGAGTGATATGAACGCAACGAGATAGACGAGACCAAGCAGGCGAAGAAACAACCAGCGGGAACCAGCGAATGTGACGGGTGCGGGAGACGTCACAGGCGGAGCTAGTAAATCGAAAGGCGGACCTGAAGGTCCGCCTCTACGCCTATTTTCTAGTAGCGATAGTGATTCGGCTTGTACGGTCCTTCTGGCGGCACGCCGATGTAGTCGGCCTGCTCCGGCGTGAGCTTCGTCAGCTTGACGCCAAGATGATCGAGGTGCAGGCGCGCCACTTCTTCGTCCAGCGTCTTGGGCAGCATCGTCACCGTCTTGCCGTATTTCTCGGCATTCGCGTTCAGCTCGAGCTGCGCGAGCACCTGGTTCGTGAATGACGCCGACATCACGAAGCTCGGATGACCCGTCGCGCATCCAAGGTTCAGCAGACGCCCCTCGGCCAGCACTAGCACGCTGTGGCCATCCGGGAATCGCCATTCGTCGTACTGCGGCTTGATGTTGATGCGCTGAATTCCCTTCACCTTCTTCAAACTGGCCATATCGATCTCGTTGTCGAAGTGACCGATGTTGCCAACGATCGCCTTGTCCTTCATCCGCCGCATGTGCTCGACCGTGACGATGTTGAGATTGCCCGTCGCGCTGATGAAGATGTCTGCTGTCTCCACGACCTCGTCAAGCGTGTTCACCTCGAAGCCTTCCATCGCGGCCTGCAGCGCGCAAATCGGATCGATTTCGGTGATGACGACGCGGCAGCCCTGTCCGCGCAGCGCCTGCGCGCAGCCCTTGCCGACTTCGCCGTATCCCATCACGACCGCGACCTTGCCGCCGAGCATCACGTCAGTGGCGCGCGCGAGGCCGTCGGGCAGCGAGTGGCGGCAGCCGTATATGTTGTCGAACTTGCTCTTGGTCACCGAATCGTTCACGTTGATCGCAGGGAACAAGAGCGTGCCTGCCTCCATCATCTGATACAGGCGATGAACGCCCGTGGTCGTCTCCTCGCTGACGCCGCGGATCCCTTGCGCGACCTTCGTCCAGCGTCCCGGGTTCGCCTTCAGCTCGCGCGAAATCGTGTTGAGGATGACGCCCCACTCTTCCGGCTCTTTCTCAGGGTCGAATGCGGGCACCTTGCCCGCTTTCTCGAATTCCGCCACCTTGTGCACGAACAGTGTCGCGTCGCCGCCATCGTCGACGATCAGCGTCGGCCCCGATCCGTCTGGCCACACGAGCGCTTCGGCGGTGCACCACCAGTACTCGTCGAGCGACTCGCCTTTCCAGGCGAAGACCGGCGTCCCTTTCGGCGACTCCGGCGTCCCGCCGGTTTCTGGCCGGCCGACAACCACTGCGGCGGCGGCATGATCCTGCGTCGAGAAGATGTTGCACGACACCCAGCGCACATCCGCCCCGAGCTCCGTCAACGTTTCGATGAGCACGGCTGTCTGCACCGTCATGTGCAGGCTGCCCATGATGCGCGCACCCGCGAGCGGCTTGCTCGCCGCGTACCGCTTGCGCAGCGCCATCAGGCCGGGCATCTCGTGCTCGGCGAGCCGAATCTCCTTGCGTCCCCAGTCGGCGAGCTCCAGGTTCGCCACTTTGTAGGCGGGGCGAGCGGCCTTGGCCGCGGCCTCGAACGCGTGCATCTTCTCGAATAGAACGGTTGCCATTAGTAATCTCCTTCAGGGACTGGGGACTGGGGGCTTGGGACTGGAAATGCTTTTAGTCCCTAGTCCCTCTCGTTGCAATTGCCGCGAAGAGCGCAGGTCCCTTCGCGTCGGGATCGACCGGCAGCGCACGCACGCGTGCGTCTTCAAAACCCGCAGCGGTCAGAAACTTCAGGATCTGTTTTTCCGAAAAGCCAAGCCATACGTGGCCCATCTGCTGCTGGTACTCCTCGTGGTGGTGCGGCAGCATGTCGACGACAAGGACCTTTGCGCCGGGGCGGCAGACGCGGGCGACCTCGCTCAGCGTCCGCACCGGCTCCGCCGAATAGTGCAGCACGAGCGACAGCAGCGCCGCATCGAGTTCACGATTTTTGATTGGCAGCGCCTCGAGCTCGCCACTGCGAATCTCCACGTTCGGGAAGTCGGCGAGGCGCTGGCGTGCCGCGTCGAGCATCTCCGCGGAGCCATCAACGGCAATGACATGACGGACGTAGGGCGCCACCGTCTCGGTGAGCTGACCGGTACCGCAACCGAGGTCGCCGACCGTCAACGTCGGATCGATCAGGCCGAGCACCGCCCACAGATAAAAGCTGTCGCCGAAGAGATCCTCGCGGAGCCGATCCCATCTGCCGGCTGCCGTCGCGAAGAACTCCCGCGACTTCACACGTCGGCGGTCGAGCACGCCGCGCAAACGCCGCTCGTCGTGCGCCGCTGCGGTTGTCGACGAGACTTGTTCGCGAATCAGCGGCCAGAGGCGTGAAGCCGCTGAATCCAGGTCGTCGAGCGGCATCGTGTAGTAGCGGCTCGTGGCATCGCGGCGCGACGTAATCCAGTTGTCATCGGCAAGCGTCTTCAGCTGGCGGCTGACGCTCGATTGCGGCATCTGCAATACCGCACAGAGCTCCGAGACCGTCAATTCATGTCGTTCGAGGAGGAGCAGCATCCGACAGCGCGTCGGGTCCGCCAGCGCCGACATGTGCTCAAGAATCTCAACCATCCGTTAATCCGGATGGATGATAACAACATTGAGTCGTCCTGTGAAGGGTAACAATATACTTGACGGGGGAAAGCCGATGCGCTAACATTCACTTTGCCTATGAAAAACCCCAAAACACTGGCCGATGCGATTATTTATTTCGCCTCTCCAGACAACTGCCGGGAATACCTCGTTTCGCGCCGTTGGCCGGATGGCGTGACCTGCCCAACCTGTGGCAGCAAGGCCGTCTACTTCGACTCCTCGCGCAACGGCTGGGAGTGCAAGACGCGACATCCCAAGCGGAAGTTCACGCTCAAGACCGGAACCGTGTTCGAGGATTCGGCGCTCGGTTTGGACAAGTGGCTTCCCGCCGTTTGGATGATCGCAAACATGAAGAACGGCGTTAGCTCGCACGAACTGTCGCGGTCTGTTGGCGTGACGCAGAAAACTGCATGGTTCATGCTTCAGCGTATTCGGCTCGCGATGCAGGACGAGTCCACGGAGAAGTTCACTGGCGATGTTGAAGCGGATGAAACCTTCGTTGGTGGACGCGCAAGGTTCATGCACCACGCGAAGCGCGAACGAGTCCTGAAGGGACGACACAGCGGCATGATCGGCAAGATCGCCGTTGCTGGCGTCCTGCGACGTGGCACCGATGGCAGCAGCCGCGTTCGCACCAAGATTGTTCCCAACACGCGGCGTCACAGCTTGCAGACCGAGATTCGCAGGAACGTTGCGATGGACGGCTCCACGATTGTCTACACCGATGCGCTCGCGTCGTATCAGCACCCCGCGAAGAATTGGGGACCGACAGACCTGTATATCCACAAGGTCATTGACCACGCGAAGCGGTACGCCGATGGCGTCGTACACACCAACGGCATGGAGAACTACTGGAGCTTGCTGAAGCGCGCGATCAAGGGGACGTACGTCAGCATCGAACCGTTCCACCTGTTCCGGTATCTGGACGAACAGGCGTTCAGGTTCAACGAGCGGAAAATGTCTGATGCGGAACGCTTCTCGCTCGCCATCAAGGGCATCGTCGGCAAGCGGCTTACCTATCAGGATCTGATCGGACCACTCAGCAGCGGAGCGCCAGCATAGGCGCGGGTATCCAGTTGAAGCGCGGACGTAAACGCGCGGCCTGATTAGTTTTTCTTTTTCGGGCCGCGTTTGCGTGGATTCTTCGCCGCCTGCTCGCGTTGTTCCGCGATGCGCTTTTCGACCGTTGCGCGCGGAACCGCGAGCAGGCGATCTGTGAGGTTGCGAAACGCTTGATATTCCTTCGACGTACGCGCCATCTTGCCTCCAGTTTAGCGCTGATCTTGTGCTTGGTTTCCTGCTCATTAGCGCAATCACAACAACAAACTCCACCAGATAAACAAAGCGCTGGCCCAGCAGAGGCAGGACAGACCGACCAACGCGGCACTGACGCGAGGCCGCTTGTCATACAAACCAAACCATCCACACAACAGGCTGCAGATAACAAGGCCCAACGAGAGGAGGAATCGTGGTACCGCCTCGTAAATCTTTGGCTGACCGGATTTGTGGCCTTGATTGGAATCGTCACCTTGACTTTCATCGGCTGGCAAGCCTGGGAAACGCGCAGAACCGCGAACGTTGCTGAGGCCTCCATGATCAATACCCAACGCGCGTTTATCCTTTTCACTCGGTGCGAATTTCATCACTTTTACGATCAATCGAGATTGACCGGAACAGAGGAATTTACCCATGTAGTAGTCGTACCACTGATGAAAAATGCCGGACGTACCCCAGCCGTCAACTGCACTTTCACAACCGCTCTCATTTGGGTACGCATTCAAGAAGCGACCAATGCCCCCCTTCCCCATCCCGTAACGTTCGAATCTCAGATTGCACAGCGGAACGATTCGGTATCCACGATTGCGCCAGAAATAGAAGTCGGAGTTGGGACCGGGGTCGCAATAACTCGGAAGGCCATTGAGGATGTGGTCACCCAAAAAATCGCCATGTTTCTTCACGTCCTCGCCGAATATAGAGATTTCTTCGAAGGTACGCCGATTCGGAGGACAACCATCTGCAACCGGATCCATTGCACGACACTCCCGAACAGAACCCACTCCGCTAGGGATTTGTATGTCGTCACTTATGGACCGGCCGAACACAACACCGTTGCGTAGCAAGCACAGCAGGGCTAGCCAGAATACGGTTCTGCCGAGTCTTGTATATCTACCCCCAGACTTCCAGTCCCCCGTGTCGTATATTGGTGCCCTGTGAAGGGGGTCTGACCCCGGTGATTGCCATCACCGGGGTCAGACCCCAAGCTCCCCCTCGAGTCGTGCCACCAGCGTGTCGAGCTCCGTTGCCACTGCGCGAACCGTATCAGGCTGGCTGAGATCGACGCCGGCGCGCGCGAGCAGATTCATCGGGTAATCGCTCCCCCCAGCCCGCAGCAGATTCAAATACCGGTTCACCGCATCTTCGCGTTCGCCCGGCTCCTTCGAACGAATGGCCTGCATCAGACGCGCCGTGGACGCGAAGCACGTCGCGTACTGGTAGACGTAGTACGGCGTGCTGAAGAAATGCGGAATGCGGGCCCACGTCACCTTCGAAATCTCTTCCTTGTCGAGGACGTCGCCATAGTAGGCCTCGAGCAGCGACGCGTAAATCGCGTTCAGCACGTCGGCGGTGACCGGCTGGTCCTGCTCGACCAGACGATGCGCCTGGAGCTCGTAATCGGCGAACATCACCTGCGTGTAGAACGTGCTCGCGATGCTGTCGATGGCGTGCTGCAGCAGCACGATGCGCTCTTCTCGACCGCGCGCCCGCTCGAGCATCAGATCGAGGAAGAGCGCTTCGTTCAGCGTGGAGGGGACCTCTGCCACGAAGATGGTGTAGCCCGCATAGACGAACGGCTGCGTCTGGTGCGACAGCAGCGTGTGCATCGAGTGCCCCATCTCGTGCGCGAGCGTGAAGACGGCATCGAGCGTCTCGTTGTAATTCAGGAGCATGTACGGATGGGCGCCGTACACCGGCGCTGAATAGGCCCCGCTGCGCTTTCCGCTGTTTTCAAACACGTCGATCCAGCGGCCATCGAAGGCGCTGCGAACGTTCTGCTGATAGTCGCGGCCGAGCGGCGTCACTGAATCCACAATCCACGCGCCCACCTCGTCGTACGCATAGCGTGCCGCATGTTCAACGAGTGGAATAAAGACGTCGTACAGCCGATACGTCGAGACACCGAGCACGCGACGCCGCAGCCGGTGGTATCGACGCAGCGGCTCGACGCCCTGTTTGGTGACCGCGATCAGGTTTTCGACGACCGACGTCGGGATGTTGTTGCCGTGGAGCGCGGCATCGAGCGTGGTTTGGTAGTCACGCGCGCGCGCATGAAACCAGTCACGCTGAAGCACCCCGTTGTAGAGGGCCGCGAACGTGTTCTGGTTGTCCGCAAACGTCTGGTGGAACGTGCGGTACGCGTTGGCGCGATCCTCCTGGTTGCGATTCGTCTCGAGCAGGGCCCGGTACTGGCCATAGGTGAGCGTCACCTTGCTGCCGTCCGACAGCACGATCGACGGAAACTTCACGTCGGCCGTGGTGAGTGCTGAGTAACTGTCATGAGGCACGCTGTTGAATCGGCCCGCGTAGGACATCAATCGCTCGCCCGGTTCATCGAGCACGTGTTCCTGCTCATGAAACAGGCTCTCGATGGCGAAGCGATATACGGCCAGGGCGCTGTTGGCGTCGAGCCAGCCACGGACGGTCTCGATTGGAATCGCCAGCAGTTCGGGATTGAACCAGGAGCTTGCCTGCTGCTGTCTGGCAAACAGAATCTGCACCTGCTGCCGTCGGGCATTGATCTCGTTGTTGCGCTGATCCTCGTCGTAGTGCAGGGCCGCGAAATACCACACGCGGTAGCTGAGCGCGCCCATCGCGTCCATCGCGGTGAACGCGGCCAGCAGCCGCTCCGGCCCTTGAGCCAGCGTTCCCTGAAGTGCCGGGAAGGCCGCGATGGCCTGATCCAGCTCTGTGTACGCGGCGTGCCACTCGTCCCAGCTGGTACAAATCGATGTGAGGTCCCATTTGTATCGCGTCGGAATCGCGTCGCGCGTCGGAAGATTGCCAGGTTCTGGACGGAATGTGTCGAGCAGAGGCATCAACGGATCGTAAGTGGAAAAGTGGAAAAGTGGAAAAGTGGAAAAGTAAGTTGCAAGTGAAAAGTGTTATCGGGACTGGGCCAGCAACAGCTTTTTCAACACCGGATAGTCAACAGGAAGGCGTTCGCTGTGGCGCGGGCGTTTGATCGCCTCGGCCAGCACCGGCGGCAGCGGAATGGCCTCGCCAATGGCTGGCTCGACCACTTCGCGGAATTTGGCCGGGTGTGCCGTTGACAGGAACACGCCGGGGACATCATCGGCAGTCGAAAGTGCATCGCGCAAGCCGAGCCACGCGATCGCGCCGTGGGGATCCAGCAGGTAACCGTGCCGGCTCCACATTTCACGGATTTCTGCAATGACCGTCTCGTCGTTGAACGCGGCGCCGACGATGTCGCAGCGCAGCGCCTCGAAACTCTCGCCGTACATCGCCCGCATTCGCTCGAAGTTGCTGGGTGCCCCGACGTCCATCGCGTTGGCCACCGTTTTCACGGACGCCCGCGGTTTGTACTCCCCGGTCCGCAGGTATTCGGGGACGACATCGTTGACATTGGTCGCGGCGACAAACCGCTCGACCGGCAGGCCTATCCGCTTTGCGATGAGGCCGGCCGTGAGGTTTCCGAAGTTGCCGCTGGGAACCGACACGACGAGACCGGTGCCAGGCGCTCGGTTATCGTAGGGGCCGGCGGCATCGTAGGGGCCGGCTTCAGCCGACCCAAGGCCCGCCAAAACGAAATAGTAAAAAACCTGCGGCAGGAGCCGTCCCAGATTGATCGAATTGGCCGGCGTCAACCACACGTGCGAGCGAAGGTCGTCGTCTGCGAACGCCTGCTTGACCAGCCGCTGACAGTCGTCGAACGTCCCGTGAACGGCGACCGCAGTGATGTTGTCGCCGAGCGACGCCATCTGCGCTTCCTGAACGTCGGTGACCTTCCCTTCCGGATACAGCACGACCACGCGCGTGTCCGGCACGCCGTGGAACGCCTGCGCGACGGCGCTGCCGGTGTCGCCGGACGTGGCGACCAGGATCGTCAGCGGGGTGCCATCGGTGAAGTGGTGAAGCAGACGTGCCTGCGTCCGGGCGCCGACGTCCTTGAAAGCCATCGTCGGGCCGTGGAACAGCTCGAGCGACCAGATATTGCCCGTGACCTGGACAAGCGGAATCGGGAAATCGAGCGCGTCGCGGACCAGGGCCCGCATGTCCGCAACCGAGATCTCGTCGCGCAGCAGGTGGGAACCGACAATGGTCCCGATCTCGACGATGTCGCCGGCGGCCGCGCGAATCGCAGCGAGCTGATCCGGCGAGAGCGCATCGAGGTGCTCGGGCATGTACAGCCCGCCATCGGGCGCCGTTCCGGCAAACAGCGCGTCGATGAACGGCACCGCGGGCGACGCCCCGCGGCTGCTGACCCATCTCATACCTTCACCGATTCCGAACGAATCGGCACCGGACGTCCTTCGCCGTCAACGGCGACGAGAACGACCTCCGCCTCGGTCACTTTGACCTTTTCGCCACGACCGATTCCACGTTTGGCGGCATCCCAGCCCCACCGCTCCGCCTCGACCTCGACGCGAATCGTCACAGAGGTCCGACCGACGCGCACCACCGAGGGAAAAAAGCTCACAAGATCGCCCGTATACACCGGCTCGTGGAACTCGACTTCGCGCATCGCCTTGGTGACGTAGAGGTGCGGCGCGACCTTGAACGCTTCGACGCCCGACGCGAGGTCGATGTGCGAGAGGATGACGCCGCCGAAGATCGTTCCGTGCGCATTGGTGTCCTTCGGCATCATCACGACCTTGATCGCAGGCATGCGGTCGCTCATCCCGTCAGCATAAGTGTGGACACTGCCGGCCTCCAAGAAATTTGCGGCGGCGCCGATAAGCACGATCGGATTGAACGAAAAGCGTTTATCATCAACCTTTGATGGCTCGCGCCAACTGATGTCGGAAGGGCATCCCGTTAGATGAGCACGATGACGAACGGCCGCCCGGCGGCACCACCGCTGGCTGCGAGCACCTCGTCGACCACCGCATGGACCGTGCACGATGCCAGCGAGCTCTACGAAATCCCCCGGTGGAGCAACGGCTACTTCT
>JACXTT010009735.1_pt1 | contig 13087 bp, 15 predicted proteins | sample 9270951 | NCBI WGS metagenome assembly JACXTT01 (sample SAMN15532306, study PRJNA645909) | rock metagenome | isolation source: weathered quartz diorite | place: Puerto Rico | collected 2017-06-21
ACGGGAGACGTTGGCACGGCGCAAACGGGAGAATCTGACCGCAGCATGAGGACGGCAACGTGCCGGGAGTGTGACTTACTCACGAGCCCGAATGGTCCGGAAGAGTCTGACAACGTACAGCCGACTGCGAGCGCCGGCACGGGCACTGACGTGCGCGCCGCTGTCGAAGCGGCCGAGACGCGCGCGGCGCTCGCGGCGGTCTGGGCGAGACTCCCGCCGGCGCTCCGCGGACCCACGCAGTTCCTCGGCCGGCACTACGCCGGATGCGCGGCGACGATCGGGGCGATGCCGCGCTGCGATTTCACGTGCCGCGGCTGCTACCTCGGCGAGGACGCGAATCGGATGCGGCCACGGTCGCTCGAGGAGCTTAAGGCGCAGATGCGCGTCATCCGCTCGTGGCTGGGTCCAGCCGGCAACCTGCAGCTCACCGATGGCGAGGTCACGCTCCGCAGCGACTCGGAACTCGTGGAGCTCATCGCCTACGCGCGCGCGATCGGGCTCGTGCCCATGCTCATGACTCACGGCGAAACCTTCCGGCGGAAGCCCGGTCTGCTCGAGCGGCTCATGACCGAGGGCGGGCTCACCGAGGTTTCGTTCCACGTCGATACGACGATGCGCGGCCGGCGCGACGGCTACGCGCGAGCGGACACCGAGGCGGATCTGGACGGGTTGCGGGCCGAGCTCGCCCAGATGATCCGCACGGCGCGGCAGCGCACGGGTCGTCGCCTCGAGGCCGCCTCCACGGTCACCGTCACGCGCCAAAATCTCGACGGCGTCCCCGGGATCGTGCGGTGGTTCCTTCGCAACGCCGACGCCTTCAAGATGGTGAGCTTCCAGCCTCTCGCGCCGGTCGGCCGCACCGACGCGTCGCTCGACGGGGTCCCACCCGACGAGCTCTGGGAACGCATCGCCATCGGGGCGGGCGATCCCGAGCTTCGCCGGGGCGAGGGCTGGCTCGGCCATCCCGACTGCAGCCGCTTCGTGCAGGGCCTCGTCTCGCGACGCGGCACGCGCTTCGTTCCGCTCTACCGCCGCGACCGCCCCGGCGAGATGCGGTTCCTGCGCGAGCTGCTGGACCGTCTCGGCGGGACCTCGTTCCGTCTCGACACCCCCGCCCGCGCGCTTCGGCGTGTCACGGGCGTACTGCTCCGCCACGCGTGGTTCCTCGCGAGCCGGCTCCGCTACTTCTGTATCGTGAGCCATCACTTCATGAGCGCCGCCGAAGCGACGACGCCCCACGGCCGCGAGCGCCTGGCGGTCTGCGCGTTCCGGGTTCCCATCGGCGGCCGGCTCGAGCCGATGTGCGCGGTGAACGCGCTCGGGCTGCGCGATGCGTTCTACCGGACGGCGATGGAAAGGGTCGCGTGATTCCGACCCCATACGGGCTCTTCGCGGCCACGGGTTGCGTGACGGCGGTGCTCTTCCTCAAGCATCATCGTCACGGTCTCGGCGTCTCGGAGAACGAATTCTGGGCAGCGATGTGGACGCTCCTCGCCGGGGCCGTCGTCTGCGCCAAGGCTCTCTTCGTGGTGCTCGGTTGGGAGCACTACGCGCGCGGTGAGCTGCGCCTCTGGGCGGATTTCCGCGTGGGCTTCGTGTTCTTCGGCGGCCTCGCGGGCGCGCTCGCCGCCGGCGCCCTGTTCGCGATCGTGCGGAAGAAGAGCTTCGTGCGCGGCGCGGACTACTTCGCCGTCGCGATCCCGATCGGCCACGCGATCGGACGGGTCGGCTGCTTCTTCGCGGGCTGCTGCGGCGGTCGCCCTCCGCACCCCGTCCAGCTCTACGAGGCGTCGGGGCTCGTCCTCATCGCGTGGGCCTGCCGGCGCGCGCTCGCCCGCGTCGAGGCCGGGTCACTCGGTCAGGGAACGGCCCTTCGGCTCTACCTGGCGCTCTATGGCGCGCTCCGGTTCGTCCTCGATCCGCTCCGCGCCGATGGCCGGCCCGAGCGATTCCTCGGGCTGTCGTATCAGCAGGGCTTCGCGCTCTTCGTGATCGCCCTCGCGATCGGCTGGGAGATCGCCACACGCCGCCGGCGGGGAATCGCGAGGCTCTCCCGGTCCGTCGCCGCCGGTCGCGTCCGAGGACTCCCCTTGGCCGCCCGGCTCGGTCCTCGTTCCCGCTCGTGGGTAAGTTGAGCGAGTGCCGCGTTGCGACGCTCGGCATCAGCGGCGGGGCAGCCCCATAAACGCCCGAGTTGACGGAGCCGGCCCTTATCGGCCCCTCGGGGCATCCGGCCGCCGCCAGGCCCGCCACCCCTCTCCGGAGCCATCGACGGCGCCAGCGGCGGGACCTCGAGGCGGGCGCGGGCGTGCTGGTCGTCGGCGCGCCGCGTCCCATCGCGCTGGCAGACTGCGTCGACCCCGCCACCGGAAAAGGCCTCTGCCGCGCCGTCGACGTGCAGAGCGAGGACTATGGCGTGGCGCGCCGGTACGTGGTGCGCCTCGAGCAGAGCGACTTCGCCGATGAGGAGTGGTCGGCAAGCTGGCCGCCGCGGGAAGCATGACGCCGCAGGAGCTACGCGACCGCTTCCCGTCGGCTCCCCTGACGCCGGGCGGTAGACGGCAATCATCGTCGACCATGGCGCGCCCGGGCGAGTGGAAGCACATTCGCGTGTGAGTTCCGACTCTCGACTCGATTCCGAATGGGCGCTATGGTCGGCGCCCTCGTATGTTGAGTTGTGGCCTCGCTGTGTCCGAAGCTATCCCGGGCATCGCAGAGCGGCGTGTTCCGTACGTCCCTGGCCCGCGCCTGCTCGACCGCGTCCGCATCGCGATCCGCGCGAAGCATCTGAGTCCGCGGACCGAGAACGCGTACGTCTTCTGGATCCGACGGTTCATCATCTTCCATCACAGGCGTCATCCGGCGGAGATGGGCGCCGCCGAGGTGACGGCCTTCCTGTCGAGCCTCGCGGTCGACCGGCGGGTGGCGTCGACGTCCAGGCCACGATGATCTACACGCACGTCCTCAACCGCGGCGGTTGTGGCGTCACGAGCCCGGTCGACCGGCTGCTCGCGAGCGAGCCCACGCCCTCTGCAACGGCGCGCGCGTTAGTTAGACCGCGAGGCGCTGCAGTCTATCTCGCCGTTGGCGACGCGCACCGCGAATCAAATGCCACGCGAAACTCAGAGCTTGCCTCAACCTTTGGGCTCGGGCCCTGCGGGAACTAGACCGCAATTTCCACGGGGTGAACGGAAATAGGCCGGCGGTCGAATTAGGGTCGCGCACGGCGAGTAGTCACACCCCAGCAAGGAGAGCGGCTATGACCTACGAGACGATCGTTTACGACACCGAGGGGGCGACCGCGACGATCACGCTGAATCGTCCTCGACGCCTGAATACCATAGTGCCGCAGATGTTGGACGATCTCGACGCGGCAGTGCGCGAGGCGAACCGTGATCCCGCGGTCAAGGTCGTCGTCTTGCGTGGCGCGGGCCGCGCGTTCTGCGCGGGCTTCGACTTTGGCCAGGAGTTCAGCGCGGGCTACGGCACGACGCTTTACACCGAGGGCAAGTGGGATCCGGGCAAGGACATGATCGGAACGACGAGCGGACTAACAGCCCCGGTGCCCCGATTCATGAGCGTCTGGCGCAGCCCCAAGCCTGTCATCGCGCAGGTGCACGGCTGGTGCGTAGGCGGCGGATCGGACATGGCGCTGTGCGCCGACCTCGTCATCGCGTCGGAGGATGCACAGATCGGGACACCGTATGCCCGCATGTGGGGCTGCTATCTCACCGGCATGTGGATCTACCGACTGAGTCTTGCGCGCTGCAAGTGGCACGCGCTGACGGGCGAGCCGCTCAGCGGTAAGGAAGCCGCCGAGATCGAGCTGATCAACCGCGCCGTGCCGTTCGGCGTACTCGAGGCGACAGTGCGCGAGCTGGCGCAGAAGCTCGCGGGACTTCCGCTATCGCAGCTCGCCGCGATGAAGCTCATCGTCAATCAGGCTTACGAGAGCATGGGCCTCGCCAGCACGCAGCTGCTCGGCCCGGTCCTCGATGGCTACATGCGAAACACGCCCGAGGCGCTGCGCTTCGTCGATGTCGCAGCGCACAAAGGCGTGGCGTCCGCGATCGCGGAGCGCGACGGTCCCTTCCACGACTACAGCCAGGCTCCGGCCGAAAAGAAGCCGAATCCGCTCAACGTAATCGTGCCAAAGTGACTTCACAGCGTCGCCAAGACGTGAGACGCGCCGTCCAACAAGCCGCTGAAGCTGCCGGCCGCGGGCTTGAGCCTCCGCGGGAAGCCGAGGTCGAAACGAGCCGTGGTAGCATCATGCGCGGCCGCAGCTTAGCGGCCATCCGTTGGACGAATGTCCTTGCCGAAACACCGGGGCACCTGCGCGAAGGGTTGGCGGTGCGAGTACTCCTCCAGGAAGTGGTGCTCCACCTCCCAGGCGTAGTCGTAGCCGAGCCCGTCCGCGAGCTCGATCTGCTCGAGCGAGCTCTGCAGCAGTCGGTACTCGCTCAGCTCGTCCCAGGGCCGCGGCAGCTGGTGCTCGTAGAAGATCCCAAATCTCATCGGCCGTGGTCCTCCTCTCGTTGGGGTGGCTTACGTCGCGTGAGGGTTCCCACGACACCGCCCCTGGGCCGGAGCGAGATAGAGGCCAGCGGTCTCGCACGGCGTCCCGGGACGAGCGAGAAGCGGAATCGCTGCGTGATCGTCGCCAGAACGAGCACGGCTTCCATCATCGCGAACGCGCTGCCGATGCACACCCGTGGCCCGCGGCCGAACGGAAAGTAGGCAAAACGCGGCAGCCGCGTCTCCAGATCCTCGTCCCACCGCTCGGGCACGAACCGTTCCGGGTCGGCGAAGTGGCGAGGGTCACGGTGCACGACCCACTGGCTCATCACGACGAACGCCTTGGCGGGGATGCGGTAGCCGGCGATCTCGACGTCGCGCACGGCTTGCCGGGCCAAGATCCAGGCGGGCGGATAGAGCCGCATCGCCTCCTTGAGGACCTTCTCGGTGTAGCGCAGCCGCGGGAGATCGGCGGTGCACGGCGGGAGCCCCTCGAGCGCGGCGATCTCCTGGGCGAGCCGCGCCTCGACGGCGGGATGCTCGGCCAGCAGCGCGAAGGTCCACGAGAGCGCGAGCGCGGTGGTCTCATGGCCCGCGAGGAAGAGGGTCATCGCTTCGTCGCGGAGCTGCCGGTCGGACATCTCGGAGCCGTCCTCGTCCTGCGCCGCGATCAACATCGAGAGCAGGTCGCTGCTGTCGCCGCCGTTGCGGCGATGGCGCGCGATCAGGTCGAAGACGATGCGGTCCAGGCGCGCGACGGCGCGTCGAAACCGGATGCGCCCGGGGGTCGGCATGCCTCTCGGCAGAAGGCGCAGGAAGAAGTTCTCCTGGCGGGCGAAGAACGCCATCACCACTTCGAGCGCGGCCGCGACCGCCGCGGTCTCCGACGAGACCGTGCAGCCGAAGAGCGTTCGCGCGACGACCTTGAGCGTGAGGCCTATCAGGTCGGCATGGAGGTCGCGCACCTCGGCGTCACGCCACGAGGCCACCATCTCCCGGGTGAGGCTCACCATCGTCGCGCCGTAGGCGGCGATCCGCTCGCGGTGGAAGGCAGGCTGCGAGAGCCGGCGCTGGCGGCGCCAGAAGTCGCCGTCGCTGGTGGCAAGGCCGTTGCCGAACAGGAGACGTCGCTCGGCTCCGAGCGCCCCCTTCTTGAAGTCGCGGTTCTTCGTGACGAACACTTCCGCGATGTGGTCGGGGTTGCTCAGGACGTAGAACGGGAGGCCGGCCACGCGCACCAAGGCGTCATCGCCGTAGCGCCGGGCGACGGCTCGCGTGAAGCCGAGCGGATCCCAGCAGTACTCCAGGAGGCTGCCGACGAACGGGAAGCCGCGGGGGCCGCGAGGATCATCGGCTTGACGGGCGGCGACCAGCTCCACGTGCTCCCTCGTGGCTGGCCCCGCTACCCCTGGACGCAGCTTCCGGCGAGGCTCGAGATGGCCGTGATGCGGCGCCCTTGGACCATCCAGTCTGCGAACCCGTCGATGCAGTAGCCGAGCGAGATGCCGGTGGCGGGATCGCCCCACGCGATCTGGCCGCCGGCGCCGGGGTGGCCGAAGGCGCGCGGCGACGTCGCCTTGCCGAAGCTGCGGAAGTGCGCACAGCCGTCGTCGCCGGCGACGATGACCCCGACGCCTCGGTTCACGGGGACGTTCCCGTACATGGGGTCCCGGTGGGCCTCCGTCGTCCGCACGACGGTCGCTGCCTCGATCGTCTCCGGCTTGAAGACGCGCGTGCCGTCCGCCGTCTCGCCCCCGTTGATGAGCGTCTGGTAGAAGAGGGCCAGCTCGGCGGCCCCGCCGACGGCCCCGCCGCCCGGCACGCCCACGCGGCGGTGCCGCGGTTCGTTCAGCACGAGCAGCATCGCGGGCGTGACCTCGCCCACGCTCCACCCCTCGGGCGGCGGCACCGGCTCGCCGTTCGACACCAGATGGAAGTCGGCGACACGCGCGTCCACCTCGGGGGGCGAGCCGACGAAGAGCTCATCGAGCCCCATCCGCGCCGCCAGGCGCTCGCGGATGAACTGGCGGTGGTCCATGCCGGTGCGGCGCTGGATGATCTCCGCGAGCACCCAGTGCGCGGAGGTGATGTGGTACTCGAAGCGCGAGCCTGGCGTCCAGGCGAGCCGCCACTTCGCGAACGCCTCGAGGCGCGTGCCGCGATCGTGCCACTCTTCGGGACGGATGTTCTCGTGCGGAAAGCCCGAGAGGTGGAGCAGGACCTGCTCGACCGTGACGACGTCCTTCCCGTTGGTCCCGAACTCCGGAACGATGTCGGCGACGCGCTCCCCGAGGCGTAGGAGCCCCTCCTCCAACAGCGCCCACATCGCCACGCCGACGATGCCCTTGGTGCACGAGAAGAGAGGGTACAGCGTGCGGTCGGTGGCCGGTTGTCGACGTGCGCCGTGGATGGCATTGCCGAAGGTCCGCATGCCCGCCACCTTCCCGTGCCGCGCCACCGCGATCTGGACGCTGGAGAGGAGCCCTTGGTCCACGTCGCGCCGGGCGCGGGCGAACACCGCCTCCAGCCGTTCGTTGTCGATTCCAACGTCCTCCGGCTTTCTCGCAAGCAGTCGTTCCGCGACCATTGGGGGCTCCTTCGCGGCACCAGCGTTTTCCCGTGCCGCTCGGTGTGTTACACTTTTCCGACGGTTGACCATACGCCCTCCCGCAGCTCGGCCAACCGGAGTGCGGCCATCGCCAGACGCAGCTCGGCCCGTTCCGGCGCGCTGCGTCCCTCGGCCGCCACCACTGCCATCGTCCAGGTACCATCCCAGTCCACGAGCTTCGGGTGCCACCCCTCGTCCTGGCGCGCCTGACGGGTGAGGAGGCGGCCACCCGTCAGGCGATACCCTCCGTTGACGGCTTCGATCTCCCCGGCGGACAGCATGCGCGACAGCGCCGCCCGGACGGTACTCTCCGCGACGCCGAACAGCTCCCCGATCTGCACGAGGGCCCGGGCCGGGAGCTGGGGTGGGTGACAGCCGAGCAGGGTGCTGGCCACGATCGAGCGGGCCGAGAGCGGTCGGAGGGGATTACGCACTTGACGAGGACCACAACTATGAGACGCAGGAGACAGTCGAGTGTCTCCCGTGGCTATCCCTCGGCACGCCGTGCGAGTTGCGAGTAGGGTGACGATGCCGCGTGGATTCGCCAGACTGGCGTTGTTTAGGGTATTCCATGGCCATGCGTCTCCTTCGCTCCGCTCTCGCCGTCGCGCTCCTCCTCGTCGTCAACGGCGCACTCGCGAAGCCGTTGCCGGTGGCGCCGGTGCCGCCGCTCGCGGGCGCCGGGCGTTGGCTCGTCGACGCGACCGGGCGCGTGATGCTGCTCCACGGTGTGAACGACGTCGAGAAATCGCCGCCGTACTACCCCGCCGCGACGGGGCTCGGCGAGGACGACGCGATCTTCCTGGCGGCCGAGGGTTTCGAGATGCTCCGGTTGGGCGTCGACTTCCGCGGCCTCATGCCCGCGCCCGGCCTGATCGACGACGCGTACGTCGAGCACCTCGCCGAAACCGTCGACGCCTTCGCGCGCCACGGCATCTTCGTGCTCCTCGACTTCCACCAGGACGGCTTCTCACCGATGTTCAACGGCAACGGCCTTCCCGACTGGATGGCGATCACGGACGGGCTGCCGAACCCGCCCGGCGCCGTCTTCCCGCTCTACTACGTACAGAACCCGGCGATGCAGCGCGCCTTCGAGCACTTCTGGGCGAACAGCCCAGGCCCCGGTGGCGTCGGCCTCCAGGACTACTTCGTGCAGGGGCTCGAGCGGATCGTCACGCGCTTCGCGAGCGCGCCGATGGTGCTCGGCTACGAGCTCCTGAACGAGCCATGGCCGGGCGCGGTGTGGAGCCCGTGCGTCGCGAAGGACGTCGGCTGTCCCGACCTCGAGACCACGCTGCTCGAGCCCTTCTACGCGAAGGGGACGGCCGCCGTGCACGCGATCGCGCCCGCGCAGCTCGTGTTCGTCGAACCGTTCGTGCTCTTCAACTTCGGGCAGGGCCCAACGACGATTCCCGGCGCCGGCTCGGGCGCGGCGCTCGCGTTCCACTCCTACGCGCTCGACGTCGCGGGCGAGGAGGCGGTCGTCCGGTTGGCGGTCGAGGCCGCCGTCCGTGACGACGTGCCGGTGCTCGAGACCGAGTTCGGTGCGACACTCGATCCCGCGACGCTGACGCGGCTCACAAGCGAGGCCGACGCGGGTCTCGTGCCCTGGATGTTCTGGGCGTACCAACGCATCATCGCCGATCCGATGGCACCGGCCGGCTCCGACAACCTCCGAAGCGAGGCCGGGTTGGCGGCGCTCGTCCGCCCACACCCGGTCGCGATCGCGGGAACGCCGACGGGACTCGCGTTCGATCCGGCGACGAAGATCTTCGAGCTGACGTTCGACCGCAGGCGTCCCGGCGGGGGCCGCTACTCGCGTCGATTGGAGACGGCCGTGTTCGTCCCCGCGCGTCACTACCCCGACGGCTACACGGTGACGGCGAAGGGTGCGAAGGTCACGTCGAAGCCTTGTGCGACCATGCTGACGCTCCGGCGCCGTCCGAAGGCGCGGCAGGTGACGGTGCAGATCACACCGGGTGGTCGGGGCGCGCGGCGGTGCGGGTAGCGGTGACGAGGGAGGGCGGGCCTGCCGAACATCAGGTCGAAGATCTTCGTCGCCGGTTGCCGATGACCTCCACGCTTCGTACGAACGCCGTGTGTCCCTCGATCGGATCCGGACTCCGCCGCTGGACACGCCTGTGCGCTCGAGGCGGAGTCACCCGGTACCTGGAGCTGACAGGCGTGTGATCCCGGCGCGCGCACCGACGCGGCGCACTTTGCGGGCAGCACTGGCGATTGCGCGCCTTAGGAGAAGTTCGTTGCTCTTACTGTGGCGTCGCACGTCCATGCCCTTGCGCCGACGTGCCAGCACTGCGGCCACCGGGTGATTGGCCATGGCGTCGAGGCGCAGGGGCCGGGTCTTCTGCTGTGCCCACTGTGCAGCTGAGGTCGGGGAGCAGGTTCTGCGGGACCGCACCTGAGCGGCGGGACCCCGACGCCCCTGACGGCTTCGGTCGCGACGAACGGTCCCCGGTGCGTCCGCTCGTGCGGCTCATCCGCCAGCGAGCGCGTCGGCCTTCTCGTTGCCGTCGATCCCGACGGCCAGGTCGTGGAGCAACCCGTCGTGCGGGTTGTAGACCAGACCGTGAAGCATCGGCCTTGGCGCACACTGCCACGCCCGCTGCACGACGGGTGTTCGTGACAGGTTGTACACCTGCTCGATCACGTTGAGATCGACCAGCTGTCGAAGGCGCATGCCTGCATCATCAATGGCGTCGAGTCTGGTCCGGTGCAGCCGCATCACGTAGCGAACGTTCCCGAGCCAGTTGTCAACCAGCCCGAGGGGTTCCGTGCCCATCGCCGCCTTCACGCCCCCGCATTCGTAGTGCCCGCAGACGATCACATGTTCGACGTGCAGCACCTCGATGGCGAACTGGAGGACCGAGAGCACGTTCAGGTCGGTAAGGACCACCTGGTTGGCGATGTTGCGGTGGACGAACATCTCGCCCGGCAGCACACCCGTCAGCGTCTCGGCGGGGACCCGGCTGTCTGAGCAGCCGATGAACAGGAAGTGCGGCTCTTGCTTATCCGCCCGCTTGGCGAAGAACTGCGGGTCCGTTTCGGTCATCGCCGCGACCCAGCGGCGGTTGTTGTCGAGCAGTCGGTTCACGTCCTCCATCAGCACCGGAAGGTAGCCGACCTGAAGCGCGGATGCCACCAGAGAACGAGGTGTCCGTTGCGGACTCGCGGACGAATCTGTAGAAGCGGGCCGCACACCACTTCTGCGGGGGATGCGTCATGGTCGAGTCCGTGCCTCTCACGGCCTGCTCGCTGCCGGGCCTCACGCACGTCTCCAGGGGCAAGGTCCGCGAAATCTTCGAGGTCGGCGGCTCGCTCCTCATCGTGACCACGGACCGCCTGAGCGCATTCGATGTGGTCATGGCGAACGGCATCCCGTTCAAGGGGCAGGTGCTCAATCGACTCTCCGAGTTCTGGTTCTCGAACCTCGGGGTCCCGCACCACATGCTCACGTGCGAGGTCGAGGAGATGCCGTCGGAGGTGCGGCGCCATGCCGACGTACTCCGCGGCCGGGCCATGCTCGTGAAGCAGGCCCGGCCGTTCCCGGTCGAGTGCGTGGCGCGCGGCTACCTCATCGGGAGTGGCTGGAGCGAGTACCAGCGCACGGGCGCCGTCTGCGGCATCCCGCTCCCGAGGGGGCTGCGGCTCGCCGCGAAGCTCCCCGACCCGATCTTCACCCCCGCCACGAAGGCGGTGACGGGGCACGACGAGAACATCGGCTTTGACACCATGGCGAGGACGGTCGGTGAGCCGACTGCCGACACGTTACGCGACCTCACACTTGCGATCTACAAGCGCGGCGCCGCTTACGCCGAGACGAAGGGGCTCATCCTCGCCGACACCAAGCTCGAATTCGGCCTCGTGGATGGTCAGATCACACTCATTGACGAGGTGCTGACCCCCGATTCCTCCCGTTACTGGCTCTCGAGCGAGTACCGGGAAGGCATTTCGCCGCCCTCGTTCGACAAGCAGTTCGTGCGCGACTACCTCGATTCGATCCACTTCAACAAGCAGCCGCCAGGTCCCATGCTGCCGCCGGACATCGTCCGCAAGACGCGCGACAAGTACCTCGAAGCCTTCCGGCTCCTGACAGGAGGAGAGTTGCGGGCATAGGGAGGAGTTCATCAATGGTGCCGACGCCGCCCTGGTGGAGGTGGATCCGGAAGTGAGCGTTGAACGCCCGCTCCGCGTGGTCCACGTGTGCGCTCGGCGCACCGAAGAACGCCATGATGCCGTCGCCGGTGAACTGGGTGATCCTGCCCTCAGAATAGAGCTGCCGCTGGTCGCGGTACTGCCCACGAGCTTCGACGGCGACGGGCGCTGCGGCGTTCTCGTCTCTGGTAGAGCTTAGCCTAAACCTTTAGCCGCCGAGTGCGGTCTCCACCTGCGAGGAGACGCCGTAGGTTACGGTCGATGGCCTCATCCACCTCGGCAGGCGATACAGACCAGATATGGCTGAGTTGCCGGATCGCCGCTTCGACGTCCCACGGCATCACGGGCGCCCCTTTGATTTGAGCGAAGGGACCGTCTGACTCCGTCAGGACGCGCTCGCGCGGCATCCGGGCAGCCAGGGCGCGTCCCTTCTCGGCCGCCAGCATGGCGGGGCCGATGCTGAACCAGCATCCGAGGCCGATGGCGCGGTCAAGGTCGCGCAGGCTTCCGGAGAACCAATGGAGGATCGGCGTGCCGGCGCCGGCGAAAGCCTCCAGACAGTCCAACACGGGGCCGCTGGCCCGGCGGCTGTGCACGGACAGGATGCGTCCTCCGGCGTCGCGGCATTTGCCGAGAATGTCCTCAAGGACGGCAAACTGGCTTCGCCAGTGTCTGCGGTACTTGGGACCGCCATCCAAGCCGATTTCCCCGACGTAGCGTGTGTCGCCAACGAGCTTGTCGAACAGCGTCAGCTCGTTCCGTCGCTCGTGAGCGAGTTGCGGATGCAGGCCGAGCGCCGTCCGGATGCGTGTGCTGTTGGATGCCAGTGCGCACGTGCCCTTCCAGGCTGACGGCGTGGTGGTAACCGAAAGCACCTGCAGCCCGCGTGCGTCGCATTCGTCGCGCACCGCCACAGGGTTCGGATAGAGGTCGAGGTGGCAGTGAAAGTCGATCATGTGACGCCGTACGCGTTCAGTAGCGCGCCGAGTTCCTTGCGGCTGCGGCCGACCATTTCCTGCAGCGGACGGATGTCGCCAAGAAGCGCGGTGCTGAAAGAGGTCCCGAGCCACGCCTCCAGGCCGTCCGCCTTTGCCTCCGCGAGCGCCATGGCGAGGGCGCGGACGTCGTCGAAGCCGGCGTGGTTGCTGTCCGCGCGCCCCAGATCGGCGTGAACGTATTTTCGTCTTGTCTTTCCTGCCCCATGCGAGGAAGGCCGTGCGGCGTACAAGGCACGGGATGCAACGGCCGCAGTGGGTGTAACCGAACTGCGGGAACCGGCTGCAGCTCGTTGTCTGGTGCGCGTGGGCGAGGAGCAGCGTCTCATCCTTGCATTCGCGCAGCATCTCACCCTTCGTCTTGAGCTGGTAGGGATTGTCAATGCGGACGCGCAGGCCGGCGGCGTCAAGCAGGCGCTGAAGCATCTTGAGTAGCGCCGGGTGGGTGGTCCGGGTGGTGAGGCTGCCGAGGCGCATGGGCGTAAGCGGCGGGTTTACGGAAATGAAATCCATTCTCACACACGTACAGGGTGGCGCCGTTGCCGGCGTGGTACTGGTTCAGGGTTGTCGCGGCGAGGATGCCGTAGGCGACGAAGATCAGCGACCGCGCCCGCTGCGAGGGCGGCGTCTCCGGGTTCGGGACGGCGGCGTTGTGATTCATCTGCAGGTGCCTGAGGTGGAAGTGCTCAGACCTGATCTGACGATGTGATAAACGGTCCTCGGTGTCCTTGCCCGCGACAAGCGGGGGAAGCGAAGGAGGAGCCGAGGATGAGCAAGGACCAGAAGATCATCA
>JACXTT010009736.1_pt1 | contig 13081 bp, 10 predicted proteins | sample 9270951 | NCBI WGS metagenome assembly JACXTT01 (sample SAMN15532306, study PRJNA645909) | rock metagenome | isolation source: weathered quartz diorite | place: Puerto Rico | collected 2017-06-21
CGGATTCGAGGCAATTGCGAAACGTCATCAGCACTTGGGCGAAGGCCGCGCTCGGCCCGTTTCCATGTTGCGGACGGACGGAATGGTGTGCGGCATGTCCGCGACCGATACCGGTGGCCCGATCAGCGTTCCCGGGGGCGAGGGAACTCTCGGCCGCGTGATGAACGTGATTGGCGAGCCGGTAGACAATCTTGGGCCGGTGCCGCATCAACAACGCTATCCGATTCATCGTCACGCACCGTCATTCGAAGAACAGTCAACCGAACTTCAGATGTTCGAAACGGGCATCAAGGTCATCGACTTGATTCAGCCGTTTCTCCGTGGCGGCAAGATTGGTTTGTTCGGCGGCGCCGGCGTAGGCAAGACAGTCATCGTGATGGAGTTGATCAATAACATCGCAAAGGCGCGCTCCGGCTTCTCAGTTTTCGCCGGCGTCGGCGAGCGCACTCGTGAGGGGAACGACCTGTTGCGCGAAATGGTCGAGTCGAAGGTGATCGACTTTGGCGAGTCGTTCTATCACAACCTGGAAGAGACCGGCGCCTTCGATATGACGAAGGTAGATATGAAGGCGATCGAGAAATCCAAAGTCGCGCTGATCTACGGCCAGATGACCGAGCCGCCGGGCGCGCGCTTGCGCGTGGCGCTTTCAGGGCTGACGGTGGCGGAGTACTTTCGCGATCAAGGCCTGGACGTGCTCCTCTTCATCGACAACATTTTCCGGTTTACGCAGGCTGGTTCCGAAGTGTCGGCGCTGCTCGGACGCATGCCTTCGGCCGTAGGTTACCAGCCGAACCTGGCGACTGAGATGGGCGAGATGCAAGAGCGCATCACTTCGACGAAGACCGGATCAGTCACTTCAATTCAAGCCGTCTACGTGCCGGCGGATGATTACACCGACCCGGCGCCCGCGACGACCTTCGCGCACCTCGATGCGGTGACTGCTCTGTCGCGTCAGATTGTGGAACTCGGAATCTACCCGGCGGTCGATCCGCTCGCTTCGTCTTCGCGCATCCTGGATCCGCGCATCGTCGGCGAGGATCACTACAACACGGCGCAGGCAGTGAAGCAGATCCTCCAGCGCTACAAAGACCTTCAGGACATCATTGCGATCCTTGGTCTCGACGAATTGTCAGACGAAGACAAGCTGGTGGTGGCGCGCGCGCGCAAGATTCAGAAGTTTTTCTCGCAACCGTTTCACGTGGCGTCGCAGTTCACGGGCCGTGACGGCAAGTACTGCAAGCTCGAAGAAACGATCAAAGGTTTCAAGGAGATCATCGACGGCAAACACGACGATCTTCCCGAGCAGGCTTTCTACATGGTCGGCACGATCGAAGAAGCGGTCGAGGCAGGCAAGGCGCTGCAAGGATAGTCGATGGCTGATCAATTACAACTGGAAGTTGTCACTCCCGAACGTCGCGTGCTCGCTGAGTCTGTGAACTCTGTCACAGTTCCCGGCCGCAATGGCGAGATGCAGATTCTGCCGGGGCACGCCGCGCTGATCTCGGAATTGCAGACCGGCGTGCTCGCTTACAACCTGGGCGGTGCTACGCAGCAGCTCCATGTCTCGGGTGGCTTCATCGAAGTCAATAACGATAAGGTTTCCGTGCTTGCTGAGATAGCCGAGCGACCCGAAGAGATCGACGCCGCGCGCGCCCGCCTCGCTCGTGAACACACGGAAAAGAAATTGAGTTCCTGGAGTGGGACCGAAGAAGATTTTGAAAAAGCCCGCGCCAAGCTTGAGCGATCAATGGTGAGGTTGCAACTGTCGAGCTCTCGATAATGGCGAAACCGCTGAGAGCTAGGCTGAGCTGATTGCCGCCCGCATTTCTCTGACAGCTCGATCCAACCCAACAAACACTGCGCGCGAAATAATGTGATGGCCGATGTTTAATTCGGCGACTTCGCTGATGCGAGCGATCGCGCCAACATTCCTGGTCGTCAAGCCGTGTCCCGCGGCGACATGCAATCCATATTGAGCGGCGAGGGCCGCGCCTTCACGTAAGCGACGAAGCTCATGATTGGCGCGCCCGGCGCCTTCGCCATGGATTCCCAACGCCCCCAAGGTGGCCTCGGCATAGGCGGCCGTGCACAACTCGACCTGCTGGGCATTCACTTCGCGCGCGGCTTCGATCTGTTGCGGATCCGGATCAATAAACAAGCTGGTCATGATGCCTGAGTCACGTAACTTGTTTACGGCCGCACGGACGATTGATACGTTAGCGGTGACATTCAAGCCGCCCTCAGTGGTGATTTCACGGGGGTTCTCCGGCACGAGTGAGACCGCATCAGGCTTCACGTCGATGGCGATCTTCATCATCTCCTCGGTCGCGGCCATCTCCACATTCAAATAGGTCGTTACTGCTTCCCGCAACACGCGCACATCCGCGTCCTGGATGTGTCGCCGATCGCCGCGAATGTGAATAGTGATGCCGTCCGCGCCTGCTTGTTCGCAAGTCATGGCGGCGGCGACGACACTAGGTTCGATGGTGCGACGAGCTTGTCGCACGGTCGCCACATGATCGATGTTGACGTTGAGTCTGGCAGTCATCGTAAACGAGAATTAACCACAGAGGACACAGAGAAGACAAACTAGAACTGTTAAGTAGCGATCCTCTGGCGGACCATCAACCGTTCTGCGTGTGTGATGGGTTTCATCTTATCCAGTTTTTTCTCTGTGTCCTCTGTGGTTGAATATCCCTACGCCATCGAGCGCGCTACCAGTCCATGCTTCGCTTCGACCATCGCCGTGGTGCGCGCCGCGCTGATCGCTTCGCTGTACTTACCCGCCGCGGCGGCGCGACGAATGCGCCGCACTTCATTAATCATGCGCAGGCTGTCGCGGCTGTAGTTTCCCGATGCATCCAAAGGTCCGCCCGCAGTGTGGTCCCATCTCACGGGAATCTCTTGTAGTCGCAACTGTGCAAGATGAGCAACGTAGATCAACTCCACATCAAAGCCGAACCGATCGATTTGCGCCGCTTCAATCAGCGGCCGGCACACGCTCATGCGAAAAGCTTTGAAACCGCATTGCGTGTCCCAGAACGGCAGGCCGGTGGCGGTGCGCACGATTAAATTGAACACGCGGCCGCCCTGTTCACGTCGCCACGGCTGATGAACTCCGATCAGGCGTCGATCGAGTGCGCGCGATCCGAAAGTTAGATCAAACTCACCACGGCGGATCGGCTCAATCAGCTTCATAGTCTCAGCGATAGGCGTGGATAAGTCGGCATCGGAAAACAATGCAATGTTCGCTTCGGCTTCCAATAACCCGCGGCGCACTGCATAACCCTTGCCGCGATTCTCTTCGTAGCGAATCAGGCGCGTTCTGACGAGGCTTGAATCGCGCAGGCCTTGCCGCGCTACCTCCGCCGTATCGTCGGTTGAGCCATCGTCGACGACAATGATTTCACTGGAATCTTTGCTGGCATTCAGATATTCACCGATTTGCTGAAGTGAACGGCCCAAACGGGCAGCCTCGTTATAAGCAGGGACAACTATCGACAGTCGCGGCGGCATCTGTGTCATTCTCAATGAATCGCCCGCGCGGCACAAGCACCGTTTGACTTAATGCCTCGCGCCCGCTGTGCTATATTTTCAGTTCAGCAAATGAGCAGGAACTTTCTTATCGTCGGGGCTCTCGTAATCATCGCCGCCAGCGTGGCTGGTGGTGTGCGATCGCGCGCATCGCGGCGCCATGCAGTGGCCAACGCAAATGCGAACACCTCGAGTGAGCAATACGAAGCTGACAAAATCGAAGGCGATTATAGCGAGGCGATTTCGACGATTACCGAACAATACGCGGGCGAGGTTGATTACGAGAAGGCGACCCAGGCGGCGATTCAAGGAATGCTTTTCACGCTGGATCCGCATTCGGTTTACTTTCCGTCGGGCGAATTCAAAAAGCTGAAGGAAGATCAATCGTCGAGTTTCTACGGCATTGGCGTGCAGATCCTCCGGCACGATGACGGCGTTTACGTGACGTCGGTTGTCCAGAACACGCCGGCGTCGCGCGCAGGACTGCGTTTCGGAGATCGCATCGTCGAAGTTGAGGGGAAGGACGCGCGTGATTGGTCCAGTGAAGAGGTTTCGAAGAACGTTCGCGGCGATCGTTTGAAGTCGGTCGATATCAAAGTCGAGCGCGCCGGTGAAGAAGTTCCCATCACTTTCAAAATCACACGCGATGCGGTCCCGCTGCCGTCGATTCGTAATGCGTTCATGTTGTCTCCGGGCACTGGTTACATCGGTCTAGTCGGTGGGTTTCAGCACACGACTGATGATGAGTTGCGCGAAGCAATCACCAGCTTAAAAAAAGAAGGCATGCGCCAGTTGGTGCTCGACCTGCGAAACAATCCCGGTGGTTTATTGGATCAAGCGATCGACGTAGCCAGCGAGTTTCTGCCGCGCGACAAAGTAGTGGTCTCGGTCAAAGGCCGCAGCGAATACAGAGACCCGCAGGTTTACAAATCCAACGGCAGCGAACCCGAAGACGTGCCGCTGGTCGTGATGATCAATCGGAACACCGCCTCGGCTTCCGAGATCGTCGCCGGCGCAATTCAGGATCACGGACGAGGCTTGGTAGTGGGCGAAACCAGCTTCGGCAAGGGCCTCGTGCAGCACGTCTTTCAATTGCCATACAACACCGGTTTGACGCTGACGACGGCGCGCTACTACACGCCGTACGGCCGATCGCTGCAGCGCGATTATTCCAGCGGTTCGCTGTATGACTATTACGTGCGCCATGACGAGAACGACAATCAGCAGCCGACACAGCCGGGACAGCCTTCACCGAATGAAAGCTCGTCGCAAACGCGAGGCTCGACCGCGCCGGCGTTCCGTACCGCGGCGGGCCGGGTGTTCTACGGGGGCGGAGGTATAACGCCCGACATCGAAGCGCGGTCTTTGACGGCGACACCCATTCGTGGTCGCATCGTTGAAGCTGCTTTCTACTTCACGCGACAAGTTGTGGCTGGGAAGATCGCCGGGCTCGAGTCTTATCGCGTCGACAAAGTTGACTACGATCATTCTCCCAAGTCGACCGATTATGCGATCAACGATCGGGTGCTGGATGCCTTCCGCGCTTTCGTGAGAAAAGAGCAGTCGCAACACCTGCAGCCGGCGCAAGTCGATGCTGATTTGGATTTTGTTAGGCTGAGACTCAGGCAGGAAATGATCACTGCGGCGTTTGGCGCGGATGCCGGTCAGCGAGTACTGCTGGAGAACGATCCGCAAGCGCTGCGCGCGGTAGGAGTTCTGCCGGACGCGAAACGACTCGCCGAAAGCGTGCGCAACGGAACCCCAGTCAGTATCAATCTCAAACCGGCAATTCGTTTGTTGGCGATTCCTTTCCAACCCGTAATCGACGAACCTGACGAAGTTCTGATTTAGGAACTGCGCTCGTACTGTCCTCCTTCATTTGACTTTTCCCGGTCCACAAACTAGAAGTGCGGTCGATTTGCAATCCTTTTTCTGAGGGTTTCCCATGAATCGCAGACACTTTGTGCGCGGCAGTTTGGTTTCGACCGTAGCTCTAGCGACCGTCAGGGCCAGAGACATTGATCGGCCCGTTGTTACCGAAAACAGCTCACCACCGCCCGCGTTCGAACTCGATGAAACGACCATCGGCGAGCTGCAGAGTCGAATGGCGTCCGGCAAAGACAGCTCGCATTCGATCACGCGCAAGTATCTCGATCGTATCGACGAGATCGACAAGCGGGGCCCGGCGATCAATTCGGTGATTGAGTTGAATCCTGACGCGCTGTCAATCGCGAGTGATTTGGATCGAGAGAGAAAGTCTGGCCGAGTACGCGGGCCGCTGCACGGAATCCCGGTTCTTATCAAAGACAACATCGATACGCACGATCGCATGATGACAACCGCGGGCTCGTTGGCGCTGGCCGGATCGACTCCGCCGCAGGATGCGACGGTGGCGAAGAAGTTACGCGAAGCGGGCGCGGTGATCCTGGGTAAGACGAACCTCAGCGAATGGGCCAACTTTCGATCGAGTCATTCGAGCAGCGGCTGGAGCGGGCGCGGCGGTCAGACAAAGAACCCTTACGTGCTTGATCGCAATCCCTGCGGATCGAGTTCCGGAACCGGCGCAGCGATCGCGGCGAACCTCGCGACCGTTGGTGTCGGCACGGAAACCGATGGCTCGGTCGTTTGTCCTTCGAACGCGAATTCGCTCGTGGGAATTAAGCCGACACTGGGCTTGATTAGTCGCGCGGGCATCATTCCGATTGCGCACAGTCAAGACACTGCGGGGCCGATGTGCCGCACAGTGACAGACGCCGTTCATGTTTTGGTCGCGCTGATGGGCCCCGACCCGCGTGACGAAGCCACCAAAGCCAGCGGCGGTAAATCGCTTGGCGATTACACGAAGTTCCTCGATAACCGAGGATTGCAGGGCGCCCGCATTGGCGTGCATCGAAAATCGTTCGGCTTCAATGATGAGGTGGACGCTCTAATGGCTGCATGCATTGAGGTCATCAAAGATCACGGCGCCACCATAGTCGATCCCGCTGACATTCCGACACAAGGCAAGTTCGACGACACGGAATTGGAAGTGCTCCTTTATGAGTTCAAGGCCGATCTGAATGCCTATCTGGCGTCTCTCGGTGCGCGCGCGCCAGTGAAGTCTCTAAAAGAGATCATTGACTTCAACGAAAAGCATCGCGATCGCGAGATGCCCTGGTTCGGTCAGGACATCATGACCAAAGCACAGGCGAAAGGCCCGTTGACCGAGAAAGCCTACAAGGATGCGCTGGCGAAGAACCTGCGTCTCTCGCGCACAGAAGGCATCGACTTTGTCATGAACAAGAACCGGCTCGACGCGCTCATCGCGGCTACTGGCGGACCGCCATGGCCAACCGATTGGGTGAACGGAGATCACTTCACGGGCGGGTATTCGACGGCGTCGGCGGTGGCCGGCTATCCGCATGTCACCGTGCCGGCTGGCTAGGTGTTTGGAATGCCGGTGGGCCTGTCGTTTATCGGCAAAGCGTGGAGTGAGCCGACATTGATCAAGTTCGCTTATGCATTTGAGCAGGCAACAAAGGTGCGCCGCGCCCCGCAGTTCTTGCCGACGGCGAAATTGAGTTAGATCCCGGAGCGCCCGCATCTTGCGGGCGGTTCGCAGGCAGCTTGCCTGCGCCGTCGCTAAATAAAACACGCGAGCAGGATGCTCGCGGCCCGTACGCAGGATGCGTGCGCTCCAGCACTGCTTGCGCTCGAAGCAATCAGTGAGGTCCCCACTTCTTCACGGATGATTGATCCAGCACGCTCGCCAACATCGCTTCCGCAGAAATTTTCAGCACTGGATGAATTAAGTGAGGCGCAACTTCCACCAGCGGCTCAAGCACGAAGAGCCGCTCATGCATGCGCGGATGCGGCAGTCTGAGGAATTCAGTATTACTTTCATGATCGCCGTACATGAGCAGATCAAGATCGAGAGTTCGCGGCCCATCTTTAATATCTCGAATACGACCGAGCAGGAATTCTATGCGCAGCAGACGCGCCATCACCTGTTCTGGAGCGGGAAGGGGAGTGCCAATCTCGGCGACCATGTTTAGAAATGGCGGCTGCGCGACGTCGCTTACTGGTTCGGTTTCGTAAATCGATGAGAGGCGACAGACGCACAGCGCAGCTTCCATCATGCCGCGTAATCCGAGCAACAAATTGCCGGCGCGGTCACCCATATTTGAGCCGAGTGCGACGTAAGCCTTCGTCGCGTGATTGCGATGAGAGAACATCGTGGCGGCGCTATGCTACACTGAGCTCGTAGCACAGTGAAGTACTAAGTTGAAATTCCAGTGACGCCAGTAGCGTCCGGGCGGGTTTCCTGAGCCCCGCCATTACACAAGTGGCTCGCAAACGTTTCCGCAGCACGCAACGCAACGAACCGGTCACGGATCGTTCCTTCCAGGAATATCTTTATCAAACCGCAGCCCCACTGACGACGCGCACCGAACTGATGCGCCTGGTGCGTGGTGGGGAAGATACTTACCTCGAATTAAAAGTAAAGCTTTCGAACTCCGAGAAAATCGCGCAGGGAATCTGCGCTCTTGCTAATACTGGCGGTGGAGTGATCGTATTCGGCGTGAACGATCAGCTTCGTGTCGAAGGCATCGATCATCCGGAAGAAGTCCAGGACGAGTTGGTGCGGATCTGTCGGGAAGAAATTCAGCCATCCATTATTCCCTTTATTGATCGAATTGCTTTCGACAATGGCCGTCGCATTGTGGCTCTGGAAGTTGAAGGCAAGCGCCGCCCGTATCGCACACGCGACGGTCGATTCTTCATTCGCGTCGGTGCGGAGAAGCGAGAGACGACGCCCGAAGAGCTGGAAGCGTTGATTCACGAAGCGCGACCGCTCAGTTACGAAACGCTTGTGACTCCCCGGGCAACAATCAGCGATATTGACGAGGCGCATCTCTGGAGTTTCATGCGCGCGTTCGAAGGTGGAGCGCTCGATGAAGCCAACCTGAACGGATATCCGACGGCGGAAATTCTGGAAAAATATTTGTTGTTAGGCGCGCGGGCTGGTGACGAGATTTTACCCACGGTCGCGGCGGTGCTTTTGTTTGGCAAAGATGCGAGCGTCCCCCGGCTGTTGCAGCGAGCATCGATCGTCGCGACCCGGTTCGGTGGTGACAATACTCAGGCGCCAGTAGTGCAGCGAATGGAGCTGCAGGGTAATCTGGCAACGCTCTATGAATCATCATTGAAATTCGTTCAGCGCTACTGTGATTTGCTCGAGGGGCGGCCGACGCGATTCGCGGACGAAATTGATGGAGCGCCGGTCATCGCCCGCGCGAACTATCACCGTGGGGTAGTGTCTGAAGCAGTTGCCAACGCGTTGATGCATCGCGATCTTGCCCTGCGCGACATCACCACGCGGTTACACATTTTCGATCGAGCAATTGAGATTGTGAATCCCCGACGCAGTTTCGGTTTTGCGCCCGCAGCTTTGAAAGCCATTCGCTTTGGGGTGACGGAAAGGCTTAATCCACAGGTCGCGGCAATCTTCGCGAACCCCGCCTATGGACTAACCGTCGAACGGTTTGGTCTTCCACGGATGATTCGCGAAGCGCGCAGGTTTTCAAATCGCCCTCCAGAAATCGTGGCTTTTAATGACGAATTTCGATTGCGGCTACACGGTATCTGACGGCTGCTTGAACCTTTCAAACGTTTCAGTCGTATAATTCTTCGGACCGGCAATCAAATTAGAAATAAGTTTGTCGGGACCTGAATGGTCACCCTTTTCATAACCGCTCTCGCAATCATTCTCATAGCTGGAATAGCAATTTATATTTTGCAGAAGTCCGCCCCGCCCACGTCTGCCCAAACCCTGCCGCCAACGCCCGATCTGCGTGGATTGTTTGAGGATCGCGCGATGTCTCCTCAGGCGTTGAACCAATTAAGCGCGGCGGCAAAGGATGAAGAAAAATCACGTGTGCTTGAACTAGCAAAGGGCGGAGAGCTAAGTGCACTCGATGACGCGCACGCCAGCGGCGATGCTGATTTGTACGAGCAGGTGCTAAGCGCTCTGGTGGCGCAGGCAGATTCCGAATCCAACTTGTTGCGCGTGATGTCGCACGTCGCGCGAAATGAGTTGCCGGTTAACACGGAATTGGCGAGGGCGATCGTCGCCTCATGGAAAAAGAACCCTGACAGAAACAGCAGCGCGAAGGCTTTGCATTTCGCCGCATTGAGTGACGATGCGTCACTCTATCGAGAATCAATCGAGGATGCGCTTCAGCTTTGGCGTGAAGGAAAGCTGCGCGATGTCACTGTCGACGAACTTCGCGCTTTATTTGACGGAGAGTTTTGGGTACTCTCTTCGCGCTCAAGAAGCTCAGGCGCAGGTTTTGTCCTGAAGCAAACCCTCGCAGACGCCCGCCGCGAACTGGAAGCGGCGGCGAGCGCCACCTAAACACTTCCAGCTAATAGTTCCCATGAGGTGAGAGGTTCCCATGAATAACATCGATCCAATAACAGTGGTGCCGGTTTTGATTGTCGGCTTTGTCGCCCTAATCATTTTACTGGTGATCGTTCGGCGCATCTTCGTAAACGTTGGCGCGCGCGAAATTGCGATCAAAGAGCGACGCTATTTCGGGCGTCGCATGCCGCCGGGCCGCGTCGTCGCCACAGAAGGTGAAGTCGGTATTCAGGCAGATGTTTTGAAACCGGGTCTACACCTAATTAAGTGGCCATTCGAAAAAGTTGTGCACAAGGTACCGCTGATTGAGATCGGATCGGACGAGCTTGGTTTAATCGAAGCGGTCGATGGCGAACCAATGCCGGCAGGAAGAATCTTCGCGCCCGATCGCGCGCAGAATGCGCATAACAATTTCCAGGATCCGATTGCGTTTCTCAAGCAGGGCGGCGTGAAGGGCATTCAACTGCGAACGCTGCCGCCGGGTCTGTGGCCGATCCATCCGTATCTTTTCCGTGTATCAGTTGCGAAAGCGACCGTCATTCCGCAGGGCAAGGTGGGCGTGATCACGGCAACTGATGGTGCGCCGCTCGATCCGGGCCGGTTGCTCGGAAAGGCGATCGAGGGCCATCGCAATTTTCAGGACGCCGAACAGTACATCGCCTCAGGCGGTCAGAAGGGTCCGCAGGTGGACATCCTCACGCCGGGCACTTATCGCGTGCACACACAGTCCGCCCCAATCGATGGCACGAGCGAAGGCAAGCCCGGGCTGTTCTACATTCGTCTGTTCGACGCCACCGTAATCAACGAAAACCAGATTGGACTTGTCGACGCACTCGACGGCGCGCAACTCAATCCGCGCGATTACGTCGCCGAATCCGTCGAAGGTCACGACAATTTTCAGGACGGCCACGATTTCATCAATAGCGGTGGTCAGCGCGGCCCGCAGAAAGACATTCTTCTGCCGGGCACCTACTACATCAATCCGCTGCTCTTCAAAGTCATTCCGGAAACCGCGAAGGAAGTTAAGCCGGGCGAAGTTGCCGTAATCGTTTCCAACACCGGTAAAGATCCTTCCGATGAAGTACGCCGGCAGATGGCCGCGAAGGTTCGCGCGCGTATGGAGCGTGAAGAGCAAGCCCAGGTCGAAGTGTCGGCAGCGCGTCTCGATAAGATCGACGACGGGCGCACGGCCGAAGAAATCAAGCAAGACTTGATGACCGGCGATCCTGCGGACCGCAGGCTCGATGAAGGCGCGCATGAAGCGTACGTGGTGCCGGAAGGTTATCGCGGCATTCAGGAAACTGTGGTCGGGCCGGGTCGCTATTACGTAAACACGCTAGCGATTACGCCCATCGTAATTCCGACGACCAACCAGACAGTCGAATGGACTTCCGGCGAAGTCGTCAACACTTTCAATCCTTTCGAAGTCATCTCGAAGGACGGCTTTACGATGCAGTTGGAAGTGCGGGTCGTCTTTCGCGTGAAGCCTGAAGACGCGCCGTTCATGGTCGCGAAAATCGGCGGCATCGATCGCTTGATTCAGAACGTGATGCACCCGCTCATCGATTCAATCTTTCGTAACCAGGCGTCGGAATCGTCCGCTATGGCTTATCTGCAAAATCGTCATGAGGAACAGGAGCGCGCGGAAGCTCGCGTCCGGGCACATCTCTTGAAATATCACGTCGACGTCGTGAACGTGCTCATCTGTCACATTCACTTGCCGGAAGAGTTGATGAAGACGCAGACCGAAAAGATTCTCGCCGAGCAAAAACAGAACATGTTCAATGCGCAACGTGAGGCGGAAGAGAAGCGTATTCAACTCGAGAAGACGAAGTCGCAGGCCGACAATCAACGCGACCTGATGGCCGCTACTGTCGGCGTCGAAATTTCCAGCAAGCGCGCTGAACAACGAAAAGCTGAAGCCGAAGGCGAAGCGGCTTACATCTCGCTTACAGGTAAAGCCGAGGCTGAGAAAGTGCGATTGATGGGCGAAGCCCAAGGCGTCGCTTATCGTGAACAAGTTAACGCCCTGGGTGCGCAGGGAGTCGCCGTCGTCGAGACTTTGAAAGTTATCGGCGAAAAGAATGTCCGCATCACCCCAGATGTCCTGGCTTCGGGTGGCGGCGGCAATGAGGGGGGCGGTATCGGCACTTTGCTGCTGTTGAATTTGTTCCGCGACCAGATGAAGCTGCCCACGTCAGGCAATGGCGGAAAGTAGCGGCTAAATGATCGAGAGCGACCGCTGGACACCCTGGCGTGCAAAAAACTCCTGGGCGCGTCCGACGTCGCTCTCGATCTGTATCTTGAGTTCAGTGACCGAGGTGAATTTCTTTTCATCTCTCAGCCGGCGCAGGAACCGCACACGCACCACATCGCCATACAACTCACCCGACCAGTTCAGCACGTGACTTTCTATTGAGGGCTCAAGGTTATCGCCAAATGTCGGACGGCGGCCAATGTTGGTTACGCTACGCCGCCATTGGCCTTCGATGAGCGTTGCGCTCACATAGACTCCACTACGCGGAATGACCCGATTGTGCGGCTGCACATTCGCTGTGGGAAAACCGAGCCCGACACCACGCGCATCGCCACGCGCCACCGGGCCTTCGACTCCATAAGGGCGACCCAGCATTGGCCGCGCGAGGTTGACGCGGCCTTCCAGCAACAGTTCGCGTATCCGAGTCGAACCGATGCGCCGACCGTGAAGTCTGACCTCGGGAACTTCATCGGCGAAAAAGCCGAGGTTCTGACTGACGCGCCGTAGCAGGTCGATATTCCCTTCGCGATTGTGGCCGAAGAAAAATCCGCGGCCGAGATAAACTTCTTTGGCTTGCAATCGATCAACGACGACATCGCGAAGAAAATCCTGAGCGCGAATCTGTGAAAAGGCTTGATCGAAATGAATGACGATTGTCTGCTCAATTCCCAGCACGCCCATCGCTTCAATTTTCTGATCGAGGGTTTGCAATAGCGGTGGCGCAGATTGTGGGTGCAACACCGCGCGTGGATGAGGTTCAAAGGTAATCACGGTCGGCACGGCGCCGATTGCGCGCGCTCGCTCAACGACCGTTTTCATGATGAGTTGATGGCCGAGATGCAATCCATCAAACACCCCGAGCGTCAGCACCGTGGGGCGCTGAATCG
>JACXTT010009737.1_pt1 | contig 13081 bp, 12 predicted proteins | sample 9270951 | NCBI WGS metagenome assembly JACXTT01 (sample SAMN15532306, study PRJNA645909) | rock metagenome | isolation source: weathered quartz diorite | place: Puerto Rico | collected 2017-06-21
CCTTCCTTGACACGCTGCTCCAGATCCTGGTGGGTCGCCGCTATCACGCGCACATTGGTCTTGACTGCGCCATGGCCGCCCACGCGGTAAAAATGTCCATCGCTGAGCACACGCAGCAGCCGCGTCTGCAACTCAAACGGCATGTCGCCAATTTCGTCCAGAAACAAGGTGCCGCCATCGGCCTGCTCAAAGCGGCCGCGCCGCATGGTCTGCGCGCCGGTAAAGGCGCCGCGCTCATGGCCAAACAATTCGCTTTCCAACAAATCCTTCGGTATGGCTGCTGTGTTGATGGCAACAAAGGGCCCATCTGCCCGGGGTGAATGCTTGTGCAAGGCACGGGCCACCAGTTCCTTGCCGGAACCAGATTCGCCCGTCACCATGACCGTGACATTGCTTTGGCTCAGGCGGCCAATGGCGCGAAAAACATCTTGCATGGCAGGCGCCTGACCCAGCATCTCGGGCGCCTCGGCCATGCGCTCTTCAGCCACTTCCTCGCGCAGACTTTCATCCACGGCGCGGCGTATCAACTCGACAGCCTTGGGCAGATCAAAAGGCTTGGGCAGGTATTCGAACGCCCCACCCTGGAAAGCACTGACCGCGCTGTCCAGGTCTGAAAACGCCGTCATGATAATGACCGGCAGCCCCGGATGCTTGGCCTTTATCTTCTCCAGCAACTCAAGACCGGAGCCGCCCGGCATGCGGATATCGCTGACCAGGATTTGTGGTCCATCGTCATCATCGCCGTTCTGGAGTGCTGCCAGCACGTCGCGTGTGTTGGAGAAACTGCGTGTGGGCAAGTGCTCCCGCAGCAAGGCCTTCTCCAGCACGAAGCGTATGGACTGGTCGTCATCTACTATCCAAATCGGCTTCATTCTTTTTTACGTCCCCATCGGTTCAAGGTAACGGAATCAATATTTTGAAATCCGTACGGCCTGGCACGCTGTCGACCTCGATCAATCCATGGTGTTGCTGAACAAAGGTTTGTGCCAATGTCAGCCCCAGGCCAGACCCGCCTTCCCTGCCCGACACCAGCGGATAGAAAATGCGGTCCTTGATCGAATCTGGCACGCCAGGTCCGTTGTCAATGACATGCAATTCCAATGCCAACCGATAGCGTTGTTTACCGAAAGTGATTTGCCGCAGCACACGCGTGCGAAACGTCAGCACAGCGTCGCCAGCGCTCATGCGCTCCGCCAATGCCTGGCAGGCGTTGTGCGCGATGTTGAGTACCGTTTGGATCAGTTGCTCATGGTCGCCGCGAAACTCGGGGATGGACGTGTCATAGTCACGCACGACACGCAGGCCCTTGGGGAACTCGGCCAATATCAGTGAACGCACACGCTCGCATACCTCATGGATGTTGACGTCGCTCACCATGTGCGGCCGCCGATGGGGCGCCAGCAATCGGTCCACCAGGCTCTGCAGCCGATCGGCCTCGCGGATGATGACCTGCGTGTATTCGCGCAAGTCTGGCGACTCCATCTCCATTTCCAGCAATTGCGCCGCACCGCGAATGCCGCCCAAGGGGTTCTTGATTTCATGCGCCAAGTTGCGGATGAGTTCCTTGTTGGTTTGGGCCTGCTCGGCTAGGCGTTCTTCACGATCCTGGCGGGTTTGCTGTTCGAGTGGAATCATCTCCACGACGATGTACTCTGCGGGTTCGGTCCAGGCCACGATCACATGCACAGGCATGGGCTCGCCGGTACCCCGCTTCAGAAACGCGTCATAGCGTAGTACGGCGAATGCGTTTTCCTGCGCGCCACTGAGAGCGTTTTGCAGCAGAGACGGTTCCGTGAAGGCATCCGACAGGCAAGAACCCACAATGGCACGGCGGGAAATGCCCATGGCGTCTTCCAGCGCTGAGTTGGAAAAAACGACATCGGCATCGGCAGACACTACAGCCACCAAAGTGGCCAGCAGGTCAAAGGATTGGTAAGGAGAAGGCGCGTCCAAGCGACCTAATTCTCGGCACTGCTGGGCGGATTTGCTGCGCTGACACGGTTGATCTCACGGCGGATACCGCTGATATCACTGTCATTGCGGGCCATGCTGGCCTTGAGTTCCTCGATCCGGTCCAGGTATTTTTGGTTGTTGCGGTGTTCGGGGCCCAGCTTTTCCGGCTCGCCGTTGTTGTATTCCTTGAGCAGTTCTGCCTGACGGGCCTGGGCCTTTTTCAGCTCTGCCTCCAAAATGAGGCGTGCGTCGGAATCCTTGGCGCGTTGGTCCGCAGCGTCGGCCCGCTTGCCGGTCGGCGATGCAGAGGCCACGCGGTTGCCGGCGGGCCTGTTGGCAGGCACCACGGTGACGTTGCCGCCAGAAACGAGTTTGCAGTTCTTGGCCTGGGCTTCGGACACCGTGTTGGTGTACTCGTTGCCACACCGGTAAATGCGCTCTTCGGCCCAGCATGTCGAGCCAGCCAAAGTCGCCAACAAGGGAATCAATATAACAATCTTCATTCTGTGTCCACGCACTTTTGTGCTGACTGAATAGGCAGTATGCTTCAAAAAGTGGCAAAAGCAAAATTTGCGTGTCGCAATAAAGCTATTTGACACGTTTTGCGCCAACAGGTTCACGCAGTTTGCACGAAAAAAAGGACGGCTTGCGCCGTCCTTTTCATGAGAACCCGGATTGTAGGTGCTGCGCGTATTACAGCGAGTAGTACATGTCGAACTCAATCGGATGGGTTGCCATGCGCAGGCGTGTGACTTCACCCATCTTCAGTTCAATGTAGGCATCGATCATGCTGTCGGTGAACACACCGCCCTTGGTCAGGAAGCCGCGGTCTGCGTTCAGGCAGTCCAGCGCCTGGTCCAGGCTGTGGCACACGGTTGGGATCTTGGCATCTTCTTCCGGTGGCAGATGGTACAGATCCTTGGTGGCGGCTTCGCCGGGATGGATCTTGTTTTCCACACCGTCCAGACCGGCCATCATCAAGGCCGAGAAGCCCAGGTAGGGGTTCATCAGTGGATCGGGGAAGCGTGCCTCGATACGACGGCCCTTGGGGTTGGCAACGAACGGAATGCGGATCGAAGCCGAGCGGTTCTTGGCCGAATAAGCCAATTTGACCGGTGCTTCAAAGCCGGGGACCAATCGTTTGTAACTGTTTGTACCCGGGTTGGTAATGGCGTTCAGTGCACGTGCGTGCTTGATGATGCCGCCAATGTAGTACAGCGCAAAGTCGGACAGACCGGCATAGCCGTCACCAGCGAACAGGTTCTTACCGTCTTTCCAGATGGACTGGTGCACGTGCATGCCGGAACCGTTGTCGCCAACGATGGGCTTGGGCATGAAGGTGGCGGTCTTGCCATAGGCGTGGGACACGTTTTGCACCACGTACTTCAGCATTTGGGTCCAGTCGGCGCGTTGCACCAGGGTGCTGAACTTGGTGCCAATTTCGTTCTGGCCAGCGCCCGCCACTTCGTGGTGGAACACTTCAACCGGAATGCCCAGCGATTCCAGAATCAGGGCCATTTCAGCGCGCATGTCTTGCGTGCTGTCAACCGGTGGCACGGGGAAGTAACCGCCCTTGACGGTGGGACGGTGGCCCTTGTTGCCGCCTTCAATCTTCTTGCCGGAGTTCCAGGGTGCTTCGCCCTCATCGATCTTGAAGAAGGTGCCCGACATGTCGGTGTTCCAGCGCACATCATCAAAGATGAAGAATTCTGGCTCGGGGCCGAAGTAAGCTGTGTCACCAATGCCGCTGGCCTTGAGGTAGGACTCGGCGCGCTTGGCGATGGAGCGTGGGTCACGGTCGTAGGCCTTGCCGTCGCTGGGCTCGACCACATCGCAGCTCATGAACAGCGTGGTTTCTTCAAAGAAGGGGTCGATGTTGGCCGTGTTGGGGTCGGGCATCAACTGCATGTCGGACGCTTCAATGCCCTTCCAGCCGGCAACCGAAGAGCCGTCAAAGGCATGGCCGGATGTGAATTTGTCTTCGTCAAAATGGGAAACAGGCACGGTCACGTGCTGTTCTTTGCCTCGGGTATCGGTGAAGCGGAAATCAACGAACTTGACTTCATTTTCTTTCACCATCTTGATCACGTCTGCGACGGTCTTGGCCATCAAATACTCCTGTTGCACGGTTGTTAAAAATTCGCCCAGTTCACAATGCAGCTTTTGTGCCAAGCCTAGACCTCCGCACAAAATTGCAATAGCACGCTATTCTGCCCTGAGAAACCCGGCATTGCGCTGGTAGAACACCAAACTCAGAGGCCCCGCAGCCGGCCCTTGCCCAGGTCTCGCCAGACATGCACCAAAATGGGAATATTAGCGGCATGCACCATTTTGGTGTTGTATTTATTTTTGCACCAACTCGGGGCCCGGCCCGCGCTGAAGTTTTTGCAGCCCCGTCTACAGCACCGCAAAGTTCATTTGGCAGCGCCATGCCTGAAGTAACTCAGAGGTGTGACCACCGGCTCAGGCTCCGTGATATTGATGTCGACCACCATGCGATCATGGCGCAACTGGTACAGCGCGGCCAAGCCATAGTGGGCAAACCACAATGATGAAAACGCAAAAACCAGTGTGTAGATCCAGATCGCAAGTGGCACCAGAAAAACAAAAGCTGCCGCAAAGAATACGCCCGAGGCCCAAACCAGACTGGGTGCAGCTCCCAGTGCACCGGACACAACGCCCATCAGCAGCAACTGGGGGCGGTGCGTGCGCATGATGCTGCGCCGCTCTTCAACCGTGGCGTGCGCCGCCAGCGCATCAAACGCCATGACCCGATACGTCAGCCAACCCCAGATGGCCGGCGGCAACACGAGCGCCAGCGGCGGCACCAGCCACAGGGGCAGCGACAAAACCAGCACGACCAAGGCGATGACGCAGGAACCCAGCGACCACAGCAGGCTATCCAGAAATGATGCCCCTTTGCGCTCTTCCAGAGCGGGAAAGCGCCGCAGCGCAACAATACGAACCAGCAGGGGCGTCATCAACAGTGCCACAACCATCAGGCACAGCAAGACGATGACCGGCGTCACAACAAAGATGACGATCAGCGGCGCCAGGTAAATCTTGATGCGGCCCAGGCCCATGCTGTCCAGCCAGGCCCAGCCGTGGTTGACAAAGGCCGAGGACTGCAACACCTCGCGCACCTGATCCATCGCAAAGTCCCACAGCAAGTAGCCCATGCCCACCGTGGTGCCGATCACGATGATCAGTGGCAACAGGGACAGCAGAATGACGCGCGGCCGCAGGCAATAGGCTGCAGCACGCCAGAAGGAGTCAAATAGCGGGCTCATGGCACGAGCATACCGCTAGGCACGGCCTGCCAGGCGCTTGAGTCCCAGCCACTGCTGGCTCCAGAATCCACGGCCATAGTCTCTGCCCCGCTCCACCTGGTCGCGCACACCGGTAGGCTCATAGCGCAGCTCGAAATTGGCTGTGCCAAACAGCATGTCCCACCAGGGCAACAGCACGCCAAAATTGACCCCAGCGACACCCCTACGCTCCGCTGGTTCATGGCCGATGCCTATGGCGTGGTGCAGGCGATGAAAGCGCGGGCTGATCCACAACCGCTCACCGATGGTGCCAAACCACAAGCGCAGATTGGCGTGCTGCAGGCTTTCGCTCAGTTGGGTAAAGGCGACGATGGCTACAAATTGCCCCGGCGCCACGCCAATGGCTTGAGCGACCAGAACCATCAAGGCATCGCGCAGCAGGTCGTCCAACAGGTGGTTGCGGTTGTCGCTCCACATGGTCATCTGGCGCTGGGCATGGTGCAGCGCATGCAACTGCCACCACCATTGAAAACGGTGCTGGCCACGGTGCACCCAGTAGTCGACACAGTCCAACACCACCAGGTACAGCAGCAGGCTCACCAGGGGTTGGTCGGTCACACCCAGCCACAGGGCATCCAATTGAAAAGTCTGCCAGCCGGCCACACGCAGCGCGCCAAACAGCTCGTCAAACAGCGGCTCCACCGTGAAAAAAAGGACCAGGCGGAACAAGCCCAAGCGGTGCAGCGCGGTGTACAGCATGTCGGTGCGAATGGTGGCCCGGTCGCCGATGGGCTCCACCGGCCGCCAGCGCTGCAAGGGGCCAATCACCACGACCAGGACCAACAGTTGCAACAGGCCAACCAGCAGCCAACCGGTAGCGTCAAAGCCGTCTTCCAAAACACTGGCCAGCCCCATGGTGAACATCAAGGGTTGCACCAGTGATTCAAACAACCACGACTGCGCGGCGGAAAATGCGCCGCTGATGCTGTCGAAAAATGCGTTTACCGTGCTCATGCTATTCATGGGTCGCTATCCAGGCCTGGTAGGCCGGGTGCGCACGCAGGCTCTGGAAACAAAAACCCTTGGCTTTCAGACCCACGATCAAGGGCTCCAGATCGGCAGGGGCCCAAGGATCTTTGCGCGACCAGATACCCAGATGGGCCAACAAGATGTCGCCGCTGTGGATATCACGCAGGGCCTTCGCCAGCAAGGCCTCGTTGCTGACCGTCTCGCTGGGCAATTCGTCACCCAGAAAGCCAGCCGCTGCCCATGGCACATGTTCGTAACCGCACGACTTTGCCGCAGCCAATAGTTTGGGCGAGGTCTTGCCGCCCGGCGCTCGAAACAGCGGCAAGGGCTTCTTGCCGGTCAGTTCCTGGAGGCGGTTTGCCGCCTGATCGAGCTGCGCGCAGTAGCGTTTGGCATCCCACACGGACTCTTTGCCCTCCATGGGTCCAGCCGACGGCCGCATGCGAAAGCTTGCAGGTGTTCCCGGCACATCACCGCGCCAATACACGTGGTCAAACGTATGGGACGCGAAATCATGGCCTTCGGCGGCGCGCGCCTTCCACCACGGCGCCCACTGCTGGCCCAGGCTGCCATCACCGACCTGGGTGCGCTCCTGGGCGGCGAAGAACGTGACCTTGACGTTCTGGCGATTGAGCACCTCCGCAACCAAGGGCGCGACTGCCATGTGACCGGTGTCAAAGGTCAGGTAAACCGGCTTGTCGCAGCGCGCCTGGGCCAAAACATCTTGGGCGACGAAACAAGCGACAACTCCCAGTGCCAGCGTTATCCCCCGTGTTCGCTCACGCATGGTCACGCGGCTTTCTGGCTAACGCCGTGCGGTGTGGTCTATGGTCCACACACCGTGCGGCGATTTGCCGACCTTGACCTGGTGCACAACCTGGTGGCTGTCCATATCGATCACGCTGAGCTTGCCGATCCAGCGTGACGTCAGATAGATGAAACGACCGTCCAAGGACACATCCATGCAGTCGGGGCCACCCGGTGCGGGATACTGGTCAACCACGGCCAGCGTCTGCAAATCGACCTTGCTGATGGTATTGGCTACGCGGTTGCTGACCAGGATATGGCGCTTGTCGCCCAGGGCGCGGAAGGCATGGGCGCCCTTGTCGGTCTTGATGCGCTTGATAAGCTTGGGTTGCGCGCCGCTCACGTCAAACACTTCCACGCTATCGCCACCGGTCAGCCCCACCAGAACCTGGCGGTCATCGGCCGTGCCATAAATGTCGGCCGGCATGGGCCCGGTCTTGGTGCGCCATTTCACGGTCTGGGTCGTCAAATCGATGGCCACCAGCTCGTCGCTGTCCTGCATGGTGCAGAAAATGGTGCTGCTGGTGCTGTCTATCCACAAATGGCTGGGGGTTTTGCCAGTGGAAATACGCTTGGCAAGGTTCAAATCCGTACCGTCCCAACGGTAGATATCGACATGGTTCAGGCGGTTGGCGGCGGTCACAAACCATTTCATGTCTGGCGAAAAAGCCAACTGGTAGGGATCCAGGATGCCGCGCACCGTGCGCTGCACCTGGGCCGTCAGCGGATCGACAAAGGTCAGCGAGTCGCCACCGGCGTTGGCAATGATGATGGACTTTTGGTCCGGCGTCAGGTACATGTGGTGCGGCTGCTTGCCAGTTGCCAAGCGCTGGGTTTCCTTCCAGCTCAGCGGATCGATCACGCTGATCGTGGCGTCCAGCGAGTTCAGCACCAACAGGGGGCGGGACTGGGCACCGGCGTGGGCAGGCAGCCAGCTACCAGCAACAACTGCCAGCAACAGGGCGCAACGGGCGCCGATTTGCACCAACCGGCGTCGGGCAACATTGAAACAGGAGGGGGAAATCTTCACAAATGGTCACTTTTCGGGTAACCAATGAGTTTATCCGTCAACGTGGTGTTTTCCCGAGGTAACACCCTCTAAGTTTTTGACTTCAGTTTCAGCAAATCGTCGGGTCGCAACCAGCGCCACTGGCCGGGCGCCAGGTCTGCCGGCAGCTCCAGGGCACCAATACGTGAGCGGTGCAGCCCCTCTACCCGGTTGCCAACGGCCGCCAGCATGCGCTTGACCTGGTGGTACTTGCCCTCCGTTAGGGTCAGGCGCAGGTGCAGGCGGGGCCCGTTGACGTCCACAATTTCACAGTCCGCGGCGCGCACAGGTTTGGGGTCGTCGTCCAGCACCACGCCGGCCAGCAGGCGTTGCACCTGCTGGTCGTCCAGTGCGTGCTTGGCAGTGACTTCGTAGACCTTGGGGCTGTGTTTCTTGGGCGAACTCATCTGGTGGATGAACTGCCCGTCATCACTGAGCAGCAGCAGGCCGGTGGTGTCCTGGTCCAGCCTTCCCACCGCCTGCACGCCCTGTACCGCGCTCTTTTGGGGGCGCAAGCGCAGCGGTGACGGCAGCAGGGTGTAGATGCTGGGGTAGGTTGACGGCTTTTGCGAGCACTCGGTTCCGGCGGGCTTGTGCAGCAGCCCATAGGCCTTGTCAAAATACTCCCAATCCACGCCCTGAACCCGAAAACGCAGGCCCGTGGGGTCAAACTCCGCCGCTGACTCCAGACATTCCACCGGCGTGGCGTCGGTGTTGTTGCGGTAAACCTGGACAAAGCCTTGCTGCACCAGCCCGGCGCACACCCGGCGCGTGCCGAAGCCTTGTGAATACAAAATGTCCTGAAGTTGCATAGTTGCTCGTGTTACAGGGGGGCTATGCTAACGGATATGGGCAGAAGTTGGCCACGCTCGTGATAATGGCGTTAGACTGAAGCGTAGCCACTGTTCACTGCGCCCATGACCAGTCTGTCAGGATTTGTCACATGATCATCGCCTTCCTGCTTGGACTGGGGCTGGGCGTCGCTGTGCTGCTGTGGTACCAACGCTCACAACGCCATGCGCGCCGTCGCATTCCCGCGCAATGGCCGCTGCGCAAGCGCTCACTGGCCAACAACCGCGAAAAAATGGTCTGGGTCTGGCTGGCCAAGGTCATGTTTGACCAGCAAATTCTGGTCAAGCTGCCGGTTACGCGCTTTACCGCCCCCACACCCGATGCCGACGCCGGCCACTGGTATGAAATGCTCAACGGTGTCTACTGCTCGTTTACGGTGTGCACCATGGAAGGCCAGGTCATTGGCTGCATTGACGTACCGGGACCGCAAGGCCTGTCCATGAGCAACCAGGCGCTCAAGCACGCTTTGCTGTCGCAGTGTGGCATTCACTACCTGGTGGTGGATCCCAGCAACCTGCCCCACCTGATCCAGATTCGCACCATGTTCCTTGGCGAACATGCGGCTCGGGGTACCGGCCTGAACAGCCAGCTGGAATCACAGTTCAAGGATGTCAGCGAGAGCCTGCATGCCACCGTGGGCCGACAGCGGCAAGGCAAGAGCCAGGCCATGGCCCAGCTGGATGCCAGCATGCCCAATACTTCGGACTATGGCGACGGACACCTGGCCTCGGGCTGGGAGCAAAACTCCTTCATTACGCCACTGGACAGCCGCGCCGGCGACCTGGGCCACTAAGGCCCAGCTGTCGGGGTAACCCGCTTTGCAAAGCCGCGGAAGTTCCTCTCAAGCGCTGCTCACCAGGCCATCAACCGCCTGGAACATGGCTTGGCGCGCCTGCACCCCGATCTGGGCACGCCAGATGTCGGTGTCGGTGTAGAAGGCCCCCAACCTTTGCCGCTTGATGGCCGCTTGCAGTTCCTGTGGAGCTTGCGGGTGCAGGTGCAGCCAATGGTCGGCGCGCAAGGCTTCTATCATGTCCAGAATCGGCAGCGTGCCGTATTCCATGGCAATACCGGTGTACTCGGCCTGCGGGCACTCGTCGTAAGCGGCACTCCACATCAAACCCGTCAGGTTGGCCGAGTTGGACGAACCATCGTAGATCGAGGTCACCGGCGTTGCGCCGTTGCCGCCCCACCAGGCCTTGGCACGCGCGAAGGCCAGCGTGTCATCCTTGCAGGCAAAAATGCGTTCACCAAGGCCGCTGGGGCCCAGCCCTGTGTGCAAATCCATCCAGGCAATGCGCTTGGCTTGGCGCCCATAGGTCTGCAGGATGCGGCGAAGGGTGCTGTTGCTCCAGGTAGGCGCCGTTCCGCCAAAAAACATGCCATCGGCAAATTCATGCTGGCCCTGTGACACCGCAGACTGAAAACGGGTCACACCGTGGGTTTCGACATAGGCAGCAATGGCTGCCTGGTTGTCCGCCGTTGGCGGCCACTCGGCGGGCAATAGCAAATGGTGAATATCGCGGTAAGCCGCATTCACCGGCAAGGCCTGGCTGAAGTCCTGAAAATTGCGGTTGAGGTCTACATTTTCCTGCGTGGTGCGCCGCAGGTAGGAAAACCCATGGGGATTGAGCGCATGAATGTAGAGCACAGCCACACCTGCGGCAGTTGCTTTGGCGCGCCACTCCTGGTCCTGCGCGGCATAGACCTGCACGCCAGAGCCGCAAAAACCTTCCACACCATGGCAGGCGCTGCTGACAATGAACAGCGATTGCGCGTCCGGCGCGCCATCCAAAGCGACGTCCGTGGCGAGGGTCTCTCCATCGGCACCGGTCAAGGGGTGCTCAAAGGACGCCAGGGACATGCCCGCACTGGCCGCAGCCTCCAGAAATTGGACACGGGCCTGCGCATAGCGCTTTGAAAAACAAGCATGCAAATCGACCATCAAATTCTTCCTTCTTCGACCGCGTGACAGGCCACGCGTACATCCGCCACCAGTTGCATGTGCGGCCGCTCCTGGGCGCAGCGTGCCGTGGCCAAGGGGCAGCGCGGGTGAAAGGCGCAACCAGCGGGTGGATTCAAGGGGTTGGGCACCTCGCCAGACACCGGGGTACGGGCGCGGCCGGTGTCGCGCATCTTGGGTATGGCATCCAGCAGCATGCGCGTGTACGGGTGGCGCGGGCGGGCAAACAGGCTGTGCTTGTCCGCCAGTTCCACCAGCCGCCCCAGGTACATCACACCCACCTGGTCGCTGACGTGGCGCACCACGGCCAAGTTGTGCGAAATGAACAAAAAGGTCAGCCCCTGCTGGCGCTGCAAATCCTTCATGATGTTGAGCACCTGCGCCTGCACGCTGACGTCCAGCGCCGACGTGGGTTCGTCACACACCAGAAAATCCGGCTCGGTGCCCAGCGCGCGGGCTATCGAGATGCGCTGGCGCTGCCCACCGGAGAACTGGTGGGGGTACTTTTGCATATCCAGCGCATTCAGGCCCACGGACTCCAGCAGCGCAGCCACCCGGGCCTGCAAGGCAGCGGCGTCGGTAATCAAGCCATGCTCGCACAGGGGCTCACCAATGATGTCGGCCACCGTCCAGCGCGGGTTCAGGCTGGCATAGGGGTCCTGAAAAATCATTTGCACACGTCGGCGCAGCGACGCACCCTGCGCCGTGGGCAGCGTGGCGTGCACGTCCAGCCCATCGACGCTGACGTCACCGCGCGTGGGTTCATAAAAGCCAACCAGCAAACGGGCCACCGTGCTCTTGCCACACCCGGACTCGCCGACCAGGGCCAGCGTCTTGCCGCGTTCAATCTCGAAGCTGACGCCGTCCACCGCGTGCAACAACTGCTGCGGTTTGCCCTCCAGCACACGATTGAGCCAGGGCGCCGAAACGTCGAAGGTCTTGGCCAGGTCCCGCACCTGAACCAGTGGCGCCACGCTGGCGACAAGCGCGTTCATACGTGGGCTCCCTGGGGCGGGTCCAGCAACCAGCAGGCCGCTTGCGTGCTGCCGCCCGCTACCAGATGGGGGCGCTCTTGCTGGCAGCGCTCAAATACCTTGGGGCAGCGCGGGTTGAACGCGCAGCCCTTGGGAATGGCGTCCAGACGGGGCATGGCGCCGTCGATCTGGTTCAGCCGCTCGCGGTCTTGCGCAATGTCGGGAATGGCCGCCATCAGCCCTTCGGTATAGGGGTGGGACGGGCGGTTGATGACATCGTGCACCGGCCCTATCTCCGCGATGCGCCCGGCATACAGCACGGCTACGCGGTCGCAGGTTTCAGCAATCACACCCATGTCGTGGGTGATCAACATGACGGCGGCACCGTGCTTTTTGCACACGCTTTTCAGCAGGGTAATGATCTGGGCCTGTATGGACACATCCAGCGCCGTGGTGGGCTCATCCGCCACGATCAACTTGGGTTCGGCCGCCAGCGCCAGTGCAATCACCACGCGCTGGCGCATGCCACCGGAAAACTGGTGGGGGTAATGATCCATGCGCTGCTCGGCAGCGGCAATGCCGGTTTCCTGCAGCAGCGAGATGGCGCGCAACCTGGCCTCGGCGGCGGAAACCGGTAAATGCGTCTGAATGGTTTCCACCAACTGGCGTCCAATGGTGTACAGCGGATTCAGCGAAGTCAACGGGTCCTGAAAAATGGCCCCAATGCGCCGCCCACGGATGCGCCGCATCTGCGCCTCACCCAGGTTGTCGATGCGTTCACCTTCCAACAATATCTGCCCACCGCTGATGCGCCCGGGCGGCTCCAAGAGGCCGATGATGGCCGCACTGGTCAGCGACTTGCCTGCCCCCGACTCGCCGACAACGCCCAGGATTTCACCGGGTGCAATATCGAAGGAGATATCGTCCAACGCACGCACCGTACCATGGCGCCCCGCGAACTCGACGATCAGATTTTTGACTTGCAGAAGACTCATAGCGAATAGGTGAGCGTTAGTCCCGTTGCCAGACAGCCCAACGGCGGGACAGACCCCTCGGCAATTGTGAATACATTAGATTGACGCTCGTCTCGCGGAGATTTGTGCTGTGCTCGCAGCAGGGTGGGGGCACACACCTCCGTTCGTGTCCCCCGCCCGCTCCAGCGGGCTCCTCCTTGACCTCACTGCGG
>JACXTT010009738.1_pt1 | contig 13080 bp, 11 predicted proteins | sample 9270951 | NCBI WGS metagenome assembly JACXTT01 (sample SAMN15532306, study PRJNA645909) | rock metagenome | isolation source: weathered quartz diorite | place: Puerto Rico | collected 2017-06-21
CACCGCTGAAAACAAACCGCGACCTCCATGGATAAGGAAACCCAGAGCTCTCCGTCGAAAAACTGCAATAGCCATACTGAGCGCCCGTCCAGTATAAACCGGAACCAATTACAGCAACAACCGCGATCAAGAACATCGGAACTAGCAACCTCAGGCGAAACAGGACCTTCCACGCCAAAACAATAGCCCCTAGGATTATGGCATATGAAGCGGTCCCAGCCAGCATTGAGACTGAGAGCGGGTAGGAAACGGGTCCAGTTCGAGCCTCAATCAATTCGAGCATTGCCAAAACAAGAAAGAAAGTCCCCGCACCGAAATGTTCGAGCCTTCTCGAATACATTATCGAAAACGTTCCTCAAAAGTAGACCTTGGCAGTTTTCCTCGGGATTAGCTTATGGGTTGCCAGAAATTTGGTCAAAACCGAGTTTGTCGTGGAAAGATTTCTCTCCAGTTAGAATGTGGAGAGGCCCCACTCCAAAAGTGATTTAACAAGTCTGTAGGCCAAGTCAGCCGTGTCCTCGCCTGACAAAGTTGATGATCGTCTGTTTGACGAGTGGAAGGAGGCAAGACGACAGATCACGGACCTCGATGACACGCTGGCCGGTCTTAGAAAGTACGGCTTCACCTTCATTACTGCTCTGCTCGCGGCAGACTCTATTCTAGGACAAGCTACTGTTAACGCCGTCGCGGTCATTAGTCCTGAGGTCAAACTTGCAGTGTTCATCTCAACACTGATACTCGTAGCGGGCCTATACGCCACCGAAAACTTCTACACCGTAGTCCAGCGAGGAGCCTCAACTCGCGCCCGCGAGATCGAGAAACACTTTGGAAAAGGAGGACTAACAGAGACGATATCAAAGTTCTACGGTCAAAAGAGCCTTTGGCTCTACATTGAATTCCTATACATCACGTTCGCACTCGCAGCCGAAGTACTAGGTGCCATAATCCTGTATCCCTCAGGCCTACTGTTCGGGCTAATGACCTTCTCAACCGCAGCAGTCCTGGTCTTCATCTACGCTCTCCGAAGATCAGCCCGCAAAGCGAATCTATGGCCCTCGTCTTGAAGGTCCAATCATCAATGAGACACTTCCACGCGTCCCTCCACATCATGCAAAAACCCACCCCGTCCCAGCTTAAGACCCAGTTCTATCAATAGTGAAATTTCGGTCTAGTACGAGCCGCGAGAAAAAAGGCGCGTCGTAGAGATGTTGCCAGTCTTTTCTCAGGTTAGGTTTCGTTACACTCTTCCTTTCCACTAATGGCCACACTTACTATCTTGGGGCGAGTGTCATGCGGTCCCTAGGCCGCTCTCGAAAAGGCATTAGCACTATTGTCGCGGAAGTGCTCATGGTTCTTGTCGTCATCATAATGTCCACTACGATCTACTTCTGGGTCACACCGACCTTCCTCTCGGCCAGGACCACTGACACGTCCAACGTGGCCTACCAGGAACACTTCCAGACCATCAGCGGCAGTTTCGCCAGTTTCGTATCGAGCATACCCGAGAACGTCCTCTCCAGCCCTGGCAGGATCAGCCCCTATACGACCTGCAACGGCGTTACCATCAGCAGCCCAACTGCCAACAACATCTACGTCCCGGTAAACGGTGTATGCAGGATCACCGCCAACGTGGGAGGAGTTTACGTTGACCAGAACGGCAACCTCACAGTCACTGGAGCAACGATCAACGGTGACTTTTACAGCGACCTCGGCCTAATCGTCAGCCTGAACAATGTTCACGTAACAGGCTGGACCGAGCTCAACAACGTAGGAACAGTCTCACTCGTCAACAGCTTCCTCAACACAAGCGGTAACATGTCACACTGCACGGACGCGTGCGGCAGCGCAATCTATGAAGGCGGACGTGGAATCTTCACAATGATCAACACCACCGTCACGGGCCAGGTGGAGACCGAAGTCTCTCACTACGCTACGATTACGGGCAACCACATAACCGGACGGTTCGAGATGGAGAGTGCAGACTTTGGCCAAGTTCAGAATAACTGGATTGGCGGAGTGCTGGACATGGACCAGAACGGAGTCGTCGCGATAAGCGGAAACACTGTCGTCGGGAACGCTCTCTACGGGACCAACGGATGGTGTGGCACAGCCTACAACACCATCCAGGGCACGACCAGCGGTACCTGTGTCGGCAACCTTTCGCTCGACATTCTAAACACAGGCGCAATACCCGTCAAGTTAGTACAGGTTTACGTGTCAAACGCGCCGATGTCCGGCGGGCTCTCTTGGTCCCTAGCCAGCGGAAAACAGGTCCAGTGCGGAGCTCTCCTAGCAGCCACTTGCACTAGTCTCCCAATCATCATACCAGTTGGCGAGATGGCGAGAATCACGTTCGCCTGGACCCCACCGTCCGCCAGCAACTATGCCCTACCATGGAACTACATCTACTTCACATTCGTCAGCCGGTACGAGAACTACGTCGACGGATACCTCTACTTCACATTAGGACTGGGACTGCAAATCGAGTCGCGGCTGACGAACCGGATCTGCCCACCCTGCACGTAGCAAAAAAATTAGCGAGACTATACGAAAACCTTGCAACACCCGGCACCGTCCGATTGGATGGGTCCCACACTGCAAACTTGCACTTCTTCCCGTCCAGGTAACAGTGGTTCTTTCCCAAGAGTTCACATATCTTAACAAAAGATACTGCCGACCAGTTCACGCACACAGGCCTTTTCGGGCCGAGTCGTGAAGAAGGTCCAAAAAAGCTAAGTACCTATCCGGAAACCGGCTATCATTTTACGTTGACAAGTCTCCGAGCGATCAGCAACGGAAATCATCTTTCTGGGGATAGCCAACTTGAGCCTCAGCTCTTGCACGCTCGAACATCGATGACTGTCCGAAAGGGAGTACCTCTTTGAAACATAGCTGGCTCAAGGGAGTTTTGTTAAATCTCCTGATGATATTGAGTGCCGGCCTCGCATTAGCAACAACTCTCACACCTCTTCAGGTAATCCCTGAGGCTCATGCGACTCCGCCGAACAGCGCTGCAACAATCGGCCTATTCAGCGAATCAAAGAAGTCTAACGCGGTCTTGGATTCAACAATTGGGAGTGGTGGAACGTTCACGCTTGACGTCAATGTGACAGATGCGGGACCATTGAAAGGGTTCGATGTCAATGTAACGTTCGCGAGTTCCGCGATCGCTTTCTCATCAGGGTCATGGACGGGGACGCTGTGTCCAAAGGCACAAGGCTGTCTTTTCGACGGACTCTTGGGGACGAGTCAACTAGTGAATGATACGAGCAACGTGAACGCGTACAGGCTTTCTGTTGTTGACATTGACTCTAGCACCCCCTTCGTTTCAGGTACCGGGATACTGTTTCGGGTAACATTCAAGACCAAGGCTGCCAGCCTAACCTCAGTCATCCATATTACGAGCACATCGATAATCTCGAATCCTGCAAGCGTGCCTTACAAAAGCATCGACGGATATTTCGATAGCAGGTCCTCACCCTCAAAGTATCTGCTCTCAGTCGCCCCTGCCACGGCGACAGTTTTGCGAACAGTGTCAGGAACCAACAGTACGACCACCACCGTATCTATCGCTTCTCCCTCCAACGTAGGATCGATCACGCTCTATGCACTGGGCCTGCCGGTAAACTCCAACGGCGTATTCAGTCCAGCCAGCTGCAGTGGTCCCTGCACTTCCACACTCACTATCTCCGTCAATGGAGGCCCAAGAAGCTCACCATCAACCACACCCTCAGGAACATACCACATTGCAGTCCTCGGCAATTCAACCGCAACCGGCGTCACCGGGTTTCTAATCGAGTCATCGTGGGCAACACTAGTAGTCAAACCTCCAAAACCACCGAGCTACACCTTTGCTTCTTCTGGAGCCTCTTTCACTCAAGAGGCCGGAAACTCTACAACCGTTTCTCTTACAGTGACCCTGCTCAGCGGGTCAAACGACAGCATTGCCCTGGCAAACAACTGCAGCGTCAAACTATCCACAGCAGTGTGCACAGTAACCCCTTCAACCGGAAGCTTCCCCCTATCAGCCTCACTAAACATCGCCACCTCGGCGAATGCAACCGTACCCAACACAACATATCGATTCAACGCGACAGCTACCTCCCTGGGCACCTATTCAGAGGTACTAGTAGTGCAGAACATCACAATCGCCCTAACTGTCCTCAAAACCCACGACCTCTCATCCTCCACAATCTCGCTCGTCAACCGCAACTTCTCATACCAAGCCGTCTCGCTACCAACACCCCAGGCCCGAACGGGAACTTCTGACAAGACCGACCCGAAGATCAAGTTCTTGGACTCAAACTCCAACAACCTATGGGACAGCGGGGAGAGTGTTGTCTACGATACTAATGCGAATTCAATTTTCGACACAGGCGAGAACGTAATCTCCGGGTCTGCCGCAATTGGTCAATCTCTGAAATCCGATCCAAAGCTAGGATACATTGACAGCAACGCAGACAACACGTTTACTCCCGGGGAATATGTGATCTACGATTCAAACAGCAATAATGTCTACGATTCAGGCGAGCCGACGATCGATGGTCTCGGTCGCCTCAAAATTCAAGGCTCAGTCACAAATCTCGGGACAGTATCTGAAACAGTAGTCTTGAGCGGACTGGCAAAGGTAATCGTCACTTCCAACCCGAACCTAAGGTTCGTGGATTCCAATACTAACGGAGTATACGACTCGGGGGAGGTGGTCGTAGTTGACAGTGACGGCAATGGCCTGTATGGATCTGGAAAACACGACTTCTCCTTGAGGTTCGTTGATCTGAACACTAATGGGCATTGGGATCCTGCAGAGAGCGTGATTTATGATTCTGATTCAAACGGCAAATACAACTCAGGCACTTTCCACAACGACATAGTTGTAGCAGGCCCCGTTCCGGCGAACAATACTGCGGTGTCATTTGACCTTAAAATTGAGTTTGTGGACGCGAACGCCAACGGCACCTGGCAATCTGGAGAAACGGTGTTCTATGACGGAAATGGCAGCGGCATCTATGACGTTGGAGACACCATTGTAACAGGATCCCCACCCGCGACTGAACCCGTTCTCGTGGGTTCCGCCCCTTCAGACGGTAAGCTGCTGAGCTTTCAATCCTTGAGCTACGCCGACTCTAACTTCAACGGCGCAGTAGATCTAGGCGAAATCATCGTTCAGGACACCAACACTAACGGGCTTTATGACTCAGGCGAGCCTATCGCGACCGGTAGCCCTTCAGGGGGGTACCTATTGGGCACTCTTTCGGTTGCAGAGCCACTTGGCGCAGTTGTCGTCGCGAGTCTACCCTGGGACCCCGGCACCTTGCCGAGGGGTCAGTACCTCGTGGGCATCTCAGTCTCTTTGTCCTCCTCAGCATGTCCTAGTGCTCCTTGCGAGTTCAGAACGGACAACAACGCCCAGTTTACATTGATGTTTACGCAACGGCTCAGAGGGGACACGAACAACAGTTGCAACGTAGACATCGTCGACCTAGCTTCGGTAGGTGCCTCCTTCGGAAAAGTGCTTGGTCAGGTAGGATACAGCAACAGTCTGGACCTGAATGATGACGGAGAAATAAACATAGTAGACCTAGTCCTAGTGGCCGGGAATTTCGGAGCAAGCTGCTAGCAAAAACCGGACTTGAGAGAATGGACGGACGGCTCGTAGCAAAATCTCAAAGATTTACGATGAGGGCCAAAACACTTGCAGCTCGCCCGTCATTATTCGGATCTGGGCCATCTCCAAAAAAAGCTAAATAGGAAACTGTTGAGCCTTCCATATGTTTCTTGACAGACTCCATTATCAACACTTGACATCGAATCTTGTTTCGCGCCTAGCAAAATCCGGCATTGCGATCACGATAGTTATTTTGGGGGCTTTTTCCTCAGCGTCCCTAGTTCATAATGCCCATGCCGGGTTCGGCCCATGCACAGGATGCCCAGTCTTCTCAGTCTGGGCCCCCTACGGTAGTTTTGTCTCGGCATTGGACTTCAAGTATTACGCGACCCCGACGGGTGAATTCGCAGCCTTTACATTCGGGAGCCTAGACCTCTATGGTTCTCCTCTGACACCCGCGGCCGCGGCCATATGCGCGGGCATCGCTGATTTCATCTATAGCGGAATAGCCACAAACACGTGCGCTCTCAAGGACGTAGGCCAGTCGATAGGAACAGGTGTTGTGGACCAAGTAGGAAGGGGGTATCCGAACTTTTGGACTGCTCTCAATGGAGAGAACAATCCGGTTTTCGCGCCTGCTAGCCCTGCTTACACATTCGGGGGCGGCGCGAACGTGATGAGGTGGGGAGAAGGAACCGGGACAACCTTTCTCAATCCGTACCTGACTGGCTTCGCCCCGGCGACTGCTAACGCTGAGCTTGATACACTGTATGAGGTGTATGACACTCTTTTCAAAGAGAACCCCACGAACCCCGCTAAAGTCATCTGTTGGATGTGTAGTGATTATACATCCAGTATTGATGGAGCCGGCAACACGCACTTCAGGGTGGATCTACGCCCGAGTCTCCGATGGCACGACGGAGTCCATGTCGACTGTAATGACGTGAAATTTACCCTGCTTGATTTCAAGTTCGGAGTGGGTCCTAAGAGCCCAATCTTGGCAGCATACGCTGCTCCGATTATAGGCGTGACAGTCAATAGCCCAACTTCATGCGAGATCGTGATGAGCGGAGTCGGTCCGTCTCTGCTCCATGACCTCTCTGGGATATTCATCCTTCCAGACCACATATGGGATTCCGGCAACGGCGCTTTTGGGGGAGGGATTGGAACGGCAGACCCACTAAAGGCGTTACCAATATTCGGGTACGACCCAATAACCTCAGGAACGTTCATTGGCTCCGGCCCCTTCATGTGCAAGTCACTCTTTCCAGTCGTTGGGGCAATTGGTACAGGTTGTAGCGTCGATCCGACAGGGGCCCTTGGAACGCAAACTATCGGTCCGGGTGGACAGCTCCTTTTGAGCAGGTTTGACCGAACAGCAGAGCCTCTGAATGTAGACCCATTTCTTCAGTATATGAGGAGCTTCAACAGCGCCTGGGGAGTAGGACCCTTCGTCCCAGGCACAACGCCTTACTCTGGCCAATTCCAAGAGTTTAGCTTTTCCGACAAAGACAAGACTGCAAAAGTAGACCTCGCCGACGTTGTAAGTGCCGCTGCCTGCTTTGCAAAGGCTGCGCCGGGTGGCTCATGCCCCGCTGCAGCCTACACCTATTGGCTTAGAAACGCATTCCACTTTGCTCCAGGAGTAATCACAACCGAAGTGTTCATCGCCGCCTCCCACTTTGACGACAATTGGGTCTTTCCTTACGCATGGAATAGCGCCGCCCTAGACGACGTGGTCGCATACCCCTGAGGGATCCTGACCAAATATGAGTGCCAAATCGCTGATTTCCAGATTGGAGCATGAATGTCGTAGGCCTGAACTCATGCTTTGTTTCTGTGAAGCTTTTTCTAAGCTAGAGCTTCAACACGAACTCTGAAATCCTTCACTTCCAACTCGTCCTTCGGCGAGCCGGGTAACATCGGTCTTTTCTTTCACTGTTCGTTATACCACAAGTAGCCATCACAGGCCGAGTTGTTTTGTTATTGCGTTCTCTGCGTCGATCCAATCGAGGAATCAGCACGATTATCGCAGAGCTCCTCATGGTCGTTATTGTAATTGTAATGTCCACCACACTCTACTTCTGGGTCATACCCACCTACATGACCGCGCAGACCACGGACACTTCCAACTTCGCCTACAGGGAACACTTCCAGACCATCACCGGCTCCTTCGCAACCTTCGTCCAGTCCACGCCAGAAACCGTTGACCCGAGCCCTGGACCAGTCACACCATACACGACCTGCACCGGAACAATCAGCACGCCAACCAGCGCGAACATATTCGTCCCTGTAAACGGGGTCTGCAAGATCACCGCCAACGTCGGCGCCATATACGTATCAAGCGGCGGCAACCTAACCGTCACCGGCGCCACCGTCCAATCCGTCTACAGCGACAACGGACTATACATCGGCCTAAGCAACGTTAACGTCGTCGACTGGACATACACGGCTAACGTCCAGAACATAGTAATTGTTGGAAGCAGGCTCAACACAAGCGGGGACACATCCCACTGTCCCGACGGATGCAACAGCGCACTATGGGACGGAGGACGCGGACTCTTCACCATGATCAACAACACCGTCACAGGCCAAGTCGAATCAGAAGTCAGCCACTACGCGATCGTAACCAACAATGTCATCAGCGACCGGCTCGAGATCGAGAGCGCCGACTTTGGACAAATACAGAACAACCAGGTGGGAGGGGTACTCGATCTCGATCAGAACGGAGTCCTCGCGATCAGTGGCAACACGATCAACGGCAATGCGCTATACGGGACTAACGGCTGGTGCGGCACGGCGTACAATACAATCCGTGGCTCGACCAGCGGAACCTGCCAGGGCAATGTTGCAGTTGACGTGCTCAACGCGGGCTCCATACCCGTGACCCTCCAATCACTCTACCTCGGAAACGTTCCAATATCCGGCACTGTCTCCTGGAGCCTCGCTAGCGGCAACACGGTACAATGCGGAAGCCAGCAGCTCACAACCTGCACAGTCCTACCAATCATCGTACCCGTCGGACAAACGGCCCGCATAACCCTCCAATGGACTCCGCCATCAGCCAACTCGTACGCCCTACCCTGGAACTACATCTACTTCACATTCGTCTCTCGCTACCAGAACTATGTCGACGGATACCTCTACTTCACCTATGGACTCGGGACACAATCCATCTCACGACTAACCAACAGAATCTGTCCACCCTGTAGCTAACCATCTAACGATTGTAGACTCAAATAGGCAAGCTGCGCCTATCGCCTCTCGTTGTCCTTGGAAGCTCCCAAGACTCCGAGAACAGCTATTGTCACCTTTCTCGTACTAGCCCTATTGCTAGTCGTCACGGCTGAAAACGCGAATGCCCAGTCCTATCTCCCACCCACGTTATCCATCAGAGGCATCAGCCCGAACCCGGTAATCCCGGGCCACTTGGTCAGCCTCAACTTCACCGTATCAGATCCCGGTTTCGAAATAACGGCTACCTGGGTAGACTGGGGAGACGGGTCCGCCCCAGACTTGATGTTCAACATGACCAGTGGAAGCATGTGTCAGCACCTGACAAACTCGTCGCTTAACGACTGCTCAATTCCTCTTGGCAGCTTGCTGACCTTCACGCAGCCAGACCTGTCCAAGATCGTCCCCACATGTGCCGGCGGCAACTTATGGTGCACGAGTCCTCCCAATGGGACCATAATCGTCTTCAGGCCACCGTATCCATTCTCCAACGATCCAAATTTCATCCTCATCCATCGTGTAGTCGCGAAGTTAGGAACCGGTCTATACTCAACCTTCTATACGAGAGGAGACGCGAATGGCGGATCCTGCTACTGTCCGAGCGCCAACGATCCCTGGGACTCAGCTGGGGGCCTTTCCATTAATCAAATAATCGGAATATACAATTCGACCATTGTACCACTAGGAGGCTCTACCTTCAGGTACTATACCCACAGCTATGCTGGCCTCGGCGATTCCACATCACTAACCTATGTCATCCGAATCACTGCCGCGAATAATCAAGGAGAAACCTCATCGGCCGCAATCTCGGAAACCGTTGAGACACTGCAGTCTCCATCGACCATCTTTGGAATTGCTCCGATCCTCTTCTATGGTTTGACCGGACTAGTAGCTGCGGTAATCATAACCCTCGCGGTAATATTCTTCAGGCCTAAGAAGAGTCCGAGCCAATCCAAGAGCAATACCTAGAAGGTCCCGGATTAATGGTTGATCAGCCTGCTATGATATTATCCGTGTTCATGCTTCTTCAACATCCGAATCCCTCCACTCCACCGCTAGCAGCTAATTCATCAATGCATTCAGCGCGTTGACCACTCTCTCCGACTTGGACTCGGAACTCGACACAATCACATCTTTGCCATGCGCCACCGCAATCTTCGTAGAACCATCAAGGAGAGACGTGACATGTTGAAGGTTAGAAGACTTGATTACTATTGGCTCAGCGCAGTTTGCAATCCAGACTCGAACCTCCCTAAAGTTCAGCTCCATCCGGAAACGCGCACCCGAAACTTCACCCGGATAGGGTCGCAGTCTCATACTTCCGAGACATTATCATCCCCGAGACATTTGATCCCCGATTCCTAAGCTGCCGCGATATCATTCCTTACGCAACGTTGGAAATCTAACAATTCACAACATCCGTTTTCACCAAGCTCAAATATTGGCACCTTCGGGATCATGGTTCTCCATTGATTCGCTGTCCCACTTGCGGTAACGACTTAGTCTATTCGCCAATACCCGCCCTCTACTTCTGCCTAGAACGAATGAACGGTGACAACATCAACATCAGAACCCGGTGCAAGCCCTGGATAGGCAAGGACGCGCCAGCCGGGGATCTTATCGCCCTCACAGACAACATCGTGAAGCTGGCGCCTGAACTGGATGTTTCTCGACCCAAAACTCATGGAATGACGTCATTCGTTCGGGCGAAAGACCGTTTTAGGGCAAAAGTTGACAGCCCCGTTTAAATAGGCTAAATAAGGTGTATACAACTAGTATTCCCGCTTGACTCATCAGTGGGACCCACCAGAAACGGGTGAGGAACCCTTCGAAGCCGGGACGATCCCAGAACTCTCCCTCCAACCCGAACTATCGATGGAGGCGTGGAATTGACCGAGGTCAAAAAGGCCGGCGCCGACCTACCAGTAGGCTTCTGCACCAAATGCAAGAGCAACCACTGCACCAACCCCCTGCTCCACAAGGGAGCATGGAAACTCATAGACCCCAAGAATCTCCCTGAAGCAAAACAGTTAGCAAAGCACAGCGCCGAAGAATCAAAGACTGGCTCGGGAACTGGCGTGAAGGAAAAACGCTAGCAAACTCGCAAAACTAATTCTAGCAGTATTCTGTCGGACAGTATAAATCCCCAGACCCAACTCCTAAAATCAGTAGTCGAAGAAATGAGTACTCAACCAACGCTCGCCGCCGACTACAAGGGTCCCGGCGGAAAACTAGTAAGAATCAGACTCACAGAAGACCACGGACTAATCCGCCAAGTCAAGATCACCGGCGACTTCTTCCTCATACCCGAGGAAAGCCTCCCAAAACTAGAGAAGATGCTGGAGGACACGCCGATCCGAGAAAAAGAATTACGAATGCTCGTCGACCGATTTTTCAGGGGAACAGAAGCCCAAGCTCTCGGAATAACACCGGACGATCTCGTCAAGGCAATACTTGCAACAAAACAGGGAGACACAGCATGACCGAGACCTGGCGGATTGTCGATGTCGAATATCCTGACGATCCGTTCATGAACATGGCGGTGGAAGAAGCAATCCCACGAGCAGTAGGTGAGGGAGTAGCACAACCAACAGTCCGTTTCTGGCACAATTCTAACACCATCGTTATCGGATGCTTCCAGTCAGCACAGCTTGAAGTCAACTTTGATGCGTGCAAGGAGACTGGGACCGAGGTTGTTCGCAGGTTCACAGGAGGCGGCGCCGTATATCACGACTCGGGCAACCTCAACTATGCAATCTCCCTGCGTAAAGGCCATCCATTGGTCCCCGCATCGGACTTGCAACAAGTCTTCCGCAAACTGTCAGAGGGGAGCGTTCAGGGCCTGAGAAGGCTAGGCATCAATGCTGAGTTCCAGCCCATCAACGACATTTCAGTGGAGGGAAAGAAGGTCTCGGGCGCAGCTGGCAGCGTCAAGTGGGGCACAGTGTTCCATCACGGCTGCATACTCGTAGCCTCAGACCTGGCAATCCTAGGCCAGGTCCTCAACGTTCCAAGGACCAAACTCGCAGACAAACACGTCGCCAGCGTGCAGAAGCGCGTCACGACTGTCAGAGATGAGCTGCACCGGACCATCGGCACCGGGGAGGTCCGAGACAGCATAATCCAGGAGATCCAAGCTTCCTACAATGTCCGTCTTGAGAAGGGCAACCTCACCGGTCGCGAAATGTCCCTAGCCAAAGAACTCTACCAGTCAAGGTATAGCCGTGACGAATGGAACATTGAAGGAAGAACCGAACCAGTCCAAGTTAGAACCCTCGTAAGCCACTGAGAATGCTCTACCTAACTGGTCTCGCGACGGCCATAACACGGAACGTCGAGAACGAGGCCGGCCTGACCTCGCCCTTCTCTGCCCTTGCCAAGTCCGCATCATAGAACGCCAATGCTTTGAGACCGTTCCGTTCTAGAAGCGTTCGCATGTGGGATATCGAATAGGTCTTCACCCTGTGCGTCTCGGAAAACTCATCGATAACCTCTTTGGTTTTCCTATCCATTACATAGAAGTCGAATCTCACATCCAGGACGTTTGAATGAGGATCGTACCGGCTCAGATTCAGCCTGATTATTGACCGAGCACTCGTCTCCGTCCGGTCCCAGCTTTTCATCCCCGACTTTCCCGTGGCTGCTGGCAGGACCGCTGAGTTCTGCCAGAACTCAAACATCAACAGCCCACGACCGCTCAGATGCTTCGGCACACGACCAAAGAACAATTCCACATCGCTCTCTCTTTCCAGGTACCCGAAACCACCAAACAAGACTGTCGCAACGTCGAACCTCTCGCTCAACCGTATCCTTCGCATGTCCATCTTGTAGAATCTGGGATTATCACCGTCGGCCGCCTTTTTCCGCGCGACCTTTAGCATTGCCTCTGAGATGTCGATACCGGTCGTATTGTAGCCGTGTTTTGCGAATACGAATGTGTAGTTTCCAGTGCCGCAGGCAATGTCCAGGATGGTCTTCGGCCTTCTTCCCAAATGCTTCTTGAAAATCTTCTCCAGAAACCTCGTTTGTCTCTCATAGTCCACAATGTCCGAGTAGACCTCGTCGTAGTAGTACGCCATCTTCGAATAATGAGCAGTTGGACTAGCCCTAGACAAGACCGGTCTCTATTCCATCACGTTTTCTGCTTTCAACAGGGCAATCTTGTAAGGGTACAGTTCTCCCCGGACCACCTTGTTCTTCACTCCCGGGTCTTCAAGCATAAAACGCCGCGCCTCCTCCTC
>JACXTT010009739.1_pt1 | contig 13080 bp, 8 predicted proteins | sample 9270951 | NCBI WGS metagenome assembly JACXTT01 (sample SAMN15532306, study PRJNA645909) | rock metagenome | isolation source: weathered quartz diorite | place: Puerto Rico | collected 2017-06-21
GCCCGGTCTCAATGAGATCACACCCATCGTCCACGACGGAGTCATGTATCTGGGCAATCCGGGCGATGTGATCCAGGCCATCGATGCCGCGAGCGGCGACCTCTTCTGGGAATACCGGCACCCGTTGCCGCCGCGGGAAGAGTTTCCAGCGATTCACGGGCAGCGCAAGCGTTCGATCTCGCTGTACGGCGACAAAGTTATTTTCGCGACGTGGAACAATTTCATCGTCGGGCTGGACGCTCGCACGGGCCGGAGGGTCTGGCAGAGCAATCGCGGGGGCAACCTCTTTGTCCAGAATTCCAGCGGGCCGATCGTCATGAACGGCATTGTCGTCGCGGGAAGCACCTGCCAGGTGGCCGGCTTCGGATGCTATGTGACTGGCCACAATGTTAGTGACGGCGAGGAGATCTGGCGCAACGAGATGATCCCGCGGCCCGGTCAGCCCGGGTACGATACCTGGGGCGGCGCGCCGTTTGAGAAGCGCTGGATGACCGGCGTTTGGGGTCTTCTTACCTACGATCCCGATCTCGACCTCGTGTATTACGGATCGAGCGGCGCCGGTCCCGCATCGGAGGCACAGCGCGGAACAATCGGCGGGACTATGGCCGGAACCAACACCCGCTTTGCCGTCAAACCGAAGACCGGCGAAGTTGTCTGGAAGCACCAAACCTTGCCGCGCGACAACTGGGATCAGGAATGCACGTTCGAAATGATGGTCATCAACACGCCGGTCAATCCGGACGCGAATGCTGCCGGCATGTTGGCGACGAATCCGAACGCGCGACGTGGTCCGCGTAAGACCTTGACCGGCGTTCCGTGCAAGACGGGAATCGCCTGGAGCTTTGATGCAGCGACCGGAGAATTTTTGTGGGCGAGGCAGACGGTCGAGCAGAACCTCATCTCCAAGATCGACGGAAAGGGTTTGGTCAGCGTGAACGAGGCGTCGGTGATTTCCGACGTCAACAAGACCTACCATATCTGCCCAACCTTTACGGGCGGTAAGGATTGGCCCATGGGCGCCTACAATCCCAAAACCAACATCATGTTCATGCCGCTTTCCAATGCTTGCATTGACGAGACGGCGCGTACCGATCGTGAAGTAAAGCCCGAATTTGTTTACAACACGACGAACGTCGGACGTTTTCCGGCAGGCAAGGACAAGGTGGGCCGCATCGACGCCATCTCCGTGGAGACCGGAAGAACCGTGTGGAGTTGGGAGACGCGAGTCGCGAATTACTCGCCGTTGCTGGCAACAAGTAGCGGGCTGCTATTCAACGGCGGCCTGGACCATTACTTACGCGCGTTCGATGCCGACACGGGCAAGGTCATTTGGCAGACGCGTCTTCCTTCGCAGACTATCGGCGGCGCCATCACCTATTCGATCAATGGCCGGCAGTACATTGCCATTGCCGCCGGCGGAGGCGCCGTGGCTGGAACTCAGTTCAGCCTGACGCCCGAGGCCGACATGGCCGGTGGCAACAACGCCATCTACGTGTTCGCGCTGCCGCAGTAATAGCAGTACTACCGGAAATCACGGTCCCAGTTGCAGCTCAGCTGGACGCTTCACGCGTGCCGCAAGTGCTTCCAGAGATATGCGCAGTTCGTAAGAGAATTGAGTGTGGAATACAACCTCGTTCGTGGAGCAGCGTGATACTACTCGAAAGTCACGCGAGACTATTCGCATTCGCTTCGAAGCAAAGATGTCGAAAGTTTCGTAACTTTTGAGTATCGCGAAATGATGGCGCGAAGGTTGCTCTAGCCTTACTGATTACTCAAGTCCGCCTGCCAATCCAAGTCATCGCTTCCTGTTTCTGAAAATCCGATTAGAAAGGAAAGCACTACTATGCAGTACAACAATGAAACCGTCGAATTGTCTCTTGAAGTGGAAGAACTTGAACCGAAGCTTGCTCCGCAATCCAGCTCGAGCTTTATGGACTCTCCGGTATTGCCATCAAGTAACGTCGTCAGGGTTTAACGAGCCTACGATCGTAAGATCTGGAAGATCGATTTGAAGGTACAGGCCACCTTCGGGCAGTCCTTCAAAGTGAAACTCTCCAGTTTCATCCGTCATCGTCGATTCGAGTCTCAGGCCGTTGTGCAAAACATGACACTGAGCGGGAGCCGAAAATGATTTATCCGTAGTCCGCGGAAGCAGTTGACCGTGGATCTGCCTGCCCGTTGCGTTGCGCGTGATCTTGATGTGAATGTCGAACTCCAGGTCACGTAAGACGATTTGGCGCGACGGGTCAGGAGATCCACTTCGAAATCCCGCGATGCGTGGTTGAAGTCTGCTGTCGAACGCAACACTTGCAGACACCGCATCGCGAATCCTTCGATGCTGGTATTGCAGTGGGATAATGTCTTCCGTATCCGTCGTCACATTCATTTCAAGCTTGCCCCCGATAAAAAGTGCCGATCAGAGCCCGGAAAAATACACATCTCCGAAAAAATTCTGGTAGGGCTCGGATGATCGCACCTCTTCGAATCGGCCACTCCCCTCGGAGCGGAAGAGAGCACACGACCATCGGCCACCGGTGATACAGTATCGCCCCAACAACAGGAGGCAACATGGCCGACCGGAAACGGCGGATTCAAAAAATCTGCGTGCTCGTGGGATTGGTGTCTCTGAACCTTTCAATTGCGGTGATGCTGGCGCAATCGACTGCGCAGATCAGCGGGACGGTAAAAGATCAAACGGGAGCGGTGCTGCCGGGCGTCGAGGTCACGATGACGCAGACAGACACCGGACTTCGTCGGAACGCGGTAACCGACGAGACCGGATCCTACATCCTTCCTAATCTTCCGATCGGCCCGTATCGACTCGAAGCGGCTCTGCCGGGCTTCCGGACATATGCCCAAACGGGGATTATTCTGCAGGTCAGTAGTAACCCCGTCATTAATCCCATCCTGCAGGTCGGCCAGGTTGCCGACGCCATCAGCGTCGAGGCGGATGCGGCACTGGTTGAAACCCGAAGCACCGGCGTCGGCCAGGTGATGGACAATGTCCGCGTCCTCGAACTTCCGCTGAATGGCCGGCGCGTCACCGATTTGATTCTCATTTCCGGAGCGGCCGTGCAAGGAACGAACACGTTTACATACGGCGCGCGCGGTTACAACCAGGTTGCGATTTCGGTCGCCGGAGGGCAGGGTGCCGGCGTGGAGTACACGCTCGATGGTGGAACTCACAACGATGTGTACACCGGCCTGGGTGTGACCATGCCGTTTCCCGACGCGCTGCAGGAATTCAAACTCGAGACGAATGCTCTGCCCGCGCAATACGGCCATCACTCCTCCGCAGCCGTGAACGCGGTGACGAAATCGGGGACGAATCAGTTGCACGGGTCGCTGTTCGAATTCGTTCGCAATAATTCGCTGAACGCGAATAATGCCGCGACGCAGACGCGCGATACGTTGAAGCGCAATCAATTTGGCGGAACGATCGGCGGGCCCATCCTTCAAAACAAGCTCTTCTTCTTTGGCGGGCATCAAACCACGATGGAGCGTTCATCGAACAGTCCTGCGCCGCAGTTCGTTCCAACGGCTGCAATGCTGGAGGGCGACTTCACGACATTTGCATCGAGAGCGTGTAACAACGGTACCCAGAGCGTTTTGCGATCGCCGGTGCAGAATCTCGGAACCAACACGAATGGCGATACGATCTACCGTGTCGACAAATCGCAGCTCTCACCGGCGGCGTTGAATCTCGCGAGTCGTCTACCTAAGGCGCAGGATGACTGCGGCCAAATCCGGTTCAGTCGAAGAGTGGCCGACAACGAATACACGAGCGTCGGCCGCATCGATTATCAGCTCAGCGAGAGGCATTCGCTGTTCGGACGCTATCTGAACTCGTACACCCACAATCTCGATGACTACGACCGCGTGAATGTCCTCACGTTCAGCAGATCCGCACTCGAAAGCCATGTTCATTCGTTTGTGCTCGGCGACACGTACACGATCCGGCCCAACATGGTGAGTTCGTTCCATGCGACGGTGAATCCCGTCACCAACGAAGCGAATCCGCCCAAATATTTCGATCTCTCGGATCTGGGGGTAAAGAATGTTTACCACTATGTGCCGGGTTTCTTCCTGATGACCGTTACGAACGGTTTCAATATCAGCGGAGGCAACGGAATCCGCGCGACTTATAACAGCCTCACGTATCAATTTGCCGAAGATCTCAGTTGGAGCCGGGGCGCGCATCAGATTGGATTCGGCGGAACGTTCATCCGCACCCACGAGAACAGCAAGCTCGGACTGAATCGAAATCCGCGGCCCATGTTCAACGGCGGAATCACGGGACAGGGTTTGACGGATCTCTTGTTGGGCCGAATGTCCTCGCTGCTGCAGGCTGCGCCGGGCATCGTCTACAAGCGACAGAAATATGTGAGCTTCTACGCGCAGGACACATGGAAGGCGACTTCACGACTCACCATCAATGCGGGACTGCGATGGGAGCCTTATCAGCCGCCATCTCATTTGCTCGGGTACACGACGTTCTTCGACCGGACGGCCTTCGATCGCGGCATACACAGCAAAACGTATCCAACGGCTCCCGCCGGACTCCAATTTCCAGGCGACCCCGGTGTGCCGGGATTCAAATATGGCACGAACCAATGGGCGGAGTTTGCGCCGCGATTCGGTTTCGCATGGGATCCGAAAGGAAACGGTCGCACGACTGTTCGCGGAGCGTACGGAATTTTCTACGAACTGCCGTATGCGCAAAAATCCGGCCCTGTTCTCGTGAACGCTCCTTACGCGGGTGGGCTGCAGCTCACGACGCCGCCGGGCGGATTTGATGATCCATGGTCAGCAACGCCGGGAGGAAATCCGTTTCCGATAAACCTGAGCAATCCGCTGTTTCCGCTGCGTGGCACCTATCCCGTATATCCCAAGAGCGTGAAGAATCCGTATGTCAATCAGTGGAATCTGAGCATTCAAAAACAGATCGGATTGAACTGGCTCGTCAGCGGCAATTACCTCGGGACGTCGACGATTCACCTCTGGGCGAGCTCAGATATCGATCCTGTAATCGTTACGGCTGGAGCGACGCGGAATAATTACGACTCGCGGCGGTTCCTGTCCCTGCTGAATCCCGATCAGGGCCAGTATTACGGAGTGGTCGCGCAGTTGGATGACGGCGCGACGGCCAATTACCACGGGCTGCTGCTTTCGGTCCAGCATCGCCGTACAAATGGGTTGACGGTGCAGGGCAATTACACATGGTCGCACTGCATTGGTGATTTGGAAGAAGCGCAGCTCGGAATTCCCGCGCAATACGAATATCCGGGCATGAGGTACTACTATCGTGGAAACTGCAATCAGGATCGGCGGCATAATTTCAATTTTTCGACTGTGTATGAGACGCCCCGCATCGGGAGCAACAACACACTGCGCGTGCTGACCGGCGGTTGGCGGGTTTCGGGAATCGTGAGAATTTTGTCCGGAAGCTACATGACGATTACATCCGGTACTGATACCTCGTTGACGAACGCGCTTGGCGGCGATCGTGCGAATCAGGTGTTGCCGAATCCGTCTCCTCAGAAGAAGACGATCGATCAGTGGATCGACCGCGCCGCATTTGCGCAGCCGCAGGACGGGCTATTCGGAAACATGGCGGTGAACAACATTGTCGGGCCAGGCAGCATTCGCATCGACATGGGCCTGACGCGGACATTCAAGGTTTGGGAAAATCATTCATTCGAAGTCCGAGGCGAAGCCTTCAATGTTCCGAATCACGTGAACCCGAATAATCCGACGACGATTCTCAGCAATCCACTGTTCGGGAAGATCACAACCGTAGGAGATCCACGAATACTGCAGTTCGCGTTGAAATATGCGTTCTAGCAGCGGCGCAGCCTAATTTCTGATTGTGGTGAACATTTGCGCCGGTGTATCTTTTGTTCTGCGGTTCAAACGCTTCAAACGGATATGAAGAACCTGAAGCCCACTCAACGACGAAAGTTTAGCGGCACTGCTGTAGGCGTAAGCCTGTGGCAGTTTGAGCGGGCGCGCATCGGGTTCTGATCCGTATGGCCCGCTCGAGGGCGAGCGGGCGCCATCCAAGGTTTTCTTCCAGGACTCCCGTTAGCCTTCATTTGAGCTGAGGGAGGACCATGCTTCTATTGTTTAAACATCGTGGACTGAGGTTGATCTTCATTGCGAATCTCGTGTCGATGATCGGCACCGGTATGAATACCGCCGCCGTGACATGGTTCATTTTGCAGGCGACGCACTCGGAGATGAGCCTGAGCGCTCTCGTCGTACTGCAAACGGTGCCGGCCCTGCTCATGCTTCCGTTTACCGGCGTCATCATCGACCGTGAGGATCGACGGAGGCTGATCATGCTGCTCGACGCGCTGCGATGCGTGGTCATCTTCAGCGTTGCCGTGCTGGCAATTCGAAACCGCGTGCAGATCTGGCAACTCTACGCGATGGGGGCACTCGTCGCCGCAGGGTTTTGGATGTTTTGGCCGACAATCACCGCACTCGTTCAGGAACTATCACCGGAATCCGAGTTCGTTGGCGCCAACACGATGCTCTTAGCCGGTGTGCAGGGCGGCTGGATGATTGCGGGAGCTATCGTGGGATTCGTGTATGAGCGGATCCATCTCGGCGGTGTGCTTACGTTGGACGCCGCGACGTACGTCGTGTCGCTGATGTGCTACTTTGCCGTACGTAAAGGAAAGGTAACGGTCAAGCCGCGCGAACTTCCGTCGCACGTGAATGGAGATGCGTTGGCGCGCTACCTGCACGAACTCCGGGAAGGTATTCATTACCTTAGGAACAAGCGATCGATCGTTCTGCTCGGAATCTCATGGGCGATTTTCATCGCGAGCATGTTGACGCAGGGAGTCACTACGGCCCCGCTGAGCGATCGAATACTCCACGCGGGAGCACGCGGCTATGGATGGTTGAACGGCGGCTGGGCGGTTGGCGCATTCGCCAGCACGCTGTATGCGCCTCTGTTCATCCGCGCGCTTCACGGCCGCCGCTCTGTAGTCTATGCCATGGCGATGCTGGCGATCAGCCTGATGGTGGCGCCGTTCGCCGGTTCTGTGGTGCTCGCGGTGATGTGTTATGTCGCGATGGGATCTGCACGAGGTCTTGCCGGTGTGGCCATTTCGTCCACGATGATGGAAATGGTTCCAAAGCACTTCATGGGACGCGTTCAGAATACGTTTTTCTTTATCGGCACATCGCTGCAGCTCGTGACGAGCATCGCCGTTGGAGCAATTGCGGAACACATTTCACTCGCGCTCGCGTTTTCCATCATCGGCGTCATGTATGGCGTTGCTGCGATCACGGCGGCCTGGCCAGTTGCCACCCCTGTGACAGTGCCGGCCGAAACGCTCGATGTTCGGTGAGCTGGAGTGATCGGCTTAACAGGTTTGTTACTATTTGCGCTGATCCTCAATTCGATGCGAGGTTTGAAATGAACCGACGACAGTTCGTAACGCATCTCGGTGTCACGACAGGCGCGACGCTCGTCGCGCACGCGACTGAAACTCGCGGTCAAGTACGACGGCAGACACGGGTCGCGATTGGCGGAGAACAGTTCCTTATCAACGGTCGGCTAACTTACGAAGGTCGTCTTTGGCGTGGGAATCGGATAGAAGGACTGCTTCTGAATGCCCGAATGGTACAGGGCATCTTTGATGATTTGAATCCTGACACGCGAAGACGCTGGGCATATCCCGACACGAACCAGTGGGATCCGGAGCGGAACACTCGCGAATTTCTGGCAGCGATGCCTCTCTGGCGGCGCAATGGCCTATTGGCTTTCACGATAAATCTGCAAGGTGGCAGCCCGGAAGGTTACTCACAGGGTCAGCCGTGGCATAACTCCGCGTTTGAGGAGAACGGTTCCTTGCGCGCCGATTATTTGAATCGGCTCGAGCGAATCCTGGATCGCGCGGACCAGCTTGGCATGGTGCCGATTGTCGGCTACTTCTATTTCGGACAGGACGAGCGCTTGAAGGATGAAGCGGCGGTACTACGTGGCACGCGTGAAGCGACGGAATGGTTGCTATCGAAGGGTTACACCAATGTGCTGGTCGAGATTGCAAATGAATGCGACGTTCGCCGCTATGACCACAGGATTATCACGGCTCCGCGTATCCACGAACTATTGACACTCGTTCGTGAAACAACCAATCGAGATGGGCGTCGACTCCTGGTGGGAACGAGTTTCGGGGGCGGAAGCATTCCAACGGCGAACGTTGTCCGCGTATCCGATTTCTTGTTGGTCCACGGAAACGGCGTGACGGAGCCAGCCCGAATCGCGACAATGATCGAACAGACTCGAAAGGTCGATGGTTACAAGCCGATGCCAATCCTCTTCAACGAGGATGATCATTTCGACTTCGACCGGCCGGTCAATAACTTTACTGAGGCAATCCGCCGGCATGTCTCATGGGGCTACTTCGATCCCGGCATGAACAATTATAAGGATGGTTATCAGTGCCCACCGGTAGACTGGACCATCAACACGCCGCGGAAGAAAGCCTTCTTCGATCTGCTAAAGGAGATCACCGCGGCAACAGGATGACTCGCCCTCGGAGTCGTTCTAAACACCTTGTCAATTGATCCTCGTTTCAATCGTAGCGCAGCGCGGCGATGGGATCCGTTCTGGCAGCGCGACGCGATGGGATGTAGCTCGCCAGCAACGTCACGGCGCCCAGTAAGACCGCAGTGAACACAAAAGTCATCGGATCGGTTGCGGTGACGCCGAAAAGCAAACTGGATATCAATCGGCTCGAAATTGCGGCGGCAACGATGCCAATCGCGATGCCGAGTGCAGCGAGCCAGGCTCCACTCGAAGTCACCAGCTTCGTAATATCCGATTGTCCCGCGCCAAGCGCTACCCGGATGCCCATTTCCCGCGTGCGCTGCGATACGGCGTAAGACATGACGCCGTATATTCCCACTGCGGCCAGCGCGACGGCGACGAACGCAAACAACGCCAGCAACGCGGTGTTGAAGCGGCGTTGCGAGAGCGAATCGCCGACGATTTCATCCATAGTCCGAATTTGCGTGATCGGGAAAGTTGGATCGACGGAGCGCAATTCGCGGCGAATAGCTGGAACCAAACTCTGCGGATCAGTTGCCGTGCGCACGACGATGAAACTGTTCCGCAATGCGTTCGGCCAGGAATTCTGAGGAAACGGAACGTAAATCGCAGGATCGACGTTGGCTTCCAATCCCGAAAGCCTGGCGTTGCCGACCACTCCAACGACTTCGCGCCAGCGCGTCAATTCCGTCGCGATCTGAAGGCGTTTGCCGATCGGATCTTCACCCGGCCAGGAGCGGCGTGCTAATTCCTCGTTGACGATCACGGTATCGGGCGCGTCGGCACTGTCGCGTTCGCTAAACTCCCTCCCTTTTACCAACCGAATACCCATCGCGCGAAAATAGCCGACGGTAATCGCGCGATAATCCGCGATCGGCGCCTGGCCGGCAGGAACGGGTTTCCCCTGCACGCCGAAAATGGCTGTGGCAAATCCCGTGATCGGCACCCGGAACGTGCCGGCGCTGGATTTAACGCCAGGCAGAGCCTGGATCTTAGCCAATGCGCGTTCGAAAAACTGCAGATGCTGCTGTTGGTCTTTGTAGGTCGCCAGCGGCAGCGCTGCGGAGAATGTCAGGACGTTGTGCGGATCAAAGCCCGGATCGATTCCGAGAACCGAACGAAAACTGCGCATCATCAGCCCCGCGCATGCGACGAGCACGAGAGCCAATGCGATTTCGATCACCACCAGCGCATTCAGCGATCGCCGGTGCCGGACGCTGCCCGAAGCACCCTTCCTGGTTTCCTTCAAATCCTCGGTCAGTTGCGATCGCGAGGACTGAAACGCGGGTACGATGCCGAAGACGAGACCAGTGAGCAAGGAAATCAACAGCGTGAACAGCAGGACTTCGCGGCTCATGCCGATCTCGTCGGCCCGAGGGATGCCACTCGAACTCAACGATGTCATCAAAGACACGCCTAGATACGCCGGCAGGGATCCCAACACTCCACCGGTCAGGCTCAACACCACACACTCGGTCAGCAATTCCCGCATCAGTTGTGGGCGAGTTGCGCCGAGCGCGGTGCGCACGGCGATTTCCGATTGTCTGGAGGCGGCTCGCGCCAGAAGCAGGTTCGCAACGTTCGCACATGCAATCAACAGGACGCACCCAACAACGCCGAGCAGGATCCACAACGCTTTGCTGACACGTCCCGTGAGTTGTTCGGGGAGTCCGAGCACGCCAAGCCGCAGATTCGTGTTGCTGTCCGGATACTGTTTTTCCAGCCTGGCGCCCAACGTGTCCACTTCTGCTTGCGCCTCCGCCAGCGTGACGCCCGGCTTCAACCGCGCCACCATTCGCATATTGGCAAAACTTCGATTCTGTTCGCTTGCAGCCGGTACTACGGGAATCCAAACATCCGGGCCCGAAAGATTGACGAGCGTCATTCCCGGCTGCTTCAGCCATGCAGGCAGAATGCCGATGACGGTGTACGATTTCCCATCGATGATGATCGCCTGACCGATCAATCGTGGATCGCCGGCATAACGCCGCTGCCATAATCCATGACCGACCAGGGCAACTGCGGCCTTGGCCGGTTGTTCTTCCTCCGGCAAAAAATTTCGTCCTAAAGCGGGAGTCACTCCGAGCAGCGTGAGGATGTTGGCTGAAACGCGCACGCCTGTGACGCGTTCCGGTTCGTTCCGATCCGTCAGGGTAAACAGTTCACCGCGCACTACTGAAAGGTGCTCGAAGACGTCATTCGATTGCTTCAAATCGACGATGTTCGGATACGAAACGGGCTGTTGAGTCAGGTTCTGCTTTGCGTTGTTCGCCCCCAGGACTACCAGCTTGTCCGGATGGCCGTAAGGCAGCGGCGCAAGCAACACGGCGTCGACCACACTGAAGATCGCCGTGTTGGCGCCGATCCCCAGTGCCAGCGTGAAGATGACGATCGCGCTGAAGACCGGCCGTTGGCGAAGATTGCGAAGAGCGTAACGTACGTTCTGAAAGAGACCTTCCATCACCAACCCTTTCGCTCGCGCAGCGACGTGATGTGCGCGACATGATGCCGCCCGTGCCATTCGTAATCCTGCAACAACCAGTCGAGCGACACTGTTCCGATTTCGGGATGTTTTATCGTACGCGCAAAGTCTTCCGGCCTGAGCGAACGCAGGAAAAGCACCCATCGTTTATGCAGCGCATCGAGCAAAGCCAACGAGACTTCTGGGTCGGCATGCCGTCCATCTTCCAGCATCGCCCATCGGTTTTCGTCGTAAGGCTTGATCGTTGGCTCGGCTTCGGTCAGGCCCAGTTTGAACCTTGTATAAGCATTGAGATGGCTGTCCGGTAGATGGTGCACGACCTGGCGAACAGTCCAGCCGTCGGGACGATAAGGCTCGTCGAGTTGCTTCGTTGAAAGATTGGCGATGGCCGCGCGCAGTCTGGCCGGCGTTTGGGCCATGCTCTCGATGAGAGCCCGCCTTTGTTCGTGCGTCATTCCGGGTTTGCTTTCGAACTTTCCAATAGGGTATTGCAGGTTGCTCATAATTGGCTGCGATCGTAACGCTCTATTGGTACATGGTCCAAATTGATTGTTTGCATCGTTTCGATGAATTATGCTCATGCACTGTGAACCTGGATGTTCGCCACCTCAAACTGATCGTCGCGGTGACCGAAGAAAAAAGTGTGACGCGAGCGGGAGAAGTCCTGCATCTCACGCAGTCGGCGCTGAGCCATCAATTGCGAGAGATCGAAGAGAAACTCGGCACGCTGCTGTTTCTGCGGATGAACAAGAAAATGGTTCTGACGCAGGCCGGTGAGAGACTGCTTCGGACGGCACGGCAGGTCCTTGATGAGATGAAGCGAGCCGAGGACCACATCTCGCAAATGGCGGCGAACCGACAAGGGACGCTGCGGATCAGCACTGAGTGCTACACGTGCTATCACTGGCTGCCGGACGTCATGAAGGAATTTCGGCGGAAGTTTCCCGGAGTCGAGGTGAAAATCGATGCCGAGGCGACGCATCGACCGATTCAGGCGTTGCTTCAGGGAAAACTCGATCTGGGGATCGTCAGTGAAGTCCGTCGCGACAAGCAGCTGCAGTATCGAGCCCTGTTCGAGGATGAGTTTGTGGCGGTTTTGGCTGTAGATCACCCGCTTGCCGCGCGGCCTTATCTGACTGCCCGCGATTTTGCCGATCAGAATTTGATTCTGTATGTCAGCCCTGAAGAAAGCACGCTCTTCGAGAGGATCTTGCGTCCCGCTGGAGTCATTCCGGCGCGTGTATCCACGGTTCCGTTGACGGAAGCGATTATCGAGATGGTTAAAGCCGGCCTCGGTATCAGTGCACTGGCCCGATGGGCGGTTAAGGAGCAGATCGCGGCGGGAAAGATCGTCGCGCGCCCACTCACACGCAGAGGTCTGCGCCGGCAGTGGCAGGCCGCAACCATCAAGCAAGACACGACCCCAGCCTACATCGACGAATTCATCGCTCTGCTTTCTCGTCCGACCATGCCGCTGGGAAAGCCGGGCATCGTCCGTTTTGTTTCCGACAAACGGTGACCGCGGCCACTGCTTTGAGGGCCTGTTGCCCAAAGAAGCCGCGTAGCGGCGAAACAATCTTAGCCACGGGCGCAGCCCGTGGATTGTTCGGCGGGAAGGACCAAGCCCCGCAGGGGCGGGACAATCGATTTGTGTCGTCCCTAACGGGACTGGATTCCTCCCGCAATCGTGTTCCACGGGCTGCGCCCTTGGCTAGAATTGTGGCGCTCGCTGCGCGAGCTACGTTGGTTATCGACGCAACTCTGCCGCATCGAGAGTGTACACATACAGCCGCGGCCGAACCGTCGCTGGGAGCGGTGGTGCCGGCGGAGGGGCCTGACCTCGTTGGGCCGCCGCGGCGGTTGGCTCCCCAAAACCTGTCCCGAACGCGAATGGCGGCGCAACATCACCGCGTTGGGGAGGGACGCCATTTCCTCCCATCAAGGCGATGTACTGCTTGCCATCGATAAGGTAAGTCATCGGCGGGCCCATGCCTCCTGTTTGACCTGTCGCTAGGTCGAGAAGCTTTTC
>JACXTT010009740.1_pt1 | contig 13079 bp, 15 predicted proteins | sample 9270951 | NCBI WGS metagenome assembly JACXTT01 (sample SAMN15532306, study PRJNA645909) | rock metagenome | isolation source: weathered quartz diorite | place: Puerto Rico | collected 2017-06-21
ACAACCATGCGTGACGAGTGTGTAATAGTGTTCTTGATTGGGGGAAGATCCATTTTTTTGGGGCCCAATACATCCAGATGAATCACCTGTCAACCCGCAGTGAACTCCTCCTTTGCCAAAATACGAATCACTACCGACTCGCCAAACGCACTGGGCACGACGGACACGCGAAAATCGATCGTGAGCCGCTGTAATCGCAGCTTGAACCGGCCGTCCTGAGGCACACGCCGCTCGGCGATATCGAGGTCCGACATGACCTTGATGCGCGACACCAACGGGTTATGAAACCGCAAGTCCAGTGGTTCCATGGCCAGATAGAGCACGCCATCGATGCGATATTTCACCTCCGTCACACCGTCGGCCGGCTCCAGATGGATATCGCTGGCGCGCTTCTCCAGAGCGTTCAAGATAATCGTGTCGACCAACTGCACGACCGGGCTCTGGTCTTTACTGATCTTGTCGGTGGAAAGAATCTCCTCACCCTCTTCGTTTTCATGCACGAGCAGGGGACGAAATTCATCCCGCACGCGAGCGACCATCTGGACATTGCGCTCGCTTTCTTTCAACGTGCCGAGAATCGCCTGCCGTGGAGCCACCACGATTCGATATTCACGGTCGAGGGCTGCTTCGATTCGGTCCAGGAGTGGAAGGTCGTGAGGGTCCGGGACGGCAATGATCAGCACGCCGTCTTCCTCGTCGATCGGCACAAACTGAAATTGCCGCATAGCCCCGACGGAAATAGACGAAAACTTCTCGAAGTCGACGCGAAACTCATCCAGCATACGAAACGGTACACCACACTGCTCGGCAAGGAGCGCCCCCAACGCAGATTCGGACAGCAGGTTGTCCTTCAACAACAGCGTCTGAAGCTCGCGTTGCGACCCGTTAGATCGCATCTGCCACTCGGAAACCGAGTCGGCATGGAGCACGCCCTGTTTCACTAGGAGGGTAAGTAGCGACGTCTGTCGAACCGCGACCGGCATGGCGCGCTCCTTTATGGAGATGCGGGAATCTTCAAGATTGAGCCCACATTTACGACCTCACTCTTGAGCTGGTTGGTTTGCCGGAGTTTTGAAACGGTGGTTCGGTGCCGGCGTGCCAGGCTCCAGAGAGTATCGCCAGGCTGGACCGTGATCCGATTGTCACCATCATCAATCTTCTGAATAACACTCGTTCCCGTCACGGAAGGCGTCATCGGCTGGCGCAAAATGGAAGGCACGGCTCTTGGCACTTCGACGGGTGATTCTTCCTCGTATTTGGGGGATTTCTGGCGGTGCCATTCGGCTCTCCCCGCATGGGCTTGAGTGGCAACTTGTTCTAGGCCCTGTTTGAGGTGGTCAATCTCGTTCTTCAGAGCCGCGACCGTATTGCGCAAAGTCTGAACTTGTTCTGCACGCACAGCTTCCTCTTGCTGTGCTCGCTCACTTTGAGCATTCGCCGTTTCCGCGTGATTCGCCTCGACATCCTGACGCGCATGTAGCAAAGCCTGGTGCGATTCGCTGTTTTCTTGTCGCAAGTGCTGCACGGTTGAGCGCAATTCCTGCAGCTCGGCTTCTTGTTTCGCCTGCGCAATCCTTGCGGAAGCGATATCCGCCCGAGCGGCCGCCAACTCCGTCTCGCGATTGCGCAACATCTGCGCAGTGTGTTCCGTGGTTGCCGCGGTCAACGATTGCTGCATCGATGCAGCACAACCTGGTAAAAGCACTGCGACATACAAGCCGAGCCACACAGTGGACAATTGTCTTATGACCATGTCATCACCATTGGTTGTACGGAGTCCCCTCCGTTCCGACGAGAGGGCTGCCACTGTGAACATCACTGATACCGCCTTCCGTCTCATCTGGAATCTCCTGCCACGTTGCAATGGATCTCGTAAATGGGTCAACCGGTATCTGTCTCAGATAGCCCGCAGTGACGACCTCCATTAATGCTCTCGGAAACTTTCCTCGATCGGCGCGGTACTGATCAAGCACATCGCGAATGGTAAACAATGTTTGCTTCAGTGATGCCTCTCGGGCTTTGATAACCGACTGTTCCCACATGGGTTCAGCCAACGTAACCAGAATCCCCAGAATCGTCACGACGATCATCAATTCCAAGAGCGTGTATCCTTCGTCTCGCATGTCTAAGACCTCTATCGCAGATGAACGATGGCCTGCCTGGGTATGGAAGGACCGGACGAGGATGGCGGCATTCCCCCCAGTGACGTATCTAATTTGAGCGTCGCATCTCCTTTTTCCTTACCCTGAAAAAACAGCATAGCCAGCACCCCTTCTCCCGATGCGCCGGCTTTCTGCTGGTGCATGCTGACTATCACCTGTCCATCCGCATTGCGCGACGCGATCGAAGCGGTTCCCGGCAGGACCCGGCGAAACTCTAACTGCTGCGGGTTATAGGCGATGATAATAGCCGACTCCGTAATCAACTCCATTTGAGAGGTCAGTAGATCAACGCGAAACTCCTGCCCTATCCCAGCCGTGAGATCTTCAGGGTTGAGCGAGAATCCTCCCATTGAACGGACCGTCGGCTTCTTCTGAGGAGGCGAGGGAGGAGTTTTTTGAGTCGCCTCGATCTCTGTTGTCGGCGTCGGCGAACTGGAGTCATTCAGTCCGGGGGGCACACCAGAAGCTTGTGTCTTCGAGGCGGAGGAAGGTTGTGTCGCATTCCTCGATATAGTCAAGGCTCGAGGGGGAAACAATTGGCTGGTCGTATAGGTGGTTTCCGTTCCAGACCAGAACGCCTGCTGCGTCACAGGCGGTGTCGCCATCGCACGGACAACACGAGGGGTAATGGTAAGCACGACTTCGGTCGTGACCTGGTCTTTCACAGTCGACGTAAAGAGATGCCCCAGCAATGGGATATCGCCGAGTAGCGGAACTGTAGATTTTGTAATCCGCTCTTCGTCTTGAATGAGTCCGGCCAGCACCACTGTTTCTTCGTCTTTGAGCATCAAGACTGTCTCCGCCATCCGGGTGCCAAACCGAAATTGCTTGATCTCCGGACTGGCTTGAAGCGTGACTTGATCGCCCAAGCGTGTCACCTCAACCTTCAGCTTCAGGGTCACCTCGTCGGTCAGATTCAACGAGGGTTCGACGGTCAATTTGACCCCTGTATCCTTGAACTCGATCGAGGTGACAGTCGAGGTGGTGGGCACGGCGCCGGTGACCGCCTGCCCGGGCAACACGTTGGTCGTGGATAAAAGGATAGGCTGCTTGTCGCCGATACTAATGGTCGCCGATTTGTTATTCATGACACGCAGCTTCGGAGAGGCCAGAGTTTTGGCCTCGGAGTCTTGCTTGAAGAAGTCGATCAGCACGCTGGCCGGCAAGGTAAAGAGATAGCTTTCCGGTCCTATCGATGTGAGTTGCCGGTAGAAGAAACTGGTTGGATTCGTCGAGATTCCCCCGGTCCCGCCCGGCGGAACAATTCCCGTACCTGCTTGCTTGGCGAAATTAAGTCCATATTTCAAGCTTTTGGTCCGATTGATCTCCAGCACCTCCACGTCGAGTTCGACTTCCGGCTCTCGATGGTCGATGGCCAATAGTAAGCGTTCGGCCAGCTGCAGCTTAGCCGGCTCATCGCGGACGACGATGGCATTGACTTTATCATCGACGTAAATTTTCTTGCTGTCTAACAGCGTACGGACCAAGTTCACGGCGTCTTTCGCTTTCGCGTTCGATAAATAGAACGTGCGCATCAGCAGGTCTTGGTATTGCGCTTGCTTCTGCTTGTTGAGCGGCATGATGAGGATGGTGTCGGTCGCCACTTTCTGAGAAATCAAGCCGTTCGTGTTGAGAATCAGGCTCAGGGCTTCGTCAAATGGCAGATCCTTGATAAAGATCGTAATCGGTTCGTCGCGCACTTCTTTGTCGAAGATCACGTTCACACCGGCTGTCCTGGCAACGACTTCAAAAACTTCCTTCAGCTTGGCATTCTGAAATCGCAACGTAATCGGCTCAGAGGAACCGCCGATCGCTTTAGCCGCGCGCTGCTGTTTTGTAATGTCGGTAATGCCGGCGAGGGCCTGGGTCAGCGTCGGATCGAGTTCCACGGCGCGCTCGTACGCCGCCAAGGCATCTTCCACTCGCCCGAGTTGTTGAAGTTTTTCTCCGGTTCTGAGCTGATCTCGGGCTTCCTTGAGGCGGAGCGCCTCATTCATGCTTGCCTGATATTCCGGTTTGGACGGGTCCAATCCGAACGCCTGCCTGAATTCTCGCAGTGCATCGGACAAGAGGTCTTTGCCGAGGGCTTGGCGTCCCTCCGCATAATGCGCTTCCGCCGCATGACGCTTCGCTGAATCGATCCGTTCTTGAACCGATTCTGAAAAGGGTTCTTTCTTGGCTGCATCGCGATAGGAAGTCAGAGCTTTGTCCCACTCACCGTCTTTCGCATGCCGATCGCCCTTACGGACATCCGGCGGGGCACACCCGGCAAAAAGAACGACTGTGAGTCCGAAACAGATGACTCGCATCGGATTTCTATTCGCAAGAGCCATATCCTCTTTTTTCAGACTCACGTGTCAGCCTTTGTCCTACAACAAGAACTTGAGCCCCACCAAGGAAAGAGCCCCCTTTTGGAACGGAATTGTACGAACCCACCGGACATCAGCTAGCGTCGGCGCACTCATACCGGTGATCGCCATGGGCATCTGTGCTCGTAGAATCTCCCCTACGGCCGGCGCTTCTTCGACCATTAGACAGATTCCCGTGTGGCTGACATTCACGCTTAACCCCAACTGGCTGTATAACATCAGACCTTCTTTACCGACCTGTGGGATCGATCGTTCAAAGACCACAACCTGCATCTTCGGCACACGATTTCTTGGCACTGAGTGAATCGGGAAATGGTTCCATTTTTCCCAACGACCGGCATCACTATCCATTCATCACCGTTCATGGCTGTACACATCTTTTTTGCGCGACACAATCCCCCCAAAATACTCTCCCCACTTGTGTCCCCCTAAGCGGGGGGGTTGAAGAAAAACGCAGAAACCACTAGAAGAGCATACGTATGCGCCGGCCTTGTATTGATTCCTCAGCGTGTCGATTCGGATTCCACTGTGGCCAACTTGGCCCAAATCATGGAGGTTCGCGATCATGGTCAATTCCGTGAACGGTTCACGTGCGACGCATGAACCCTCAACCCCCGCGCCTTTTCCTCAGTTGCCTACCACGGGCGTCATGCTTCTCTCCGCGAGCCGAACCGTCGTGTACATCACTCCCGCAGCGCAGGTCCTGCTGCAATTGATTCATGAAGCTGAACCGAAGAAACAGCATCAGGGAAGCGACCTGCCGACTGTTGTGAAAAGACTCGTCGACGACATACAGCTGAAATTAACTCACTGTAAGTCGCAAGGTGAATGGACAAAAATTCATGTTCAGGAGGCCGTCCAGACGGTTAATCACGCGATCACCATCCGTGGACTGGTCCTTCCCGATATCGATCCCGATCGTCCGAGCCGAATGCTGCTGCTTCTGGAAACGCGGCCATCTACGCCGCAGCTTGCTCATGATGAACTCTCCTCTGATTGCCAGCTGACAGCCAGGCAACATTCGATCGTTCGCGGTTTGATGCGCGGGCTTACGAATAAGGAGCTGGCTAACGAGCTACAAATCAGCGCCCACACCGTGAAGGAGTATGTCCGGGTCATTATGGGCAAGGTCCATGCGACAAGCAGAACCGGTGTGGTGGCACGTCTATCCAGTGTGATCACCCAGGCAACACCTGCACTATCCGTGGAGAGGAGCCGTCCGGGCAGGCACGGTAGCCAAAGGCGATGGTTATAGGCCCGGCATTGAGAATCGGTTACGTGACTATAGGCCTTGTGATCACACTTACATTGTGGTCACCGGCCCTTGGCGCGCCGCTCTACCGGTGCGGGTCTCTTGAGAGTGCCTATATCTACACCGACAGTCCGGCGCAGTTGGAACGCTGTACCCCGTTGGTGTCAGCTCCCCAGCACACAACCACAAATCAAGGCGGAAGCAGCGGCCCCAGCTGGCAGGCGCCGGTGCAGGAGCTGGTTCCGCCGCCACCTACCTATCTACCGCCGGCCATGACGTCACAGCCGAAGTCGCATGCAATGAACGGACTACCTCCTGGCTCGTCCGGAGTTCCTATTCCCGCCTCGCCTGCGGCTGTCTCATCTACCAGACTTTGTCTGGTTGGGATCAATCCGCTCAATCAATTGAGTGTCCCTCCCTGCCCTCAAGGAGAATCATCAACCACTTCTCCAGAGACGGCACCCATGCCTCCACGATAAGCCCTCCTTCCACAAAACAATCTCACGACCATGTTTAGAGTAAGTCTCTGCGTTGAAAAACTTTGATGGCAAGTGCAAGGATGCAGGCCGCATAAGCACAGGCATATCCGGCAAGCAAGCCGATATCCAAGAGGGGTAGAACGTGCTGTGAAAGAACATGGCTTTTGAGATTGAACCGCTCAAGGTTCGGCAACAGATAGGTCAGCGCTGTCAAGATGTTATCGGCCGATCCCCCCATCTTCTCTCCTGTCGCTCGAAGAACCGCAAGGCTATGGCCGATGACATACACAGAGCAAGTCAGCATCGCGCCAAGTGTTGACGTCGTGATCGTGGAGAACAACACCGCCACCGCCGTCACCACGACCAATTCAAGGGGGATCGTCGTGAGGGGCTGCATCAATGAAACGGTTATAGGGATGGCCATAAACCACAGTGCGCAGAGAAACCCGACGACCATGACCGCCATGTTCAGCATGAGAGTTATGCACAGCCCCGCATACCGTCCAAGCACGAGACTCGCGCGTGAAACCGGTTTGGTCAGCACGATGTATATCGTCCTTCGATCCAACTCGCGGCTGACCAAGGTGATGCCAATCAGGATAGCCATGGCCACGCCGACTAAATTGATGCTGGCAAGTCCAAGATCGATGATGATCCGCTGCGATTCTCCAATAGAGAGTCGGGAGAGCAGAATAGAGCTTCCAATCAGGAGCAAGGCGAAGATCAGTAGATTGTAGAACAGCTTGTCCCGCAGCAACTCGCGAACCGTATTGAAGGCGATCACAATAACGTGATTCATACCGTGCACCCCTCGCCGTCCTGCGCGTAGCGAGAGAAGCATGAATGTGGATGCTCTGCATGTGACAATGTCTCTCCGAGCAGTTCCGGGACAGAGCCGACTGCCTTCATGCGACCATTCACGAGAATGCCGACTCGATCGGAGAGGAGTTCAATGTCCCGCAGCAGATGTGAGCTGAAGAGTAGCGTGACTCCCTGCCGCTTCAGTTGAAGCAGCACCGCGCCCACCTCCCCCCGCGCGACTGGATCGAGGCCGGACATGGGTTCATCCAGCAACAGCAGAGCCGGATCATGGACCATCGCTTGCGCAATGCCCACCCGTTGCAGCATGCCTTTTGAGAACGATCGGAGGCGGCGATCGCGCACGTGTGTCAATGCCACGAGATCGAGCAATGCGCCAACTCGTTTTCGGAGTGCGGGGCCAGACAACCCTCCCAAGCGGGCACACAACATCAGTTGTTCTTCCGCGGTAAGGTAGTCATACAAGACCGGCTGATCTGGCAGATAGCCGACGAGCCGCCGGACATCGAGATCATGAACAGGACGGTCCCACACCTGAACCTGCCCGCTCGACGGATGGATCAAGCCGGCGAGGATCTTAAAAGTCGTCGACTTGCCGGCTCCATTAACTCCGAGCAAGCCGAAGGTTTCTCCACGCAGGACGATTAGCTCGACGTCTCGGAGCGCCGGCACGGGCGTTCCCCAGAAACCTCGACGAAACGTTTTACTCAAGCCTACAATAGTAATGGCTGCAGGGGAACGGTTCATGACTCACCACTTGCCACAGCAAACGGCTGGACACCGTCCGGACGATAAAGCCGGAGCCCATGAGGGTGTGTACTGCTCACGACCCGGCTAGTCGCGGCGTCGAGTCGATACGACCCGCCGAACGGCTCGACGGGAAGAAATGCCAGAATACGGCCCTCTACAAGCTGTTCGAGCGAATCGGGACGCACTCCATACTGTCGGACGTATTGAGTCAAGGCTTCTTCCAATCCGGCGATGTGTCGTTCAATCATCACTTCTCCGCGGCGACGCTCTAGCGTGGCACGGACATCGGCATCCTGTGTCTGCTGCAGCAGGCTGTCGAGAAAGACCAGCGCAAGCTCAGGATTCTTCGATTCCACATAGAGTCGAGCCGCCAGTTCAGGAACATAAGCTGGACGGCCCGGCAGCCGTGCGGCAAGGGCCAGATAGTCGGCAGCCCTTCGATAATCCTGTTGATGGAAGAAATGGTTGAAACCAAGCATATAAGGCAGCCGCCACGCAGTGGGATTAGCCGCCATCCCCTTTGCTAACAGCTGATTGCTCCAACCGACGCGACCCGCCAACTCAGTCAGCAGAATTCCTCCCACATCGTAGGCCGCCACAAAGTGCGGATCGAGCGTCGTGGCCACGTCCAGCGCATGGAACAACCATTCATAGTCCTGTTTTTGCAGAATGCGTTCGCCGAGCACTTGAATGGCCTGCAGCCACAGCAAGTCCGCGCCCAGATGATCGTAGCCAAGCAGCATCGGCTTGAGCATGTCCCCACGCGGCAGCACGCTGAGCTGTTGCATGGCCATGGCATGTGAGTCCACTCGGCGAGTCAATTCCTGCTGGCACCATACACTCAGCGCGAAGAGCACGCCAACCAACAGGGGTGTCGTCAGGCTGAATATGGGGCGAACCCATGTCCAAGCAGGGGCTGAGTGGAAAGACCACACCGGCACAGCCTGTTCCATCTGCCGACCGGATATTCCATCCGCCCTCATCATGAAAAAATACACACTTCTCTGCTGTCTCCTTTCATCTCACGCCTCACGCCGTACCCCTCACGTTCAGTATGTATTTGGCGCACAATCGGCTACATGTCCCGACTCCGACACCATAAATCCAGCCGCCTTGCCATCGCCATCGAGATCGCTGAGGGCTTGTGCCAGAAAACCGGCCGTCGGACCTTTCGCCGCTCCTGAACCGATTGGGATAGGCCAGTTTGGGCAGCCATTCGTGACCGGTCCAGGCGCCGGTGTACGGTCTCTGCTCGCGGCGAGATAGTAGTTGTAGCGAACCTGCCCGGATGGCGTGAAACCAAGATCGCCGAACGTACCGACCGTCGAAGCCGGCGCACCCGTCAATGGATTGATACAGAGCGCACTAGCCGTGGGCATCGTTGCTTCGAGAGGCCATGGCACCTGGGCGCCGCTTGGAGGGATAGCACCAGGCCAGCCGTTATTTTGCACAGAAAGAAAACAGGATCGTTCCGCCTGAAACGTGAGCGACGCCGTCTTAATCCCGGCGAGATTCGTCTTCGCTTCGGATGTTTTCGATTTCAGTTGATAGGATAAGAAACTAGGAATTGCGATGGCTGCGAGAATCCCGATGATCGCCACAACGATCATCAACTCGATGAGCGTAAAGCCTGATTGCGCCAGCCTGCGTGCATGCATGGTGAAACCTCCCATTGAACGACAGAGGTTCGATTGGCACGTGACAGACTAGCAGACTGGAAGAAAGACACAACCCCGCCAGATGGCTACCCCCACATGGGGGGAGTTGGGGGAGCAGTCGCAGAGAATTCAGCACATCAGCGAGCCGAAACAGTCATCCGAATATTCCTGGCACCTATCTCTTCTCCTGCGCGATCCATGTCCACGCCGGCATGAGCGGGCACGGTCATCGTCGAGTAGAAGACGCAATGGCGTGCATGGGTGTTGCGCTCAGGACGGGGAGCATTCGAAGCTGCACCGCAGTTTTTTGGCTGCGCGTTGGAGTTGTCGATCGAGGGTCCAGAGAGTGATGCCTGAAAGTAAGGCTGAAGCGAGCAGATGGACATCCACCCATCCCAACCCTTGGCCATAGAGTCGATGACGTTCGACGAAGCTCAGAACCTCATCGTAGTCGACGATGGGCGTCGCCGGCAGAAGCGCTAACGACCGCAACACGTCGGATCGATTGCGGAGATTCCCGCAAGCCAATTCTCCGATGATAAGAGGATGAGACAGAACTGCATCCTCATCGAGTAATCGACGGAGTGCTGGTGTATTGGCGCGGAAGTGTTCAATCCACACGGACGTATCAACCAATGCAGGCATGCCTACGCTGATCGGCGTCGCCGGATATCTTTGAGACGAGGATCGTAGCCGCCAAGGCGAGCAAGCCGCTTCGCAGCTTCTCGTGAAATCAGGGCCTCAAGCCCCAAGCGCACGAGCTGCGTTTTTTCCTGAACCCCAGTGAGCTGGCCCGCTTGTTTGAGGAGTTGCGCATCGATGTTGAGCGTCGTTCTCATATGCATGAATATGCATGTTCATGCAGTGTCCTGTCAAGCATGCCGATCCTCCCCCCACCAACGAGTCGAGACCCTTCTCGGAACGATCTCTGGCACCGATCTCTTCTGCTGTGCGATCCGCGGCCACGCCGGCATGAACGGGACGATCTTCGTTGAATAACATGTTAGTAGGGTCAGAATGAGAAGAATGGGGTCATGAGAAGTTGGACTTTCCAGGCTTTAACGGACACCTTTGGGGTGGTCGTTAGAACAAGGGGAGGGCCCATGGGCAATCGACGCAGAGCACAGGGTATCCGAGTGAAGTACGCGTTCATCAAGGCACATCGTCGTGAGTGTGATACGGCAGCAATGTGCCGTCTCCTCGACGTGTCGCGCCGCGGGTTCTATGCATGGTTGCGTAAACCCCTATCGGATCGAGCGCTGGAGGGTCAGCGGTTGCTCAGCCTGATCCGCGCGGCCTATGCGGCGAGCCACGGCGTCTACGGTGCCCCGCGCATCTTTCTCGATGTGCGCGAAGCGGGCGAGACCTGTAGCAAGCATCGTGTCGCTCGGATCATGCGGGCCAATAATCTGAACGCCCTCCACGGCTACCGCGCCCCCCGGTACGCCAGAGGCCACACCTCACTCCTGACGCCCAATACGCTGCAACGAGGCTTTACCGTCCAACGACCGAACAAAGTCTGGGTCACCGACATCACGTACGTGCGCACGTGGGAAGGCTGGCTCTATCTGGCCGTCGTGATGGACCTCTACTCACGCCGAATGGTCGGCTGGTCAACAAAACCCACGATGGCCCGAGAACTCGTGCTGGACGCCATCCTCATGGCCATGCGGCGACGCAAGCCAAAGCACGCCTTGATTCACTCCGATCAAGGATCACAATGTGGCGGCGATGCGCGGCGGCGCTTCTGCCATGAGCACCATCTTGAGCCCAGTATGAGCTGGCGGGGCAACTGCTGGGATAACGCGATGGCCGAATCGTTTTTTAGTAGCTTGAAGAAGGAGCGGATCAAGAAGCGAATCTACAAGACCCGTGAGATCGCCAATGCCGAGATCTACGATTCCATCGAGATGTTCTACAATCGCACCCATCGACACAGCCACCTGAGCGGTGTCAGTCCGGAGGCGTTTGAAGCAGTGTCAAAGCGGGCTTAAAGGTGTCCGCAAAAGTCTGGGAAGTCCATCCCAACCCCTTTTCTCTTACCCAGTATCTTTTCCTTCGTACAAATTAGGCGATGCAGGTTGAGAGAGCTTCTGGATTTTCTCTATGTTGGAAGCCCATGTGTTTTGAAACTCCATGGGCACTCGAAAAATTCCTCTTTTAGTTAACATCCAGAGCGTCGCAGCGTGAAGCGTCGGTTGCATATAGACTCCACCGAGAGCATATCGAGCCAACGTCCTGCCTTCTGCTGATACTATTGATATGCCCTCTGATAAGTTGCGAGCAATGGATCGGTCTTGGTCTGTCATCACTGATGCAGCATGAGATGGTTCTGTGCATGTACCTGGAGTGATCGAAAGTTTTCGATGCTGTGGAACTGATTTGTTGATATAAACGACGATAATGGGCTCCTGGAAGCCATTGCAAACCATAGCGTCATGCGCTATCTCACAGCCAAGAAGTATTCCAAGAGCACCAATAACGAACAAGGCCACTTTTGAAGACACAATACCCTCGTAAATCTAAAATCCAGACCAGGGTGATCCCGTACCGGCTCCAGCATTGTCTGCTCCAATTTCAAACGGATTTGAAGGAATCGGCCCGCCAAAGAGGGCCCACGCAGGAATAAAGAGCGGCCCTATGATCTGACCTTGAGGGATATGCGGCGCTTCGTGCTCTCCAAGTGTCATCTGTTGTCCGGTATAATAACTAGTAATATTGGTCGTCGGCAAATACGGTTCAGGAGGTCCCTCGAATCCTAGGGGTAATTCTCTGTATCCTCCATACATCATAATGTGACCCAAAGTAACGGCTGGAGAAACCCAAGGCGCATTGGTAATTTGAATTCCGCCATCTCCAAAGCTGAACCCCATACCTGGTCCACCTGCTAAGAGGCTCGGTACACTTGCAATCCCATTGAGGGCTAAGAACCCGGCTCCAATCAAGGTATTCGGTCCATTCCATAGTGGCCCTGTTGTTCTATCAATGATCCCTTGAGAATTATAGTAACCGGTGAGTGCGCCGATTGTCCCGCCCATAAGAGCTCCCTGAAAAACACTTCCGCCACCGACGGCAGCATTCACGGCTCCGTTAACTGCTCCTCCCGCAATTCCCGCCATCACCATGTCGCCAGGTACTGCGAGATTTGCCACACCGCCTGCCAATCCTCCGGCTCCACCAGCTAACGTGGACCGCAGAATGTTGGCTCTTTTGCCTTCTGATTGGACAAGTGCGGCTCGGGTAGCCCCGGAAGCCATGCCGCCGCAAATCGGTCCGCAAACGAAGGTGCCTATAACTCCCGCTGCCACTGGCACGGTTGTATTACGTGTCGCTGGATCAAGGAATTGCATAAGCATAGGATTTATGGCCCAGCCAATGCCTCGTGCGACTGGGCTGTCGAAGACTCGATTGAGAAACTTCCCGATCTTAAACTTAAAGTGCCCGGTTGGATCCGTATACCGCAACGGATTATTGCCTGCATAGGTATACCGGTTCAAGTCCTGCGGATCGCGCGGATTGGGCACGATCGTATCCGCGCTGATGAACCGCCCGAGGGTGGCGTCGTAATAACGGGCCTCATAGTAGTAGAG
>JACXTT010009741.1_pt1 | contig 13075 bp, 6 predicted proteins | sample 9270951 | NCBI WGS metagenome assembly JACXTT01 (sample SAMN15532306, study PRJNA645909) | rock metagenome | isolation source: weathered quartz diorite | place: Puerto Rico | collected 2017-06-21
GCCGATGTTGATGCCGATGTTGCCCGCGGGCGCTTCGTAGCGGAAGCGGCGGGCCGATGAGCCACTCGACGTGAACAGCGACGCCTGATTGCCGTATGGACTTCGCTCGAGGAAGGCTAGCGCCTCATCCATGTCGTTGGCGTGGACAAGGCTCAACACCGGGCCGAATATTTCGGTTTCAGTCAGCTGGCTGGTGGCAGGAACACCGTCGAGAATGGTTGGCTTCACGAAGTTTCCCGCTTCGTGCTTTGGAATTCTCGGGTTGCGGCCATCGAGCAGGACCTTTGCTCCTTGTTTTTCGCCCGTAGCAATCAGCGACTCGACCCTTGCCTTGCTCTGGGGCGTGATCACAGGGCCCATTTGCACGCCTTCGTCGAGCCCATTGCCCACGCGCAGTGACGCGGCTGCCTCGGCAATCGACTCACGAAAGGTTTTCTGCGCTTCACCAACGGTCACCGCGACGGAAACGGCCAGGCAGCGTTGCCCGGCGCAGCCAAAGGCGCTGTCGCCGATGATCTGCGTGGTCATCTTCATGTCGGCGTCCGGTAAAACGATAACGTGGTTCTTGGCCCCACCCTGACACTGCGCGCGCTTCCCATTTTCACCGGCTCGGGCATAGACGTACCTGGCGACCGTCGTGGAACCAACAAAACTAATGGCGCGCACCTTGGGATGATCGAGCAGCGCGTTGACCACGGTCTTGCCGCCGTTGACCATGTTCACGACACCCTTGGGCAGGCCGATGTGCTCCATCAGTTCAAAGGCCCGCCGCATGGTGAGCGGCACGCGCTCCGACGGTTTCAACACGAAAGTGTTTCCGGTGGCGATGGCATAAGGCAGGAACCAGAACGGAATCATCCCGGGAAAATTAAACGGAACGATCGCAGCGACCACGCCTAGGGGTTGCCGGATCATGATTTCGTCGATGCCGCGGGCTACATCCTCAAGGTTGTAGCCTTGCATCATCATTGGAATTCCGCAGGCAACCTCCACGTTTTCGATGGCACGGCGCAACTCGGCTTTGGCCTCGGTAAATGTTTTGCCGTTCTCCTGAGTGAGGACGCGCGCCAGGTCGTCCAGGTGGTCTTCAAGAAGTTGCTTTAGCTTGAAGAGCGGCTGGATGCGGTCTTCGGCCGGAGTGCGGCGCCAGTGAGGAAAAGCAGCGGCGGCAGCCTCTACCGCGGCAGCGACCTCGGCGGCGCTGCCAAGCGGGGTTTGCGCGATTACTTCGCCGGTAGCCGGATTGGAGACGTCGAACCATTCGGCGGCATCGGAGTCGAACCATTGGCCGTTAATGAAGTTGGGAACTTTTGTCAGGGTCGCAGTAGCAACAGTCATAAATTCATCTCGCTAAATATTGTAGCCGCTTTTTGTAGCGCCAGGCCTCTGGCCTCCGGCTCGCGGGCGAGGGCGCCCGCGCCACACAACCACCTAGTCTAGACCGGTTGGGCGATGGCGCCCTTTTTTTCATACACCATCTGCAGAGCCGACTGCAGCACGTCCATACCTTCGTCCAGCTGATCGTCGGTAATTACCAACGGCACCAGCACGCGGACCACGTTGGAATACGAACCTGCGGTAATTGTAATCAGGCCGTGCTCATAACAATATTGCGTGATCTGCTTGGTTTCGTCGGCGGCGGGCTCCCGCGTGTCCGATGACCGCACCAGTTCGATCGCCTGCATGCCGCCCAAGCCGCGGACGTCCCCGACAAGGGGCCACTGCTTCTGCCACTGCCGTGCCCGCTTCTGAAAACGTTCTCCCAGTTCGTTGGCACGAGCCAGCAAGTTCTCGCGCTCGAAGATATCGAGCACGGCCAGGGCGGCGGCACAGGAAAGCGGATTGCCGGCAAATGTGCCGCCCAGGCCGCCGGGGCCGGGCGCATCCATGATTTCTGCTCGGCCGGTGATCGCGGCGAGGGGAAGCCCTCCGCCGAGCGACTTGGCGGTGACCACAATATCCGGCTCAATGCCATAGTATTCGCTGGCAAACAGGCGGCCGGTGCGGCCGAAGCCGCTCTGCACTTCGTCCGCGATAAATAGCACGCCGTGCTTGTGGCAAATCTCCATCAGCACGCGGAAGAAGTCTTTGGGCGGAACGACGAAGCCGCCTTCGCCCAGAACCGGCTCTGCAATTACCGCCGCGACGTCTTCCGATGCAACTACACGCTTGAAGGTGTCTTCCAGATGGCGGGCGCAGAACAGATCGCAGGACGGATACTTCAGCGAATACGAGCAGCGATAGCAGTAGGCGTAGGGAATCCGGTAGACATCGCCCGGGAACGGAGCGAAGCCTGCCTTATAAGGATGAGTCTTGCTGGTCAGAGCCAGGGTCATCATGGTGCGGCCGTGAAAAGCATCTTCGAAAGCGATGATGCCCGACCGGCCAGTGTGCGCGCGCGCGATCTTTACGGCGTTCTCCACCGCTTCGGCGCCGCTGTTTACAAATAAAGTCTTCTTCGGGAACTTGCCCGGCGTGGCTAGATTCATGCGCTCAGCGAGGCGAACGTAACTCTCGTAGGGCGTGACCTGGACACAAGTGTGCAGAAAGCGGTCGAGTTGTGCCTTGACCGCATTGACGACCGGTTCGCGGCGATGACCCACGTTGAGACAGCCGATGCCGCCGGCGAAGTCGAGAAAGCGGTTGCCGTCTACGTCTTCGAGCCATGCGTCCTCGGCCCTGGCCACGTAGACAGGCGTGCCGATCGAGAGCCCGCGCGGCACGGCCTCGGCGCGGCGGTCCCCGAGGGCCTTCGACTGAGGTCCAGGAATCGCGGTTTTTAGTTGAATGGTTGCCATCTTGAATTCTCAAATTTCAGTCGCTGGTCGTAAGGCGTTAGTCTCTAGCCGTTGTTCAATATTCAGAATCTTGACGCTGACAACCAAAAGCTAATGACCAACGACTCTCATTGAAACCAGTTTTTAGCTCTCAGTTCTCTGTTCTCAGTACCACCCGATTGGAGCTTCGTTCAGGTTGATGTGGACTTGCTTGGTTTCCAGATACTCTTCGATTCCCCAAGGACCGAGTTCGCGTCCGAAACCGGATTGCTTGTATCCGCCCCACGGCGCTTCGACGTAAGTGGGCTGCATGTGATTAACCCACACAATGCCGGCGCGCAGCGATTTCACCGCACGAAATGCCTTGAAGATGTCGCGAGTCCAGACTGCAGCGGCAAGCCCGTAGGGAGAGTCATTGGCGATTTTCACCGCGTCTCTTTCATCCTCAAAGGGGATGACTGCCGCCACCGGTCCAAAAATCTCTTCGCGCGCGATGCGAGCGCTGTTGTTTAGGTCGTAGAAGATGGTGGGCTCGACGTAATAGCCTTTGGCAAACTTCTCGGCGCGTCCGCCGCCGGTGGCCAGCTTGGCCTCTTTCTTGCCAACTTCCTGGTAGGAACGTACGCGATCGTACTGCTCTTTACTTACCAGTGGACCCATCTTGGTGTCGCGGTCCAGAGGCGCTCCCAGTTTGATCGTTTTGGCCTTTTCGACCATGGCATCCACGAAGTTCCTGTAGATCGACTTTTGCACCAGAATGCGGCTGCCGGCGGAACAAACTTCGCCCTGGTTGATAAAGACACCGAAGAGCGCACCGTCGATGGCGGCCTCGAAATCCGCATCGGCGAAGAAAATGTTCGGGGACTTGCCACCGAGTTCGAGAGTCACGCGCTTGACCGTTTCAGCCGCTTGCCTGACGATAATCTTTCCGACGGCGGCGTTGCCTGTAAACGCGATCTTATTGACGTCGGGATGCTGCACCAGGGGAGCGCCGCAGGTCTCTCCGAAGCCGGTGATGATGTTCACCACTCCGGGCGGCAACCCGACATCCGCCAGCCAGTTCGCCATTTCCAGCGCGGTGATCGGAGTTTGCTCGGCAGGTTTCAGCACGCAAGTGCAGCCCGCGGCCAGCGCTGGGGCCAGTTTCCATGCCGCCATCAACAATGGATAGTTCCAGGGAATGATCTGGCCCGCGACACCGACCGGCTCCTTGAGCGTGAGGCTCATGGCGTTGTCGGGGACCGGGTTTACATATCCCAGAATTTTTGTGGCCAGACCGCCGTAGTACTCGAAGCAGGTGGCAACGTCGTTGATGTCGTATTCAGCCTCGACGATGGGCTTGCCGGTGTTGCGGCATTCCATCCCGGCCAACATGGCAGCGTTCTGGCGAATCTTGTCGGCGAGGCGGAAAAGCACGCGGCCGCGTTCCTGGGCCGTTGTCGTTGCCCACGGACCATCTTCAAATGCGGCTTTGGCGGCAGCCACGGCACGGTTCACGTCGTCGGCATTTGCGTCGGGAGCCTGCGCGATTACTTCTTCGCTGGCGGGATCGTAGACCGGGAAGGTCTTATTCGACTTGCTGTCGACCCACTCACCATTGATGTAGAGCTGATAGGTTCGTACTTCGGTTTTTATTCCACCCGGCATGGCTTTATCGACCTCCTGGTCAATCAGATCTTTATCAATCAGATCTTTGGGCGAGCTTCGCTCACCGGGACAGCCGAGACGGCTGTCTGTACACAAACTTGAGGCGCCTTGTCGCGGCCATAGATGAAGAAGAAATAGGCGGCGAGGCCTACGAAAAACAACGTCCCAAAGATCATCTCCAACTCATAGGTGCGGAGCGAGGTGACCAACTGGGGCGGGAAATACTGCAGCCCGATGCCAAGAATGGTGGTGACCAGTCCGCTGATGCCGGCGAAAACCAGAACTGGCTTGCTATACACACCGCCAGTGTCGGATGCACGAGAGGCAAGCATCAGCAAGGCGGCGAATACATAGACATAGGGCACGAGCTGTAAGACCACCGCCAGCGAAAGCATTGTCTGGAACGCCGCCTGCACGCTGGAAAAGCGGAAGAAAACCACGCACAGCAAAATGGAGATGGTGACATGAACCAGAAGCGCGGCGTAGGGCGTGCCGTACTTGGGGTGGATGCGGCCGAGCCACCTGGGCATGTAGTGGTCGAGGCCGGCGACGAAAGGAATGCGCGCCGACCCGCCCAGCCATGCCGACGCGATGCCCGCGATGGAGACGCTGAGCATAAGAGCAAAAGCAGGAATGATCCACGAAAGTCCGAAGCGGGCCGACATGCTGGCCACGGCCTGGACAATTCCTTGCAGCACGCTGATGCCGCTGCGGCCGACGGCGACCAGCAGCGTCAAAGTGGCAGCAATGTAGAGCAGTCCGGAAATCGCTCCTCCCCAGAGAACGGCGCCGGGGAGAGTGCGCTGCGGGTCCTGAATTTCATCCCCCATGATGGACGCGAGCTCCAGTCCTACGAGCGCGAAACAAATCACGCCGAACGTATTCAAGATGAAGCGCGGGTCGTGCGGGATGCGGAAGTCGGCTGCGGTTATGGTGATGCCTGTCCTGGAGATAACTATCAGGCCGAGGATAACCAGGACTGCGGCGGCGATGCCGGTGCCGATGGCCCCGAGGTTGTTAATCCACTTACCGACGCCGAGACCGACGATGTTGAGAGCAGCCAGAGCCAGTAGGAGGATGACAGAGGTCCAAAGGGCGAAGGATTTGTTATCGGCAAGAGCTGCGTGGCTGGGTCCGAGAACAAAAACCGAGACGCCGACGAAGTAGAGCATCACCGTCGGCACATAGAGCATGTTGTTGGTCCAGTAGCACCAGCCCGAAAAAAATCCGTGAAAATCGCCGAAGAGTTCCTTCGCCCAGAGATAGACTCCGCCTTCGCCGGGGTAGCGGTGAGCAAGTTCGATGACGGCAATGCCTTGTGGCCAGAAGAACAGAGCCAAGGAAATGATCCAGAGCCAGATGGTAACGCCGCCGTTGGCGGCAATGGAAGGGACGACGTTGAGGTTGAAAACCGCGACTACGAAAAGCAGCACGAGGTCGCGCCGTCCGAGGGCGCGGATCAGGTGGGGCTGGGCGTCGGGTTGGGCGGTCGTGGACAATGTTCCTCGGAGACGCCTCGTTTCCCTCGCGGGACAGCCGAGGCGGTTGTCTCTGCGTGAGTCTTGCCAGCGCACGCAGGGCGGACAGGAGTGTCCGCCCTACGCACAGGCTTTGCCACTAGTGCGCTACCGCCACTACCTCTCCCAAGCGCTCGTGCTGCGCCTTCGCTAGCGCCGGGGCAACATCTTCAAACGCGGCCAGATGCTTATCGATATCGGCCTCGGTGTGCTGAACGGAGATGGTCCACTGCTCGTCCCACCAGTAGGGTTGCGCCATCACACCGCGGTTGACCATCGCAAACCAGTAGTGGCGCCACAGGTCGACATCGATGGCTTCCCAGTCGCGATAGTTGCGAATCTCTTTGGGATAGAGCATCAACGCCCCATTGACTCCAGCGCTGGCAACGTAGCCCTGGATACCGGCCTTGGCGACAATCTTGCGGTATCCCTCCGTCAATTTCTTGCTGAGCTTGTCCACGTGGACGTAGTTCTCGCGGGTGAGAACTTCGCGAAATGTCGCCAGGCCCGCAGCCATCGAAACCGGATTGGTGTTGTAGGTGCCTCCGTGAAAGACTTTGTGCTGCGAGATCAGGTCCATCACGGATTTGTGGGTGCCGAAAGCGGCCAGGGGCAAACCGCCGCCAATCGACTTGGCCAGACAGATCATGTCCGGCCTTACGCCAAAATATTCCGAGGCGCCACCCCAGCCCAGCTTGGCACCAGTCTTCACTTCATCGAAGATCAGCAACGCGCCGTTGCGGGTGGCAATGTCCCGCAGACCCTCGAGAAAACCGGACTGGGGCATGCACAGGCCAACATTCATCAAAATAGGTTCAAGAATGATCGCCGCAATCTCACCCGGATTTTGCTTGAAGCGGAGCTCTACGCTGTTCAGGTCGTTAAATGAGGCGATGACTACGTTGGCCACGGCGGCTTTCGGAATGCCCAGCCCGCCGGGAACCGAGGTCGGGGCGTTGATGTCGCCGTAGTCGGGCGCGTGCGGCTTTACACTCACCAGTGCGGACTCGTGCAGGCCGTGGTAGCCGCCTTCAAATTTTACGATCTTGTCGCGGCCGGTGGCGGCACGAGCCAGGCGAACAGCGTGCATGGTGGCTTCGGTGCCACTGTTGCCGAAGCGGCACATTTCGACCGGAAAGCGGTTGCAGATTTCCTCGGCCAGCTCCCACTCCATGTCGTGGGGCATGCCGAACATGGTGCCGGTGCTGAGACGTTTTTCCACCGCCTTCATGACTGCGGGATGGCAATGGCCGGCCATGAGCGCGCCGAAGCAGAGGTTGTGGTCAATGTACTCGTTGCCGTCGAGATCGCGGAACTTGCTGCCTTGTCCCTCTTTCACAAATATCGGGTAAGGGTCGTAAGCGCGATAGTTGCTGGCGACACCCAGCGGAATGCGCTTGAGGTTTTTCTTGTGAGCTGCGGCGGATTTCGGCGTGCGCCGCTCGAAGGTTTCGAGCTCTTTCTGCAATTCGGGGTACATCTTGGTCTCCAGGGAAGCTCAGGCCGATGCGGCCATTAGAATGCCGGGGCGGCCGAAGCCGCCCGGGCTTACTACTAGAAGTATAGCTTTAAAGCGACCTGCATCAGTCTCGGATCACCGGCGCCTTTCACCCGCCCAAAGTCCGAGCCGTCAGTCACATTCCCATCGGGATTGAAAAACTTGGTGTGATTGGCAACGTTGAATATATCCCAGCGAAACTCCGCTCGCGATCTCTCGGAGATCCGGAAACTTTTCTGCACTGAAATATCCCAATTGTTCAGTCCCGGCCCGCAACAAATCGACCGGGGGGCCGTTCCATATCGCCCAAATAGAGACGGCTGGAAGCAATTGAACGTTATCGAGGTCGAGCACGGCATCTGGGAATCGTCCGAAGCATTCGAGGTGAAGCTGTTGGGATCGAATCCATAGTTATTTGGATTCTTGCGCGGGTCGAGCTTGCGGAACTTGGCAAGCTGGTCGGGCTCGCCCGCCGATGCGAAGTCGATACTGCTGGTCAGCTCGTTATCATCAAAGGATTGAAGGTGGATCGGGAACCCCGACTGGAACTGGGTAATACCCGAAACCGCCCAGCCATTGAGGATCTGTCCAGCAACCCCGGAGAACTTCTTGATGGGCAACTCGTAGTAGTAGCTCAACACAAATCTGTGGGCGGCGTTGAATAGCGACAGGCTTCGTGTCCGTTTAGGGTCGAAGGGGTTAAGGATGTCTTCAAAGCTAGAAGCCTGATCGAGAGACTTGCTGAAAGTGTATGCCGCTTGCAGCTGCAGGCCGTTGGAAAACCGCTTCTCCAGGTTGGCCTGTACAGAGTTGTAGGCCGAGTTGGCGATCGTGTCCTGGGCAAAAATATTGGAGAAGACCGGCACCTGATCCACCGGACAGTTCGTACCGGTGGCAGCCTGACAGTTTGGTGAGGAATAGGGGCGAATTCCGACGAAGCTGAGCGTCTGTCCGGTCCCGGCAACCGTGGACCCGTTAGGCATATGAAAATTGAAACCATTCGGAACTGTGACGCTGAATTGATTGTCCTCAGCAAACTGGTTGCAGGTTGACGGATCTCCGAAGGACGTAACGTTGCTAGGGCTTGCGCCGGCAATGGAAGCGATGTCCAGGCAGGTCTGCGGAGTTGCCCGGTTCAAGTCGGTGGAGGCCAGCAAGCGATGCCCCTGGGATCCGACATAGCCGACTTGCAGCACTAGATCCCTGGCCAGTTGCCTCTGGATACCAAAGTTGTACTGTGCCGAATACTGCGACCGCATGTGCGGCTGGAATTCGCCGAACAACAAGATGGGACGGAACACCGACCAGTCAACCGGTTGTCCGCGCGGCGGATTCAGGATGCCATTGAAGGGATTGGGATCGACAAATCCAGCTTGCGCGTAGAACGGAGTGTTGAAAAAAGTTTCTACCAGAAAGGTGCTGCCACCGAATGGAGGTTCAGCGCTGAATTGCTCGAGCACCAGTTGTTCCACAGGGTTATAGAACAAACCCCAGCCGGCTCGGATGCTGGTCTTCCCCGACGTACCCGGACTCCATGAAATACCGATACGGGGAGCGAATGCATTGTAGTAGGTCTGAGTCAAGCCGTTGGGTATGCCCTTATCTCCGGGAACCACCAGGCCGGTCGGAAAGACTGAGTTGCAGTCAGTCGTCCCTAGCGCCTGTCCGTAGTCCGAGAGCTGGCAAGGATAGATACTTGTAACCTGTCCGGGCCTGAAGGTCTGAACATGATGCCCGATGTCAGTCAGCGGAGTGTTGAGCTCCCAACGCAGGCCATAATTGAGAGTTAAATTCGGACGGATCTTCCAGCTGTCTTGTCCGAACAGGTAGACCGCGGTCGTGCGGACGTTTTCCTTCTGTGCCGCACCTTGTTGGTAGGTATCCGGTAAACCCAGAAGATAATTGGGATAGAGGTCATTACTAAAGCCGACGTCGTTGGTCCCCCCTCCGAAGTAGTTGTAATAACCACTTACCTCGAAGTAGAGAGTTTGATCGAAGCGCATCCGGCGCAGGTCGGCACCGAACTTCATGGTGTGGTTGCCTGCGACCTTGGTCAAACTATCCGACCACTGGAACGAGTTGCCAACTTGAGGAAGCTCACCTTCGAAGTTGTTGCCGATCGTGAATCCACCCGAAACCGTAACGTCTGGAACACCCTCGCGAGTTGGACCCAATCCTGGAGTGATTCCGATCTTGCTAGCAAAAGGTGTGCCTGCCAGGACATTGTTCGCCGGGTCGTTGATTGCACCAGCGTCGGAAAGGCCGGTGAAGCAGAAGGGCTGCGCCGCGGCCGATGTGCAGGAGTCAGTCACACTGTTGGTATTTTGCGAATGATTGAAAACGCGCTGCGCCTCGCGCATGTAGGCGAAACGAAATTCGTTGACCACACTGTTACTAATCGTCCAGGTGTGGCTCAAGTTCCACTGCTGGAAGCGCTGCTTGCTGTTGGCGCCGAATCCAGGAACATTGGCCCCGGCAGCCTGGAAATTGTTAAACGGATTGAACGTGTCTTCGTCTGTGAAGTAGTAGTACGCACTGAAATTTTGCTTGGCGTTGATGCGGTGGTCGAACCGCACCGTCGCCTGATCCGACCGATCGCTGCCCGTGAGAACGCCCTGAAAGAAGCCGTTTGAGGTGTTGGCAGAGGGCACAAAGCGAAGCAGATCCACGGCAACCGGATCTTGACAGGAGGCGGGGATCACGTTTCCCGGAAAGATGTCAGCGTAATTCACACCTGCAGCCGGAGCGGTTCCGCCAGCGGCAGTAATATCAGTCGCACACTGGCCGCCGGCGCGGGTGTTCAGCACGTCAGCCACGGTTTGATTTCCGATCACCCCTGTAAAAGGATCGCCTTCCGAGAAATCGCCTGTCCGCTCCAGCGCATCAGGCACGGCCACGGTCGGGCCCGAAGCACCCCGGCGGCGGCGCAGTCCTTCGTAGGATGCAAAGAAGAATGTCTTGTCCTTCTTGACCGGCCCGCCGAGCGTGCCGCCAAACTGGTTCATGATGAATGCGGGCTTCGAGGTATCGAAGTAGCCCTGGGCATTCAGAACTTTATTGCGCAAGAATTCATAGACGTTGCCGTGGAACTGGTTTGTCCCGGACTTTGTTACTACGTTGACGACCGCGCCTGAGTTTCGTCCATACTCAGCATCGAAGGTGTTGGTGATGATACGGAATTCTTCCACGCTGTCGGGACTCGGCTGGACGGTCGGCAGGTTCACAAACATGTCGTTCGCGTCTCCGCCATTGACACTGAAATTATTGGCGCGACCGCGACCACCATTGACGGAAACGCTACCCACATTGCTGCTTCCGTAGTAAAGATCGGCGCCCGTCTGCGAAGAAACTCCTGGCTGCAACGACAGGAACTGGTAAGTATCGCGTTCATTCAGAGGCAACTGGACGATGGCGCGGTCGTTGACGATGGTGCCTAGCTGGGTGCTGGTGGTATCCACCAATGGCGCCTCTGAAGTCACTTCCACGACTTCCTTAGCCTCCCCGATTTGCATCGTCATGTTCAGCGTGACCACTTGGTTCAGCTCAAGGAGGACGCCACGCCGTACGTTCTTCTTGAATCCGGTCAGGTCAAACTCGGACCGATAGGTGCCCACCGGAACCTCGACAAACACGAAGTCGCCGCTGTCATTGGTCTGCGACTCCCGGCTGACGCCCGTGGCTTCATTGACCAGAGTGACCTTCACGCCGGCCAGAACGGCGCCACTGGGGTCGGCCACGCGGCCGAGGATTCTGCCGCCTGTGCTTTGGGCCACGAGGAAGGTGGAATTCACAAGACAAAACAGTACGACCAGCCAGCAAACCGTACAGCGTGCTGTCGACGACGTCATGGGGGATCTCCGGGCTGCGAGTGGAAGTTTCTTTAATTTAGGAAGCGCCAAGCTTTGTCTCAAAACACAGCTTGCGTTCAAGGCAAACCTTGCTATAATCGCGCAAGGTTAGAGGTATTCTGCACAAACTGTCAAGCAAAAAATAGCGTTCTTCCTAATCACTAAATTCGCGGGGAGCATGGCTCGGGAATGAAACCGGAGGAGCGAAAACCCTACTTGAAAATCGGGGACGTGGCACGCCTGGTGGGTGTTTCTCCCTCGGTGATTCGCTCCTGGGAGAGCCTCGGCCTCACCCGTCCGCGCCGCACCGCCAGCAAGTACCGCCTTTACGGTCCCGAAGACGTCAAACTGCTCAAGCGGGCGCGCTTCCTGCGCCGGGTACGCGGCTTGAACGCTCCCGCTATCGTGCAATTGCTCAAGCGCAACGGCCAGGTGCGCTCTGTCCCCGACGGCGGCGCTCGGGCGATCGGCGTGCGCCTGCGTCAGTTACGCATCAGGCGCGGGCTTTCTCTGGCCCAGGTGGCCAAATCCGTGGGTATTTCAGTAGGATTCCTGAGCGCCCTGGAGCGCTCGCATATGAGCGCCTCGGTTTCCACGCTGCGCAAGCTGGCGCGCTTCTACAAGACCAACATCCTTGGTTTTTTCGATCCCGCGGAATCCAGTATCCGTCTGGTTTCGCCGGACAAGCGCAAGGTGCTGGAGGCCGGCCCCGGGGTCCGCATGGAATTGCTGGCCTGGGGCAACACCGTGATGGAGCCGCACCTGTTCCGCATCGCTCCCCAGTCGGGCAGTGGAGAGTCGTACACTCACGAAGGCGAGGAATTTCTCTACATCCTGCAGGGCGAATTGCAGATTTCGCTGGAAGAGGAAGAATACCGGCTGCAGCCCGGCGACAGTTTCTATTTCGAGAGCGCCACACCGCATCGCTGGACCAATCCCGGCCGCGGCGAAACCTGGGTACTGTGGGTGAATACTCCGCCGACCTTCTAGCGTGAGTTCGGCAGTCAGCGGTAATGATAAGAACCCTACGGAGGAATCTTGACTGTGCCCGGGAAGTTCCGCGTAGAGCTGTCATATTTGCTCTTCTCTCTCGCCATCCTTTGCGTGCCCACCAACTGCTGGGCGCAGACATCGTCCCCCGTGGCGGATACGGTGGTCGTGAATGCGCGGGTTTACACGGTCAATCCGCGACAGCCATGGGCGGAGGCGCTGGCCATCCGCGGAGACAAACTCCTTGCCGTTGGCAGCGCCAAGCAAGTAGCCGCTTATCGCGGGGTTTCTACAAGAGTCATCGATGCGCAGGGGAAGCTGGTTCTGCCAGGATTCACCGATTGCCATATTCATTTCATGGATGGCGCTCTTGGTCTCACCCAGGTGGACCTCAACGGAACCAGGTCCGTGGCCGAGATCCAGCAACGCGTAAAGGAATACGCTTCGTCCCATCCCTCCGGATCTCATCCCGAACAGGACTGGATCGCGGGCATGGGCTGGCTCTATTCCACGTTCGGTGCTGCGGCCCTGCCGGACAAGAAGTTCCTTGATGAAGTCGTGCCCGACCGGCCGGTGTTTCTGCAGGCCTACGACGGTCACAGTTCCTGGGCGAACAGCAAAGCGCTGGCCCTGGCCGGCATCACGCGGGAAACTCCTGATCCTGCTCACGGCAAGATTGTTCGCGACGATAAAGGCGAAGCCACCGGCGCACTGAAAGAATCAGCAGGCGATCTGATAGCCAAGGTCATGCCTAAACCTACTCGCGAGGAGCGCTTGGCGGCCTTGCGCCTGGGGATG
>JACXTT010009742.1_pt1 | contig 13075 bp, 14 predicted proteins | sample 9270951 | NCBI WGS metagenome assembly JACXTT01 (sample SAMN15532306, study PRJNA645909) | rock metagenome | isolation source: weathered quartz diorite | place: Puerto Rico | collected 2017-06-21
GTGGATGTCGTCGTAGGCGCGCCACGAGCCGTCCTTCTTCGCCGCCTGCACCTTGGCTCGCCCCGCCGCAGTCATCAGGCCGGCCCGTACCAGGCGCGCGACGCGCCTCTTGTTGCTGGCGGACCAGGCGCTGCGCGGCTTGCGTGGCGAGAACCACTGCATGGCGCTCTCGGCGTCCAGCTTGCGCGGCTTGCTGTCGATCCAGCCGAAGCAGAGCGCCTCCTCGACGGCGTGCTCGTACGCCACACGCGGCCTGGCGGCGGCCTTCTTGTACGTCACCAGCCAGACCCCGGCCGCGCGCATGTGGTGCCGTTGCAGCCAGCGCCGCCACGACGCGCGCGTTAGCGGGTGGACCGCGCCCTCGGGCAGCGGCGGTGTAACTGCGCGCTCTTCCGTGCCACGCGCCATTAATTAAGTCCACCGCCGAAGCTCCCGAACGTGCGACGCCTTCTCGGCTCTCCTCGCCTCACTCGCGAGACGCTGCGCGATGCCGAGCGCTCTCACCCAGCGCGCGGCCGATGATGCGCTAACCGGTTCTGTCGCGGCGAGGCGTAGCTCCTGGCCCGCTCCGCGATTCGCCGCGAGATACCCGACCGCCCAGCTCGTCGACCACGAGCAGGAGAGTGCAGCGACAGTGGCGTCGGGGTGACAAGTCGTTCGGCAGGCGAACCGTGCGGCCATGCGCGCCGCTGCCCCGAAGGCGCCCCGACTCGCCAGCCGCTCCGGCCACCAGCCGGTCTTCGCAGAACGTTGGTCGATCGCATCCGTCCAGGCGGCCATCAACTCTGGCGAGCCCGCGCGACCAGAGGCCGCTCGATGCGCCACGTTCAGAGCACGGGCGAAGCGAAGACACGCGGAGGCGTCGAGATCATAGTCGGACGGACCGACGAGGTGCCACGTGCGTTCGGCAACCCAGACGGCGAAGCTACGCAGTACGACCGTCGGGACCGGCCCTGCGTAGAGCAGCTCAATGATCGATTGGTCGTCCCCGCTCCGAGGTCGCTGACGCCACGACGTCATGACTCATCGCGGTCGCCGTTCGCCGTTTCCTCTGGCGCGTTGCCGGCGGACTCGACGATCGCGGCGATCTCCGCGTCGAGCGTGCGCAGGACGCCCTTGAGCCGCGTCATCATGCGACCGCGTCTGGCCCATACGTTCTCGTGATCCTTCGTCTCTTCGACGTCTAGCGCCAGCAGATCGTCCGTGATTTGGGCCGCCTCCCGAAAGCGTTGGGCGCAGGCTTCCGACGTGATGTATGCGTAGAGATGCCCCATCTTCGCGTCCCGTTCCCTCATGCTCAGACCTTGGATATGCATCCGGACCATGGACGATCGGAGCAGTTGGACGACGAACGTAGTCCGCGCCGGTGCGACGACGATGACGCCGTCGCGGAGGCAGAGCTCCTTCTCGCCCGAGGGAAAGACGGCGGTGGCGAGGATCGCATGCTGTGCCTCCGCTTCGACTTGATCGCGCCGCAGCTTCGTCACGAAGGTATGTTGCCAGGCGTTGCGGTTCTTGGAGTCGATCACGACCAGGCCGCACGATTGCCCGTTGTGGAGGACGTTGTGGTGGATGTCCGCGCCGGCTTTGCCCTTGCGCACCCGAGTGATGTAATCGCCGGGGAAGGCGTCGCGGAGAGCCTCGAAGAGGTCTATCTCGGCGCCGTCACCCAGCTCGTGCGCCGTCTTCTTTTGAAGCTGCCGCTCAAGATCGGTCACCTTCTTCTGCGTCGCCTCCCTGGACCGTCTGAATTCCGCTTGCAGACTTACGATCGCGCGCTGATGTTGTCGCTCGAGGACCTGCCGCTGCTTCGCGAGTTCGATCTGTTGCCGGCGCTCTGCCTCGGCAAGGACCTGCTGGCGTAGTTGGAGGTCTTGGGCCTTCAGTTTGTTGGCCCGCTGCACTGCCGCGTCCTTCTCTGCCACCATCTTCGCGACCTCCTTGGCGGCAGCCGCGCGAGCTTCCTTGACCGCTGCCTGCGTCGCGTGCGCCAGGTCCTTGCCGAATTGCTCGCGCAGGCTCGCGGTCAGCGCCTCCACCTTCTTTTGCTCCTCCACCCGGATGCGCCGCTCGATCTCCAAGAACTGCGTGTGTGTAATCGGCGAGTTGCACCACGGGCAGCGCTCCGGACGCTCAGTCAGGCTGATAGCGGCTTGCACGACGCGCTCCGTGGAGGACTCGCCGCGGACTGCCTCCCGGCCTGCGACGCAGCCGAGCGCGCTTGGCGTGGCTGGCGGGTCAGCGGATCGTTGCCGCGGCACCTCGCTACGCGCCCCGCGCTGTCACACGAATCTGCGCCATGACGACGCCGAGGGCTGGCGTCTCCCCGAGAGGGTCCGGGCGCACGCATGCTCGAATGTGCGCTTCTAGCTGGGGAATTTCTCGATCGGTGATCCGGACAACCGTCATGAGCTGCCGACCGCACTGCTTGCAGGCGATGACGAATTGCGGCGGCGCGCTTTCCGCCACCCAGAAGTTGTCCGGGGTGGGCGGCTCATAGCGCTGCGCGGGAGCGCGGCGCTCATCGCTCTCACGGTGCCGGTCACCGCGCGCGGTCACTCGCGTAGAGCATGCCCGCCCTGCACTACGCGGGATCCTATTTGTGATCGGGTACGCGGGCTTGGGATGCCGAACGGGCGCCGCCATGCGAAGCGTGAGCGTCTGTGAAGTGACCGACTTCATTTTGCACCTCCGAAGGCTCCCTGATCAGCCAACGAACAGTAGGCACCTTCGTCGCCGACGACGACGTGATCCAGCACGCGAATGCCGAGCAGTTCCCCGGCCGCCCAGAGCCGCTGCGTCAAGACGACATCCTCCGCCGACGGCGCCGGGTCACCACTCGGATGGTTGTGCACGAGCACGATCGCCGCGGCATTGCCGAGGATCGCGGGCTTCATGACCTCGCGCGGATGAACGACCGTTGAGGTTAGCGCACCGACCGATACGAGGTTGAGACCGATCGCGCGGTTCTTGCCGTTCAGGAGCAGAACCCAGAACTGCTCGCGGTCTAGACCCGCGACCAAAGGCCGCATCAGCGTCGCGACATCGCCGCTGGCGCGCACCTGTCGATCCCAAGCGGTCGGCACTGTCCCCTCGCGGACGAGCACGACGCGGAACCGTGCGACACGGTACCTACTGAACCTGGAAGTCCCATTCTTGGCTCTCACTGCGATACCTACCTCCTTCCTCCCGACGAGCATCGTCGGGACTCTTGCAGCCATCCGACGGACGCGACCTTTGTCGCAGACTGACACGCGAGCCGCCGGCCGACGTCCCGAACGAGGTCAGCGGATGCCGACAGCGCAACGGCGCGCGCCCCGAGCTATGACCTAATGAAGCGTAGGGGCCGTACGCGCGAACTCGGTCCTCGCGATCCGCGTGAAGTGGTCGCGGATAAACATGGCGTACTGCTCGACGTCGAGTCCACGGAACCGCGCGACGCTCCCCGCGACTCGTCCTAGGAGCAGCGTCAGCGCCCCGACGACGCACGCATCCGATACCCCGCGGCGACCGGCCTCCTCGGAGGCTGCCCGCATCAAAGCCTCGGCGAGCTGTCTGGCGTAGCGGGTTTCTGAAGCGGCGTCGGGATGCGGGGGGCGACTCACGCAGGATGCAGTTTATACGTACCACAGCGAGTTGTCAACTGGTTGCTATACGGTGTGGCAGCTGATATAGGCCCCGGCGGAGTCGGGAGGATGGGCATGAAGCGCACGCCACCGATCACACCGGAACCCGGGCTGGTTTTCGAGAAGCTGAGCCGCATCAAGAGCCAAGAACGTAAGCTGCGGGACGAGAAGATCGGGCTCCTTCGCGTCGAACTCGCGAAGGCACGGGAGCTCGTGCAGTCACTCGAGCGTGAGTTGCGCCTCCTGGGGGACCACGAGGCAGCGCAGAGCGCTGGACGAATCGCGTGGGATGAGGTCTACCAGCGGCTGGGGGTGCGATTCGCTGCGAGAGATATGCGAGAGCTCACTGGCGCGTCCCCGAACCTCGTCGCCTCGATCGTGTTCCGCTGGAAGCGGCAGGGGCGGATTGCGCCTACGGGACGACGAGGGATCTATCGGAAGGTCCGGGAATCATAGCTGAGCACCCTCCAACGCATCCTCCCAAGCACGTCGCCTACACATGGCAAGTGCACATATCATACTGTTGACATTACGCTGCGATCCGGCTAAACTGGGTCGTCCGTGCAGGACGTGGTGTCGACCTATGGAGCTGCGACCTACGACCGAAGCGCCGCGCGGGTACGCGCGAACGCGTCCGGCACGTCTCAGCCACCGCAGCACGCGACAGAGCCTGGGACCTACCTCATCCCTCACGCCGCCTTCGTGGTACACGAGGGAGCGGTGGGGACGAGTGAGGAGTACCTCACGGTCGGCGAGGTCGCCGCGATGCTGAAGCTCAGCCCGAAGCGCGTCCGGAACATGATGAGCAGCGGGAGATTCCTGCCAGGTGAGCACTTCTTTCGGCGGCCCGGCATCGGCCCGTGGTTCCTACGATCGCGGCTCGATGCGTGGCTCCGCGACGCCGACCGCGTCTCGGTCGACGCCATCCCGATGGCTCGTAGTGCGGGCGGGGGACTCGGTCGCAGGGCTCGGAGCGCGAGCGCGTAGGGAGTCTCGTGGGCTGCTCCATTCGGACGAACCGTCACGGCTACCTTGCCTTCCGGCTCACCTTCGAAGGTCTCGAGAGCCACGAAGGCACCAAGCTCAAGGACACACCGGAGAACCGCCGCAAGGTCGAGGCGCGCGCCCGCGTAATCGATCAAGAGATCAAAGACGGCGCGTTCGACTACTTGCGCTGGTTCCCAACCGGCAACCTTGCAGTGCGCTTCCTGCCCGAGCGGGAAGCTCCGGTCGGCCAGGTGGTGACCGTCCGGGGGTTTTTTCGCGAGTGGTCAACCGCCGAAGATGCCCGGCGGACTGTTACCCATAAATGGCAGCGGAACCGTGAGTCGTACCTTCGCGCTCATGTCCTTCCAGTCCTCGGAGGCGTGCGACTCGACGAGCTGACGCCGAAGCACCTCGTCGACCTCCAGGGTCGGCTTCGCCACCAGGGCCTCGCGGCAAGCACCATCGATCGGGTCATCCATAGCAGCCTGCGAGGCCTGCTGCGCGACGCAGAGCTTGCGGGCTATCGCACACCGGATCTTGGCCAGCTCTTCGACCGTCGCTTCGTGACACGCCTCGACAAGGGTTCCGACGCGGCCGACATCGACCCCTACACGGACGAGGAGCGCGAGCAGATACTCGATTGGTTCTCGCGCGAACGGTGCGAGTACTACGCGTTCGTCTATTTTCGTTTCTGGACGGGCACGCGGCCGTCGGAAGCGATCGCCCTCCGCTGGGGTGATATCGACCTGAGAGACCGGCGGATCCGCATCCGCAGGAGCCGCGTGCTCGGCGAGGACGGACGACCGAAGACCGGCCGAAGCAAGCGCGACGTGATCGTTCACGAGGGCCTCGAGAAAGTCGTACGCGCTCACATGCCGAACCGGCCGGCCCCCGACGCTTTCGTCTTCACGACGCCCGGCGGGGCACCGATCGATGAAGCGAACTTTGTACGGCGGGAGTGGCTCCCAGCGCTCCATGCGCTCCAAATCCGACCGCGCCCGTTCTACAACTGCCGTCACACCTACATCTCGACGCTGCTCGCCGCCGGGGCGAAGCCCCTCTTCGTCTGTCGCCAGACCGGCACGAGCCTCGAGATGATCGAGAAGCACTACGGCGACGCGCGTGTCGACGCCGAGCAGCTCGATGAGATGATCGGCGACTTGGAGCCGCCAACTCGGAACCTTTCCGGAACCCTACCGGATGCGAGCGACGACTCGCTGCCGTCAAAGGTCAAGGAACCCTTGGTGTTCTACGGGGTTCCGGAGAGAGCGGGCGACCGGGGTCGAACCGGCGACGTCCAGCTTGGGAATCTGTTTGCGCGTGCAAGCAAGACGCGGGCCGCCGTCAGGATTTCGCGGACTTATTGCGGAGTGCGTGCGCCGAGATGCCCGCGCATGCTCGGACGTACTGCCACCGAAACTGCCACCCGCGTCGAGCCCGACGGCGTGGCGAAGATGGCGCTGCGACCGGCACACGCCGCAGAGTGTCAGGCGAACATCGGAGCGGCGGACGAGGCCCCTTGCCTGCCAGTCTGTACTCGAATAATTATTCGAGTGTGTTTGCTCAAGGTTTACACCTCGACTATGCGGGCTGCCGCGCCGCGCTCCGGCGCCGCCTGGCGGAACCCGCGCCGGGGCACATCCAACTCGTCACCGGGCCGCGTCAGGTGGGAAAGACGACGCTGCTGCTCGAGCTGGCGGCGGAGCTCGGCGGGCGCGCCGTCTACGTCGCTGCGGATGGGCCCGACGCCGCCCTGCCGGGCTTCTGGGACCGTCTCTGGAGCCGCGCTGGCTCGGGACCAGGGCGCGTGAGCGTCGTGCTCATCGACGAGGTGCAGCACCTTCCCGATTGGGCCGCCCGCCTGAAGGCCGAGTGGGACCGACTCCGCCGCCGACACGCCGCCGTCCACGTGGTCGCCACGGGCTCGTCGGCGCTGCGCCTCGCCAGTGGCTCGAAGGAGAGCTTGGCGGGACGGTTCGAGCGGCTCACGCTCACGCACTGGTCGGCGGCGAGCCTTGCACAGAGCTTCGATCTGTCGCCCGACGACGCGGCCGCCCTGCTGGTTCGGATGGGCGCTTATCCGGGCGCGATGGCATTCCGTGGGGACCTGGAGCGCTGGGCGGCCTACGTACGCGAGGCCATCGTCGAACCGGCCATCGGCCGCGACATCCTCGCTCTGGCTGCCGTTCGCCGGCCGGCGCTGCTGCGCCAGATCTTCGCCATCGCAGCGACCTCCCCGGCCGAGATCGTCTCCCTGCAGAAGATCCAAGGACGCCTCCACGACCGCGGCGCGCTCGAGACGATTGCGCACTACCTCGACCTGCTTGAAGAGGCGTACCTCGTCGCCGTGCTCGAGAAGCACGCGAGCCGACCCGCGCGACGCCGTGCCGCGCCGCCGAAGCTCGTCGCGCTGAGCAACGCGTTCCTCGCCGTGGTGGATCCACGGGGCATTCCGGACGCGAGCCGCGAGCCGGCGCGGTTTGGCGTCTGGGTAGAGAATGCCTGCCTCGCGGCGGCGTGGAACGCCGGCTACCGTGTCGGCTACTGGCGCGAGGAGCCGCTGGAGGTCGACGGCATCCTCGACGGTGCCTACGGGGCCTGGGCCGTCGAGGTAAAGACCTCCTCGTTCGGTCCTGCCGACGTCCGCGGTCTCCTCGAGTTCACCAGGCGCTTCCCGCGCTTTCAGCCGCTCGTTCTCTGCGATGCGGCGGCGCTTGCGGCTGCGGCGCGCATCGGGGTCCCCGCGATCACGTGGAAACAGTTCCTGCTGGAGGGACCACCAGCAGCGTAGCGAAGCGTACCACCACTCACAGCTTCCGTGGCTGATTGTCAGGCGCCCCAGTACCGATTGCCTCGATCCGCTCGGCATCATGAGGCGGGTGCTCGCGTGTCACCTACACCGCGGAAGCGATTGTTGCTCCGGTTTCGGAGACTTCCGTGCGCCGGGCGTGCCTCGAGGTGCCCTTGCACGCTCGGACGCGCCGCTACTGAACCCGGAGCGATCGTCAAGCTGCTTGACGGCCTGGTGGAGATGGGTCTGCGACAGGTGCGCGTAGCGGAGGGTCATCGCGAGCGTCTTGTGGCCCATGAGCTCGCGGATGCTGTTCAGGTCCACCCCGCTCATCGCCAGCCGAGAGGCGAACGTGTGCCGGAGGTCGTGCCACCGGAAGTTCGCGATCCCGGCCCTCCGGACCGCCGGGTTGAACACGCGCTGTCGGAAGTTCGCCGCGTTCAGCGGCGTCTTCCCTGCCCTGCTCGGGAAGACCCAGCGACTCTGGAACCGACTCGGCAGCGAGCGCAAGATCGCCGTCGCCGTGTCGTTCAACGGCACGTGTCGCGCCCCGCCGTGCTTCGACCGCGGGATCGTGAGGACACAGTTCGCCAGGTTCACGTGCTCCCAGCGGAGCCCGAACTGCTCGCTCTGCCGGAGCCCCGTATCGAACGCGAACTCCACGATCTGCCACTGGGACGGATCGAACTCCTCGCGTAGCGGAGGCTCTTCTTCATCGGTCAGGAAGCGCACGCGGCCGCTCGGCTCGTGGAAGAACTTGACCGCCTTGACCGGATTCCGCTCCACGAGGTCGTTCGCGAGGGCCACACTGAAGACACGCCGGAGGAAGGAGAGCTCTCGGTTCACCGTGGCCGGCTCGACCTCTCCCCGACGTCGAGTCGCCCACGTCTGAATGTCGAGTGGCAGGATGCGGCGCAGTGGCCGGTGGCCGAAGCGATCGATCCAGACGCGACCGTGTCGCTCGTACTCAGCAATGGCGCGCAGCCGCAGCCGCTCGTCCTCGAGGTACCCTTTCACGAAGCAGTCGAACGGGACGGCGTGTTGCGGGGTCGGAAGGCGGCCCTCGCGGGCTTCCGTCTTCCGCTGCTGGTAGTGGTGGATCGCCGCCTGCTTCCCGCCGACCTTCTCACGGCGACGGCGGCCGTCGACGAAGTATTGTATCCACCAGACGTCCGAGCCCGGCGGATACTCGTAGACGCCGCGATACTTCTTGGCTGCAGAGCGCCCCATGGCTGCTACCGCCTTAGCGCGGCCGCCGTCGACGGGAATATGTTCGGCGCCGCGAACGCCGGGCGCTCACCACTCGCGATCAGCCGCTCAATATCCGAGCAGCGAAAGCGCAGCAGGCGGCCGATCCGTACGCTCGGGATGCGGCCGGCGTAGGCCCACTTGTACAGCGTGCGGGGAGATTTCAGGCCCAGCGTCGCAGCGGCCTCGGTCACGTCGAGAAGGCGGTCCGGTAGGGCCTTCGTCGGGGACACGGACTCTGCGGCGCGGTGGTGAGGTGCTGGGCTCTTCCCCTTCACGGGTTACCTTCCGACATCCCCCTGGATGACGATCGACACCGCCGCGGCGGCCGACCTTCCAGGTGGTGGAGTTGGCGCTCGAGACGCCGGATCGTGGCGAGCAGATAACGCAACTCGCGCCGGAGGACCGTGCGTCGCTGCCTACGGAACCGCGTCTCGTCACGGACCTCACGATTCTCTTGCACTCGGGTTTGTTCTCCTTCCCGACGCAGCGCGCTCACGCTCCGGACAACGAGCGCCGCAGACCGCGTCCCGTGTCTTCGTCGTCAGCGCGGCGAGCCCACGCGCCGCGTACACTCGGCGGGCCCGACCCGGCACACCCGCGTGAGGACGCGCGCTGGCAGTACGTCGACATCTGCCCGCCGCTGCCGGCCAACAGGGCCGATCCAGGCAACCGCGTCGCCGTCGGTCCGCCGAGACTGTGCTGCGTGCTCCTCGACCAACAACACGGCGGCCTGGGTGAGACAGGCGCCGGAACGGGGTTCGAGGGCGACGGGTTGGCGCGCCGGCCGACTCACGCAGTCGATAAGATATATGGCCGTGCCATTCTTGTCAAGAGATTTGATATTCTGCAGCTTGACTTATGCCATGCGGTCCGTTACACGTCGATCCGTGACGATCCGAGCGCCGCACGCCGATGGGCAGGCCGCCCGGGCAAAGGAGCTCCGGAGCATCCGGGCGCAGGAGGCGAAGCTACGCCGGGAGAAAGTCCGCCTCCTGCGCGAAGAGCTTGCATCTCTGCGCAACCGGGTCGGCGCGGTGGAGCGCGAGTTACGGCAACTGGGAGAGTACGAGCCGGTGAGCAGCGCTGGGCGCATCCGGTGGACCGACGTATTTGCGCAACTCGACGACACGTTCACGGCGCGGCAGATGGCGGAACTGACCGGCGCGCCGCCGAGCCACATCGGCACCGTGGCGCACCAATGGCGCACCAAGGGCTGGATTACCACGACGGAGCGCGGCGTCTATCGGAAGACTGGCCGGGGTCCCGCGTAGAGGCGAGGTGTGACGGCAGGGACCGAGGCAAGATGGATCGATGGATCGCGCCGACGGCGTTCCCAACTTCCGTGGCCGAGTGCTTTCGGCGTCTCCTTGGTGCGACTGGGCAGCGCGGTAAACGACCGGCCGCAGCAGCGGCCGGAGACTCACTAGGCCATCACGCTGGTTGCCGCCAACGAGAGACGCGGCACTATGACGCGCGTGATGGCTACAATTGCCATCCGCGCGTCTGGCTGTGGCGTTCCCGCCCCCCGGATACATCACGCGGCTCGGCGGTAGTCGTGATGGAGCCCCCCGAGAACGGGGGATTCCCGTGATCCGACCCGCGGGCGCGCAAGGACGGGGAATCGGTTGCTGCTGCCCGAGAGCTTGGTGCGGACGCGCCTCGTTGTAGAAGCGTACGAACTCGGCCACGAGCTGGCGGAGGTGGCCGTCGCTCACGACGAGCACGTGGTCGAGCAGCTCCCGGCGGAGGGTGCCCGCGAACCGTTCGGCGAATGCGTTCCTGTCCGGCGCCCCGGGCGGAATCCGCACGACCTGCGGCCCCGCGGGAGGCGAGCACGCGGGCGAAGCGAGCGCCGAGCTTCGCATCGCGGTCGCAGACGACGACCGCCGGCGCCGCATCCAGGGTGGCATTCCGGGCTTGCTGGGCGCACCACTCGTTGCTTGGCACGGAGGTGACCGCCGCGTGGATGATCCGCCGTCGCCGGAGCTCGAGGAAGAAGAGCACGAACACCGCGCGGAACCGAATGTCGCAGGTCTGCACGCCGAGGTAGGCGCCGAGTTTGCCACCTTTGGGCTGAACGCGGACCCGCCCGCGGCGAGCGCCTTCACGGCCCTCACAAGGTCCAAGTCCTCCGCGTCCTTGAGCACGTGGCCGCGCGCCCCGGCCTTCAAGCTCTGGCGCACACTCTGGTCGTCGAAAAGCATCGTGAGCATGAGCACCTTCGGGTGCACATCCTGCGCCACGATGCGCCGGGTGGCCTCGATCCCGGTCAGACCGCCCAGCGCGAGGTCCATCACGATCACGTCCGGATGTAACTCGGCTGCGAGCGCGACGGCGCCCTCACCGTTGCTGGCCTCACCGACCACCTCGATCGTCGCGTCCGTCTCCCGGATCCGGCGGAACCCCTGGCGCACGACGGTGTGGTCGTCGACGAGCAGCACGCGAATCGCCATGCCGGGCCTCGCGCGGCCCATAGCGCACACTGCCCCGCCCGGTCCACGATTGCTCGGACAGCCACGGGTCGCGCATCCCGCTCATTGCGGGCACCACGCTGGTGAGCTAGCTACGCGCCCCGAGACGGAGACCACAGCCGGTGCGGAAGCAGCGACGGATGCCGGGTCCAACTCACGGCGAAGGGGCTCCATCGGCAGCTCAAGCTGCACTGTGCGCAGACGGATACCCTGATTACGGATTCCGTGATCGCCGCCTTCACGGAGCGACCGGCGGACGCGCTCCACGCAAAGGGATGGCCCGCACGCTCCGGACGCGGCGGCCCGAGGCAGCCATGCCGAGCGCGTTCTCGTTGACACCCGCTCGTGGGGGATGACGGAGCGAACGCTGAATGGGCCAGCAGAACGATGAGCCCTGGGCTCAGCTCACCACGAACATCCCGGCGATGCTGCGACGCGCGCTGAGGCGGTATTGCGCGCGGACCGGCGTGCGCGTCTCTGACTTCGTGGCGGCGGTGCGAGAGAAGCTGACCCGCGAAGGTCGACATCAGCGCCTCAACTCTCGCCGGCGCGGCGTGGCGCGGAGGGTAACGAAGAAGAGGCGTGACATGGCCGTCACCTGAGCGGGACATTGAGGGTCCGCTCACGTCCTTGCCTGCCAAGCACGCGGCCCCGAAGGGCCAGCCCCCGCTCGTCGCCGGCATGCCGCGGCCAGCCAAGCTGGCGCGGCAGACGAGGTCCGCGCGACCAGTGGAGGCGGCGGTGGCCGAAAAGCCCGTGCGATGGCTTCATGCCGGCACGACTGCGAGCGCAAAGAGCCGGCGGAGGTTGCAAGCCGCCGCGACGAGGTTCCATTCGCCCCACACCTTGGCGCGTCCGCGGAGCTGACAGCGACGAAACCGCATCGCCTGCTTGATCTCCGCGAAGGACCGCTCGCCCTCCGTCTTCCGTCTCCCGTAGCGGCCGCGTGCCCAGGGCAAGCGGAGCAGCCGATGCATGCGTTGGGTCTGGGCCCCCCGCGGCCACCGCGCCCGCTTCCCCTCCCAACCCACCGCGATCAAACACCGCTGCCCCGGCGCCAGCAGGGTCGTGAGGCTTCGTCGAGTTCATCGACGCGTCGCCGCCGCCGGCCGCCTAATTTTGTCGCCGCCTCGGGAAGGGTGGGCCTATCGCGCAGTTGCCCTGCGGCGCCAGCCGGACGCTCCGTGCAGAATACGCCTCGTTCGCCGCTCGCGGCCGCGATCCCCGCGAGATCGGAGGCGATCCGACCAGGATGTCAAACGCGAACGACCCGGGTTGAGCGGCAGTTGCACGCGGTCGCGGAGGCCGTCGCGGCGGCGGGCGGTCGCCGGGTGTGATGACCCACACCTCGTCGGACACTCGCCGCGGTCACTGTAGCCGTTCCCGGAGCGCCTCGTAAGGCGTCTCGCGTGCGAAGGCGCCTCTCGTCGTCTCGTCGCTGGTCAGACCCCATCTGGAGTGTTTGAGCTTGAGCGCAAGCGATAGGGAATCAGTGAGAGCGCTCGGGCGTGAAGCGCACGTGCAACATCGCCGCTACGCGCGCGGCCAACTCTTCGGCACCCATCGGCCGATCAGCCCTGGAGAGCACGGCGAGGATCAACAGGCGGAGAAGCTCGTCGCTGTCTGCCGGCGCCGTCCATTCACGTAGTGGACGACCGATATCGACGGCGGCCCGCGGTTACGCTGGAAGGCGAAGATGCTGGTTCGATGGCTCGCGACGAGGGCGTATCGGTCGCCACGCCCATCATCGGTGACACTTCTTTCGACGGCTTGCCCCGGAACAGGTCGGGCAGCCTGGCGACACGGTACGATGACGGCGAGCCGGGCGTAACGTACCCCACGGGCTAAAAAGGCGGACCAGCCGGTAGCGTCCGACCGGCCACCTCCCCATGCGACCTCAGAGCTCCCGACAGATGTGTCGCACCTGCTCGCGAAGCCAGCGCCCCTGC
>JACXTT010009743.1_pt1 | contig 13074 bp, 13 predicted proteins | sample 9270951 | NCBI WGS metagenome assembly JACXTT01 (sample SAMN15532306, study PRJNA645909) | rock metagenome | isolation source: weathered quartz diorite | place: Puerto Rico | collected 2017-06-21
GCGGCCCGGCCGCGCGCTCGCGCTCGACGTCGGCGACGAAGGGCTCGAGCTTGCTCGCGCGCAAGGGCGACTGCGCGAGCGCGGACGCGAGCCTCGCCCGCAGCTCGCCGGCGCTCGGCAGGATCGCAAGGCGCGCGCTCTGCGTGGCAGCCGATGGCAGGAACCGCGCGGGGCTCTCGAAATCAGCGAGCGCGCTTGTCGCGACCAGCCAATCGAGCTGCGCCCCGACACGCTCGGCGGACTCGAGCGCGGCCTGCGCGGTTGCGCCGCGTGCGACGATCACGAGACGCGCGTCGGAAGCGGCGAGGGCAGCGCGCAATTCGGCGTCGACGGCGCGGTCGCGCTCGGAGATCGGGTTGAGGCTGGAGAGCTGCGTGTCCCAGAGCGGCCCGCGATGCGCGATGAGCGCCAGCACCGCGGCGATCGCGGCGAGCGCCATGATCCGGCCGCCCGAAGGCAGACGCGCCGCGAGAGCGCCGAGCCGTTCCCCCACCCGAGTCAGGTCGCGAACGCGAAAGCCCACCGGCAACAGCGCCGGCAGGACGAAGCGCGTGACGGCCGCGGCGGCGACGAGCCCGCAGATCGAATACACACCGAGCTGCGCGAGGCCCGGCAGTCCCGAGAAGACCAACGCGCAGAATCCGGCGATCGACGTCAGCACGCCCAGCCGGATGGTGGGCCAGAAGCCCTCGACCCAGCGCGCGCCGCCCGCCGCATCGCCGCGCTGCGCTTGCACGAAAAAGTAGATCGAGTAGTCCACCGCCTCGCCGATGAGCGTGGTGCCGAAGCCGAGCGTGATGCCGTGCACCACGCCGAAACCGAGCGACACCGCAGCGATTCCCGCAGCCGCGCCCGAAACCACGGGGACGAGGCTCAGCGCGAGTGCGAGCGTCGAGCGATAGGCCGCAGCAAGCAGGATGACCACCAGCGTGAGACTCACCGCGGCGAGGCGCTCGACGTCGCGCACGATCATCGCGCGCGCCCGCACCGCGAACACTCCCGGGCCGGTGAGCAGCAGGTCGTGCCCGCGCGCCCCCGCGGTCGCTTCGCGGAATGCGTCCTCGATCGCAGCCACCGCGCGTGCCTGTGCGTCGGTATCGGAGCCGGGCGCGCGCGTTCGAGCGAGCAGCAAGGCGCGCCGCCCATCCGGCGATGCCCACACGCCTTCGAGCGTGCCGGGGGTTTCCACCGGACGCATGCGCTCAAGAAGCGCGAGCAGCTCCCCGGTCGGATCGCGAGGCACCAGGGGCTTCACGAGCAGCCCCGCGGGCGAGGCGAGAAGGTCGAGCGTCTCGGCGATCGCCGAGCGCAGGCCCTCGGTGCTGAAGCGCTGCGCCGAGACCTTCGGGCTCAATGCGTAACGATGCGCGAGGAGCAGGGCGCGCTCGCGCGGGAAGCCGGCATCGGTGCCGTTCGCCACCGACGCGAACAGCGGGTTCGCGGCGAGCGTACGCGCCATGGCACGCGAGGCGCTCGCCCGTGCCGCCGGATCGCCACCCTCGATGCCGGCCAGGATCATGCGCGAGAGGGCGCCGTCGCGAAGCTGGTCCACGAGCAGGCTCTGCTCCGCAGTCGGCGAGCGCGGCAGGAAGGAGGAGAGATCGGCGACGAAGCGCGTTTGCGCGACCTGCCAGGCGCACAACGCGAGGCCCGCGACCCAGAGCGAAATCGCGGCGGCGCGCGCGCGCCTCACGGCGCGGCCGGCGCGATCGACATGACCGAGCGATCGCCGTCGGATTGGAAGATCTCGACCCGCTCCACGCGCGATTCCGAGCCGCCGATCTCGACGCGCTCGACCAGTGCGGCGGTGGACGTGTCGAGCGGCCGCAGCACGAGGCGCCAGCGTGCCGGCGTGCCATCGAGCGCAACGGAGTAGGTGCGCGTGAGCGTCCCGAGGTCGCCCGCGAGGGTGGAGCGGATGGCTTCGACGAGCACCGCGAGCTGCGGATTGTCGCGCAGCGCGAACGACCTGCGCATGCCGTCGCGCTCGAGCATCACGCGCCCGCGGTCCACGACGACGCTCTCGGGCCGTGGCTTGAGCGTGCGTCTCTCGAGGCGATCGGGCGGCACGAACACGAGCTCGCCGGAGGATTCCACGGGCTTGTCGAGCAGGGCGAGGAACTTGCGCTCGTGGAACGTGGTCCGGCCCGGAGGCTCGTGCGCCAGGCGGTCGAAGAGCGAGGCGAGGTCGAAGTCGGGGCCGTGCACCGCCGCCGGCATGGCGAGGAACGCGAGAATGGGCACGGCGCGCCTCACGCGCCGGAGCCCCAGAAATCGTGGAAGTTGAACCAGTTGTACGGGGCGCTGCGAGCGTGGTGCTCGACGCGTTGCGCGTAGCGCGCCACCGCTTCGCGCACGCGCTCGTCGCGCTCCTCGCGGGTGGCCTCGCCGGCGTCGCCGAAGTCGGCGAGGGGCTCGAAGTGCAGCGCGTAGCGGTTGTCGCCGCGATACAGGCCCGCCATGAAGATCACGCGCCGGCGCAGCGCGGCGGCCACGCGCATGGGCCCGATCGGGAATGCCGCCTCCCGGCCGAGGAAAGGCAGCCGCACGACGGCCTCTTGCCCGAGCGTGCGGTCGCAGAGCATGCCCACCAGCGCGCCGGAATCGAGCCGCTCGGCGAGCTCCAGCATCGAGCCCGCGTGTCCAAGCGCGACGATGTCGCGCCCGGCTTGCGGCTCGATCGCCGCCAGCACCGCGTTCACCTTGTGTGCGTTGTCCTCGTACATCGCCATCGTCACTTCGCGCCGCCCCAGATGGCGTCCACAGGCCCGCAGCGCATCGAAGCTGCCGAGGTGCGCGCCCATGAGCAGCGCGCCGGCGCCGTCGAGGTGCGCAGCGCCATTCACCTCGATCTCAAACAGGTCGAAGCGCCCCTTGAGGAAGTAAATGCGGTCGTGCACCGTGGACGCGAATGCAAAGAAGAGCCGGTACTGGTCGGCGAGCGTCGGGATGCGGCCGAGGCTGCGCGCGAGGAATTCGCGAGCGGCGCGCCGCGCGCCGCGGCCGGTTGCAAGGAAATAGGCCGTGATGAGCGCCAGCAACGCGCGCGAGACCGGGCGACCGAGCGCGAGCGATGCCCAGGTCATGAAGCGGATGAGCGCCATGCTGCCGCGTTCCGGGCGGGTCGCCCATTCCGCCGCGCTCTGCGAGGGAGAGTTCACGCGCGCGGGCTGAGCGTCCCGTGCGCGACGATGCCACCGTCGCCGCGGATCTCGAAGCGGATCGCGCCCGACGCGAGTATCTCCTGGGAGAGCGTGAGCGCAGCGCCCGGTTCGACCGGCTCGACGAACTTGGCGTTCGAGACGACCCACGCCTCGGCGCCGCGTCCGCTCGAGGCCTTCACGGCCGCGATCGCCTCGGCGAGCAGCACGACGGCCGGCAGGATCGGGCGACCGGGAAAGTGACCGCGGAATGCGGGGTGATCACGCGCGATGACGAGCCGAATCGCGTCCACGGCCACCTACGACTTCGTGCCCCTGCGCGTGCGCTCGGCGAGAGCACGCAGTTGCTCGCGCGGGAGCTTTCCGGTGAGCTGGCGCGGCAACCGCTCCACCAGCACCAGAGGTCGCGGCATGAATGCCGCGTCGATGCGTTCACGCAAAGCGGCGAGAATCCGCGCCGTGTCCAGGGTCGGGGCGACCACAAACGCCATCAGCCGCGTGACGCCGTCGGCGGCGCCATCCTCCGGAAGATAGAAGGCGCCGTCGAGCACGCCGGGGATCGCGGTGAGCTGATGGTCGAGATAGGCGATGGAGTTGCGTTTGCCGGCGACGTTCACGAGGTCCGCGGTGCGTCCGTGCAGCAGGAAGCGCGTGCCGTCGGCGAGCGGCTCGATCACGTCCATGAGAGCTGTGGGCGCCTGCACGTGGCCGCCCCCGACCATCGCCTGCGTGCCTTCGTTCCACACGCGCATACCGTCGTACACGGTCCACTCCGGCGATCGCGTCGGGCGGCGGGTCGCGACCTGTCCCGCTTCGGTGCAGCCGTAGATCTCGAGCACTTGCGCGCCGGTGCGCTCTTCGGCCTCGCGCGCGAGCGCCACCGAGAGCGGCGCGGTCGCCGACACGATGCGCTCGAGGTGCGCCGCCGCCCCGCCGCTTTCCATCCACGTGCGCAGGTGGAACGGCGTCGTGAAAAGCGTGCGAGGCGCGCTCGAGCGCTCGATCGCCGCTTCGATGTCCACCGGATAATAGAGACGCTCGGCGGTGAGGACGGCGCCCGCGAGGAGCGGCAGCAGCACCGTCGATTCGAATCCGTACATGTGCTGCGGCGGCACGGTGCCGAGGATCGAATGACCGGGTCCGATCGCGAAACGCTTCGCCTCCAGGGTCGTATCGGCGACGAGCGCGCCCCACGTCTTGAAGTGCGGCTGCGGCTCGCCGGTCGATCCCGACGTGAATACGCACGCTGCGACCTGGTCGGCCGCGAGGGTCGGCACGTCGAACGCGTGCTCTTCGCGCTGCGCGTCTTCGGGCATCTCGAGTCGGGGCAAGTCCACCAGCATCGCAGGATCGTCGCTCACGTAGTAGGCGTCGGGTGCGAAGCGGCGCATCGCCGCGATCACGTTCGGCGTTGTGGTCGGCGGCAGCAGCGTCACCTGGCCGCGCAGGAGCGCGGCGCCGAGGAGCACCGCGAAGCGATAACGGTCCGAGCAGAAGTTGAGGACGTGCCCCGACGGCGGCAGCAGCGCCGCCGCACTGGCGACATCGGCGAGGAAGCGTCCGGCCCCGATGCTCTCGCCCCGCGAACGGGCGACGATGTCACCCGGCGCGGAATGCGCGAGCAACGCGTGAGGCCGTGAAGCGGGAGCGCGTACCGGGGCTGGCGACGACATCGCGTCCCGTCAGCCGAAGTGGCGCGAGAACGCCCGGATGCCGCCCAGCACGCCCACGCGCTCCCAGTCGGGAAGCGCGCGATGGCGCACCACGTACTCGCCGACGAACATCGCGGCGATCAATATCGGGGTGATGAGGTTGGCGAGCAGCGACCACGCGGCGAGGAATCCTCCCAGGTAGAGCGCGCACGACAGCACGAAGAGCGAGGTGAAGAAGAGGGTCCAGGCGACTGTCACCTTGCGCGTGTAGCGCTCGACGTCGGGCGGCAGCGTGACGTGCAAGAGGCGCGCGAGGCGCGTGCACAGCGAATCGCGTTCGCCGGCGAGCGAACGCCCGAATACGATGGCGAGGGCGAGCATGGCGCCGGCGTGCTCGATGAAGAAAAGGCCCGGGAAGTTGCGCTCGAACGTACCCCAGCCCAGCCACAACAGGAAGGCCACGAGCGCCGCGGTCGCGAGCACGAGGATTCGCCGCCCCGGGCGGCGCGCGAGCCACGCCGCGAGCAGCACGACCGGAATGAGCGACAGCGCCGCGCCGGCCGGGCCGAGGCCTTGCACGATCGCATAGTGAGCGGCGATTGCGAAGGCGGCGGACAGGGCGAGCGCCAGCCCGGCGCGGCTGCGCGGCCCGGAAGTCACTTCGTCCTCCGCTCCGCGACGTGGACTGCGAGGCTGTTGAGGCAGCGGAAGATGCGCACGTTGTCCTTGTCGTCTTCCTTCAGCTTGAAGCCGTAGCGCTTGGAAAGGACCATCGCCACCTCGAGGATATCGATGGAGTCCAGGCCGAGCCCCTCGCCGTAGAGCGGCGCCTCCGGATCGATCTCGTCTTGGCGCACGTCGAGGTTGAGCGCGGAGACCACGAGACCCGCGATCTCCTGGACTAGGGCGGGGTCGGCCCGCTGCCCGTTGACCCTCACGCCTTCAATGGAATTCGGCATTGCTGTCGCGATCCTTGGGACGCGGACCGTCTACTGTCGAGCGGAAAGCCGCCGAAGAAATGATAGCGCACCTTCGCCGCTCACGGCAGGTCTTGCGCTGCCATGCAGAACACGCGTCCCTTGCCGCCGCTCGTGCGGGGCCACCGCAATCGTATGTCCGGGAATGCCCTCTCGAGCGCCTTGCGATTCCGGCCGATCTCGACGACGAGCATTCCACCGGGATTCAGGTGGCGCTTCGCCTCGCGCAGGATCACGCGCGTGTGGTCGATACCGTCGGCGCCGCTCGCGAGCGCCATCTCCGGCTCCTTGCGGTATTCCTCGGGAAGCCGCGCCATCGACGAGGCTTTCACATACGGCGGATTGGAGACGATGAGGTCGTACTTTCGTCCCTTCAGCGCGTCGAAGAGATCCGATCGCACGAGCCGCACGCGATCCTCGAGCCTGTAGTCGCGCACGTTGCGCTTCGCCACCTCGAGAGCATCGGCGGAGAGGTCCGCGGCATCGACGGTTGCTTCGGGAAATCGCAGCGCCGCCAGTATCGCGAGGCAGCCCGAGCCGGTGCAAAGATCGAGGATTGAGCTGATCTGTCCCCTTTTCGGCTCGAAAAGGGGTCTGACCCTAAGCAGCTCGGCGATGTAGGAGCGCGGGACGATGACGCGCTCGTCGACGTAGAAGCGGTGCGGGCCGAGCCAGGCTTCGTGCAGGAGATATGCGGCGGGCTTGCGCGTGCGGATGCGGCGATCGATGAGCTTGCGCGCGGCGGCCGACTCAGCGGGGGTGAGCGTGTCGTCGAGATGCGAGCTGAGGTCGTCCGGAGGCAGGCCGAGCGAGCGCAGGATGAGCCATGCCGCCTCGTCGAGCGCATTCGTGGTGCCGTGGCCGTACGAGAGGCCGGCGCGCTCGAGCTTCCCGATCGCCTCGTCGAGAAGCGTGCGGACTGTGACCCTCACCCCGGCCCTCTCCCAAGGGAGAGGGAGGAATTCACCGCAGCAGCTCCTCGACGGCCTTCCGGTAGACCTCGGCGAGCGGCCCGATCTCGTCGAGCGCAACCGCCTCGTTCACCTTGTGGATCGAGCGGTTCACGGGGCCGAACTCCGCCACCTCGGGACAGATGTCGATGATGAAGCGCCCGTCGGAAGTGCCGCCGGTGCAGTTGATCTCGGGGGTCACGCCGGAGACCTTCTTCACCACCGACGTGAGCGTCTCGATGAGCCGGCCGCGCCTGGTGAGGAAGGGCATGCCGCCGACGATCCAGTCGACGGAGTAATCGAGCCCGTGGCGATCGAGGATCTCGCGCACGCGCTTCTGCAGCCCCTCGGGCGTGCTCTCGGTGGAGAAGCGGAAATTGAAATCCACCTGAGCCGAGCCGGGAATGATGTTCTGCGCGCCGGTGCCGGCATGGATGTTGGAGATCTGCCACGTCGTCGGCGGGAAATACTCGTTGCCCGTGTCCCACTTCGTCGCCGCGAGCTCGGCGATCGCCGGCGCTGCGAGGTGGACCGGGTTTTTCGCGCGCTGCGGATAAGCGACATGCCCCTGGATGCCCTGCACGACGAGACGCCCGGTCATCGACCCGCGGCGCCCGTTCTTGATCGTGTCGCCGAAACGCTCGACCGACGACGGCTCGCCGACGATGCAGTAGTCGATGGTCTCGCCGCGCCGCTTCAATTCCTCGACCACGCGAACGGTGCCGTCCACCGACGCGCCTTCCTCGTCCGAGGTGATGAGCAGCGCGAGCGATCCGCCGTGCGACGGATGCGCCGCGACGAAGCGCTCGGCGGCGATGACGAACGCCGCGACCGAGGTCTTCATGTCCGCCGCGCCGCGCCCGTAAAGCTTCCCGTCGCGCTCGGTGGGCTGGAACGGATCGGAATTCCACTTCTCGAGCGGCCCGGGAGGCACGACGTCGGTGTGGCCGGCGAGCACCACCAGCGGCTTCGCGCCGCCGTGCCGGATCCAGAGGTTCACCACGTCGTTGCAGCGGAAGACCTCGGCCTTGAAGCCGAGCGGCGCGAGGCGCTCGAGGATCAGCTGCTGGCAGCCGTCGTCCTCGGGCGTGATCGAGCGGCGCGCGATCAGCGCCTTCGCGAGCGCGAGCGTTTCGTCCTTCATGACTACAATCTTATCCGACGCTGGGTCGGCCGGTGTCCGGCCAGGGGGTGCGGCGCGCGACCGTCGCCCCGACGTTCGCCTCGATGCGGCTGCGCAGCTCCGAGCGCGCGCCGAACGCGAACGCGATCTCCGCGCACACGAAGAGGGGGCCGACGAGGAGCTGCTTCACGTCGTCGAAGAACGCGGGCTTCATGCCCTCGAACTTGTGGCCGAGGAACTGCAGCGCCCAGCCGAAGATGAATAGCGCCGCGGCTAGCGCGAACGTCATGCCGGCGCCCAGCCGCGGCTCGATCTCGCTCGCGCCCGCGCAGAGCACGAAGTACGCGAGCGCCATCGCCACGCCGAGCGCGCGGTCGAGCCACAGGTACCAGGCGACCATCACGATCGCCGCGATCGCCGCACCCGTCACCGCGAGCGGGCCGACGGGAATCGCGAACGTCGTCATCGCAAGGAGGATCGAGGACACGATGACCGGAACACCGACGACGTGCGTGGCGATGTTGCGGCGGTCGCGGTGGTAAGCCGCGTACTGGATGAGGTTGCGCTCGAGCGCGCTCAAATCGCGTCGGTCGGCTCTTCGGTGATCTTGAACTCACCGAACGACGGACCGCCGACGCGCGCGCCGGGTTGCGGCTGCTTCGCGCGCTCGGCCATGGCCGGCATGATGCCGGAGTTGCCCAGCAGGAGGCCCAGGTTCGTCGCCGAGTCGGCGTTGGCGAGGGCTTCGTCCACCGAGATCTTCTGCTGGCGCACCAGCCGGAAGAGATCCTGCTCGAAGGTCTGCGAGCCGGGCGACATCGACTTCTCCATCGCCTCCTTGATCTCGTTGATCTCGCCCTTCTCGATGAGCTCCTGGATGTTGCGCGTATTGAGGAGCACCTCCATCGCCGGCGTGCGCTTGCCGTCGAGCGTCTTGATGAGGCGCTGCGAGATCACGGCCTTCAGCGACACCGAGAGGTCCTGCAGCAGCATCGGGCGCACTTCCAGCGGGAAGAAGCTGATGACGCGGTTCATCGCCTGGTAGGCGTTGTTCGCGTGCAGCGTCGCGAGGCACAGGTGTCCCGACAGCGCGTAGGTGAGCGCCATGCGCATCGTCTCGAGATCGCGGATCTCGCCGATGAGGATGATGTCGGGCGCCTGGCGCATGGCGTTGCGCAGCGCGTCGTGGAACGAGCGCGTATCGTTGCCGACCTCGCGCTGGTTGATGAGGCATTTCTTCGGCGTGAAGACGTACTCGACCGGATCCTCCATCGTGAGGATGTGGCCCGGAGCCGAGGAATTGCGGAAGTCGATCATCGAGGCGAGCGTGGTCGACTTGCCGGAGCCCGTCGCGCCCACCACGAGGATCAGCCCGCGCTTCTCCATGATGAGCGACGAGAGCACCTGCGGCAGGTTCAGGTCGTTCATCTTGGGGATGTCCGCGGTCACGAAGCGGATGACGCAGCCGATGGAGCCCTTCTGCCAGAAGCAGTTCACGCGGAAGTTGCCCAGCCCCGCCATCGGCTTCGAGAAGTTGAGCTCGAGCTCCTTCTCGAAGAGCTCGATCTGCGTCGGCGTGAGCATTTCGTAGACGATCTTCTTCGTCTGCTCGGCATCCATCGGCGCCGGGTTGACCGGCATGATGGTGCCCTGGATCTTGATGCTGATCGGCGATCCGGTCGAGATGAAGATGTCCGAGGCCTTCTTCTCGGCCATGATGTTGAGCAGCTTGTCGATGAACATCTAAATGCGCCCCCCGTTGTCATCCCGGCCGCCGCAAACGCGGCAATGGGCCGGGACCTAATCTCCCCTGAGCAATTCGTTGATGCCCGTCTTGGCGCGGGTTTTCGCGTCGACCTGCTTGATGATCACCGCGCAATAGAGACTATACCGGCCGTCGGGACCGGGCAAGTTGCCCGACACGACCACGGAGCCGGGGGGAATGCGCCCGTAGGACACCTCGCCCGTGGCCCGGTTGTAGATCTTGGTGCTCTGCCCGATGTAGACGCCCATGGAGACCACCGATCCCTCGCCGACGATGACCCCCTCGACCACCTCGCTGCGGGCGCCGATGAAGCAGTTGTCCTCGATGATGGTGGGGTTGGCCTGCAGGGGCTCGAGCACGCCGCCGATGCCCACGCCGCCCGAGAGGTGGACGTTCCTGCCGATCTGGGCGCACGAGCCGACGGTCGCCCACGTGTCGACCATGGTGCCTTCGTCGACGTAGGCGCCGACGTTCACGTACGAGGGCATCAGCACGACGTTCCTTGCGATGAAAGCGCCATGGCGCGCGGCGGCCGGCGGCACGACGCGGTAGCCGCCCGCGGCGAAGTCCTCGTGCGAAAAACGCGCGAACTTCGAGTCGACCTTGTCGAAGTAGTGCGTGAACCCGCCCTGCATGATCTCGTTGTCGCGCAGCCGAAAGGAGAGCAGCACCGCCTTCTTGAGCCACTCGTGCGTGACCCATTTGTCGCCACGCTTCTCGGCGACGCGCACCTTGCCCGCGTCGAGCGCGGCGAGCACCTCCGCCACGGCGCGCTTCACGTCCGCCGGCGCGCTTGCGGCGGTGAGCTCGTTGCGGCGCTCGAAGGCGCTCTCGATCGTGGCCTGGAGGGTGGCGACCTGGTCCATCAGACGATTTTCCGTAGTGCCTGTTTCGTGCCCGAGTCCGCGCGCCGATGCATGAAGCCGCGCACGCGCTCGGCCGCCTCGACAGCGTCCTCGACGGTGGAGACGAGCGCCATGCGCACGTAGCCACGACCCGGGTTCACGCCGTTCGCCTCGCGCGCGATGTAGCTTCCCGGAAGCACGGTAATGTGCGTCTCGGCGAAAAGGTCGCGCGTGAAGGCGACATCCCCGGCCTCCGGACTGCCGGGGCGGGCTCCCTCGACGTTCGCCCAGAAGTAGAACGCGGCATCGGGCATGACGAGCGGCAGCACCGGATTCACGCGCTCGAAGAACGCGGCGAACTTCTCGCGATAGAGGCGCCGGTTCTCGGCCACGTGCGCCTCGTCGTTCCATGCGGCGATGCTCGCCATCTGCACGGCGTTGCTCATCGCGGCGCCGTGGTAGGTGCGGTAGGCCATGTAGCGCTCGAGCACCGCCGCGTCGCCCGCCGCGTAGCCCGAGCGAAGCCCCGGCGCGCTCGAGCGCTTCGAGAGCGATCCCAGCACGACGAGCCGCGGGTAGGTGTCGCGGCCGAGCTTGCGCGCGGCGGCGAGCGCGCCCAACGGCGGCCGCGTCTCGTGGAAATAGATCTCGCTGTAGCACTCGTCGGAGACGACGACGAAGCCGAAGCGCTCCGACAGATCGAGGACGCGCTTCCAGTCGTCGAGCGTCATCACGCGCCCGTGCGGATTGCTCGGCGAGCACACGTACATCATGCGCACGCGCTTCCAGATGCTTTCCGGCACGGCGTCCCAGTCGGGCGCGAGGCCGTTGGCGGCGACCGCGTTGATGAAGTAGGGCTTCGCGCCCGCGAGCAGCGTCGAGCCTTCGTACACCTGGTAGAACGGATTGGGCAGCGCGACGAGCGCGTCCTTCTCGCCGGGATCGATGACCGCCTGGGCGATGGAGAAAATGCCTTCGCGGCTGCCGTTCACGGGGATCACCTGCTTCGCAGGATCGGGCGCGGGGACCCCGTGGCGGCGCGCGAGCCACGCGGAGACCGCGGCGCGCAGCTCGGGAAGACCCAGTGTCTGCGGATAGCGCGACAGGCCCGAAAGACTCGCCGCGAGCGCCTCTTTCACCAGTGCCGGCGTCGGATGCTGCGGCTCGCCCAGGCCGAGGCTGATCGGGCGCAGGCTCGCCGGCGGCTTCGCCGCGCCGAGGAGCGAGCGCAGCCGTTCGAACGGATACGGCTGCAGCAGTTCGAGGCGGGGATTCATCGAGCAATTATAAAGGTCGGCGCATGTAAGGCGCTTCGACGTAGTGATAGGAAAGCGCGGCGACGGCGAGGAGCGTCGTGAGATACACCGGAGCCGAGAGCACGCTGCCGTCGAGCACGTGGAAGCGATTCCACAGCAGCAGCAGCGGCAGGTGATAGAGGTATGCCGAATAACTCACACGGCCGACGAAGAGGAGCGGTGCGATGGCGACGAGGCGCGTCGGCCAGCGGCCGCCGCAAGTGAGCGCGAACATGACGACCGCGAAGGCTGCGAGCGTCACGAGCCACGAGCCCTCGGTGCCGAGATGCGCGCCACCGCCCAACGCGTACGCCCAATAGAGGAGAGCGATGGCTGCGACGATCGAAGCGGCCCACGCGGCGCTTTCGGCGCTGGAGATCGCGCGGCGGCCAAACCGCAGCCATGCGAGCGCGATCGCCATGCCGGCGGCGAAATGCGCGAAGTAGCCCGGAAGCTGCGTGAGGAGCAGGTGGCGGATCACGGACTCGGGGAGCGACCAGGCCGCGCCGATCGCCATCTCGAGCGCCACCAGCGGCCCGAGGTCGTTGGGGCTCGCCCGAGGCCACGCGGCGGCCAGCCCGAACATGGCGGTGCCGGTGACGAGCGGCGCGCGCACGAATACCCGGGCGAGGAGCGGAAGCATGAGGTAGTACTCGGCTTCGAGCGTGAGCGTCCACAGCGCGCCGTTCACCGCGAGCGAACCGCTGGTGAGCGGTGTGGTGTAGTGCAGGAAGACGGCGTGGGCCGCCGCGTTGAGGACGATGAGCTCCGTGTTCGCGCCGACGAAGTCGATCCCCTGCACCAGCGGCAGCACGATGGTGAAGAGGATCACGAGCTGCACGTAATAGGCCGGCACGATGCGCCAGATGCGGCGCACATAGAAGTCGCGCACGCGCGGCGCCGGCCGTCCCTCCATCGCGTGCCGCGCCCACGGCAGCACCAGCAGGAAGCCGGTGATGAGGAAGAAGAGGTCGACGCCGAGGTAACCGTTACGCACCAGCACGTCGAGCGGCCACGCCGACGTGATCCACGCGTTCCACGGATCGGCCGCCTCGCGCGAGCGCACGAGCAGGTGATGGAAGAGCACCACCCACAGCAACGCCACGCCGCGCAGCGCCTCGATCGCGTCGAGATGCCCGACCTCGGCGCGGACGCTCTCCTCGGGATGGCGATCGATGAGCATGGCGCGGTATTATGCGATCCCCGACATGCCCCCCATCGACGTCCTCATCCTCGGCGCGCAGGACGCGGGCCGGCGCTCGCTCGACAGCGTGCGCGCGGCGCGCTGCGAGAGCGCGCACGAGGT
>JACXTT010009745.1_pt1 | contig 13073 bp, 7 predicted proteins | sample 9270951 | NCBI WGS metagenome assembly JACXTT01 (sample SAMN15532306, study PRJNA645909) | rock metagenome | isolation source: weathered quartz diorite | place: Puerto Rico | collected 2017-06-21
TGCTCCTTCATGGTAATGTTGGAATTATCCAGCTCCACCGCATCTTCGGCTTTGCGCAGGGGGCTTACCTCGCGGTGCGAATCGATATAGTCGCGCATTTCGAGGTTGGACTTTACCTCTTCGATGGTAATATTGGGGTTTTTATCGTACAGCTCTTTAAAGCGCCGGGCTACGCGGATGGCGTTATCGGCGGTCATGAATATTTTTAATTCCGCATGGGGAAATACCACGGTGCCAATGTCCCTTCCATCCATAACAATACCTTTTTTCCTGCCCATCAGCTGCTGCTGGTGCACGGCAAACTCCCGCACTTCGCGGATGGAGGCTACCTCGCTTACTTTTTCGGCTACTACTAGGTCGCGGATCACGTACTCCACGTTTTCACCATTGAGGTACATTTCGCTGAGGCCGCTTTTGTGGTTGGAGCGGAATTCCAGCGTAATGTTTTTAAGGGCATGATCTACCTGGCTGTGTTTTGTCCAGTCAATATGATTGCGCAGAAAATACAGCGTAATGGCGCGGTACATGGCCCCGCTGTCGATATACGTATAGCCCAGTTCTTTGGCCATTTGCCGGGCCAGGGTACTTTTGCCGCAGGACGACCATCCGTCGATGGTAATGATTATCTTCTTGGATACTGACATGCAGGGAACATTGCTTTCCACAAAAATGCAAAAAACATTTCATGTTAGGAGATATATTAGCGCCTTCGGTGCATTTATTTTACTACAGAGGACACAAAGGTTTTTTACACAGAGGGCACAAGGTGTTTGCTACACGTACCATTAAGGGGACACAAAGGGCACGCCTGCGGCGTGGTTTGCGATGCAAACACCTTTGTGTCCCCTTAAAAGGCACTATAAATCGCAAGAAGTTTACCTATTAAGCAAGAATTACAAAATAAATCAACCCTCTGTGTCCTCTGTGTAAAAAACCTTTGTGTCCTTTGTGGTAAAAATTCCCGGCGCCGAAGGCGCCGTATGGCCGCAAAACAAAAATGCCGGAACAATTACGTCCTGGCATTTCAGTTAAAGCAACCTATTATTATGCTTCTGATTTCTCTTTTGTCTTTTCCTTTAAGGTAAACTTGATCTTCGAGTTTTCCTTATCCAGCTCTGCAATCAGCGTATCGCCGTCCTTAATCTGCATGCTGAGTATTTCTTCCGCCAGCGGGTCTTCCAGGTATTTCTGGATGGCGCGGTGCAACGGCCTTGCGCCAAACTGCTGGTCGTATCCCTTGTCGGCAATGAAGGTCTTGGCTTCTTCGGTCAGCTCCAGGCTAAAGCCCAGGTTAACCAGCCTTTTCATAACACCCTTCATCAATATATCGATGATTTGGAAGATATGCGATTTCTCCAGCGCATTAAACACTACCACATCGTCTATCCGGTTCAGGAACTCGGGAGAGAAGGTACGCTTCAGCGCTTTTTCAATCACTGCCTTGTTGTTCTCTTCGGCATTCTGCACGCGGCTGGCGGTAGCAAAACCAACGCCTTCACCGAAATCCTTTAACTGGCGTACGCCAATATTGGAAGTCATGATGATGAGCGTGTTCTTGAAATCTACCTTGCGTCCCAGCCCATCGGTTAGCTGTCCATCGTCCAGCACCTGCAGCAGGATATTGTAGATATCCGGGTGAGCCTTTTCGATTTCGTCCAGCAGGATAACGCTGTAAGGTTTACGACGTACACGCTCGGTCAGCTGGCCACCTTCTTCATACCCTACATAGCCGGGAGGCGCGCCAATTAAACGGCTTACCGTAAATTTCTCCATATACTCGCTCATGTCGATGCGGATCAGCGAATCCTCGCTGTCGAACATATACCGGGAGAGCGCCCTGGCCAACTCGGTTTTACCTACACCGGTGGGGCCCAGGAATATAAAGGTGCCTATCGGCTTTTTCGGGTCTTTTAGCCCTACGCGGTTGCGCTGGATAGCTTTCACCACTTTTGAAATGGCTTCGTCCTGCCCGATAACCATGTCTTTCATGTCATCGGCCATCTTCCTGAGCTTCTCGGTCTCGGCCTGCACCATCCGTTTTACCGGGATGCCGGTCATCATGCTCACCACTTCGGCAATGGCCTCTTCGTCAATGGGGTAGCGTTTGTGCTTGCTTTCTTCTTCCCATTGGTTTTTGGCCTTTTCCAACTCTTCCTGGAGGCGCTTTTCCGTATCACGGAGCGAAGCGGCTTCCTCGAATTTCTGGCTTTTTACTACCTTATTCTTTTCGTTCTTGACGTCTTCAATCTTCTTTTCCAGTTCTACCACTTCCTGCGGTACGTTGATGTTTTTCAAGTGTACCCGTGCGCCTACTTCGTCCAGTACGTCGATGGCTTTATCGGGCAGCAGGCGATCGGTCATATAGCGGTCGCTCAGCTTTACGCAGGCATCGATGGCCTCGGGCGAGTAAGATACATTATGGTAGTCTTCGTACTTGCTCTGGATGTTGGTGAGAATCTGGATGGTTTCTTCCACGCTGGGCGGATCTACCATTACTTTCTGGAAACGGCGATCGAGGGCGCCGTCTTTTTCAATGTACATCCGGTACTCGTCCAGCGTGGAGGCGCCAATGCACTGGAGCTCTCCCCTTGCCAGGGCGGGTTTAAAGATGTTGCTGGCGTCCAGTGAACCGCTGGCGCCGCCGGCGCCTACGATGGTATGGATTTCATCAATGAACAGGATCACGTCACGGTTCTTTTCGAGCTCGTTCATGATGGCTTTCATTCTTTCTTCAAACTGGCCGCGGTATTTGGTGCCGGCCACCAGGGCGGCCAGGTCAAGACTTACCACGCGTTTGTCGAACAATACCCTTGATACCTTGCGCTGTACGATGCGGAGCGCCAGCCCTTCCACGATAGCTGTCTTACCCACACCGGGTTCGCCGATAAGAATGGGATTGTTCTTTTTGCGGCGGGAGAGAATCTGCGATACACGCTCGATTTCTTCTTCCCGGCCTACAATCGGGTCGAGCGAACCACTTTCCGCCAGGCGGGTAATGTCTCTCCCAAAATTATCCAGTACGGGGGTTTTGCTTTTGGCATTGCCCGCAGCCTTGGATTTTTGTTGCGAATATTTCTTTTCCTCGTCAAAGTCATCATCGCCCTCTTCGGAGTATTCGCTGCGAACGTCGTTGCTTTTAACAACGCCTAATTCGTTTCTGAATAGATCGTAATCCACATCAAACTGGTTTAAGATTTGAGTAGCTATGTTTTCTTTGTTCTTTAAGATAGACAGCATGAGGTGTTCTGTCTCTACGGTGGGACTTTTAAGCGCCTTCGCTTCGAGTACCGTTACACGGATTACCTTTTCTGCCTGCTTGGTGAGTGGAAGACTATTAATGTTGGCGATATTTTTTCCCGTTTTGTCCTTTACTGCCAGCTCAATCTCCTTGCGCAATTCATACAAATCAACGTTAAAGCTCTTGAGTATGCGGACGGCAGTATTATCTCCTTCACGGATGAGCCCCAGCAACAGGTGCTCGGTGCCGATAAAATCATTGCCTAATCGTAACGCCTCTTCCCTGCTGTACGATATTATCTCCTTTACTTGTGCCGAAAAATTATTGTCCATTTTTCAAGGATTTGTGGGTGATACAATAATAACGAATATTTTTGATTCCTGTCACTGCCTGGCTAATCCGTTTGTCCCTCTATTCACATATACGTGGGAATTGTGAAAAAGTTTCTACAAATTAACGTTTTTAACAGGCGGTAAATTGTTACAAACTATGAATGTCAAATCAAATACCAAAGAAAAATTTCATGTCATAAGCATCAATGAGCCCTCAATTGCTGCTAATATGACAGGAGAATTAGAGCATTGTTTACTGGACTACCTGAAAGGGGATGTCAAAAATGTTATACTTAATTGTGAAGACATCCAAATGTTGGACGACGCTGCTGCGGAGTCACTGGTAAAAGTACAACAAGCTTTCTATGAACACAATGCCTCTTTTGTAATTTGCGGGCTGAAGCCCGCTGTGGAAGCGGCTCTCGACAAAACCGGCCTGCTGGAAATCATGAATATAACCCCTACTGAAAGCGAAGCCTGGGACATCATCCAGATGGAAGAAATAGAGCGCGAACTTATGGATGACGACAACCCGGATATTGACTTGCCATAATAACAAACCACTACGGGCAATTGTTCACCACGGGGGCTATAACCGGCTCCCGGCGGCCCTAAAAGACAATATGCACCCATGGCAGTAATAACTTCCCTGGTAGCTCAGCTCCAGGCCGGCCTGGGCGGCCCGGTAAACCAGCTGGAAATGACCCCCGTGGGCGGCGGCTCCATCAACCAGGCCTTCCGCCTGCTGGTAAACGGCAGGGAACCCTTCTTTTGCAAGCTCAACGACGCCCGGCGCTTTCCCGGCCTGTTTGAAAAAGAGAAAAACGGGTTGGAATTACTGGCGGCGCAGGATATTATCCGCATTCCCCGTGTGCTGCTCTGCCAAACCCTGGAAGACAAACAGGCGCTGGTGCTGGAATGGATGGAACCGGGATATAGACCCCGCCGTGTATTACGGCCATCCTGCCATGGACCTGGCCATGACTACCCTTTTCGGTGGCTTCGACCCTGCTTTTTACGAAGCATATTTTTACCATGCACCACAGCCCGCCAACTACCGGCTGCAATGGGATACCTGCAACCTGTATCCGCTGCTGGTGCATCTCAATTTATCCGGGAGCGGGTACCCGCATGATGTGGAGGGAATTTTAAAGCAGTTTTTGTGAGCTACAAGCCGCAGGCTGCAAGGCGTTTGCTACGAAAAAGAACTTGAAGCTTGTGGCTTGAAGCTTGCAGCTTTCTCCCTATAATCAATTAATTTGCAGCGAAAAGCAGCAAAACCCTGGCAAAATTGTCTAGGTCTCAAAGATACCGGCTGCCGGGTTTTGCGATCAGCCATACCAGTTGGTTTTGCTGTTCCGGTTTTTCTTCTATACCTTATTACATATATGCTGGCTGTTACAATACTCGGAAATAATTCTGCCTTACCGGCTTTCGACCGTCACCCCACATCCCAGGTAGTGACGATGGACGAGCATTTGTTTTTGGTGGACTGCGGCGAAGGTACCCAGATGCAAATGGCCAAATACCGTATCCGCCGCAGCCGCATCCACCATATTTTCATTTCTCACCTGCATGGCGACCATTATTTTGGCCTTATTGGCCTGATTACCAGCATGGGGCTGCTGGGCCGGGAGCACGACCTGCACCTGCATGCGCCGGCCCCCCTGAAGGAAATGATCGACCTGCAGCTGAAAGTGGCCGATACCACCCTCCCCTTTACGCTCCATTTTCACCCGCTGATTGGGGAAGGCGTTATTGTAAAAGAAGACAAGTTTCGCGTGAGCAGTTTCAGCGTCAGCCACCGCATTCCCTGCTGGGGCTTCCGTTTTGAACAGGTAAAAGCACCGCGGCGGGTAAATCCTGCCAAAGCAGCCGAATACGGCGTGCCTTCTTCTTTTTACGACCGGCTGAAATGGGCCGAAGACTATACCACCCGCGACGGCCAGCTCATTCCCAACGCACTGGTCACCACCGAAGCCCCCAAACCCCAGTCGTACGCCTACTCGGCCGATACCCTTTACGACGAGCGCATTATAGATAAGGTAAAGGGGGTTGACCTGCTTTACCACGAAACTACCTACCTCAAAGACCTGGAGGAACGCGCTGCCAAGCGCTTTCACAGCACCACCCGCCAGGCGGCCGACATAGCCCGGAAAGCCGGGGTTGGCAGGCTGCTCATAGGCCATTTCAGCAGTAAATACGAAGTGCTGAACGATTTTGAGCGCGAAGCCAGGGAGGTATTCCCCAATAGCGAACTGGCCGTAGAAGGGGTTACCTATCCTGCCTGATATTAGCTACAAGCCAAGCCTTACAGGCTGTTTTTTACCGTACCGGGACCGGGACAGGTTCTATACTCGTGGCAGTTAAACGCGGACCAAACGCGGATTAAACGCGGATCAAACGCACACAAAGCACAAGCCACACTTCTTTTTATCATTTGTTTAATATGGTTTTGTCCATAGTCAACCATTAGTTTATAGTAATAATGGCATCCACGAAGGGGCAACAAAAAAGGTATCACCCGTTTACAGGTGATACCCTTTTTGCTTAAACAGGCCGATAGTGCTATAAAGCGGCCGTATATGCCTTTACTTTCTTATGCAGCCCGGCGCTCAGCGGCACCAGGGGCAGGCGAAGATAGTTGTCAATTAACCCCAGCTCAGCCATAGCGGCTTTTACACCTGCCGGGTTGTTTTCGGCAAACAGCAGTTCGTACCCTTCTATCAGTTTGTCGTTCAATGCTTTCGCTGCTTTAAAATCAAATTTCAGGCTATGGCGCACCATTTCTGAAAACAGTTTGGGAAAGCTGTTGGCCGCCACGCTGATAACGCCTTCCATACCACAGGCAATCTGGGGCAGGGCAAGGGCATCGTCGCCGCTTACCACCAGGAACTCTCCCGGTTTATCGCGCAGTACCTGCATACATTGCGCCATATCGCCACCGGCTTCTTTGATACCGGCAATATTGTCTACTTCCTTCGCCAGGCGAAGAATGGTATCGGCATTGAGGTTACGGCCGGTACGGCCCGGTACATTGTACAGCATTATGGGTTTGGACGTGGCCCCGGCCAGCGCCTTATAATGCTGGAACAGCCCTTCCTGCGAAGGTTTGCTGTAATAGGGCGATGCGCTTAACACGGCAATGGCCTTTTCCAGCGGCAGCTCTTCCAGCTCCTTTATCAGCTCAGCAGTATTATTGCCACCCGCGCCAACCACTACCGGCACGCGGCCGTCTACCTTATCATACGTAAACTGAACAAGATCCTTCTTCTCTTCCTTTCGCAACGTGGGGGTTTCGCCCGTAGTGCCGAGCGTTACTACATACTCTACCCCGTCTTTAATGACAAAGTCGATGACCTTGCCCAGGGCTTCATAATCAATTTCCATGTTGGCTTTGAACGGTGTAATCAACGCAACACCCGTTCCGCGAAGACGATCTCTGAGTGACATTACTTAAATGATTGATTTATACAGGTGAGTTAAAAACTAGACTGGCACTTCTTCCCAGAAGCCCATCTTATCAAATTTTTCGATCCGCTTCTGAATGCGGCTTTCAGGGGTTTGCCGCTTCAGCTCCTGCAGCGTTTCTATGAGCATTTTCTTTACATTGGCGGCAGCTTCGTTGTAATCCCAGTGCGCACCGCCTATAGGCTCGGGTATGATCCCGTCTACCAATCCGAATTTAAACATATGGTCGCTGGTCAGCCGCAGTTCTTCCGCGGCTTTTTCTTTCATTTCCCAGCTGCGCCAGAGTATGGAACTGCAGCTTTCGGGGCTGATAACGGTGTACCAGGTATTTTCCAGCATAAACACCCTATCGCCTACGCCAATGCCCAAAGCGCCACCGCTGGCCCCTTCGCCGATGATAACGCAGATAACCGGCACTTTGAGCCGTACCATTTCATAAATATTACGGGCTATGGCTTCTCCCTGCCCCCTTTCTTCGGCTTCAAGACCGGGGTAGGCGCCGGGCGTATCGATGAGGGTAATAATCGGTTTATTGAATTTTTCCGCCAGTTTAAACAGGCGCAGGGCTTTACGGTACCCTTCCGGGTTGGCCATACCAAAATTGCGCAGCTGGCGCAGCTTGGTGTTAATGCCCTTTTGCTGCCCCACGATCATCACGGTTTCATCGCCCAACTGCGCAAAACCGCCAATCATGGCCTTATCGTCCTTTACATTGCGGTCGCCATGCAGCTCCACAAAGTTTTCGCACATTTTCTGGATGTATTTCTGGGTATAAGGCCTGTCGGGGTGCCGGCTCAGCTGCACTTTCTGCCAGCTGGTTAACTGCGCCGTAATATCCTTCCTCCGCTCAATAACCTGGTCTTCCAGTTTTTTGATGGAGTCGCTCAAATCTACCTTGGTCTTTTCCGCCGTTTGCTTCAGTTTTTCAATCTCGTCAAACAAATCTTTAATAGGCTTCTCAAAATCAAGGAATTGTCTGTTTTTGTTTTCCGGCATAGTCAGAATAATAAGGGTGTAAAATTAAGGGAAAATGACTCAGGAAACACCTATTGGCCCAATTCCTTCAACTTTGCCCGGGTATATTCGTGGTACATTTCCTGCGCCATCAATGCCGCCACCAGCCAATCGTGCGAGGTAGAGAGGTTGGCATTCTTATCGTATATTTTTGAAACTACAGCATTGCGCGGGGTATTGTTGTTGCGGAGGAAGTATAGTTTATCGAGCGATGTATCGCCACTTTTATAGTACCGTACAAACGCTTCCTTGTTTTCGCGAAAGCGGTTAAGCCTTGCCGATTCACTTTCCCAGAACGATTCAATTTTAACCGGGTCTTCTTCCGGTTTAAATAAAATGCCCTGGTAGATCAGCGTATAAAACTCTATCTGGCTGGTAAAAAGCGGTTTTACGTTTTTAAAAAAATCAATTTCCTCTTCTTCGCTTTTAAAATGGTAGTTCGCCAATGCTTCCCGCAGGTGCAGCCAGAAACCGGCAGCCGATCTGAAGCAACATTCCACCCATTGCAGTTCGGGAAACTGCTGCTGCCGGCATTTGCAAACGTCGTCCTGCATTTGCCGGTAGAGGTACTGAAATTGATGTTTCATTAAAATAGGATTATAAGGGGTAATGGCCGGATAAAGTTGTACTGCCAATATAGCGGATGCAAACCGCATATTAAACCCTAATACACCAACAAGGCGTATTTGTACACGAGCAGGACCGGGTTCTTTACCAGCCCGGCTATTCGTGTTAATATAATTTATTATATGAAAAAGGGAATTTTAATGGGCTACATAGTTTCATGTATAGCGGGTTTCAAAAAAACGTTTTATCTTTTAATCCCGTTTCCGCACTGCTGCTCTCCGTACCCGTTATATCGGCCGTTCCCTTTTTTAACCATTAAACCTTATTCCGCTTATGCAGTGCACTCCTGTTTTGGCCGGACCTTTCATGATTGCTATGAAACGGCTGGCGGTAGTACTGGCCCTGGTGGCCTCTTTTCATGACTCGCTTGCGCTTACCAAACTATGGACCGGCCTTGGCGGCGATGGCTTATGGGCCAATGCCGCCAACTGGAACAATAACAGCCTGCCGGCTGCCGGGGATGATGTTTTGCTGGATAATTCCCTGGTAACGACCGGTTATGCGGTTACGTTACCCAATACGGCCGTGCTGGTAAAGACGCTCACCCTCACTCCCGGTGCAAACGACAGCATCCTGCTTGTTTTGCCTTCCACCAATACCCTGGCGCCTGCGCTAACGGTAACCGGGCCGGGTTATGGCATCCTGGTTAATGACCGGGGCATTTTTAAAAATGCTTCCGGCTTAAGCAGCGGCGCTTCACTAAGCATTGCCGATTCTATCCGCATCAGCAATGGCGGCCGGTACATACACAGTAGCAAATCGCCCTCCGCCAGCAGCATTGTACTGTATCTTTCCAAAACCCCGGGCACCGAAAAGGGCATTTTTGAATACGATGTGCCGGGTGGGGCCAATTACGATGTTTCCGTTACCAAACGCACGTACGGCTGCCTCGTATTCAGCGCTGTGGCTGCCGGGGTTAACCGCACGTATACCGGCAGCGGGAGCAACCAGCTGGTCATTAACGGTGACCTTCAAATCAATGCGGGCGCCACGTTTAACGTGGATTTATCCGGCGCCAATGGAAACATAGTGCTTATGGGCAATTATATACAGAACGGCGGTGTATTTAATATAGCCCATGTGGCCAATAATACCAGCGTAAAAATAGCCGGCAACATGACGCAATCCGCCGGCGGTGTTATTACTGAAACCGATGCCGGTCTGCCGGTGATGGAGCTAAACGGCAGTGCCCGACAGGCTATATCCCTACAGGGCGTCATTTCCAACAGCATTACATTCAGGATGAATAACCCCGCCGGGGTGGTTTTGCAATCTCCTTTATCGCTCCCGTACAACCTGGATTTGGTAAAAGGTGTGCTTACCACGTCCTCTGCCAGCCTGCTTACACTGGCAGCTGGTTGTATGGTAAGTGTTGACAGCAGCAGTACCAACAGCAGTTATATTAACGGGCCGCTTCGGAAGGAAGGGTTATCGAATGCCGCTTATAGCTTGTTCCCGGTGGGTAACCCTCCCGGGCTGCAATGGCTGGAGCTGGTGCAGGCCAGCGGAAATTTTACCGTGGAATATATAAAAACAAACCCGGGTAGTTTAAGTACTGTGTTGGATACAACGCTAAAAGCCATTACCAATACCGGTTACTGGACTATTACTACCGATGCCAATCCTGCTGCTTCGTCGCAGGTAGTGTTGTCCTACGCCGGCCCCGATACCCTGGGCATTACTGCCATGACGGCACTGAACGTGGCGCAGCTGGATAGCGGTAAATGGATAAGCCGCAGCAATACCGGCACTACGGGCAGCGCGGGAGCCGCCGGTTCGGTGACCAGCGCGCTGATAAATCCTTTTCCCGTTTCAACTACTTATTTTACCCTGGCGGCGGCATCCATGCTGCATGCGCTGGCGGAAACATTCCTTGCATTCAGCGCCAGTGTTGTAAACAACCAGCCAGTGCTTCACTGGACCGTTCCTGCAAACAACGCGATAGTTTATTTTACCCTTCTGCGGGCAGACAGCAATATGCAGTTTTCTGACGCGGGGGTATTGCCTGCCGTGGGCAACCGGGAACAATATTGGTTCACTGATTTTTCAGCCCCTGCCGGGCAACACTATTATCGCCTGCAGGCAAATGACAAAGATGGCAATGCCACGCTTAGTAAAATTGTTTCGCTGTTTGTTTCCGGGGCAGCCTGGGATATTCACCCGGTACTATACTTACCCAGCCATAACCCGTACCTGCTGATAAGCGCCGCGGAAAACAGCACGCTGCAAATAACGGTAATGAATATGGAAGGATGCGTTATGAAAACGTATCGGCTGGATGCGGCTGCAGGTAATACCTCTATTCCGCTGGGCCCGGAAGGCCTGGCAGCAGGGGTGTATCAACTCATTGCCCGCGATAAAAAAGGCAGAACAATAACCCGGCGGTTTATACAACCATAAGCTGCCGCCTGCTTACCGGTTATTACCATTAAAAAAGGAGCAGTGTAGACACACCGCTCCATTCAACGATTGCTTGCCATACGAAAATGGAGGTCACGAACGGATTCGAACCGCTGTATAAGGTTTTGCAGACCCTTGCCTCACCCCTCGGCCACATGACCCTGTATCAATTGTATTGGTATTGCAATATTAAGAAGGAATAATTAGTCCACAAATTTTATAGACTTATTTTTAAAAATTATTACTACTATTAAAACAGCTAACGGAAAGGTTTGGTTGTTTAAAACAGGTATGCCATACCTTTTAGGTATGGCATACCCGGCTTGCTAACTTTATCTTCACATTGTTTATGCAGGAACGGGGTTACTGATTTTATCCCTTGCCTCACGTGCGGCCTGTACCATGTTTTTTAATGCCGCTTCCGTTTCCAGCCATTTGCGTGTTTTTAACCCGCAATCGGGGTTGACCCATATATTACCGGCGGGTAGCAATAAGGCTGCTTTTTCCAGCAGGTCGGCCATTTCTTTTATACCCGGTACGCGGGGAGAATGGATATCATACACGCCAGGGCCAATTTCATTGGGATATTTAAACCCCGCAAAGGCTTCCAGCAATTCCATTTGCGAGCGGGAGGTTTCAATGGTAATGACATCGGCATCCATGCGGGCAATATGACCGATGATATCATTAAACTCACTGTAGCACATGTGGGTATGAATCTGCGTTTCGTCTTTCACGCCTGCGGCAGATATGCGAAAGGCTTTAACTGCCCAGTCCAGGTAGGCTTCCCAATCCTTTTTGCGCAGGGGTAATCCTTCACGTATAGCCGGTTCATCTACCTGGATAATTTTTATACCGGCGCTTTCCAGCGCCAGCACTTCATCCCGTATGGCAAGCGCCAGTTGGAACGTAGTAACGGAATGCGGTTGATCATCTCTTACAAACGACCATTGCAATATGGTAACCGGGCCCGTAAGCATACCCTTCATTAACCGGTTGGTATGCGCCTGGGCAAAGCTGCTCCATTTAACGGTCATATCATGAAGCCGCTCCACATCGCCAAAGATAACCGGCGGCTTTACACAACGGCTGCCATAGCTCTGCACCCAGCCATTTTTGGTAAAGAGGAAGCCTTCCATCAGCTGGCCAAAATACTCCACCATATCGTTGCGTTCAAACTCACCATGCACCAGCACATCCAGCCCGGCTTCTTCCTGCCAGCGGATAACGCGGATAGTAGCTTTTTTTATTTCCTGGTTGTATTGCTGTTCGGTAATATCGCCTTTTTTCCACCTGGCCCGCAGCTGCCGGATATCTTCCGTTTGCGGAAAGGAACCGATGGTAGTGGTAGGGAATAAGGGCAGCGCAAAACGCTTGCGCTGTATTTGTTGCCTCACGGCAAATGCACTGGCACGCCCGGCATCTTTATCGGTGATGGCCCCTACCCGTTTTTTTACCGCCGGTTTATGAATAAGCGGGGAATTACGACGGCTTTCAATAGCAAGCCGGTTGGTTTCGAGCAATGCAGTATTGCCCTTCCATATAAGGTGTAGCTCGTTTATTTCATCCAGCTTTTGTTTGGCAAAAGCCATCCAGTTTTTAATTTCAGGGGCAATGCCTGTTTCAGCATCCAGGTCAAACGGCGTATGCAGCAGGGAGCAGGAGGGGCTTATCATAACCCGTTCTTCGCCAATAGCGGCCACGGCCCGGTTAATATGCTGCAGGGAAACCGCATAATCGTTTTTCCAGATATTGCGCCCGTCTACCACGCCAAGGGATAAACTAAGTTTGGCAGGGATACTGTTTAATACCTCCTCCAGTTGCTGCGGCGCACGCACCAGGTCCAGGTGCAGGGCGCATACCGGCAGGTTAACGGCAAGGGCGGTATTGTCTTTCAACCCTTCAAAATAGGTAGTGAGCAGTATTTTGAGCCGGGGGCAATGGTCTTTAATGGTTTGATACGCATACACGAATGCCTGTTTTTCTTTTTC
>JACXTT010009746.1_pt1 | contig 13071 bp, 7 predicted proteins | sample 9270951 | NCBI WGS metagenome assembly JACXTT01 (sample SAMN15532306, study PRJNA645909) | rock metagenome | isolation source: weathered quartz diorite | place: Puerto Rico | collected 2017-06-21
TAACCAATTGAAAAAAGGGTTCGGCCCCAATCCCCGGTGGCGACACCCAACCGTTCCGCCCCGAATCGGACCCTCATGTTTCCCTTGTCAGGGGCGCGCGCTGCTTAAAAGTTGTAGCCCAGGTTGATGCCGAAGGTTCTGGGCGCCATGTACTGCGCGACCGCCAGATCAATGGTTGGGCCGCCGGCCGCACTGGTCTTGATGTTGGCGTTTTCGACATTGCGCACATAGGCATCCACCCACCAGGACTTGCCGGAGTTGTAGCGCAGCCCCAGGTCGGTGCGGGTGTAGGCCTGTTGTTTGTCCAGGTCGCCGTAGTTGAAGATGCTCAACCAGCTTTCCGTTTCATAGTGCAGGCTGATGCGCGGTACCAAGGTCGCGCTATTGGCCAAGCGGAAGGTGTGCTCGTATTGGACCGTTGCTGCAAAGCTGGGAGCGTGAGCCATTTTGTTGCCGGTCACGTCCAGGCAGCCGTTGCCGATATTGACCAACTTGCACGGGCCGGGCAGGTTGTAGTCGTTGCTCAGGCCAATCAAATGCCCCAATTTGCTCTGCGTGAAGGCCATGGTGGCCTGCAGCCGGTCGTCGGGCGTCAGCTTGGCCGAGAGTTCGGTTTCCAACCCGTAGACGGTAGCACCTTCGGCGTTGTCGGTCAGGAAAGAGCGGGTGCCATCTGCGTTCAACACCGGAGCCGAGAACTGAAAGTCTTTGAAGTCGGAGTAGTACAGCGCATTGTTGAATTTGACGGCGCCGTTCATAAACGTCTGTTTGCTGCCGATCTCGTAGTTGGTCAGCGTCTCTGGTTTGTAGGTGTTGCCGCCGTCCTGCACGCTGCCAGATTTGAAGCCGGTGGATACGCTGGCGTAAACCATGGTCTCCTTGCTGGCCTCGTAGGTGGCGCGGGCCAGCCACGTCGCCTTGCTGTTGTTGTATTTGCCGTCGTTGCAGCAGCCGTTGTTAAAGCCGGATCCAGGCTGGCTGGGGTCCAGGCCTGGGTCAATTGGACGTTGTGGCACGGTGGGGTCACCGGCCCAGCCGTAACCGCGCCCGCCGATGTTTTCACGCTCGTCCTGGGTAAAGCGCAAGCCACCAGTCAGATGCAGTGCATCGGTCACGTTGGCGGTGAGCTGGCCAAACACAGCCACGGACTTCACAGTCTCTTTGGGCTGGATGAATGAACCCTGCCAGCCCACGGTGCCTTGCTGCGTGCCGTTCATGATGGGAATGTCAAAGCGGATGCCATTGTCTTCCGCCGCATAGTAGGCACCCAGAATCCAGTCCACGCTGCGTTTACCGGTGGACTGCAGGCTCAGCTCGTGGCTGTAGTTGGTGTAGGTGGACCAGTTGGTGCGGTCTTCCTGGTAGCTGCCACCGGTTGCGAAACTGGTGGGCACGTTGATGCCGCGGTCCTGGTCAAAGGTGCTGGAGCCTGTAAAGCGTGAATAGCCCGCCGTGTACGTCAGGTTCATGCCACCCATGTCGTAGTCCAAGCGGCTGCGCACGGTATCGGCATCGCGCTTGAGGTAGGGGGCCGTGTCGATCAACGCTGACCACAGGCTCTGGCCTGCGCGGGGCACCTGCATCAGGTCCATGCTGGGTGTGCCACGGTCAATGAACTTCTCGTACGAGATGTTCCATGACAAGGCGTTGGACGGCTTGAATAGAAAGCTGATGCGCGCCGCACTCTGGTCTTGCGCGTTGTACTTGGGGCCGCCCTGGGTGAACAGGTTGTAGTTGATGGGCTGAAAGGTGGCCAAGGTGCCGCCACCGGCGAGATAGGCGGCCTGCTGCTGCGCCACGGTGTAGCGGGTTGGGGTCTGAAAGTCGACATAGCCATCGTGCGCTTCGTGCACCACGGCCACGCGCATGGCGGCAGTGTCACCCAGTGGCACATTGAAGTTGGCACGCTCGCTGATCTTGTTGTAGTTGCCCAGGCCACCTTGCACGCTGCCAAACTGCTCGTTGAGCACCGGCTTGGCGGTCTGCATATTGACGGCACCCACCGTGGAGTTGCGACCCCACAGCGTGCCTTGCGGGCCGCGCAGCACTTCAATCGAATCCATGTCAAACAGCAAAGCAGCGGCGCCTTCGGCGCGAGGCGCATAGATGCCGTCGACAAAGATGGCGATTTCCGGGTCTGCGTATTCGGTCTTGGCGCTGTCATTGCCAATGCCGCGCAAGGTCATGGTGATCACGCCATGGTCGCCTTGGGTTGTGCCCTGGAAGCTGGGCACCAGCGCGGCAATATCTTGCACCGTTTGCACATGGTGCTTTTCCAGTTCGGCCGCGCCGATGGAGGTGACCGCAATCGGTGTGGTCTGTAAAGTGGTTGCGCGCTTGGTTGCGGTGACAACCACCTCGGGCAAAGCCGCGTCGGTACCGTCGGCCTTGGCCTGTGCGTAGACCACGCCGTTGCCGGCCAACAGGGCCAGCACGGCCATCTGTATGGGGGACGCTAAACCTCTTCGCATGCGAAATGCTGGACTCTTCACGTTTGTCTCCTGTCTATGTTTGATGTTATCGGGTCACTGCCGGACGCTTGCGTTTTGCACCGGAGTAGGCGAATAATGCCCACAATAGACAGCGCTGTCAATAAAAATGACAACGCTGTCTATTTGTTGTATTTTTAACCGTAAAAAAGCAGGGTTTACCCTGTAAAAAAGGAGACAAAAGTGAAACCCATTCAAAACGTATTGATAGTTGGCGGTGGAACTGCGGGCTGGCTGACCGCCGCATTTTTGGCGCGCACACTGGGCGTCAATTCCGGTACCAGCGGTGTAAACATCACACTGGTAGAGGCCAGCGATATCGGCATCATCGGTGTGGGCGAGGCTACGTTTCCATCGATACGTGGCACGCTGGCGGCCCTTGGTATTGGCGAGGCAACATTTATGCGTGCATGCGACGCCACGTTTAAACAGGGCATCAATTTTGTTAACTGGGTGCGCCCACCGGGCACGACAGGTGCAGACCATTACTTTCATCCGTTCAGCCTGCCTAGCCAACGTGCGGGTGGCCCGGATTTGTTGCCGTATTGGCTCTTAGGTGCAGCAGGCGAAGACCGCGCGTTCGCACAGGCCGCCACCATGCAAAAGCGCGTGGTCGATGCATCGCACGGCCCCAAGCGTGCGGCAGATGGTGACTACCTGGGACCGCTCAATTACGCCTACCATTTCGACACCGGTAAATTTGGAAAGCTGTTGGCCACGCACGCCAAGTCCATGGGCGTGGCACACATCGTGGCCACGGTGGAACGCGCGGAACTGGCCGACGATGGCTCCATTGCCGGTGTAGTCACACGCGAAAGCGGCACCTTGACGGCGGATCTTTATATCGATTGCACAGGCTTTCATGCGGCACTGATTGGCAAGGCCATGGGCACGCCGTACCACTGTGTCAACGACATCTTGTTTGTCGACAGCGCCTTGGCCATGCAGGTGCCATATGCGCGGCCCGACGCACCCATAGCGTCGTATACGATTGCTACTGCACAAGAGGCAGGCTGGACCTGGGACATTGGTTTGCACAACCGTCGCGGCATTGGCTATGTGTATTCCAGCCGCTACACCGATGATGCGCGTGCGGAGCAAGTCTTGCGCAAACACATTGGGCCCACATCCGATGGCTTGGAGGCGCGCAAGCTGCGCCTCAACGTCGGCTATCGCGAGCAACATTGGGTCAAGAACTGCGTCGCGGTTGGTTTGTCCGGTGGCTTCTTGGAACCGCTGGAATCGTCTGGCATTGGGCTGATCGAAACAGCGGCCTATTTGGTCAGCTATCTGTTTCCGCGCGATGGCAACATGGAGCCGGTGGCCAAGCAGTACAACACCATGATGAAGGCGCGATACGAGCGCATTGTGGATTTCGTCAAGATGCATTTCTGCCTGACCCAGCGCACGGACACACCATTCTGGTTAGACAACGCCGATGCACGCAGCATCCCACCCAGCCTGCAAGAGAAGCTGGCCATGTGGCGCTACCGGCCACCACACCGGCTGGACTTTGTTATCGACCTGGAGATGTACCCGCCGTCAAGTTGGCAGTACGTGCTGTATGGCATGGAATTCAAGACCGACCTGGCACCCAGCCGCGCGGCTTATCCGCGCATGGACGAGGCACGCCAGGAGTTCGCGATGATCCAGAAGATGGCGGGCAGGGCAGTGGATGATCTGCCGGGGCACCGGGCTTTGGTGGAGGAGTTGTACGCACGTGCTAGGGCAAGTTAACACTAATTACCGCGTTGGGTTGTTCGTTGTGAAACGGGTGCATGGAAATCACACCTGAACAATTCAACCGCATCGAGCACTTTCTTCCAAATGGATGGACACAGCCCACTTTGCCATTTCACATTGAACGCATTCACAGCGTGCTGGGAGCTATGATGTGCGCTTTTTCGCAAGGGATGATATGGATCCTCAAAACTGGCTTGAGCGAATGCAGAAAATTGTAGAGACGCAAGATTGGGAAGCGATGTCTGAATTGCGAAAGCAGACGAATGAGCATTTCGCAAAAACGTTCGATTACGAGGGTCTGCGTCAGTTTTATTCCACTGCCATGCGTTGTGGATTGGATGCTGAACGATCGGCACGGCTTTCTGCGGCGGACTCCAGCCAATTTCAGGCCACCATTGGGAAAGCGCTCGTTGGTGTAAAAGCGCAACTTGCGCAGCAATCAAAAATTAGAGGCGTATATTTTGAGTACTACTACGACGGGACTCAGGACGGCTCAAACACGGGAAATTTCTTTCTTTGCTCAGCATACTCTGAAACCGAGGATGGTTGGGGTTCTGAATTTGAAGAAGATGGGTTTGTAGACGGTGCGGAAATTCCCGATTTTTTCTTCTTTGACGCGGATTGGGAATGGGATGGACTATCCCGCTCTATCGCAGAGGAGGCTGCCAACGGGAGGTTGCTTGCTGCCGTACTTGAAGAATGGAAAGCGAGCTCAATCACAGGTATCCCGCTAGGCTTTGCGAATCACGATCATGAGATGGTCCGGGCGCCAATGGCCTAGTTGCGCTTGCCGGTAGTGCCGCTCTTTTGCCCGGGCGTACAAGTGGAATCCCGCACCACCAACTCATGCGGCAACACGCGGTGCAGTTGCTCATGGGTCAGCGCGGGCGCATCGGTGCGGTTGGCGGCTATCAGCATCTCGACCGCCACGCGCGCCATCTCGTTCTTGGGCTGGCGCACCGTGGTCAGCGGCGGCCAGACCAGGCTGGCAGCGGGTGAATCATCAAAGCCGGCAATCGACAAATCGCCGGGCACTGCCAGGCCCAGGCGCTGCGCCGCGGCCAGCACGCCCAGCGCCATATCGTCATTGCCGGCAAACACCGCGCTGGGCCGCAGACGGCGGCTCAGCAGCTTGTGCGCGGCCTCTACACCCGAAGCAAACACAAAGTCGCCCTCGCAGACAAACTCGGGGTCCACCGCTATATCGTGGGACTGCATGGCGCGCAGGTAGCCTTGGTAGCGCAGACCCGATGCAGCCTGGTCGGCCGGCCCCTTGATGAAGGCAATGCGCTCATGCCCCAGGCCAATCAGTAAATTGGTGATCTCTTCGGCGGCCTTGGCATCATCCATGCGCACACTGGCCATGCCTTTGACATCGCGCGCGGGCGACAGGAGCACGCAGGGCGTCTGGTTCTCGCGCAGTGCCTTGAGCACGGCCGGGTTGTCACACAGTGGCGGTGTCAGAATCATGCCATCGGGCTGCAGTGCACTGACCATGCGGCCCACTTGCTGGGCCAGGTCTGGCGCGTCATTGTGCAAGGACTCCACGACCAAATGGTAGCCAGCCTCGCGGCAGCGCAGGGTGGCACCTTGCTGCACGTCGCCGACAAAGGCCGCGCTGGGGTCGTAGTACAGCAGGCCAATCAGGAATGAGCGCGCACCGGCCAGGCTGCGGGCCGACAGCTTGGGCCGGTACTTCAACTGCGCCACGATCTTGAGCACGTGTTCGCGCGTGGCCGGATGCACTCCCGGCTCTTGGTTCATGACGCGCGACACCGTTTTGATCGACACGCCCGATTTGTCCGCCACGTCATTGATGGTCGCCGCCGCGCCAGCGGGCTTGCCTACGCTTGCCATGTGAAGGATCTTAGTGAAAAGCGGCAATGATAGGGCATGCGTTTGCAACCGGGTACGATGGCGTGGGCGATGACGACCTTTTTGGAGGGCAGTGTATGAAAATCGTATGGGTATTGCTGGCAAGCCCGTTTTTGGCGGCCCAAGGCATGGCTGCAGATATTGCTGCTGGGCATGTCGAGGCCGCCGCCGTGTGCGCGGCCTGCCATGGTGAAAATGGCATCAGCGTGGCAGACCACATACCCCATCTGGCGGGACAGCGCGCTGCTTACATAGAAGCGCAACTGGAGGCTTTTAGAGACGGCTCGCGCAAGAATGAACTCATGGGTGTCATTGCACCGCAGCTCACGGCATCAGACAGTGCCGACCTTGCGGCCTACTTTCAGTCGCTGCCAGGGGCGCCTGTATCGGCCAAGTCAGAGTTGATGCCCAGTATTGCCAAGACCCGCGTCACGCTACCGGCCAGCTTTGCCACGGGGTACAGGCGCTACTGGGTCAATGAATTGCCCGAAAACAGACAAATCAAATACTACTACGCAAGCCCCGCGACCCTTGCGGCTGCCGCAGCGGGCCGGGCGTTACCCGAAGACGCCGCGGTCTACATCGAGGTCTACTCCGTGAAGCTGGGTGCCGACACCAAGCCGGCCTTGTCGGCGGATGGCAAGCTGCAGCCAGACCAATTGAAATCCTTTGGAGCCATGGCCACCGGCAAGGCCTGGGGTGACCCGATTCCGGACATGCTGCGCAATGGCAACTGGAACTACGCCCTGTTCAATGCGGATCGGTCGCTGCGCACGGGCATGAACTATGCTGAATGCCTGGCGTGCCACAAGGCACAGAAGGCGAACAACTGTTTGTTTTCGTACCAGGAAATGAAGGCCGCGGGGCATTGAAGGCCCAAGCGTTGCCCCAGCGCATAGGGAGACTCGGGCCATTCCAACCCGTGCCAAGGTGGCGCGGGCGCCCGCCAATGACTGCAAGCGCTCGCGCAGGTAGTCAGCCAGCCGCGGCTGCTGGCTGAACGCCACATTGAAGCGAATGTGCGCATCGGTCTGGTTGTCTGCACTGAAGGTGGCGCCGCGCACCAGCAATATCTTGTTGCGGTAGGCGTCTTGCACCAAGAGGTTCAGGTCTACATCGCCCGGCACCGATGCCCACAGGAACAGACCGCCTTCGCCAGGGTGGTCCAGTTCCAGCCCGGCAGCGCGCAACTGGCGTGACGCGGTGTGGCGCGCGGCCAGCAACTTGGCGTTCAACCGATCCAGGTGTTTGCGCCAGCGGCCGGCGGCCAGTACTTCCAGCATCACATATTCATTGAGTGCCGCCGTGGTCAGCACCGAGTAGATTTTCTCGCGCATCAATGCCTTCAGCAAGCTATGGTCTGCCGCTATGTAGCCCATGCGCAAGGCCGGGCTCAACGCTTTGCACAAGCTGGAGTAATAGATGACACGGTCCAGTCCGGACAGGCTGGCCAGGCGGGTGGCGTGGCCGGGGTGGAAGTGGCCTTGCACATCGTCCTCGGCTATCAGGAAGCCAAATTGCTGCGCCAGAACCAACACCTTGTGCAAATTGGCTGCCGTGCTGCTCCAGCCAGTGGGGTTGTGCAGCACGGTCTGGATAAACAAAAGGCGCGGGCGGTGGGTCTGGCAAGCAGTTTCCAGTTGCTGCAGGTCGATGCCGTCGGGGCGGCGCGTGATGGGCACAATGCGCACGCCGTCCTTGCGCAGGCGGTCAAACATCAGGAAGTAACCTGGGTCCTCCACCAGTACGGTGTCGCCAGGCTGCAAAAAGGCGCGGCAGATCAGGTCTATGGCATGGGTGCCGCCATAGGTCGTCAATATGCGCCCAGCATCTACCGCAATGCCCAGGTTGCGAATCTGCATCGCAAGGCGTTCGCGCAGATCAGGCAGTCCCTGAGGCGGGCAGCGCGAGGCCATGCCGGCGTTCGCACGCGCCAGGCCGCGCTGCACAGCGGCAGCAGGCACTGCATCTTCCAGCCACGATGGGGGCAGGGCGCCGCTGCTGGCCAGCAGCACGCCGGCGCGCTGGTCGTTGGCCTGCTGTGCCAGCCACACGCCTTCTTGTTCTTCGCCAGCTTCCAGGGCAGCGGCATCTGGCAGCGTGGAGCGGCGCGTCTCGCAAATGAAATAGCCGGCAGTACCGCGCGACTCAATCAGGCCCAGGGCCATCAGCCGGTCATAGGCGGTGACCACGGTGTTGGGGCTGACTGCCAATTGGGCGGCCAATTGGCGTATGGACAGCAGACGTGCCGCCGCCGGCAACTGCCCGCTGGCAATCAGCTCACGCAGGCGCAGCTCGATCTGGTCTGCCAGAGGTGTGGGGGCGTTGCGGTCAATGGGGAACACAGGGCCAAGCTTAGCGCAGAAAACTGATGGCCAGCACCAACATGGTGGCGCCCATGCTCAGGTTGAAGATGCGCTGTTTGCGCGGATCGTGCAGCGCGTGGCGTATGCCCACACCAAACAGTGCCCACATGGAGACAGTCGGCAGGCTGATCATGCTGCCCACCAGGCTCACCAACAACGCGCCCATGGGGGCGCTGAGCCCGGTTGGCATGAACACGGTCGCCAGCGTAATGGAACGGACCCAGCTCTTGGGGTTGACGGCTTGAAACAGCGCGGCTTGCCAAAAGGTCAACGGCTGGCTGTTGCGCGCCTCGCCCAGCGAGCTGGCGCTAAGCTTCCACGCCAGGTACACCATGTACAGCGCCCCAGCGATTTGCAGTATCTGGTGCAACACGGGAAACTCGACGAACAGGCTGCCCAGGCCCAGGCAGGTGACATAGGTCTGCAGCGCCACGCCACTGCTTTGTCCAAAAATTTGCGGCAAGGTGCGACGAAATCCAAACAGTGCGCCCGAGCTGGCCAGCATGACGTTGTTGGGGCCTGGTGTGCCAGACATTACAAAGCAATAGGTCATCATCGGTATCAGTTCAGTCCACATCGTCGCGCTTCCTCAAAGTTGGTGGCTTGACTGTAGAGCCCACCTCGGTTTGCGCCAAGGTACAAGGTCCGTTGGTTGCGATGCCTTGTATCAGTTGGCGCAGGTATACAGTTGGTGGGCTGCCTCGGGCTTCGCCCGTTGACCCAAACTCTGCTGAAGCTGGCGGGTACGCAACCGAAGCAACGGCCTTTTATATGCTTGTTCACCGCAAGTCCAAGCCCTATGATCCCAAACGAGAGGAAAAGCCCCAATTGCTCAAAACGCTCAACCTGCCGTGGAACGCCCGCAAGCTGTTCCTGGGCCTGGTGCTGACAGCCAGCCTGTTGGTCGTGCTGGTCACGGCCACAGCGCTGCTGTATGCGCGCAACCAGGTAGAGCGTGGGCTGGAATCCAGTACGGCCAATCTGGCCAACACGCTGGCGCTGACGTTTGAAAGCAAGATAGACACCATAGACGTCATGCTGCAAAGCTGCGCCGACGAGATCAGCCGGCGCATTGCCAAAGGCGAAACCGACGTCGCGCAGATTAGCGCCTATCTGGAGCAGCAGATGGGTCACCTGCCAACGGTCATCTTGCGTGCCAGCGATGCAAAGGGCGACGTGGTGTATGTGCCAGGACCGGGGGCCAGCCCGACCAATATTGTGGACCGCGAATACTTTGTCCATTTGCGCGACCACCCAGATGCGGGTTTGTTTGTCAGCAGGCCTGTGGTTGGCAAGATCAATGGCAAGTGGATCTGGCTGTTTGCCCGGCGCATTACCACGGCCGATCACCAATTTGGCGGTGTGGTGTTTGCCAGAATCGATGTCGACAACATCGACAAACTGCTGATGCAAATTCGCATGGAGCCGGGAAGCTCCATTGGCGTGCGTGATGCCAGCATGGGTTTGATCACCGGCAGGGTGTCGTCCAGCCTGACGTATCCGATTCAAACCGGTGACACACGGGTGAGCGCCGCCTTCACCAACGCTTTGCGCGCCAACCCGTTGGAGGGTACCTACAAAACCAGAGTCAGCACGCTGGATGAAGAACAGCGGACGTTTTCCTACAAATCCAGCGCACGCTATGGCTTTATCGTCAATGTCAGTTCTACCGGCGAGGTGCCGCTGGGCCAATGGCAAAGGCAAGCCTGGGCGACAGGCCTGTTGGCCTCATTGTTTGTTGCCCTGATGCTGGGGTTTTCGGCGCTGATTAGCACTGCCTGGCGGCGCCAGGACCAGAGCGTGCTGGCCTTGCGCCAGGCCCACGAGACCCTGGAGACACGCATCGCCCAGCGCACCGAGGAGCTGGAGCAGGCCATGCGCAAACTCCAGGGCTTTCAGGAAGAACTGACGAAAAGCGAAGCCCGCGCGACCATCAGTATGTTGGTGGCCAGTGTGTCGCACGAGCTGAGTACGCCGATTGGAAACAGCGTGATGGTGGCTTCGACACTGAAAGACCAGGCCCGCAGCTTGCAGCGCCAGATTGATACAGGCAGTCTCAAGCGCAGCGACTTCTCCGACTTCTTGTCCACGCTGGACGACGGCACCAGCATGATAGAAAGCAACTTGCAGCGCTCTGAAGGTCTGCTGCGCACCTTCCGCCAGGTGTCGGCGGACCAGGCCAGCGAACAACGGCGCAGTTTTGACCTGCGCCAGATGCTGTTGGAAGTGCTCAAGACCGTGGAGCCCAGCACCAAGCGCCAGCCGCACCGGGTGGTACTCCATGTGCCCGAGGGCATTCTGATGGACAGCCTGCCTGGACCCATAGGCCAGGTTGCCATCAACCTTATCAACAACGCCTATTTGCACGCCTTTGAGGGGCGTAACGATGGTGTGCTGGAGATTGATGCCACGCAGGATGGCCGGCAAGTCACACTCAGTTTTGTCGACAATGGCGCTGGTATGACGCAGGAGCAGATGGAGCATCTTTTCGAGCCATTTTTCAGCACCAAGATTGGCCGCGGCGGCACCGGGCTGGGCATGGCCATCGTCGACAACCTGGTGACCAAATCGCTGGCGGGCCGCATCAGTGTGCGGTCCACGCCGGGGCAGGGCAGCCGGTTTGACATCACCTTGCCACTGGTGCTGCCCTAGCCGAGCGGGGCCGTGCGTGGCAGGCCCACAATGAATTCGCTGCCCCGGCCCAAGGTGCTGACAACCGTCAGGCTGCCACCCAGGATGTGGTGCACCATGTTGTAGGCCAGGTGCAGGCCCAGGCCTGAACCACCGTGGCCGAATTTGGTGGTAAAGAATGGGTCAAAGATGCGCGACTGATCCTCTGCGCTGATGCCAATGCCATTGTCCGAGACGCGCAGCACAATATGCTCAGGTGTGCGCACCTGCGCCACCACGCGCAATTCGCCATGCGTGTGGCCGTTGAGTCCATGTCGAATGGCGTTGTCGGCCAGGTTGGTCAATGTCTTGGCCAATATTTCCGGGTAGCTGTTCAAGCTCAGGTTGTCGGGCGAGTCGATGATCAATGTATGCCCCGTTGGCTGAATGATGGTCGTCAAATGGGCCGAAATGCCTTGTAGTACTTCACGCAGTTGGAAATCGCGCCGTTCTGACTTGTTGGAGTCCACGGTCAACTCGCGAAAACGCGACACCAGCTCGATACTGCGGTTGATGCTGCGCATGGCCAGGTGGCTACCGGTGTCCACACACTGTACAAACTCCTCTAGGCTGGAGCGGCGCAAGCTGCCAGAGCCTAACACCTGCTGAAACTCCTGTGCCTTGTTGCGCAGCGTCGTGGTGGCGACAAGGCCATTGCCCAGGGGCGTGTTAAGTTCGTGGGAGACGCCGGCAATCAAGCGGCCCAGTGCGGCTGCTTTTTCAGACTGCAGCAGCCGCACCTGCGTGCTGCGCAACTCGGCCAAGGCCTGCTCGGCGTGTGCCTGCGCATTGCGTGCCAGCGTGTAGGCCCCGGCATTGTCCAACGCAATGGCGCCATAGGCACACAATGTGCGAAAGATCGAGCATTCGCGCTCGCCGTAGGCATTGGCCAGCAGTGACTGGATCGAGATCACACCCAGCAGACGTTCCCCAACCATCAGCGGGGCAAACAACATGCTGTGCGTTGGCAAGGTACCCGGAACCAGATTGGGGTCAATGGTCTGCACGTCCACATTGATCAAAAATTCGCGCCGCTCGCGCCCGCAGCGTGCGGTGTAGGCGCGCGGGTCGTCAAACGGCACGCTGACCAGCGGCAGGGCCTCGCCAGCTTCCACGCTGTAGACCGCCTGGTAGGCCTGTTGCTGCGCATTGCACAGGTACACGTCAAAAGACGTCAGGTCCAGCAGCTCGCTGACATGGGTGTAGAGCGTGGAATAGATGGCCTGGGCATCCAGCGCTGCGGTAATTTCCTGGCCAATGGAGCCCAGCAGTTCCAGTGTCTTGTTGTTCTGCAGCAGCGCTTCGGCACGCTTGGCCTCCATGGTGGCCAATTGGCGATTTTGCTCGCTCTCAGCCTGGGCGCGCCAGGTCTGGTGCGAAACCTGGATGGCAATGGCCAGATTGGTCGACATCTGGTTGTGCGTCAATTCCTTGCTGTGCACGGCCTCCTTGGTCATGGCGTAGGCCTGCGCATAGTCCCCCACCTTGGAATACTCATGCCCCAATTGCTCAAACAGCTTGCTGGAGATGGTGTAGCCAGGAATCGCACGTGCCCGCTGCAATGCTTCCAGCAAATAGAACAGCGCGGGAGAGGTCTTGCCATCGTGCTGCGGGTGGGGCAGGTTGGCATGGTGGGCATGGATGTTGGACAGCACCATCAGCGCCTCGATCTGCCGCGAACTCTCACCCATCTTCTCGGCACCCGCCAGTGCCGCGTGGCCCACCAGCAGCGCCTCGTGTGGCTGGCCCAGCTCTGACAGCGCATGGGCCTGGCCGCGCCGCGCATCCACGTGGAAGTCCAACTGGTTCAAGGCATCGGCCTTGATCTCCAGGCTTTTGAAGGCCTGCAATGCAGTGCTGTAGTCATTGCGGTTGAGCGCCAGATCGCCCTGGTATTGCAGCGCAATGGCGTAGGGGCGTGAACTGGC
>JACXTT010009747.1_pt1 | contig 13070 bp, 11 predicted proteins | sample 9270951 | NCBI WGS metagenome assembly JACXTT01 (sample SAMN15532306, study PRJNA645909) | rock metagenome | isolation source: weathered quartz diorite | place: Puerto Rico | collected 2017-06-21
GGTCCGTGCACCTCGCTGGCGCGCTGCGCGCGGACGGGCACGCCGGCGAGCATGGCGGGCGCATGCGCGTACGGCGCGAGACCGGCGGCCCCGGGGATCAGTTGCGCGGCGCCCGGCCCTTCGACGCCGATCAGCGCGAGCGGCCCGTCCGGCTCGCCCAGCTCGACGTCGTCGGCGACCAGCAGCTTGCCGAGCGCCTCGAGGAGCGCCGCCCGAGCGCGCACGTCGACGTCCAGCAGCAGCGCATCCTCGAGCGCGGCGACGCGGAGGTCCGCCGTCAAGCGTCCCTGGATGGTGAGCAGCAGTGCGGGGCAACCGGCGCCCGGCGTGAGCGACACCACGTCGTTGGTGAGCATTCCCTGGAGGAACGCGACCCGATCGGCGCCGGTCGCGCGCACGAGCGTCCGGAAGCCCAGATCGACGAGCGCCGCGCCCTCGCGCAACGCCGCGTATTCGGCTGCAGGATCGCCGAAATGGCGCGGCAGCGTGACGCCGCGATCGTCGCCGTGCACGGTGCCACGGGCCGCGAGATGCGCGTGCAGCGCCGTTTCCGCCATCGGTCTCAACGCTATGCGCTGCCGCGCCCACCTTGACAAGCGGCGGCGGGCCGCGCGGCATCGTGGCGCGACCCGATTGCTGCTGCTAGGAGAGCGGCATGGCCTACGAGGACATCCTCTACGAGGCGCGCGGGGGCGTCGCCTGGATCACGATCAACCGCCCCGAGGTGCGGAACGCCTTCCGCACCAAGACGGTGGACGAGCTGATCGCTGCCTTCCGCACCGCCTGGGGCGATCCGGACGTCGGGGTCGTGGTGCTCACCGGTGCCGGCGACAAGGCCTTCTCGTCCGGCGGCGACCAGCGCGAGCGGACCGAGGGCGGCTACGGACGCACCGGCATCGGCATGGACGTGCACGGGCTCCACGGTGTGATCCGCGCCATCCCGAAGCCCGTCGTCGCCATGGTGAACGGCTACGCCATCGGCGGCGGCCACGTGCTGCACGTGCTCTGCGATCTCAGCATCGCCGCCGACACCGCCGTCTTCGGGCAGACGGGGCCCCGCGTGGGCAGCGTCGATCCGGGCTTCGGCACCGCGTACCTCGCGCGTGTGGTGGGCGAGAAGAAGGCGCGCGAGATCTGGTACCTCTGTCGTCAATACAGCGCGCAGGACGCCCTCGCGATGGGGCTCGTGAACCGGGTGGTGCCCGCCGCGGAGCTTCGCGCGGAGACCGAGCGCTGGTGCCAGGAGCTGCTGGAGAAGAGCCCGACGGCGCTCCGCCTGGCCAAGCAGTCCTTCAACGCCGACACCGAGCACATCGCGGGCATCACCGAGCTCGGCTTCAGCGCGCTCGAGCTCTACTACCAGACCGACGAGGCGCTCGAGGGCCGGAACGCCTTCATCGAGAAACGCCCGCCCCGCTTCCGGAGGCCACGGCGATGAAGGCATGGGCAACAGCGGCGATTGTGATCGCACTCGCGCTCCAGCTCGCGGCAGGCGCCGCTCGCGCGCAGACCCTTCCTCCACCGCCCGCGCTATCCGACTACGCCGTCCTCGGGCTCGGGAACGTCACCGTCCGCCGCCAGTCACGCGTCCTCTCAGGCGCGGTCGGCGCGGTCGGCGGTACGGTGCGGCTCGGGCGCGAGGCGCGGGTCTCGAACGTGCTCGCCGGACCGACGGTCCTCCTCGGCCCCTCCACTCGAACGGGGACGCTCTTCTGCCACATCGTGGGCGGACCCCCCACCCTGCCCGTGTGCAACGCCTTCACCGATCCGCTGGTCGACCCCGCCCTCCTGATGCCGGTACCGGTGGAGCCCGGCACGGACGATCTGCGCCTGCCGCCGCACCGGGGCACGGCGCCGGTCCTGGCCGGCAGCTTCGCCGACATCCGGGTCGGCCAGGGGAGCGTCCTCCAGCTCTACGGGGGCACCTACACCGCGCGCTCGCTACGGCTCGGACCGAAGGCGCGGGTCGTGTGCACGACCGACTGTCGCATCGGGGTCCTCGAGAAGGTGCGTCTCCGGGCCGGGGCGGAGCTGGGAGCCAGCGTGCCGATCCGCGCCAACACGGTCCGCATCGACGTCGCCTGGGCCGGTCCTCTGCCCGCCTTCGTCGCGCGCCCCGGGTCGAACGTGTCGGCGACCATCTTCGCCCCCGCGGGCGACATCGTTCTCGGACCGCTCGGCTCGTACCGCGGCGCCTTCATCGGCCGGAACGTGCTGATCGGCCCGCAGGCGACGGTGCGCGGCGATAGTGCGCTCTGAATCGCCCCGAGACCATGTCTCGGGGCGGGACCGAGAGTTTCGCCCAGTGAGAAGGGCGGATGGCGTGCCGCGGCCGGCGAAGCCGGCGCGGCAAGCTTTCCGGACGCTATACTGCGACTAGTATGGAATCACCGTCGACTTTGACTTCGTAGCGGTCGAGGCGTTCGCTCTCGTCCATCGTGTTGCAGCCGGTGGTGACGTCGTACTGCCAGCCGTGCCACGGGCAGGTGACGATCGCGCCCTCGAGCTCACCCTCGCCGAGCGGCCCGCCACGGTGGAGGCACGTGTTGTCGATGGCGTGGAACGTCCCGCCGACGTTGAAGAGGGCGATCTGCTTCCCGCCTGCCTCGACGCACTTGCCCGTGCCGGGCGGGACGTCGCCAACTGCGGCGACCTTCACGAAGTTCGCCATGCGGCGGCTTCTGGCACGCGGTCCCCGGACGGGTCAAGACGCCGACGGCGCGACGCGCGTCAGCCGCGGAGCGCGCCCCGCAGCTCGCGCGCCAGGAGTTCGACCGTGCCGCGCGTGCCGCCCGCCTGCTTCTGGCGCCACTCGCCCTCGGTCTCGAAGCGGCTGTCGCCGATCAGGAGGCCCCAGGGCTTGATCGCCTGCCGGATGGCGTGCGCGTCGAGCGGATCCCCGCCGCCATCGCGGATGGCCTTCAGCACGTCCGGGACGACGCGGAGGAAAGCGCGCAGCGCGACGCCCGTCTTGATGCTGTACTTCCGGCCCACCCACGCGCGCGGGAAGGCCGCCGCGATCTGCTTGAAGTAGTTCAGGAAGAAGCGTTGCGCCGAGTCGCGGAAGCGGTCCGACTGCCGGCCGCCCAGGGCGTCGAGCGCGGTGAAGATGCCCTTCAGCTCCTCGGCGAGCGGCGCCTGCGCCACCCGGCCGTGCCCGACCCCGAAGAGCTTGATCTCGCCGTGCAGTGGCGAGTCGGTGAACTCGTTCAGCGTGCGGATGATGTCGTGGCTCGCCGCGAGCTGCTTGTCCGGGTAGAGGCGCCGGCCCGACAGGCTGATCAGGTGCGAGGGGTTCAGCTTCGTGTGCTTGGCGTTGATGGTGACGAAGAGCTCCACCACCTGGTCCGGCGTGAGACGGTCGAAGACCACGGCCGGCACCTGCACGTCCTCGGCCTGCCCCGCGAGGATCAGCTGGTGGAGCGCCAGGAGCCGGTGCTGCCCATCGAGGGCACGGAGCGCCCCCTCCTCCTCGGGGATCTCGAGCACGCCCAGCACCCGGTGCGAGCTGGTGGGCGTGAACTCGAGGCGCTTCGACGCGACCAGCAGGACGGCGCCCGGGATGGCGGGGAGGTTCCCGGTCTCGGAGCACTGCGTGTAGTAGTCGACCAGCTCGGCGATCTTCTTCCGGATGATCGGCCGCTGGTAGGCCTCGGCGCTCGCCGCGATGCGCTTCTCGAGCAGCTCCCAGTTGACCCGTGTGTCCTTCTTCGCCTTCCGCTTCGCGGCCGCGGGGGGATGCACGGCGGTGTCGTAAGAGAGCACCTCGAAGCGCACCAGCCGGTCGACATCCCGCGCGCCCAGGATCGCCTGGTAGAGGTAGACACCGAACTGGTGGAGCCGGATGGCCGGGACGCTGATCATGCCGTACGCCTCCCTCTTCTACGACGAGCGCAGGAGGAACGCTTGCCGCGGCGCTTCCTCGGGGGGCGCCGCCTCGCCGCCGATCGCGGTCAGCTTGTCGCCCAGACGCTCCATCCGGCGCTCGGCGCTCGCATGGGCTTGCACGGCGTTGCCGAGGTGCTTGCCCACGAGACGGAAGTCGTCCCGCAGGCGACCCAGGTCGCCGCCGAGCCGGCCGAGGAGCCCCATCACCTCCTCGGCGCGTGCCTCGATGCGCAGCCCGCGGAGCCCGAGCGCGATCGCCTGCAGGTACGCGTAGAAGCAGTTGGGCGATACGGGAATGACCTTTCGGCCGATGGCGTAGGCCGCCAGGCCCGGTTCCTCGTCGCGGATGATGGTCTCGTAGTAGACGTTCTCCGCCGGGATGTACATGAGGGCGAAGTCGTAGGTTCCCTCGTCGGGGAGCACGTACTTGGTCGCGATGTCGTCGATGTGCCGGCGGACGCGCGCCACGAAGGCGCGCCGGGCGCGTGCCCGCGCATCGTCGTCCGTGGCCTCGAGGAGGCGCCGGAAGTCCTCGAGGGGGAACTTGGCGTCGATCGGCACCAGGCCGTCGCCCAGACGGACGGCCGCATCGACGCGCTCGCCGCTCCGGAAGGTGTGCTGGAGCGTGAAGCTCGTCGGCGGGAGCACTTGGGCGAGGAGGTCACCGAGGAGGAGCTCGCCCAGCCCACCCCGGAGCTTCGGGGCGCGCAGGATGTCGTGCAGCGTGGCGACGTCGCGGCCGACGTCGTAGACCTTGGCCGCCGCCTCGCGCAGCTCGCCGAGTCCCTTCTGCACCTCGCCCACGACGCGCGACGTGTTGTCGAGCCGCTCGCCGACGGCCGTCTGGCTCCGCTGCACCAAGTCGAGGCTCTCGCGCAGGCGGTCGTTCATCTGCCCGGTCAGCTGCGCGAGCTGCTGCCCCACGAGCTGCCCCTGCCCCGCGAGCGCGTCGCGAAGCTGGCCGCGCAGCGCATCCAGCTGCTGCTGGAGGAGGACGAGCCCCGCGCCGTCGTCGCGCGGCGCCCGGGCGCGGCGCACCTCCCGGGCGAGCCACAGGAGCGCCCCTCCGACCAGGATCGCCGCCACCACCGTCCCCGTTTCGATGGTCACCACCCCCTCCCGACCCGGGCGTGCGTCAGCCCAGGGCGCTGGCGTACTCGTCGAGCTGCTCGAGCTTCCGTAGCCGGGCCAGGCGCACCGGCCGCTCGCCCACGGGCGCGATCACGAGCTCCAGCCGCTCGCTCGCCACCGAGGCCGCGATCAGTGCACGGCAGCGCACGTGGGCCGCGCGCGCCACGCGCTGCCGCCGCATGCGGACGATCTCCGCGAATGCGATCACCTCGCCCACGGCCGGCGTATTACCATGGTCGTGCGCGGAGTTGTAGCGGCACGGGGCCGGCGGCGTCGTCTCACTGCCGGGCCGCACGCACGGCGACCTCGACGTCGTAAGCCGCCCGCAGCGCACGCATGGCCGTGCTGCGACGCTGGGCCGCCCGCTCCCGCAACCAGCGCTGCAGTACCCTTCCCCGCACCTCCGCGAGCGACGGCGTTCGCCCGGGCTCCCGACCATGCACCCACACCAGGTGGACCCCGTAGCCCGACCGCACCGGCCCGAACCAGGCGCCTGCCGGCGCCCGATCGACCGCCTCCGCGAAGCTCGTCCCGAAGGCGCGCGCGAGCTCGTCGCGTGTGCCGTCGAACTCGGCGCCGCGGATGAACGCGTCGCCGCGGCCCGCGCCCGCCTCGGCGCCCGAGCCGCGGAGCTCTTCCAGCAGCGCGAGCGCGTCCGCGGTCGTGGCCCCGCCACGAGCGTCCTCGCTGAGATACACGTGCGTCAGCCGCACCCGAGCCGGCTGGGCGAAGTCCGTGGCATACCGTGCGAGGTACTCCCCGAGCTCCGGCTCCGGCGGCAGATCCGCCTCGCTGACCCGGCCGGCCGCGAGCTGCATCATCTCCACCAGATGACGCCGGATAACGAGATCGCTCCGCTCGAGGCCGAGCCGCCGCGCCTCGCGCTCAAGCGAGGCCCGATCCCGGGCGTTCTCCTCGCCGACGAACCCGCCGAGACGCACGAGCCGCTCGCGGACGGCGCCGTCCTGGCGATCGAAACCGCGCGCGAGGGCCTCGCGATAGAGCACCTCCTCGTCGATCGCCTGGTTCACGAGGGCTTTCGTTGCCGCGGCGTCCGGGGGACCCCCGTGCTCCTCGGTCCACGCCTCCGCGAGCCGGGCGACGTCGGCCGCCGTGATCACGACCCGCGGTCTCGGGACCCGCGGCGGATCGATCCAGCCGCGGAGCGCGAGCAGCACCCCGCCGAGCGCGAGAAAGTGCAGCAGCGGCGCGCGGAGGACGCGCGCCATCAGCGTCCGCGGGCGGCGAGCGTCGCCCCGCTGAGCACCCAGAGCCGCGTGTGCGACGCGCGGTATACCCCCGCGGCGAGCGCGACGGTGACCATGTGGTCGTTCCGGTCGGCGTGCGAGAGGTCCGTCCGTGCCGTCGTCAGGCGGAGCTGCGCCTGGCGCCCGCGCAGCGTGAGCTTCGCCTTGGCGACGGGACCGAGCGGCGCCGGGAGAACGAAGCGCCCGGCGCCTGACGCGACGAGCGTCCCCGCCGGGATCGTGACCGCCAGGATGTCGTCGTCGTCGCTCACGCGGAGCACGAGGTCGTTGCGCGCCGGATCGAGCTCCGCGGGCTGCCGTCCTAGGCGTAGCCGGAGCGCGAGCCGGTCGGTCGACGGCCGCGAGCCGTAGCGGACCCGCGCGCGCACCCGCGCGATGCCGTCCGGCTGGTACCAGATCGGCGACGTCCAGGCGCGCTCCTGGATGATCGGATCGAGGAACGCGTCGTTGCCCGGCCCTTTGCAGCAATCCGCGAAGTCCGACCCGGCGTTCGTCGCCTGCGTGTCGCAGTCCGCCGCGAAGGGATCGACCCCGGCCGCCTTGCAGACGCGGGTGCTCCAGCGGCAGGTCGGATTCTCCAGCACCCGGGCGTAGTAGAAGGCGCGCTCTTCACGGAAGAACGTCGGGTCCCTCCAGACGGCGCACAACTCCCGCGCGCCCTGGCCCCGAGGCGCGCAGGTCGCGGGATCGACGTCGGCGCCGTTGTTCGCGGCGCCGGCGACGTCGAAGACCTGCTCGTGGGTCGTGCCGCTCGCGTCGACCCATCCCTTGACGATCTGGACGCGCTGCAGATCCGTTCCGGGCGCAGCCATCGTGCCCGGGTCCTTCGCTGCCCACACGACGAAGGTCGGACTCCGGCCGCCGAGCACCGCGCCGACCTCGCCGCCCATCGGGACCCCGCTCACGTACGCGTCGTGGACCAGGGTCGGCGAGCCGCAGACGACGCGGGCGAGATCGCCGGCGAAGAAGCGGACGACGGGCCGCGTGCCGCTGGTCGCGTAGGTCTCGCGGCGCCGGAGGGCCGAGAAGAGCGCATCGCGCGAGTTCTCCTCCGCCCACGCGACGGCGAGGCCACCCGGGTTGTTGCGCACGTTGCCGCCAATCTGCCGCGCCGGCGAGGAGTCGTTGTTTCCCTGCCCGCCGGCCCAGCCGGTCTCGTTGACGCTGCCCGCGGCGCCGTCGTGGTTGTCGGTCGAGCCGACGAAGCCGAGACGGAACGGGTTCGCGCCCAGGCGATCCTCGAACGCGAGGCCGTCCTTCAGCGTGTTCCGCACCATGTTCCGGAGCGGATACTGGTCGATCGGCACCGCGTTCCCCTGCGGTCCCTCCTGCGCATTCTCCCGCTGCTCGAACGTGCAGAGCTCGTCCGCCGTCCCCGCGCCCGCGCCGGCCAGACGGTCGAAGCGGCACTCAGAGTTGCCCTTGATCTGATGGATCTCGGCGAGCGGCTCGAGCGTCTGCCGTCGGAGCGCCTCGGTCGCGTCGGCCGGGTCGCCCCACTGCATGCCGCCGCTCAGGTTCGAGTTGTGAGGGATGATGACCGCGTCGCAGCCGAAGCCGGCGTTGAGGCACGTATTCTCGATCGCCGACCAGAAGCCCTGCGGGATGCCGGCCGCGCCGGTCTCGATGTAGCTCGACACCGTCGGCGGGACCCGGTCGTTGCGGAAGATGATGTTCCGGTGCAGGTGGGCGCCGAACGGGCTCGCGGTGTACTCGTAGCCGAGGAAGCTGGTGAACGCGCACGCCGCCGTCCGGTCGTAGGCTCCCTCCGCCGCAGCCTGCATCTGCTGCCAGACGGAGACCGACGCCGCGCCGCAGTCGACCCCGGGCTCGTTGCAGAACGGGTGATGCATCGGCGCCGGCTCGCCGTCCGGGGCCTGCCACAGGATGGTGGGGAACATCTGCTGGTCGGGCGACTCCGATTGCCGGAGCATCTGGCACATCGGGTCGTTGTAGACGAGGGAGCCAGGGGTGTCGCAGAGCAGGACCTCGCCGAAGAACTCCGAGTGATCGGTGACCGCGGCGAAGTCGAGCGGACGGTCGAGCTGGGTGCTCCGGGTCTGCGCCTCGTTGTCGTCGGCGAGCGTGATCGGGGCGCCGCGCGCGAAGGCGTACGCGTCGGGCGGGCCGACGCGCGTGCCGAAGATGTACGCGTCGGCGGAGAAGTGCGTGTGGATGTGGAGGTCCCCGAAGTAGGGTGCGCGGAGCGGATCGAAGCTCGCGCACGGCGCGCGAGATTCGGTCCGCTGCCAGGGCGGCGTCGCCGCGATCACGCGCGTGCCGGCGAGGAGGGCGAGGACGACGACGGCCTGCCGCATCGCTCGCGCTTACCGCACACACTTTCGACTTGTCGAGCGATAACCGGGTTGCGCTAAGATGGGGCGTGCGATTCGTGCTCCTCTCCCTGGTTTTCGGGCTGGCGCATCCCGTCCTCGCGCATCCACTTGCGCCCTGCGTCCTAGAGCGCCGCGAGACGGCGAGTGGTCGGGTGGAGGTCGGCTGGAAGACGCCGCTCGCCCGCCCGCGGGGCGCGGATCTCGAGCCGGTCCTTCCGCCGCGCTGTCGCACGGTGAGCCCGCCCGACATGGCGCAGGAAGGCGGCGGGGTCTGGACGCGCTGGACGGTCGAGTGCGGGAGCGCCGGGCTAGTCGGCGAGCGGGTCGGGGTGACCGGGCCCGGGAGCGTCGCCCTCGGCGCGCTCGTGCGCGTGACGCTCGCGGACGGCCGGCTCGTGCAGGGAGTGGCGTCGCCCGGGAAGCCGCTGATCACCATTCCGCCGCGTCCGCGAGCGCTCGACGTCATGCGAGACTACGCGCGCCTCGGCGTCGCGCACATCCTGACCGGCCCGGATCACCTGCTGTTCGTCTTCGGGCTCGTGCTCCTCGCCGGAACGATGCGACGCCTGCTCGCCACCGTGAGCGCGTTCACGCTCGGGCACAGCATCACGCTCTCGCTCGCGGCGCTGGGCTTCGTCGACGTCCCCTCGGGGCCGATCGAGGTCGCGATCGCGGCGAGCGTCCTCGCGCTGGCCGTCGAGCTCGCCAGACCGCGCGGCGCCGTGACCCTCATCCGCCGGCGCCCCTGGCTCATGGCCGCCGCCTTCGGCCTGCTCCACGGGCTCGGCTTCGCCGCGGCTCTCCGCGAGGCGGGATTGCCGGTGGGCGAGATCCCGCTCGCGCTTCTCTCCTTCAACGTGGGGATCGAGGTCGGGCAGGTCGGCTTCGTGCTCGGCGTGCTCGCGCTCCGACGGAGCCTCGGCACGCTGGTCGAGAACCTCCCCGCGTGGGTCGAACGCGCGCCGGTCTACGCCATGGGCTCGTTGGCGGGGTACTGGTGGCTCGACCGCCTGCTCGCGCTGATGCGGTGACGACTCATCGAGCGACAGGGATATCGAGGTCGGCCGTGATGACCGACTCACGGTAGCCGCCGGCGTTCCTGCCGCCCGGCAACATGGTCTTGGCGCAGTCGTAGAGGATACCCCGTCGCTCCTCGACGGTGAGGCCGCGCGGGGAGAAGGGCGCCCCGTCCGGGCTGTCGCACCGCGTGCGCAGCGCGGCGAGCTTCGCCCGTGACATCCGTGGCGTGGCGGCGGCAGCCAGCGAGAACCAGCTCACGAGGAGCAGGAGCGCAAGCGGGACGTGATGCGCCCGCACCGGCTCCGCTTGCGACGCGAACGGAGACGGCGTCAACGATCGGGCGTCAGTACGGCCGCATCGTCGTCGACGACGTGGGGCGCGGGTGCGTGGTCGTCGTGGACGGCGACGGGGCAACCGGGGTGCACGTCGATCCGTTGCACGCATCGCAGCAACTCGACTGACTGCCGAGGCAAGCGGAGCCGCCCTTCGGCGCCTTGCAGGCCGCGGTGCTCTTCTTGACGCTGCACTTCCGCGCACCCTTGGCGGTGGTGCGGCAACACGTCACCGCGCCGGAGCGTCCGCAGATCGACTTGGCGGCGCACTGCTTGACCGACCCCCGGCAGGACCTGGGCAGGGTGCCCGCGGTGACGGCTTGCTTCACGACCCCGGCCACGCACTTCAGGTACGCCCGGTGACCGGTCGCCAGGTCACAGGGGCACTGCATCGTGGCCGTGGCGCGGACGGTCGCCGCAGCGGACGCCTCGGTGCATCCCGAAGGGCCGCCCGGGAGCGTCGTGGTGGTCGTCGAGCAGGTGCCGAAGGTCCCCATGTTCCCCGCGTCGTTGGTCGGCGCCGGGCAGGCGAGGGCAATGTTTGCCCCCGTGCGGGTCAGGCTCATGGTGCCGTTGCCCGCCGGCCCCGCAGCCGTCTCCGTCATGCCGGTCTTCATGGGTCCGCCGTAGCCTCCGTAGGCCCAGCAGTCGACGTAGTTGTTCGGATCCGAAGCGCTCCAGGAAGCGGGATCCGGCGGCGGCGTGAAGCCCGACCCTACCGGTGCGCCCCAGCAGATCATTCCGCACGCGTTGTCGATGCCGGGCGCGAAGTGAAAGTCGGGATGGATTCCCGCGGCGGCGAAGAACGTCGCGTCGTCCGGGCTCGCCATGATCCAGCGGTCGCCGGCGTTGCCGGTGGCGAGGTCGGAGGGAACCACGAGCAGCACGGTCGCGGGATTCCCGGCGGCACAGCTGAAGAACGTCAGGCGGGTGTTGGCCACGAAGGTCTGTGCCGGGGCGAGCATCCTGATCTCGACGAACTGGAGGCTCGGGTTGCCCGCGGCGCCCGACATCAGCTGGTCGATCTCGGTGAGATGGAAGACCGCGAGGGCCGGTACGGGAGCGAGCAGGGCAGCGATCACCGCGAGGCTGACCACGATGCGATTCATTGTTGATCCTCCAGGGAACACAGGTCTTCCAGCAATTGCAGCGCCAGGCCTCGAGCGCATGTCTCCTCCGACGCCGCCGGCCGGAGCTGGGGCAACCGGTCACGGATCCGCTGTGGCATCCGGTGACGTGCTCCTCACCGATCGACACGCCGGGTCGGCACTCCCAGATCTGGCGATGCCGAGCGCGGAAAGTTACACGCAGCGAGGTCTTGCCAGCGCCGCCCTGCTGCGCCAGAGCAGAGGGCGGCCGTGCACTGCATACTCGTCTCGCACACGCACTGGGACCGCGAGTGGTACCGGACCTTCGAGGCATTCCGGGCTCGCCTGGTCGACGCGATCGACCGGGTCCTCGACCTGGCAGCCGCCGACCCCGCCTTCCGCTTCGTCCTCGATGGCCAGACGATCGTGCTCGAGGACTACGTCGCGATCCGTCCCGGGCGCCGCGCCGAGCTCTCCGCCGCCTGCCGCGACGGCCGGATCGCGATCGGCCCGTGGTGGGTCCAGCCCGACTCGCTCCTTCCCTCGGGCGAGGCGCATGTCCGGAACCTTCTCGAGGGCCGCCGGGTCGGCGAGGCCTTCGGCCGGGTGTCGCGGGTCGCGTACTGCCCGGACTCGTTCGGGCATCCGGCCCAGTTCCCGCAGCTCCTCTCCGGGTTCGGCCTGGGGCCGTTCGTCTACTGGCGGGGCAACGGCGACGAGCTCGACGCGCTCGCCGCCGAGTGGCGCTGGGAGGCGCCGGACGGGAGCGCGGTGCTTGCCCACCACCTCGCCGAGGGCTACTTCGCGGCGACCGGACTCGCGCCCGAACCTACCGACGCCGCCCGCGGCCTCGCCGAGGTCGCCCGCACCCTCGCCGCGCGCACGCACGGCGGCGTCGTCCTCCTGATGAACGGCTTCGACCACGCGCTGCCCGAGGCGCACGTGGGCGCGGTCGCCGAGGCGCTCGCGCGCGCGCCGGGATGGACGGTCACGCGCGGCACGCTCGACGACTTCGCGGCGCTCGTCGCGCCCGACGGCCCGAGCTTCCGCGGCGAGCTGACCGGAGGCCGGGTCGCGAATCTTCTCCCCGGGGTCTGGTCGGCACGGCTCCCCCTGAAGCTCCGCAACCGGCGCGCCGAGGCGCTCCTCGAGGGCTGGGCGGAGCCCTGGAGCGCGCTCGCCCGCGCCCACGGTGCGCCCGACGAGCGGCCTGCGCTCCGCGCGGCCTGGCGGGCGCTCCTCCAGAATCAGGCGCACGACTCGATCGGCGGCTGCTCGCAGGACCGCGTGCACGAACAGATGGTGAGCCGCTACGACACGGCCGAGGAGCTCGCCACGGAGACGACGATGCGCGCGCTCGAGCGCATCGCGGGTCTCGGGCTCGAGCGCCTCTCGCCGTGGAGCGACGGGTTCGAGCTGGCCGTGTTCAATCCGTCACCGCACGCGCGGACGGACCGCGTCCGCTTCCGGCTCGACCCGAGCCGATGGCTGGCGTTGCGGCTCGGGGCGGAGCGCGGCATGGAGCTGCATCCCTGGCTCCGGGGCGCCGAGGGCTACCGCGTCGACGGCCGCCCCGCGCGCCTGGTCGCCGACGAGGGCAGCGACCGCCTGCGTGTCCTCCCCGAGCTTCCCGCGCGCAGCCTCGAGTTCGTGGCCACCGACGTACCCGCCTTCGGCTGGCGGCGCTTCCACGTGGCCCCCTCGACGCCACAGCCCGACGCCGAGGACGGAGGCCGCGAGATCGTCAGTGAAGACATCGGGGTCGAGGCCGCCGACGATGGGACCCTCGTCGTGCACTTCGGGAGCCGATCCTTCGCCGGCCTGACGGGCGTCGAGGACGTCGGCGATCGGGGCGACACCTACGACTTCGACCCGGCGCCCGGCGGTACGGTGTCGCTCGCGTCGGTTGCCGTGACGCGCGCGCGCCACGCGAACGGCGTCGCGGAGCTTCGCATCCGGCGCACGCTTCGCGTGCCGGCGGGGCTCGCCGCCGGGCGCCAGCGGCGC
>JACXTT010009748.1_pt1 | contig 13069 bp, 12 predicted proteins | sample 9270951 | NCBI WGS metagenome assembly JACXTT01 (sample SAMN15532306, study PRJNA645909) | rock metagenome | isolation source: weathered quartz diorite | place: Puerto Rico | collected 2017-06-21
CGGCGAGCATTTCGCCCCGGGCATGCGGCCCGACGCAGCGCCACAATTCCGGGCTGACCGGCCGCCCCGCGGCCCAGCGTTCGTGCGCATAATCGCAGAGCATGCGCGCCAGCGGCGGGTTGGCGCGGCGGTCCAGGCCAACGATCGGATCCAGGCTGGCGCCGATGAATAACGCCTTCAGCACCATCTGGTTCCAGGCCGGTTCCGCCAGTTGCTCGGATGGATAAGGATTGCGGTGCGCCACCGCCTGGAACACGGCCTTCATGTTGGTGCGCACGCCCTCGGCGGCGCGCAGCACGTGGCGCCGCTGGTCGGGATACAGCGGCAGGCCGCGATAAAAGGCGACCAGTTCGCCTACATCCGCGGTCGCACACAACTGGTCCAGCTGCCGCGAGAACGTCGCGCCGTCGCTTCCAGCCGCGAGCAGCAGGTACACGCGCGCGGCCTGATCCAGGCTCCACTCGCGCGGGTCCCAACCGGGACGGGCCGCGGTCGCATGGCCGAGTTCCGCGGCGCTCGGCGCCAGATCCGCCTTGCCGACCTTGCGCGGCACCAGGCTCACCGACATGTACAAGTCCTTGTCGCCGCCGCCGCGCAACCGTTGCGCGCTGTCTTTCAGCCACGCGGCCGCCTCGCCCGGCAACCGGGCGACCAGCCACTGCTCGAGTACCTGCGCCGGGCTCATGCCGCCGCCTCCACCGTTTCCGCCCGCCTCGCGGAAGCTGCCGTCGCAAATACGTGGTCGAGCAGCAGGCGTTTCACGTCGGTGGCGGCCACCGGACCTTCGTCGAATAGTTCCGGAGCAGAGCTGATGAACAGCGGGCCCTCTTCCGCGCGGTCGGCCGGGCGGCCGTGCGAACCCTTGACCAGCGTCGCGTCTAGCGAGATCACGTCCATCAGATAACGCATGCCAAGCATCTTCTGTGCAAGCCGCAGAGCGATGCGCAGCCTGGCCAGCGGCAGCGCCGGATCGATGAACAGCTCCACCGGGTCGTAACCCGGCTTGCGGTGGATGTCCACCGTACGCGCATAATCCGGCGCACGCGCATCGTCGAGAAAATGGTAGTAGGTGAACCAGCTGTCGGGACGCGCGATCGCCACCAGTTCCCCGGAGCGCGGATGATCCAGTCCCATTTCGCGCTTGCCCGCTCCGTCGAGGACGCGCTCCACGCCTGGCAGCGAGCGGAGCAAATCAGCAACCTTGTCTACGAGTTCCGGGCGCGCCACGTAGACATGCGCGATCTGGTGATCCGCCACTGCAAACGCCTCGGAAGCACCGGCATCGAGTTGGTCGCGCCCGAGCTCCTCGCGCACGCGCAGCCAGCCGGCCTGGCGCAGCGCGCGATTGATGTGCACCGGCCCGGACACTTCGGTGATTCCGTACTCGGAAAGCGCGACCACGTGCGCAGCGGAGCGCTGCGCGGCATCGATCAGTTCGCCGCACACGTCGTCCACTTGCGCCACGTCGCGCGCGATATCGGGATGGTTCGGCCCAAGCCGCTGCAGGTTGTAGTCGAGGTGCGGCAGGTACACCAGCGTCAGGGTCGGCCTGAGCTTGCCGAACACGTGCAACGCCGATTTGCCGATCCAGCGCGTCGAGGTGATGTCGGCCGCCGGCCCCCAGAAGCGAAAAAGCGGAAACTGGCCGAGCGTGCCCTGCAGTTCGTCGCGAAGCGCGGCCGGGTGGGTATGGATGTCGGGAAGCTTGCGACCGTCGGCCGGATACATCGGTCGCGGCGTGACCGCGAAGTCCGCGGTCGAGTACATGTTGTACCACCAGAACAGCTTGGCGCAGGTGAACGATGGATCGCGTCTCCGGGCAGCCTCCCACAGCTTCTCCCCGCCCACCAGGCGGTTGGACTGGCGCCACAGCCAGATCTCGGACAGATCGCGGAAATACCAGCCGTTGCCGACGATGCCGTGTTCGCGCGGCAGCGCGCCGGTCACGAAGGTGGATTGCACCGTCGTGGTCACCGCCGGCACCACCGTGTCGAGCGGCCTCATGCCGCCACGCTTCGCCAACGCACTCAGATTCGGCGCATGTGCTAGCAACGCCGGCGTAAGGCCCACCACGTTCAGTACCAGCGTGCGGTTCATGGCTGCGATTGCAACGGATCGTGAAAAATCCGCCGCCGCTGTGCGAGCGGCCATCCTGTTTTCACTACCCCTCCTCGGTGCCCGCCGGTTGCGGGCTTCGATCGATTGTCCCGCGGGCGCTTCCGTGGCACTACCGGGATCGCTTTGTGCAATTGTAACTCTGCCGAGATGCCGGGAGGCGAGAAGCTGGCGGGCAGAAAATTCCAGTCAATTCAAATCTGCTCTCTTGCCTCTGCGTCCCCTGCGTTGAACGTTTGTTTTTATCCGCATGGCTGCGCCGTCTATAATCTTGCGTGCCGCTTTCGTGCGCCGGCCAAAGGAACGGGGAACGGGTGTGAAAGCCGGTCTGTCGCCGGACCGCTCCTTCGATTTCAATGCAGACGACTTCAACGATCTCGCCTCGCAACTCGAAACGTAAAACTCTGGGATGAAAGCACAGGATTCCGGCAAAATATTGGAGACCCAGGCCACGACCACCGTCTGGGACCTGCCGCTGCGGGTCTTCCACTGGGTGCTGGTGCTGCTGGTGATCTCTCAAGTCGTCACCGCGACGATCGGCGGCAACGCGATGGAATACCACGCGCTCGGCGGCTACACGATTCTCACGCTGGTGCTGTTTCGCATCCTGTGGGGATTTGCCGGGGGAACGCATGCCCGTTTCCGCGACTTCCTGCGCGGGCCGGCCGTGGTGGCGCGTTATTCGCACAGGCTGATCAAGGGCACGGCCGAAACCCATCGCGGCCACAACCCGCTGGGGGGCTGGAGCGTCGCGCTGATGCTGGCCTCGCTGCTGGTTCAGGCGGGGACCGGACTGTTCGCCAACGACGACGTGATGATGAAAGGACCGCTGGCGAAGCACGTGTCGGATCATGCCAGTGCACTGTTCACGGCCATCCACGACATCAACGCCGGCATCCTGCTGACGCTGATCTCGCTCCATATCCTGGCGGTGCTTTTCTACCTGTTCCGCAGGAAACAGGACCTGATCGGACCGATGATCACCGGCCGCAAACCGATCGGGCTGATGGACGGAAGACCGCCCAGGGACGGCAACCTCTGGCTCGCCGTGCTGCTGCTCGGCGCATCCTCGCTGATCGTTTACTTCGTCGTTACTTTTTAGGACGCCGGTAGCGCTGGGCGTGCTCCGGCACCGGGATCCCCGGCGCAAGGCGCGCGTCCGGCTTCGGCGTGGCGGAAAGCGGCGCGAAATCGAGGGTGCCCGCCCAGATCGGCAGGCCGTAATCTTCTTCGTCGTCCAACGGCGGTCCGGTGCGCACCTTCGCGGAAGCCTCGACGATTTCCATCCTCAGCACGGCGGTCTGGTCGAGTTCCTGCGGCTTGACCGGGCGCAGCCTCTCCCAGCGCCCCGGGATGATGTGATCCGAGATCGTCTTCAGGGCACGCAGCTTGCCGGCCGCGGGCACCGGCTCGGCGCTGCCGAGGATCACCACCGACCGATAATTCACCGACGAATGGAACGCCGAGCGCGCCAGCACCAGTCCATCCACCAGCGTCACCGTCACGCTCAGCGCAATGCCCTTCCCCGCTTCGTTCAGCATGCGGCTCGCCGCCGAACCGTGGATGTAGAGCGTATGGCCGTCGCGCCCGAAGCCCGTGGGAATCACGTAGGGCTGGCCGTTGACGACGAACCCGACGTGGCAGAAGAACCCCTCGTCGAGGATCGCCGCAACGGTTGCGAAGTCGTGGCTGCCGCGCGCCGGATAGCGGCCGAGTTTCGTGCGGCTGGACAGGAGGTCCATAGGGACTAGGGAAAAGTCTGATGCTTCATGGCAGTGGTACCGGGAAGATCTGCCGAGGGCGTTTGATTTCCGGTGTTGCTACCTGGGGTTACGAAGTCTCGGCGCTCCATCTCACTGGTCAGTCCCTGTTGGCAATTGCTGACATGTTGCAGTAGATGTGGGGGATCTCGCAAGCCAACTCAGGGAAAATTAGAGGCCATGGCAAAACGCGCAAATCAAAAAACGTGCTGCCGGCGCGCGAAGAGCTCACGGTCGCGCACCGTGAGCGGCTCATCGAAGAACTGCGAGCCGACCGGAAACTTGCCGCAGAGTATCTAAATGCGGCCGCAGAGGTGGCACGGCGATAAAGCATAGCGCGTGTACATTCTCTCGGATTGGCGCGAGCGCACCGGAAAGATGGACTTTGAAACTTTCCCCGCGATGCCGTACAAGCCGCTTGACACGCTTACCAAAGCAGGACTACACTCTAACGATCGTTAGAATATTATATTATATGCGTGAACTGAAGAACCTCTTGTACGAACAGGTCGGCCGTATCGGCAAGGCTCTTGCGAGCCCCAAGCGGCTGGAGCTGATCGAACTCCTGTGCCAAAGCGAGAAATCGGTCGAAATGCTATCGCAGCAGGCAGACATCAGCGTCAAGCTGACAAGCGCCCATTTAAAAGAGCTGCGTACCGCCCGGCTCGTGGAAACGCGAAAAGACGGCAAGTACGTGCTCTATCGGCTGTCCGACCCAGGGGTCGCCGACCTTTGGGTAAATCTCCGCAGCGTTGCGGAAGAGCGCTTGGTCGATCTGCAGATGGGGCTGAACTCCCTCATTACGCATGGGAACGACCTCCGCGGCGTAGACCGCAGTTCGATTCTCAAGCAGGCAAAGAACGGTGAGGTTGTCGTCATTGACGTGCGTCCAGAGGACGAGTTCGCAGCCGGACATCTTCCCTACGCACGGTCGCTGCCGCTCACCGAGCTCAAGAAGAGGCTGCACGAATTACCGAAGAACAAACCCGTGGTGGCTTATTGTCGCGGCCCATTCTGCATGATGGCCAAGGATGCAGTAGTGCTTCTGCAGAAACGCGGCTACAAGGCGTCCAAACTGGACGACGGGGTAGCCGAATGGCGGACACGTGGGTTGCCCATCGAGCAGTAGCCATCTTGAAGAGATCTGCGTGAAGACAGTGGTCGGCCTCATCGGGCGCGCGTGGGTAGCACCAACGTACACGCGTCGCTTGCGCGCCGCGAATAAGGAGCTCAATAAGAATCCCGCCATTGACGCCAGCCGGAAAAGCTCTCCGGCACCTTATCTTAAGTTCCAGGTATCTCAGATGGTCTGCAGGGTGACCGGTGGGCCACGACGAAAGCCGATATCGTCGTCAGGAAGCAGGCGCCTGACAGAGTCATCCGACTGCGAAGGGGGTTGAAACCATGGCTGTGAGTCCCATCGTTCGAAAACGGCTAGAAGCCCAAGGCTTCTGCAGGCTGAATGACACCGAACTTGCTGAATTGGCACCATGGCTGAGGTGGTCGCCCGCGTTCTGCACAATTTTCATGGTCGCTGGCGTCGCCTTGGAATCGCCCGTAGTCCTTTGGTCACTTGCAACGACGGCCTTTTTGGGAGCGTTGCTTCCCTTTCACCCATTTGACCTTCTGTACAACTACGGAGCCCGATATCTCACGGGCACCGGTCCGCTACCAAATCAAGGCCCTCAGCGTCGCTTTGCGTGTGCGATTGCCACTGTATGGCTGATCGGGACGGGCTGGGCTTTTCACTTAGGCGTACACAAGGTCGGGTATTTGCTGGGAGTGCCGTTGATTCTTGTTGCCGCTTTGGTCAGCATCACTCACATCTGCATCCCCTCTATCGTCTACAACACGTTGTTTACGAAGCAGCCATTCACAAATGCATAGGCCGGCGCCTAACCGCGAAATCGACAGCGAGTCTTGGCGAGCGCCGGCGGCGCTCGCGCGTGCGCGTCACTTTTCGGTGTTAAGGAGATCTCGGAAATGAAAACTGCAACAGGACTCACAGCGCGCGTCGACACAACCGCGCTCGAGCAGAAGGTCAAGGCGATGTATCGCGATGTAGCCCTCGCCCCGCAGGGCGAGTTTCACTTCGAGATGGGACGCGCGCTCGCGGAGCGGCTCGGCTATGCCGCCGCCGGCCTCGATGCCATCCCGAGCGAAGCGATCGACTCGTTTGCGGGCGTCGGCTACTACTTCGACCTCGCTCACCTGAAGCCGGGTGAGACGGTGGTCGATCTCGGCAGCGGATCGGGGATGGACAGCTTCATCGCCGCCGGCAAGGTCGGGAAGACCGGCACCGTGATCGGCGTCGACATGACCGACGAGCAGCTCGCCAAAGCGGAGCGCCTGCGCGCTGCTGCGGGATTTTTCAACATCACCTACCGCAAGGGCTACATCGACGCGACCGGACTTTCTGAGGCGTCGTGCGATGCGGTCATCAGCAACGGCGTGATTAACCTCGCGCCGGACAAAAGGACGGTCTTCCGCGAGGCCGCGCGCCTGCTCAAGCCGGGAGGGCGGCTTGCACTCGCCGACATCGTCACCGAAACGCAGCTGCCCGAAGGCATCACCTGCGACGCGACGCTCTGGGCCGCTTGCATCGGAGGCGCGATGCAGGTCGGGGATTACACCTCGGCGATCGAGGCAGCGGGGTTGCGCGTGACAAAAGTGAGGGACAACCCGCAGTACCAGTTCATTTCGAAGAACGCCCAAGGTGCGGCACGCAAGTATGGTGTGAAGAGCGTCTCCCTCGTCGCGACGAGGGATTGAACACGCAGGGAGCAATCATGAACCCAAATAAAGCGTTGTGGGAAAAAGGCAACTTTACCGAGATTGCCGCCTTGATGCGGCAATCTGGAGAAGCATTCGTCAAGTCTCTCGGGACAACGACGCCGCTGCGGGTTTTGGACCTGGGCTGCGGAGATGGCACTACGGCGGTTCCCCTGGCCCGATCGGGGGCCGAGGTTGTTGGAATCGACATTGCCAGGAATCTCGTCGATGCCGGAAACAAACGAGCTGCGGAGGCAGGTCTCAAGCGACTGACATTTCAAGAGGGAGATGCGTGCAACTTGGAAGGGGTCAGCGACCATTCGTTTGATTTAACCCTCTCTGTATTCGGCGCAATGTTTGCTCCCAAGCCCTTCGACGCGGCCAAGGAGATGGTCCGGGTCACAAAGCCAGGTGGTCGTATTGTGATGGGCAACTGGATCCCAAACGATCCGTCTTCATTCGTGTCGCAGTTGCTGAAGATAAGCTCGTCGTTCACACCCCCACCCCCAGAAGGGTTCATCAGTCCAATGACTTGGGGTGTCGACAGCCACATCATCGAGCGCTTTGGTCAGGCCGGAGTGCCCAAGGAGAAAATATCCTTGGTCAAGGACACTTACTCCTTCATATCACGTGACAAGAGCCCGACGGATGTCATCGAATTATTTAGACGATTCTACGGCCCAACGATGAACGCTTTCGAAGCAGCTCAGAAGACCGGAAGGGTAGAAGAACTCCACAAGCAGCTTTTGGAGCTGGCGACCGCACAGAACAAGAGCACTGGCCGCGGCACTTCAATACCTGCCACGTTCTTGCGAGTAACTGTTCGCCTTTGAGTTGGTTTGCAAGGAGAACGACATGTTTTTCAAGCAGCTTGCTACCAAGGAATCGTCGCTTTCTTACTTCTTCGGTTGCGGAACGCTGGGCAAGGCGGTCGCGGTCGATGTGGTCGCCGGCGACGAAGAGTGGTTCATCGAGGCGGCGCGGAAGGCCAACGTCAAGATCACGCACGTGCTCGACACTCATCTGCATGCGGACCACTACTCCGGGGGGCGCAGACTGTCCCACCTCGTTGAGGCGGCCTATTGCCTGCACGAGAGCAGCGCGGAGGTGGTGAGGTTTCCCTTCCACGAACTGAGAGACAACGAGACGATAGAAGCCGGCAACGTGATCATCAAGGTGCTCTACACGCCGGGCCATACCATGGACAGCGTATGCCTCCTGGTGACCGACAAGCGCAGAGGCAAGGAGCCCTGGTTCGTGATCACGGGGGACACGCTCTTCGTCGGAAATGTCGGACGTCCCGATCTCGCCGGGCGCGAGAAGGCGATGGCTGCGATCCTCTTCGACAGCCTGCACGCCAGGATCCTCACGTTGCCCGATGAGATTGAGATCTTTCCGGGGCATCAGGCGGGAAGCGCCTGCGGGGTCGGGTTGTCGGGGAAACCCTCTTCCACCATCGGCTTCGAGCGGCGGTTCAACCTGGGTTTGCGCATCAACGACAAGGAAGAATTCGTGCGTTTCCTCACAAGCGAGATTCCGCCGCGTCCGGCCGAAATGGACAGGATGATCGCAGCAAACATCGCGGCGTAGCCGCCGGCCGGGCGCGGGGCGATCGGCTTGGCGCCGACTCTGCCGCCGTCTCGCCTCGCCACACGATGAGCGAAAAATCCCGATGAACGACAGGTCTTGGGCCGCGGTGGAAGCCGTCTACGTCCGCGGCATCCGCGCCAACCTTCATCAATTCATCCAGCAGGCGATCCAGGTCTTCTTCGTGGGCCTGGTGATCGGGATGGAGCGTAACGTGCTGCCGGTGCTGAGCGAGGATTTCGGCGTGCCCAAGGGCTCGTTCCTCTTCCTTATGTCCTTTGTCGTGTCCTTCGGCTTGGTCAAGGGCATCCTTAATTTCGTGGCCGGGAGTCTGTCCGAGCGCATCGGGCGCAGGAACGTCCTGCTGCTCGGCTGGCTGGGAGCGCTGCCGATCCCCTTCATGATCCTGTATTCATCGAGTTGGGGCTGGATCGTGGCGGCGAACGTATTTCTCGGCATCAACCAGGGCTTCGCCTGGACCATGACCGTGACGAGCAAGGTGGACATCACGCGCGCGGAGCAGCGCGGATTCGCCACGGGAGTGAACGAGTTCGCGGGCTATGCCGCGGTCGCCATCGCCGGGGTAGCCACAGGCTACTTGTCGGTCGTGTACGGGCCGCGCGAAGCGCTCTTCGGCTTCACCCTGGCCGTGATCCTCATAGCCATTCTGATGGCATTTCTGTTAATCGAGGAGACCTTGCCCTGGGCAAAGGCCGAAGGCAGCCAGCATGCGAACGGCACTTACGTCGGCTGCAAGCCGCGCTTCGTTGCCGGCGTGTCCGGGCGTCCCGGGATGTGGGAAATCTTTACTCTGGTGTCCTTCCGGCATCGGACCTTCCGCTCGTTCGCGCAGGCTGGAGTAGCCAACAAGCTCGCCGATGCGTTGCTTTGGGTGCTCTTTCCGGTTTTCCTGCACGACTGCGGTCTGGGTATCGTGCAAATCGGCTGGGTCACGGGAGTCTACGGCGCGGTCTGGGCAAGCTCCCAGCTCTGGACCGGAGCCCTGTCGGATGCGGTCGGGCGTAAGAAGACCATCGTCGCTGGTCTCTGGGTACTCGGCGCTGGCGTTGCCGCGGTGACCCTCGTGACGGGAATCGCCGCCTGGATCGCCGCGGCCGCGGTCATGGGAGTGGGCATGGCACTGCTCTATCCCAATCTTATCGCCGCCATGGCGGACATATCGCACCCCGCCTGGCGCAGCACCGCGCTCGGAGCGTACCGCTACTGGCGCGACACCGGCTACGCCATCGGCGCGATGGCCCTAGGTCTAGTGGCTCAGTGGCGAAATGATGTCGTGGCAGCGTTCTGGTTTACGGCCATCGTTCTCGGTTTTTCGGGCTTATGGGTAGCCCTGCAAGCCGAGGAAACCCACCCGCGCCTGAACCCGACGGATCCGGAGCGCTGATCGAGGGTGAGCCCGACGCCGGATGCAGGGATCATGGCTCGAGCGTGGCACGGTGAGAATATGGGGTTCCGAGGCAATTTGGACAGCAATGCTGACGCTCGACCAACAGACGCTCGCTTATTAGTAGGGCACGCCCAGAGGGTCCTAGCTCGACGCCTCAGATGTGCGGTTCGCGCTACATTTCTTGGGAGGTTGCAAAACAGCCGCTTCTTCGTATGGGTCTGTACAGCAAGCTCGTTCTTCCATACCTGACGGATTTTGCGATGCGCGACAAGGCGGCGCGCGCTCGCCGCTCGCAACTCGTCCCGGGCGCCGAGGGCATCGTGCTGGAGATCGGTATCGGCTCCGGCCTCAATCTTCCGTTCTACTCTTCTGCGGTGACGCATCTCTACGCAGTGGATCCCTCCCCGGAACTGCTGGCCATGACACGCAAGAAGGTCGAAGGTATGACGTTCCCGGTCGACGTTCGTTGCGAATCAGCGGAGCGCCTGTCGCTGGACAGCCGGAGCGTCGACACCATCGTGATGACCTGGGCGTTGTGCACCATCCCGAACCCGACAAGAGCGCTTCGCGAAATGGGGCGCGTTTTGAAGCCGCAGGGCCGGATGATATTCGTCGAGCATGGCCTGTCCCCCGACTCGGGAGTCCGGGCCTGGCAGAACGGCCTCAATCCGATCTGGAGCAGGGTAGCGGGAGGATGAAATCTCAACCGCAAGATCGACGATCTGCTCATCTCGAGCGGTTTCAACATCGTCGAACTGCGAACGGCTTATCTTCCGGGACCGCGACCTTTGACGTACACCTATGAAGGGTGCGCAGTCCATTGAGGTAGGTCTTGGCCAGTATAGGTCGCAGTGTAGGTCGAGCTATTTTCCTGCCGTTTCTACAGGGAAAACGTCCCACTGCACCATTTTTGTGTTTGCTTCCTTTTTATTTTATTTTGCGGACCAAGCTCCAGGCATTTACCCTGGTCCCTCGCCCCTGAAAGCTTTTCACCCCTCACCCCTAGTCCCTATTTGTTTCGGTATTTATCGTGGCACGCCTTGCAGGCCTTGCCGGTCTCTCCGAGCTGCGCCTTGCTGGAATTGAGATCGGCGGCCTTCGCGACTTCGGCCAGCTTGGCAACCTCGGCCTGCATCTTCTCCAGCTTGGCCTTGAAGTCGTCCATATCGAGCCAGATTTCCGGCTTGGCCTTGGTTTCGCCGGTGTCCGATCCGGGCACGAAGCCTTCCAGCGGCAGTTTGCTCATGAAGGCGACGATCTCCGCGTGCCGAGCGAATGCGGCGGCGTCGTACGGCCGGTCGCCCTTCGCCATTGCCGCCATCGGACCGAAGTGCCAGCCGATCACTGCCATGACCCCTCTTCGAAACTTGATCGCGTCCTCGGGCTTCTGCGCGAATGCGGTATTGGTGAATACGGATGCACAGACAGCGAACAACAGCGCAGCGGCAAGGCGTTTCATTTTTTTTCCTCCTGAAATGGGCATCGGGGAGATTCTAACATCCACCTCGCCCTGGCCCTCCCCCTAAAGGGCGCAGAGGGAACTTGAAGGTCAGGACCGCGGTAGGCCCGCGCAGCGCAGCCTCTGCGCCTTCGGGGGAGAGGGCGGGTGAGGTGGGTGGGTCTGTTGTCCCCCATGCGGCCCAAGAGTAGGCTTCTCGCCCAGCGAGCGGTTTGGGGTGTGTACTCGTCAAGTTGACGCAAAATATCCCGTCTCGGTGGATGGCTGACTGGAATGAACTCTGCCCAAGAACAAATGGGGGAAATGAAATGAAGGCACTGCGAAGCATCGGCTGCGGCGGCTTGGTCCTGGCATTGTGCTCGATCGCCTCGATCTGGGCTGCCGAACTGCCGACGGCCAAACCGGAAAGCCTGGGATTTTCATCGGAGCGCCTTGCGCGCATCGGGCCCGCCATCCAGCGGGAAATCGACAAGGGACAATACCCGGGCGCGGTGATGCTTGTCGCGCGCAAGGGGCGGATCGTCTACTTCGAAAGCTTGGGCCAGCTCGATCCCTCCGGCGGCAAACCGATGAGGAAGGACGCCATTTTCAGGCTCTATTCGATGACCAAGCCGTATACCTCCGTGGCGATCATGATGCTGATGGAGGAGGGGAAGCTGCGCGTGACCGACCCCGTCTCCAGGTACATTCCGGCATTCGCCAATCTGCAGGTCAGCGTGGCGACGGCGGATCCCTATACCAGCGCTACCAAATACGTGAACGTGCCGGCCGATCGCGAGGTCAACATCCAGGATCTGCTGCGCCACACATCGGGATTCGTGTACGCGGGTTTTACGGCTCACCCGAAGGTCAAGGAGCTGTACACGAAGGAAGGGGTTGATTGGAAGGATGTGACGCCCGCCGAGCAGATCGAGCGGCTTGCAAAGGTGCCGCTCGCCCACCAACCGGGCACGACCTTCGAGTACGGCCTGTCGGTCGACGTGCTGGGGCGCATTGTCGAAGCGATCTCTGGCATGACGCTGGGCCAGTTCCTGCAGCAGCGCATCTTCACCCCGCTCGGCATGACGGATTCCGCCTTCATCGTGCCGCAGGACAAACTCGGCCGCCTGGCGCAGCCTTTCGCGACCGATGCTGCAACCAATACCCCAATCAGCCTGCTCGATGTCACGGTGCCGCAGAAGAACGATGCCGGCGGTGCGGGCAGCGTCGGGACGGCGTCGGACTACGCCCGCTTTCTGCAAATGCTCATCAACGGCGGTGAACTCGATGGCGTCCGCCTGCTGAGTCCGATCACCGTGAGGTACATGACGGCGGACCATCTCGGCCCGGACGCAAGATTTTCGGGCGCGACCACCCTCCCCGCGGGCACAGGATTCGGGTTGGGCTTCGCTGTTCGCAGGGAGACAGGCCGTTTCGAAGTCGCCGGCAACGCCGGCGAATATTTCTGGGCAGGCGCGGCAGGCACCGGCTTTTATGTGGACCCCAAAGACGACATCATCTGCGTGTGGATGACACAGGGACAGCCCGGGATGGCACGGCGCTACGACCGCTACCTGTTCAAGCAAATGGTGTATCAGGCGATCGTAAGGTGAAAGCGATCGAGACTACGTCCGTCCGCATCGCCAGATTTCTCCGGGAGCCGGACATCCCTTACGCGCACGGTTTAGAGTGCAGATCCCTGACGCGCGAACTGATTTTCCTGTTTCGGCATCCCCGCCGTCAACGATCCTGAGAATTCGCTGATACGCGCGCAGAGAATCCCGGAAGGTCATCGTCCATTTTCAGGGCGCGGACGGCTGCGCGGCGTTTTGCGTCGGCTTCCTGGCTGCGCGCCGATGCCTGCACTGCCGGTTGCTCCGGGAATAGCGAGTTGCTCACCACCGCGCTGCCGCCAATTCCAAGGGCAAAGGCTGCGACCAACAAGAGCGCCGGCCCCCTGCGCCCCCGCTGCAATAGTCGGGCAAAAGC
>JACXTT010009749.1_pt1 | contig 13069 bp, 13 predicted proteins | sample 9270951 | NCBI WGS metagenome assembly JACXTT01 (sample SAMN15532306, study PRJNA645909) | rock metagenome | isolation source: weathered quartz diorite | place: Puerto Rico | collected 2017-06-21
AAGCCCAGCGGGTTCACGCAGTCCACGACGATCTTGCCGTCCAGGGCGGGCTTGAGGTCAGCGAGGAGCTCGCCGTGGCCCTCCCACGGCACGACGACGAGGACGACGTCGCCGGACTCACTGGCGCCACGGTTGTCCGAGCCGGTGACGGTGACGCCGATCGCCTCGGCGAGCTCGGCGGCCGCTGCCGCTCCCTTCTCCGCCGTACGGCTGCCCAGGACCACGGTCAGGCCGGCCTGCGCGAACCGTCGGGCCAGTCCGCGCCCCTGCGGGCCGGTGCCGCCGAGGACGGCGATGGTGAGAGCGGACAGGTCGGTTGCGGGAGCGTCAGTCACGAGTCGAAGGGTACGGCCCCTTGACCGCGTGCCATTCACGGGGAGACTGGATAACTCACACGTGCAGACTCCCGGGGAGGGAACGCGATGACCACGGTGCGTGCAGCAATCAGCCAGACCACCTGGACCGGCGACAAGGAGTCGATGCTCGACCGGCACGAGCAGTTCGCCCGGGATGCGCACGCCCAAGGCGCGCAGGTGATCTGCTTCCAGGAGCTCTTCTACGGTCCGTACTTCGGGATCACCCAGGACAAGAAGTACTACGACTACGCCGAACCCGCCGACGGTCCGATCGTGCAGCGGTTCGCGGCGCTCGCTGCCGAGCTCGGCATGGTGATGATCCTGCCGATCTACGAGGAGCAGCAAACCGGCGTCTACTACAACACCGCGGTCGTGGTCGACGCGGACGGCACCATCCTCGGCAAGTACCGCAAGCACCACATCCCGCACGTGGAGAAGTTCTGGGAGAAGTTCTACTTCCGGCCCGGCAACCTGGGTTACCCGGTCTTCGACACTGCGGTCGGCAAGGTCGGCGTCTACATCTGCTACGACCGGCACTTCCCCGAAGGCTGGCGCGAGCTCGGCCTGAATGGTGCGCACCTGGTGTTCAACCCGAACGCGACCAAGCCCGGTCTGTCCAACCGTCTCTGGGAGATCGAGGGTCCCGCCGCGGCGGTGGCCAACGGATACTTCGTGCTGCAGCCCAACCGCGTCGGCCTCGAGGACAACGAGTACGGCGACGAGGCGGTCGACTTCTACGGCACCAGCCAGGTGATCGACCCGCGCGGCAATTTCGTCGGCGAGCGGGGCAGCGGCAACAAGGAAGAGCTGCTGATCCGCGACCTGGAGATGGACATGGTCCGCGAGATGCGCGACGACTGGCAGTTCTACCGCGATCGCCGCCCCGACTCCTACACACAGATCGCGCAACCGTGATGACGCTCCTGATCAGGAACGGCACCGTCGTCAACGTCACGGGTCAGCACGCGGCCGACGTCCTGGTGGACGGCGAGAAGATCGTCGCGCTGCTCTCCCCCGGTTCCACCGCCCTGGGCGAGATCGATGCCGACACGGTGATCGATGCGTCCGGCAAGTACGTGATCCCCGGCGGCGTCGACGCGCACACCCACATGGAGCTGCCCTTCGGCGGCACCAACGCCTCCGACACCTTCGAGACCGGCACCCGGGCCGCTGCGTGGGGCGGGACGACCAGCATCATCGACTTCGCGGTCCAGCGGACCGGCGAACGGGTCGAGGACGGGCTCGGCACGTGGCACGCCAAGGCGGCCGGCAACTGCGCGATCGACTACGGCTTCCACCAGATCATCGGCGGCGTCGACGAGTTCTCGCTCAAGGCGATGGAGACCCTCGAAGCCGAGGGCATCACCAGCTACAAGCTGTTCATGGCCTACCCCGGCGTCTTCTACTCCGACGACGCCCAGATCCTCCGGGCGATGCAGAAAGCCGCCGACCTCGGGCTGCTCACGATGATGCACGCCGAGAACGGTCCGGCCATCGACGTCCTGGCCGAGCAGCTGGTCAGCCAGGGCAAGACCGACCCGTACTTCCATGGCGTTGCCCGCGCCTGGCAGATGGAGGAGGAGGCCACCCACCGCGCGATCATGCTGGCCAACCTCACCGGCGCACCCCTGTACGTCGTGCACGTCTCCGCCAAGCAGGCCGTCGAGCAGCTGGCGTGGGCGCGCGACAAGGGCCAGAACGTCTTTGGCGAGACCTGCCCGCAGTACCTCTACCTGTCGCTGGAGGAGCAGCTGGGCGCCAGCAGCCGGGACTTCGGGAGCTTCGAAGGCGCCAAGTGGGTCTGCTCGACTCCGCTGCGCGCTCGTGCCGAAGGCCACCAGGAATCGATGTGGCAGGCGCTGCGCACCAACGACCTGCAGATGGTCTCCACCGATCACTGCCCGTTCTGCATGAAGGACCAGAAAGAGCTCGGACGCGGCGACTTCCGGGCGATCCCCAACGGGATCGGGTCGATCGAGCACCGGATGGACCTGATGTACCAGGGCGTCGTGTCCGGCCAGATCGGCCTGGAGCGCTGGGTCGAGCTCACCTCGACCACGCCGGCGCGGATGTTCGGGCTGTACGGCACCAAGGGCGTGATCGCGCCGGGCGCCGATGCCGACATCGTCGTCTACGACCCGGACGGGCACACCAGCATCGGGGTCGGTGAGGGCCGGACGCACCACATGAACATGGACCACTCGGCCTGGGAGGGCTTCGAGATCGACGGGCATGTCGACGTCGTGATCTCGCGGGGGTCGGTGCTCGTCGAGAACGGCACCTACTCCGGGCGACCGGGGCACGGGAAATACCTCAAGCGCGGTCTCAGCCAGTACCTGATCTAGGGAGAGGGAGCTCATGGATTTCGGAGTGGTGCTGCAGACCAACCCGCCCGCGTGGCGGACGGTCGCGCTCGCGAAGCAGGCCGAGGAGCACGGGTTCGACTACGTCTGGACCTTCGACTCGCACCTGCTCTGGCAGGAGCCCTACGTCATCTACTCGGCGATCCTCGCCGAGACACGGCGGGTGATCGTCGGCCCGATGGTGACCAACCCGGCGACCCGGGACTGGACCGTGACGGCGTCGGTCTTCGCCACCCTCAACGAGATGTATGGCAACCGCACCGTCGTCGGCATCGGCCGCGGGGACTCCGCCGTACGGGTGCTGAACGGCAAGCCGACGCCCCTGAAAGAGGTGCGCGACGCCACCCACGTGATCCGCGAGCTCGCGAACTGCCGCTCGGTCGAGGTGAACGGGTCGACGCTGCAGTTCCCGTGGGCCCGCACCTCGGCGGTCGAGGTGTGGGTGGCGGCGTACGGTCCACTGGCGCTGAAGACAGCCGGCGAGGTCGGGGACGGCTTCATCCTCCAGCTCGCCGACGTGGACATCGCCGCCTGGATGATCGAGCAGGTGCGGACCGCGGCATCGAATGCCGGTCGGGACCCGGACGCGCTGACCTTCTGCGTCGCAGCGCCCGCGTACGTCGGCACCGATGCTGCTCACATGCGCAACCAGTGCCGGTGGTTCGGCGGCATGGTCGGCAACCACGTGGCGGACATCGTGTCCCGGTACGGCACGGACGTGGAGTTCCCGCAGGCACTGACCGACTACATCCAGGGCCGGCAGGACTACGACTACAACGAGCACGGCCGAGCCGGGAACACGCACACCGAGTTCGTCCCGGACGAGATCGTGGACCGCTTCTGCCTGCTGGGCAGCCCCGAGGCGCACATCGCCAAGCTGACCGAGCTCAAGGCGCTCGGCGTCGACCAGTTCGCGATCTACCTGCAGCACGACAACAAGGAGGAGACTTTGCGCCAGTACGGAGAGACGATCATCCCGGCCCTGCGTGACCACGTGACGGCGAAGGCATGACCGAGCCGGATCTCGACGCCCGCACCGCCGAGCTCGACCGCGCGCACGTCTTCCACTCCTGGTCGGCCCAGGGTGCGCTGCAGCCGTTCGTGGTCGCCGGTGGTGAAGGGTGCACGGTCTGGGACCACGCCGGTCGCCGCTACCTGGACTTCTCCAGCCAGCTGGTGAACCTCAACATCGGCCACCAGCACCCGCGGGTCGTGGCTGCGATCCAGGAGCAGGCTGCGCTTCTCGCCACGGTTGCCCCGGCCACGGCCAACCTGGCACGTGGCGAGGCTGCGAAGCGGATCACCGACCGGGCGCCGGACGGCTTCCGCAAGGTGTTCTTCACCAACGGCGGCGCGGATGCCAACGAGAACGCGATCCGGATGGCGCGGCTGCACACCGGGCGGGGCAAGGTGCTCTCGACGTACCGGTCGTACCACGGCAACACTGGTGCGGCGATCGTCTCCACTGGCGACTGGCGGCGGATGCCGAACGAGTTCGCCCGCGGTCACGTGCACTTCTTCGGCCCGTACCTCTACCGCAGCGAGTTCTGGGCCACCAGCCCGGAGCAGGAGTGCGAGCGCGCTCTCCAGCACCTGCGTCGGGTGATCGAGGCCGAGGGGCCGGCGACGGTCGCGGCGATCCTGCTCGAGTCCATCCCGGGAACCGCCGGGATCCTGATCCCGCCGCCCGGCTACCTGGCCGGCGTACGGGAGCTGGCGGACAAGCACGGGATCGTGCTGATCCTCGACGAGGTGATGGCCGGGTTCGGCCGTACCGGCGACTGGTTCGCGTTCGACGCGCACGGCGTCGTACCCGACCTGATCACCTTCGCCAAGGGCGTGAACTCGGGCTACGTGCCGACCGGTGGCGTGATCATCAGCGAACCGATCGCTGCCGACTTCGACGAGACCGTCTTCCCCGGCGGGCTGACCTACTCCGGACATCCGTTGGCGATGGCCTCGATCGTGGCCGCCCTGGACGCGATGGCCGACGAGGGCATCGTCGAGCACGCCGCCGCGATCGGGCGCGACCACCTGGCGCCGGCGCTGGAGGCGCTCGCCGAGAAGCACGACATCGTCGGCGAGGTCCGCGGCACGGGAGTCTTCTGGGCGATGGAGCTGGTCGCCGACCGCGCCACCCGTGAGCCGGTGAGCGCAGCGGTGATGGGCAGGATCAAGCGCGAACTGCTCGGACGTAACCTGTTGCCGTTCACCGCTGACAACCGGATCCACGTGGTCCCCCCGTGCATCGTCAGCCCGGACGAGGTTGCCGAGGCCATCGACGCGTACGACCAGGTCCTCGGCCTGGACCTGCTCACCTGAAGGAGAACCCATGACTGTCCTGGACCACTGGATCGACGGCGGCACCGCCGCCGGCAGCTCGACGCGCACGGGCGACGTCTTCGATCCTGCCCGCGGAGTCGTGACCAAGCAGGTCCGGCTGGCGTCAGCTGCCGATGTCGACGCCGCCGTGGCTTCGGCATCCAAGGCGTTCACCGACTGGGGCCAGGCCTCGATCGCGAAACGGCAGACGGTGATGTTCGCGTTCCGCGAGCTGCTGAACGCACGCAAGGACGAGCTCGCCGAGATCCTGACCTCCGAGCACGGCAAGGTGCTCTCCGATGCAGCGGGCGAGATCGCCCGTGGGCTCGAGGTCGTCGAGTTCGCCTGCGGCCTGCCACACCTGCTCAAGGGGGCGATGAGCGACCAGGTGTCGAACGACGTCGACGTCTACACGCTGCGGCAACCGCTCGGCGTCGTCGGTGTGATCACGCCGTTCAACTTCCCGGCGATGGTGCCGCTGTGGTTCTTCCCGATCGCGATCGCGACCGGCAACACCGTCGTCCTCAAGCCGAGCGAGAAGGATCCGTCGGCCGCCAACTGGATGGCAGCACTGATGGCCGAGGCCGGGCTCCCGCCGGGCGTGCTCAACGTCGTGCACGGTGACAAGGAGGCTGTCGATGCGCTGCTCGTGCACCCCGACGTCGCCTCCATCTCGTTCGTCGGATCGACGCCGATCGCGCGCTACATCTACGAGACCGGCACCGCACACGGCAAGCGCGTCCAGGCTCTCGGCGGCGCCAAGAACCACATGCTGGTGCTGCCCGATGCCGACCTCGACCTGGTCGCCGACTCGGCCGTCAACGCCGGCTTCGGCTCGGCCGGAGAACGCTGCATGGCGATCAGTGTGGTGCTGGCCGTTGATTCGATCGCCGACACCCTGGTCGGCAAGATCGGCGACCGGATGGCGACGCTGAAGACCGGCGACGGGCGCCGGGCCTGCGACATGGGACCGCTGATCACCCGCGAGCACCGGGACAAGGTCGCGACGTACGTCGACCTCGCCACCAACGACGGAGCGACCGTGGTCGTCGACGGTCGCGACCCGCAGGTCGATGGCGAACCGGATGGCTTCTGGCTCGGGCCGACCCTGATCGACCACGTCCCGACCTCCTCCAAGGTCTATACCGACGAGATCTTCGGCCCGGTGCTCTCGATCGTCCGCGTCTCCGGGTACGACGAAGGGCTGGGCATCATCAACGCCAGCCAGTACGGCAACGGCACCGCCATCTTCACCAACGACGGCGGAGCCGCACGGCGGTTCCAGCGCGAGGTCGAGGTCGGCATGGTCGGCGTCAACGTCCCGATCCCGGTGCCGGTGGCCTACCACTCGTTCGGCGGCTGGAAGGCGTCCTTGTTCGGCGATGCGAAGGCCTACGGACCGCATGGCGTCGACTTCTTCACCCGCGAGAAGGCTGTGACGGCGAGATGGCTCGACCCGAGCCACGGTGGACTGAACCTGGGGTTCCCCCGGAACAGCTGATCAGCCGCCGGGTGGGTCGACCGGTCGCGGGGTGAGATCAGTGGTGCCGTACTGGTCGCGGAGAAACGCGTAGCCGTGCGGTCAGTGCCAGAGGTAGACCCCTAGCCGGTCGGCTCGACCGCCCGGTAGACCATGTCGGACAGCGCCCGGTACGCCGAGGCGTCGTCCAGTCCGGCGGCGGCCTCGATCCGGCCGGCCTGGATCGCGGTCATCACCTCGGCGACAGCGGCGCCGACGAACCTGGCGTTCACCGGACGCAGTGCTCCGCCCTCGACTGCGTCGGCGACGATGTCCTGGACGCGCTGCGCTGCGCGCCGGGTGTTGTCCTGATAGAGCTCACGCGCAGGCGGGTAGTCGGCGACATCGGCGTAGAACTGCTCGGACGCTGGCGCGAGCTCGTCCGAGACAGCGGCGAGGTAGACCTGCAGACGCAGTCCGGTGTCGGTCTCGGCCTGGACACGCTGCTCGATCCGCTCGGCCGCACGCCGGAAGTACCGGCGTACGGCGGTGGCGATGATCTGCTCCTTGCTGGAGGCGACCAGGTAGAGCGTCGTTCGCGAGCACCGCAGCCGGGCCGCGAGGTCACCCATCCCGAAGGCCAGGAATCCCTCGGCCAGGTACAGCTCGATCAGCCCTTCGAGCAGCTGTGCCCCACGATCGTCCGTCCCCATGGTCGCAACGTAGCAGTACCAGATCAGATACTCCAGTACTGAGCGTGTTACTGTCGCTCCATGTCCGCACGCCGCGTCCTGCCCACTGACGAAGCCACCGACCTGCTCAAGCTGGTCCGCGATCTCGCCACTCGTGAGCTGCTGCCACTCGCGGCAAGCGCCGAGCGCAACCAGGAGTTCCCGCGCGACGTCTTCCGCCTCCTCGGACGCACCGGACTGCTGGGCCTCCCCTACCCCGAGCAGTACGGCGGCGGCGGATTGCCGTACGAGGTCTACCTGCAGGTGCTCGAGGAGATCGGCGCGGTTTGGTCGAGCGTCGGGGTCGGCGTCAGCGTGCACGCACTCTCCTGCTTCGGGCTGGCCACGGTGGGCACCGAGGAACAGAAGCAGGCGTGGCTGCCTGACATGCTCGGCGGTGAGCTGCTCGGCGCCTACTGCCTGTCGGAGTCGCATGCGGGTTCTGATCCGGCTGCCATGCGCACCACCGCCCGGCGCGACGGCGACGAGTACGTGCTCAATGGCGCGAAGGCGTGGACCACGCACGGCGGGCAGGCCGACTTCTACAAGGTGATGGCCCGCACGTCCGATGATCGCAATGGCATCTCCTGCTTCCTGGTCCCCGCCGACACGCCCGGCCTGACCGCCGACGTCCCCGAGGACAAGATGGGCCTGACCGGGTCGACGACCGCGACGATGCTCTTCGACAACGTCCGGATCCCCGTCGAACGCCGACTGGGCAAGGAGGGCGACGGCCTCAAGATCGCGCTCGCCGGCCTGGACTCCGGTCGCCTCGGCATCGCCGCCGTCGCGACTGGCCTCGCCCAGGGCGCCCTCGACCACGCGATCGCCTACGCGAAGGAGCGCGAGAGCTTTGGCAAGGCGATCATCGACCACCAGGGCCTCGCCTTCGTGCTGGCCGACATGGACGCCGCAGTCCAGTCGGCACGCGCGACGACACTGCACGCGGCCCGCCTCAAGGACGCCGGGCTCCCGTACGGCCGGGAGGCGTCGATCGCCAAGATGGTCGCGACCGACAACGCCATGAAGGTCACCACCGACGCAGTCCAGGTGCTCGGCGGCGCGGGCTACACCAAGGACTTCCCGGTCGAGCGCTACATGCGCGAGGCCAAGGTGATGCAGATCTTCGAGGGCACCAACCAGATCCAGCGGATGGTGATCAGCCGGGCGCTCGCCAAGGACAACAACGGCACGATCACCCGGATCTAACGGTCCGGGTCCGGCGGGTGCAGGTCGTGGAACGTCGGCGGTTCCGAGTCGCGCATGGCGCCCCAGTTGCCGATGATCACCGCGACCGGCGGGATCAGCGCAGCGACGATGCTCATCCCGACCGCTACCGGGATCGACCAGAAGCGCACGACGTTCCAGGCGAGCAGGATCAGGGCGATGCAGGTACCCATCAACCAGAAGTAGAGGCGGCGCGGCTGGGCCCGGTCCATGCTTCGAAACTACGCGCCCCCGGCGATCCATTCCACCGTGCGCTCGGCGATCTCGACGCCCACGTCCTCCTGCACGAAATGGCTGCCGTCCAGGCGGTCGTGCGGCTGTCCCGCCGTACCGGGGACGTGCTCGTGCAGCGCCCTGTCGGCTCGGCCGAGGATCGGGTCGTGCCGCCCGAACAGCGTCAGGAACGGCTTGTCCCACTGCCCGAGCGCTGCCCAGGCAGCGCGGTTGGCGGGAGTCGCCGGGTCGGTCGGTGAGGTCGGGACCAGCCGCGGGAACGCGCGGGCACCGGCCTTGTACGCCGAGCTCGGGTACGGAGCGTCGTACGCCGCCCGCTCGGACGGCGACAGGGTGCGCCGGGTGCCGAACGCGACGATCCGCCCGATCGGGAATAGCGGCGAGTAGACGGCGAAGTTCTTCCAGACCTTGAACGCGATCCCGGGATCGGTGTCCCCGGTCGGCAGGAAGCCGTTCGCCACGACGATCCGGGCGAACCGGTCGGGGTGCTCGGCCGCGAGGCGCAGCCCGAGCAACGAACCCCAGTCCTGGCAGATCAGGGTGATCCCGCGCAGGTCGAGCTCCTCGACCCACGTCGTCAGCCAGTCCATGTGCTGCTGGTAGGAGTAGTCGTCCAGCTTCGTCGGCTTGTCGGACTTGCCGAAGCCGATCAGGTCGGGAGCGAGCGCCCGCATCCCGGCCTTGGCGAAGACAGGCACCATCGAACGGTAGAGGTAGCTCCAGGTCGGCTCGCCGTGCAGCATCAGCACGGGCGCGCCCTCGCCCTCGTCCACGTAGTGCATCCGCACACCGTCCGCGACGTCGAGGTAGTGCGGGGCGAAGGGGTAGTCGGGCAGACCGGTGAAGCGTTCGTCGGGGGTGCGCAGCGATTCCATCGGGTTCTCCTAGGCGCTCGGGTTCGGGATCAGCAGATCCCGGGTGATGGAGGCAAGGTCGGCCGTCCCCGAGAGGGCCATGGTGAGGTCGAGCTCGGCGATGACGTTGGCGACGACCTCGGCGACTCCGCGCTCGCCGGCCACGGCCAGGCCGTACATGTAGGGCCGGCCGAGCAGGACGGCGTTCGCGCCGAGTGCGAGGGCGGTGAACACGTCGGCGCCGGTGCGGATGCCGCTGTCGAGCAGCACCGTCGGCTGATCGCCGACGGCCTCGCGGATCGTGACCAGGGCGTCGAGCGAGGCGATCGCGTTGTCGACCTGGCGACCGCCGTGGTTGGAGACCACGATCGCGTCGACGCCGGAGTCGAAGGCGCGCTTCGCGTCGTCGGGATGCAGGATCCCCTTGAGCACCACCGGCAGCTTGGTGCGCTCGCGCAGGGTGGCCAGGTGGTCCCAGCTCAGGCCGGGGTTGGAGTAGATGTCGAGGAAGGTCTCGACAGCACCCCTCGGCTCGGGCGAGCGCAGGTTGTCGAGGAAAGCGCCGGGATGGTTGCGCGTCATCGCGAGCAGCGTCTTGATCGCACCGAGGGTGACCTCCGTGCTCTGCTTGGTGGCACTCGCGACCCGTTCGCGCACGACCTCCATGAACCTCGGATCCGAGGTGTACTGCGCGATGCCGAGGCCCCGGCTGAACGGAAGCGATCCGAGGTTGAGGTCCATCGGGCGCCAGCCCAGCAACGTGGTGTCGAGGGTGACCACCAGCGCTCCGGCACCGAGCCCCTCTGCCCGGGCGATCATCGAGTCGACGAGGCCTTCGTCAGTGCTCCAGTAGAGCTGCACCCAGCGCGGAACGTCACCCATCTCGGCGGCGCAGGCCTCCATCGGGTTGCAGCCCTGGTTGGAGAAGACGTACGGCACCCCGTTGGCCGCGGCACCGCGGGCGATCTTGAGGTCGCTGTCGTCGGCCATCAGCGCACCCGCGCCGACCGGGGCGAGCAGCACCGGAGCCGGCAGGTGGCTGCCGAGCAGGTCGAGGGACAGGTCGCGGGTGGTGTTGCCGTGCGCCATCCGCGGCACGATCGCCCAGCGGTCGAAGGCAGCCCGGTTGTTGCGCATCGTCCGGCCTTCGCCAGCTCCCCCGGCGACGTACGCCCAGGCCTCCGTCGTGCTGGCCTGGTGGGCGCGGGCCTCGAGCGTGGCGAAATCGGTCGGTACTGCCGGGACGCGTCCGAAGACACCGTCGCGGTAGATGCTCTCCTGGCGGGCGCGGCCGGGGCCCCTGGTCGTGGTCGGGTCGGTGCTCACCTGCGTGAGCGTAGGGCCTTTGTCAGTCGATGTCGTGGGCGCCGATGGCGATGATCTCGCAGGCCACGCTCAGCTGGGCCAGCAGCGCCGGCGAGATCTCGGGCGCACCCAGCGAGAGCAGCAGGGCGGCCGACGTGCGGGCGCGGCGACCGACGTGGCCATCGGGCAGGTTGCGGCTCAGGGTCCAGCTGAAGGCGATCGCCTCCGAGCACAGCTGGGCGACCCAGGCGCGGTCGGTCCCGGTGCGCAGCAGGCGGTCGTCGAGGTCCTCGACGAGAGCACCGATGAGTGCGGTGGCGGGCAGTGCGTTCATACCTGGATAACGAGAATCCGGCGCATTTGTTACGAATGCCGCATTGCTCGGGCGTGACAAGATGCGCCGGTGCCGCGCAACGAGATCACCCCGATGCCCCCGGTGGCTGCAGGCACCGGTCTCCCGTGGGATGTGCCGGTCGACGACGCGGTCGCCGAGATCGCCCGGGCGCGTGCGGCCCACGGAGACACCTTCGTGGTCGAGAGCGGCCGCGACCGGTACCTGTTCACGTTCTCGGCCACCGGCGTCGAGTCGTTCTACGCGCTGCCCGAGGACAAGGCGAGCAAGGGCGTCGCCGACTACCTGATGCTGCGGCGCAAGCTGCCCGACGAGATCTTCGACGGTCGTCGCACGCTCCCGGGATCGCTGTTCCGCAAGGGCGACGTCGCCAGCTACCTGACCAACCTCGAGCATGCGTTGGCTGCGACCCGCAACGAGCTCGGTACGTCGGGCACGGTCGACGTCTTCGCGCTGACCCGCCGGATCGCGCACCGGATGGGCCTCGCCTCCTGGGCCGGTCCCGGGTGCGCGGACGGTGACGCGTTCGAGCGCCTGGTGGTTGCGTTCGACGCACTCGACGGCGCCGACGCGTTCGTGCACCCGGATGCGATGGCAGCGGTGGCCGCGTCGGGCAAGGCCTCCGAGAAGGCCGCTTTGGCCGAGATCACCGACGTCGTCGGGGCGAGCATCGACGAGCCCGGGGCCAGCGACCTGTTCGCCCGGATCGTCGCGGCGTGGGCCGACGAGCCTGACGACGTACGCCGTCAGGACATCGCCTGGGACGTCGCCCTGATCCACGTGGCGTCGATGTCGAACCTGGCCTCGGCGCTCGGCTGGGCGCTCGTCGACCTCGTCGAGCACCCGGAGGCCGCGGCTCGCGTCGTCTCCGGCGACCGCCCGTACGCCGACCAGTGCACCCTGGAGTCGACCCGGCTCGCGCAGCGCTCGATCATGGGGCGGACGGTGATGGCACCCGTCGAGCTGGACGACGGCACCACCACCTACACCGTCGGGCCCGGGGTCACCATCGCGACGCTGCTGCCGCTGACCAACACGAGCGCTGGCCCGGGACTGTCCGACTGGCAGCCGGACCGCTGGAACCGCAGCCGCCTCGCCGACACCAGCGCGCTCGCCTCGCCGACGCTGGTCACGGCGTTCGGGCACGGCAAGCACTCCTGCCCGGCGCAACCGTTCTCCCTGGCTGCCATGTCCACGGCGGTGACCGACCTGCTGGGTGCCTACGCGCTGACGGCAGGCTGGTCGTCGTACCCGGTGCCGGTCCCGGCGCAGATCGGTGGCGTGGCCCGCGCCGACGGGCCGTGTCCGTTGCACTACGAAACGCCGCGGCGCTAGGTTGCCAGCCATGAGGTTGCACCGCGACGCCAAAGCCGAGCTCATCCGGTCTCTTCCGCTGTTCGTCGACTGCACGCCGACCGAGCTCGCGGATGTCGCCGCCATCGCCACCGAGATCGACCTGCCCGAGGGCCGTGTCCTGGCCACCGAGGGAGCCGACGGGCAGGAGTTCGTCGTGATGATCGAGGGGTCGGCCACCGTCACCCAGCACGACGAGGTGATCGCCACCATGAACGCCGGCGACTTCTTCGGCGAGATCGCCCTGCTCAACGGTGTCCCGCGGACCGCGTCGGTGGTCGCGACTACTCCGGTGCACGCGCTGGTGATCGAGGGCCACGCCTTCCGCCAGCTGGTCGCCCTCGCCCCTGACATCCGCGAGAAGGTCGAGCGCGCGCTCGCCGACCGGATCGACGACTAGCTGTACTCGGCTGAGACGTTCATGTCAGTCGGCTGATCGGGGGTTGTCCTCCGAGGGCTGAGTGGCGTCGTTGAGTGTTGTAGTGCTCGAGCCATGTGGCAAGGGCTGCGGTG
>JACXTT010009750.1_pt1 | contig 13069 bp, 7 predicted proteins | sample 9270951 | NCBI WGS metagenome assembly JACXTT01 (sample SAMN15532306, study PRJNA645909) | rock metagenome | isolation source: weathered quartz diorite | place: Puerto Rico | collected 2017-06-21
GCGTGTGTTAAAAATTCTGGTTCGCATTTGCGCGTAAGCTGTGCAGCAGCGTGTGAATGGCGAGCCGGAGTCGGCGCGCCGACAGCTCATGCCCGCCCGGGAAACGGAAGCCATCATTCTGAAAACATTCCCGCTGGGCGAAGCGGACCGCCTGGTCAGTTTCTTCGGTCGCACGTCCGGCCGGATTCGTGGAGTTGCCGGCGGCGCACGGCGGATCAAGAATCGCTATGGGTCGTCGCTTGAGCTGCTCTCTCACGTACAGATTTGGTACGTGGAGAAGGAGACCCGCGACCTCGTCCGCATTCAGCAATGCGAGCTACTGGAGTCGTTTCACAAGGCGCAGGCGGACTATGGGCTTAGCACAGGGCTGGCGCTGGTAAGCGAGATTGCAGAGCGCGTTTTGCCAGAGCAAGAAGTTGCCGAGCCGATGTTCCGGCTGCTTTTGCTAACGGCTCGCGAGATTGAGCGGCGCGGGGAATGGGAATTGCCGCTGGCGTACTTTGCGTACTGGACGTTGAAGCTCGGCGGATGGATACCTCCGTTCGATCGTTGTGTGGGCTGCGGCAAGAAGCTCGGCGATTCCGTGGCTCACCAGTCTGCGTTGTTTGACGGATTGCATTGCGGAGATTGCCGCAAGACAGGAATGAAGCCTATTTCGGCCGCAGGAAGGGAATTGGGCGCGAAGTTTTCGGCGAAGCTGGACGAGATTTCGGCTGGGCCCAAAGAAATGGCTGCGCTGCAAGAACTTCGAGATACGCTTTTAAACTGGATCGAATTGCACACCGAGCGAAAGTTATTCACGCGGGAACTTTTGGAGACGAATTGAAATCTAAAGTAAAACTTGAACACAAAAAGAAGGGCTTAACGTTTCAAGACCTTGTTCTAAGTCTTTCGCATTTTTGGGTGAAGCAGGGTTGCGTTCTGCAGCAACCGTATGACACCGAGGTTGGCGCGGGCACTATGCATCCGGAGACGTTTTTGCGGGTGCTTGGTCCGGCCGCGTATCGCGTAGCGTACGTGCAACCGAGTCGTCGGCCCGCCGACGGTCGCTACGGCGAGAATCCCAATCGACTCTACAAGCACTCTCAGTTTCAAGTGATCCTGAAGCCTTCGCCGGCGGATGTGCAGGACGTTTATTTGAAGAGCCTCGCGGCGATTGGCCTGAACCTCAAGGAACATGACATCCGGTTTGAAGAAGATAACTGGGAGTCCCCCACACTAGGTGCTTGGGGGATCGGCTGGCAGGTGTTGCTGGACGGCTTGGAGATTACGCAGTTCACCTATTTTCAGCAGAGCGGGGGAGTCGATCTCGACCCCATTTCCGTGGAACTGACCTATGGCCTGGAACGTATCTGCGCTTTCCTGCAGGGTGTGGAGAGCGTCTACGACCTGCGCTGGTCTGATGACAAGTCCTACGGGGACATTCGGTTGGCGGAGGAGCAGCAGTTCTCCGTGTACAGCTTTGACCGCAGCGATGCGAAAGCAATCCGGTCCGAATTTGAGTTACACGAGAAACAAGCTAAGGAATTGCTCGATGGATGGCCGAAAGCCCAGGACAAAGAGCGTGTGCGTTATCCTCTGTTGGCTGCATACGACCACTGCCTGAAGTGCTCGCACCTGTTTAACTTGCTGGATGCCCGCGGCGTGATCTCGACGACAGAGCGCGCGGCGCTGATGGCTCGCGTCCGAGCCGTGGCCTGCCGCACGGCACAGTCGTACCTGGAACAGCTCAGCGGTGAGAGTGTCGCAAAGCAAGCGGCGGTGCGTGCATGAAGGCTGGGCAGAAATCCGTGAAACCGGCTGAAGATAGGCGAGCTCAGTTGTTGCTGGAAATTGGCTGCGAGGAAATTCCCGCGGGAATGTTGCCGCGCGCTGAAGAGGACTTGCGGAGCGGGATCGAGAAACTCTTGACGGCGGAGAATCTGGCCGATGGTGTGACAGTTGAATCGTTCAGTGCGCCGCGACGATTGACTGCCTGGGTGCAGGGAGTTCGAACGAAGCAGGCCGACATCGTGAGCGAGGTGACCGGCCCGCCAAAGTCGGTGGCATACGATTCTGTCGGCGCGCCGACAAGAGCCGCCGTAAGCTTCGCCGAGAAGCAGGGGATCTCCCTCCACGAGGTCTACTTCATTCAAACGCCCAAGGGGGAATATCTTGCGGCAAAGCAGATCAAGCGTGGACGAACCGCGGAGCAGATTCTCTGCGAGATTCTGCCGCGCGTGATTCACGACCTCTACTGGCCGAAGACGATGACCTGGACAGGACTCGACGGAGCGCGGTTCATTCGGCCGGTGCGATGGCTGGTGGGAATCTTCGATGGCAAGCCGCTAAAGTTTTCCTTTGCGGGATTAACTGGTGGTACAGAAACGTCCGGACATCGTTTTCTTGGCGCTTCGAAAATTCGCGTCAAGGATTTTGTGGATTACGAAAAGAAGCTCAAGGTGAACGGCGTCATTGTTCGCGCATCGGCGCGCCGGGAAAAAGTGGAGAAGGAACTTACCGCCTTGGCAAGGAAGGGCAGCTACAAAGTTCACGAAGACCCCGAGCTGCTGAAGCTGGTTACTTACTTGAATGAATACCCGACAGTTATCGAGGGGAAATTCGATCCGGCGTTCTTATCGCTTCCGGACGAGATTCTGATCACGGTGATGCGCGACCATCAAAAATACTTCGCGGTGGAGAAGCGCAACGGGGAACTGGCTCCGAATTTCCTGGCGGTAATTAACCTGGACAAAGATCCCAAAGGCCTTACGCGCAGCGGGCACGAGAAGGTGCTAAAAGCACGGTTTGCAGATGCCCAGTTCTTTTGGGAGGCCGACCAGAAATGTCGGCTCGCCGACTATCTGCCCAAACTAGAGCGCGTCACGTACGAATCGCGGCTGGGCAGTTACCGGGACAAGGTTGAGCGTGTGCGAGCAATCGCGCGGTGGCTTGCGGAGCAGTGGTTCAACCTCGGTCTTATGCAAGCGCATGTGGCAGAAGTGGATCGCGCGGCGGAGCTTGCGAAGTGTGATTTGGCTACAGAAATGGTTCGCGAATTTACAGAGTTGCAGGGCATCGTCGGCGGTCTCTACTCCAGGGCCCAGGGCGAGCCAGAGGAAGTTGCAGATGCGATCTACGATCATTATCGCCCAGTGGGATTAGATGACCCTGTTCCGCGCAATTTGACCGGCTGCGCTGTGGCGATTGCCGATAAACTCGACTCCGTTGTGGGCTGCTTCGCCGTGGGTGTTGTGCCAAGCGGTTCGAGCGATCCTTTTGCGCTGCGACGGGCAGCGCTGGGCATCGTGAAAATCGTTTTGGAAAAGAAGTTGCCGTTTTCGTTGGCGCTCTCAGTGAGCCAAGCTTTGAAGATTTTGCTGACGCACGCCCCCAAAAGGAGCGTCACTCCGGAGCAGGAAAATCAAATTCTGGAATTCCTCCGCGACCGGGCGCGCTACGTTTTCCGCGAGAAAGACGGTTTTGGCTATGACGAGGTGAACGCCGTCTTCAGCGCGGGAGCCGACGACTTGGTTGACGCCCGGAAGCGGCTGGATGCGCTGCGAGTCATTCGTAAGTCCAAGAACTTCGAACCGCTGACAGTGTCCTTCAAGCGCATTCGGAAGATTCTGGAGAAGTCCGGGAAGCAAACGGATGGTGCGCACATCCTGACGGATCTGTTCGAAGGGGATGCCGAGCGCTCGCTCTTCTCCATGATGCGAAAAGCGGCGCCCAAAGTCGAAGAGCACAAGCGGGCGGGCCGATATAAAGAAGCACTTGAAGTCATTGCCGGGCTTCGACCGGACGTGGACAAATTCTTCGAACAAGTGATGGTCATGGCGGAGAACGAAGCGGTGAGGAAAAACCGGGTTGCCCTCTTAAGTGAACTACTGAGAGAGTTCTCGACGATCGCGGACTTTTCCGAGCTCGGCGGTGAAGGCAAGAACTAGCGAATATGAAGTATTACTTGAAGATTGATTTTTGGGCATCTCCCTTTCCAAGGCGTCGGCGCGCCGACAGGCGGTTCAAGAAACTTTGCAACTTGATTCAATTCAACGGTTCACGCAACAAACTCCAAAAACGCATGAGAGGCATACAGTGACTAAATGGGTCTATTCGTTCGGAGCAGGCAAAGCGGAAGGTGAGGGCAGTTGGCGCGCCCTCTTGGGCGGCAAAGGCGCGGGCCTTGCTGAGATGAGCCGCATCGGCCTTCCCGTTCCTCCAGGATTCACAATCACGACGGAAGTCTGCACGTACTACTACGGCAACAAGAAATCGTATCCCAAAGTTCTGGATTCGGAAGTAAAAGCCGCAGTCGCTCGCGTTGAGAAAATCATGGGCACAAAATTTGGCGACAAGAACAAAATCCCCATGCTCGTCTCCGTACGTTCCGGCGCGCGCGACTCCATGCCGGGAATGATGGATACCATCCTCAACCTCGGCCTCAACGACGAAACCGTCGGCACCCTCGCCCGTGCCACAAAAAACGAGCGCTTTGCCTGGGATTGCTATCGCCGTTTCATTCAAATGTACGGCGACGTTGTGATGGGCGTGCAAAAGCGTGCCAATGAAGACCATGAGCCATTTGAAGTAGTGATCCACGGCCTCAAGCACGAGCGTTATCACGCAGACATAGATGATCCCAAACTAACCGTTGCCGACCTTCAGGAACTCGTCGTGCGCTTCAAGAAACTCATCAAGGAACGTGTGGGCTCGGAATTCCCGCAAGATGTCTGGAAGCAACTCTGGGGCGCCATTGGCGCGGTGTTTGGTTCTTGGATGAATGACCGTGCTATCGTCTACCGCCGCAAGTACAACATTCCCTCGGAGTGGGGCACCGCCGTCAACGTCCAGGCCATGGTGTACGGCAACACCGGCGACAAATCGGGTTCGGGTGTGGCCTTTACACGTGACCCGGCTACAGGCGAAAAGGTTTTCTACGGCGAATTTCTGATCAACGCGCAGGGCGAAGATGTCGTTGCCGGAGTCCGCACTCCGGAGCCCGTTGCCAACCTGAAGAATTACTTGCCAAACGCCTATAAAGAGCTCGAAGGCATCCGCACAAAGCTCGAGAAACACTTTAAGGATGTTCAAGACTTCGAGTTCACCATTCAGGACAGCAAAGTCTTTATGCTGCAGACGCGCAGCGGCAAACGCACCGGCCTCGCCGCAGTACGCTTCGCCGTTGAAATGGAAAAGGAAAAACTCATCGACTGGAAGACAGCTATCCGGCGCGTTCCGGCCGACCAACTTGACCAGGTTCTAGCTCCCGTGTTCGACCGCAAAGCCGTCTCAGCTGCTAAGTCTATCGCCAAGGGACTCCCCGCGGGTCCAGGGGCCGCCACGGGTCGCATGTATCTCAACGCCGACCGGGCCGTCCAGGCCGCGGAGCGCGGAGAAAAAGTTCTTCTCGTTCGCAATGAGACTTCTCCGGAGGATTTGCGCGGCATGATCGCTGCCGAAGGCATCCTCACTGCGAAGGGTGGTGTTAGTTCGCACGCTGCACTGGTCGCTCGGCAAATGGGCAAAGTTTGCGTATGCGGCGCTGCGGCTTTGCAAATCGACTATGCCTCCAAGACCATGGCGGTTGATGGAACCACCTACGAGGAAGGGGACTATCTCTCGATTAACGGCACTGCCGGCGAAGTCTACGCGGGCCAAATCCCGACTGCGGCTTCGGAAATCGTTCAGGTGCTCATCGAAAAATCCCTGGAGGCCGGCAAGAGTCCCACGTATCAGAACTTTAAGAAGCTCATGGACTGGTGTTCCAAGGCAACCCGCATGAATGTCCGCACGAACGCCGATACTCCGGAGCAGACCGCGCACGCCGTTGCGTTCGGCGCCAGTGGCATCGGTCTCTGCCGCACCGAACACATGTTCTTTGAGGGCAATCGCATTGACTCGATGCGCGAGATGATTCTTGCCGACACGAAAGAACATCGCCAGCAGGCTCTCGCGAAAATCCTTCCGTATCAGCGGGAAGACTTCATCGGTATGTTCAAAGAACTCGCGGGGCGCCCTGCCACCATCCGTTTCCTTGATCCGCCGCTTCATGAATTCTTGCCGCACGAAGGCGTAGCCCAGAACGATCTCGCAAAGAAGATGGGCGTGCCCGTCGAAAAAATCCGGCAAAGAGTTAAAGAATTACATGAATTTAATCCCATGCTCGGATTCCGGGGCTGCCGTCTCGGCATTGTCTATTCGGAAATTTCCGAAATGCAATCTCGCGCCGTTTTTGAAGCTGCTGCGGAAGTTCAGAAGTCAGGAATTAAAGTGAATCCTGAGATCATGATTCCGCTAGTCGGCTTCAAGAAGGAACTCGACCTCCAGGTCGAAGTTGTCCATCGAGTTGCTGCCGAAGTCATGAAAGAGAAGAACATCAAGCTGAACTATCTTGTTGGCACAATGATCGAAGTGCCGCGCGGTGCGCTTACAGCCGATGAGATCGCTCACACGGCCGAATTTTTCAGCTTCGGCACCAACGACCTCACACAAACCACGCTCGGCATGAGTCGCGACGATTCCGGCTCCTTCCTCGGTCCGTATCAGGAACTTGAAATCGTCAAGAAAAACCCTTTTGCCACGGTCGATCAGTCCGGGGTGGGCCAGTTGATGGAAGTGGCCGTCGCTAAAGGACGAAAGACTCGCCCCGACATTAAGTTGGGAATCTGCGGCGAGCACGGTGGCGATCCTGACAGCGTGAAGTTCTGTCACCGCATTGGACTCACTTACGTCAGCTGCTCTCCCTTCCGCGTGCCGGTCGCAAGACTTGCCGCAGCTCAGGCGATGGTTGAAGAGGAACAAACCGCGAAAGCAAGCAGGGACAAAAAAAAGAAGTAAGAAGGCGCAAGATCCAACTTAAAGTTAAACTTGAAGCCGCCGGCGCTTAGTCCAATGTTGTGTCGGCGGCTGTTCATTTTTCAAAGATCGCACCTCAAGCTTTACTTTATATTGCCATTGCGTGCTGCAGTCCCGCTAACTTTTTCAATTCTTGTCTTAAACTCGATCATCCATGTCTCCTCCACTCTCCAATCTTCTGGTTGTCCTTGTGGCCCCGCGGAACCCACTTAACATCGGCGCCGCAGCGCGCGCGATGAGCAATTTCGGCTTCACAAAATTGCGCGTTGTGAATCCGTACGAAGTCGCTTTTCGGGATGCAAAGTCAGCGGTTGGCGCCTCGCCCGTGCTTTTGAACGCAGAAGAGTTTTCGAACGTGGCCGATGCTGTTGCAGATTGTGCGATGGTCGTGGGTACGACTGCAATCCGGCACCGCCAATTGCAACAACCGGTAAAAGTTTTGGCCAGGGGCGCCTACTCCATTCGCGGAAAATTGCGCAGGGCAGGGGTTGCGATTCTATTTGGCTCTGAGAAATGGGGACTTTCCAACGATGCACTGAGCCACTGCCATTGGGTTTTGCACATTCCCACGCGCGAAGAGCATCAGTCCATGAACCTGGGGCAGGCTGTCGCCGTTTGTCTCTATGAGCTTGTACGCGCAAACGACGTCCCAGCGCGTGGTGACTCGAGCAAACCAACGACAGTAGGCGTCGCTGAACGAATTACGCAAACTTTGCTGGCCGCTCTTCGGGAAAGCGAATACATTAATCCCAAGACGGGCGAGTTGGCGGAAGAAAAACTGCGGCGCCTGGTCCGAAGGCTGCGTTTGGAAGAAGCGGACGCGGAAGTGTTTCTTGGAATGTTGCACAAAATCCGTTGGAAACTGGGACAAATCAGCAAAACGAGAGCCGAGTAACGGCTACGTCGGCATTTTGAAGAAAAAATACATCCCGAAGAAAAGGAAGATCAGATCCGGCGACCAACCCGCCAAAAGCGGCGGCAACTGGCCGACTCCGCCCATCGCTTCCAGCAAAGCCGCAGCGGCCCAATAGCCGATGGCGATTCCCACGCCCAGCGCAACACCACCGAGCGCTCCTCTCATTCCTACGAGCAAGGCAAACGGAATCGCAAGTAGCATACTGACCGGTGCGATCACCGGGTACGCGAGCTTCTTGTGCCACTGCACGCGAAGCGCGGACACATCGAATCCTGCGCGCTGCAAGCCATCGATGTAAAGCCGCAGTTCGTCCCAGCTCATTTGAAAAGCTTGGAGCACTTGCCGATTAAAATAGGAAGGAGGCTCTTTCAATTCCGCAAGCGTCGTCGCGCCAAATTGCTGATATTTGGAGACGGCGCCCTCCTCAAAATCGCGGATCCATCCGCTTTCCAGAATCCACACGTTTTGATCCGCGGACCAGCGTGCGCGCGCGGCAAAAATTCGGCGCTTGATGTGAAAAGTCGCCGGATCAAGTTCAATTACGGAAAGTCCTCCAAAAAGATTTTGCGCGGGATCGAAAAGGTCGTAGTTGTAGATTTTCGAATTCTCGCCGAAAATCCACCGCTGTGGACGGGTGTACGTTTGCGCCGGGCGGCCCTTAATCTGGTTGCGTAGCGCGTCCTGCTGTTGATTTGCATAAGGAAGATAGGTGTCGTCGAGAACGACCATCACCGTGGCAAGCGTGAGACCCGCCAGGAGAAGTGGCACTGCCAGACGATAAAGGCTGATGCCGCTGGCTTTGCATGCGACGACTTCGTTGTTCTTGCTCATCACGCCGAGCGTGACGAGCACGGCGACCAGAGCCGCCAAGGGGGCAAGTCGGTACGCAAGATACGGCGCAAGATAGCTAAAATATTTCGCGACAACGATAAACGCAATCCGGTGGCGGGCGATGTCGTCCAACAATTCGAAAAACGTGAACGTCTCAAAAAGAAAAATGAATGTGGCCATCAAAAGCAAAAAATAGGAGAAGAAACGGCGCAGGAGATAAATATCCATCAAACGAGGAAAACTGTTGCTTTGCTGATATTGTGCGCCGTTTTCCCGCGAACCGTTTTGCGGGCGCGTGACGGAAACTTCTCTGGCGCGAGCGGCCTTGCGACGGCGAAGCAGCCTGCCCCAACTGCGCCAGCGCGAAACAAACGCCCGCCAAACGCCTTCGCCTCGAAGCTGTTCCATGCGCGGAAGCAGGACCAGGCTGAGTACGCCGAGCGAGAGATTTGCGATCCAAACACCGGCGACAACCGGCACCGCGCCTCGCCTCGCGAGCGCCGCGCCGAACACGAAAAGCAAATAGTATCCGGCTATCAAAAGAACGGCCAGAAGCGTACCCGCAGCGCGGCCGCCACGGCGCGGCTGCGAACCGAGTGGCACCGCAACAAGAGCAAAGAACACGCAGGCGAAGGGAAATGCCACGCGGCGGTGAAGTTCCACGTGAGCTTCCCGCCAGTCCGGGCCTCGTTCGAACCAAAGTTGCCATAGCGAGCGCTCCTGATTGCTCAGCGCACGCTCTTTCGAAGGCAGCAACCCGGTTACTTCAATCGGCAAATCGCTTTGGCCGAACTGCGTCATCGCGTAGTGATTCGGATCCTGCCGGTTGAATTCGTGAGTGGCGCCGCCTTGAAGGTGCAGCTCCAGCTTGCCGAGTTGCGGCTCGGCAATTACAATCGCGTTTTCCGCCAGGGTCAGCTGAGAATTATTTTGATCCCCGGCTTCCGCCAGAAACACGCCGTGCCATTGCGTACCGCTCGCGGAAACGTCGTTCACGTAAAGTACTGTCTTGGGAAAGCGCTCGTCGAAGACGCGAGGCTGAACCTGAAAGGAAACTTGATTCGCAATGAGGTCGGCTTCCACCGCGCGGAATGTACGCAACGCGACGGGTCCGGCCCAAAGCGTCATACAGGCGGTGATGAAAACCCCCGTTAGTGCAAGAACAGCGACAGGAAGCAGAATTCTGCGCCGGCCGATCCCGAGCGCGGTCAGTGCGATGATTTCGCTGTCCGCGGACATGCGGCCAAGGCCAAGCAGGACGCCGACAAGAATGGCCATCGGCACCGTGAACGTGAGGACCCCCGGGAACAGGCAGAGAAAAAGCTCAACCAGCTGCCCGCCCGATCCCGAGTGCCGGACGAGCAACTCCATCAGACGGACGAGCTGCGGAACGAAAAAAACAAACGTAAAGACAACGAGGCCCAACAGCGCATGACGAAAAATTTCGCGGACGATGTAACGATCCAGGATGCGCATGAGGCGATGGCAAAGTGTAGCATGGGGCAGGGGCGGCCAACGATGCGGTACGCGCGATGAACAAAGTCAATCTGGTTTTGCTTTGGCACATGCACCAGCCGCAGTACCGCGATCCGGAGACGGGACGGTATGTCCTTCCCTGGACGCGATTGCATGCCCTGAAAGACTATTGGGGCATGGTGAAGGTTCTCGAAGAATTTCCTCAGTTTCATGCGACGTTCAACGTCGTGCCCGCACTTGGTTTGCAGCTGGAGGAATACGCGAGCGGGAAGTTTCACGAGCCGTGGTTCGACCTCGCGTTCAAGAACGCGGAACAGCTAACGCGCGAAGATAAGACGGAAATTCTCTCACGCGCATTTCAGGTTAATCACGAGCGTTTGCTCTCTCGTTGGCCGCGATTCCTGGAATTGTACGAATGGTCGCGGCCCGCCGGTGGGGCGCAAGCAATCGTGACGTTCACTCCCCGCGATTGGCGCGACCTTCAGTTGCTTTCTCAGTTGGCCTGGATGGACGAAGAGTGGATCGCGCGCGACCCGGATATAAACCGGCTTTCCGCCCGCGGAAAAAACTATTCGGAAGCCGATAAAGCAATTCTGAAAGCAAAGCAGCTTGAATTCTTGAAGCTCGTCCTTCCGATTTACAAAGAAGCCGCAGGACGCGGCCAGATCGAACTGAGCACGACGCCTTTTTATCACCCTATTCTTCCCCTCATCTGCGATTCCGACATCGCGCGCGTGGCAAATCCTTCCACGCCGTTGCCCAGGCGCGCCTATCGCCATCCCGAAGACGCACGCGAACAGCTGCGCCGCGCACGGGAGTACCACGAGCGCATGTTTGGCGCGCCGCCTGCGGGATTGTGGCCTTCCGAAGGCTCTGTCTCGGACCAGGCGCTTGCGATTGCCGCGGAAGAGGGTTTCAAGTGGTTCGGCACCGACGAAGGCGTTCTCGGCCGTACTTTGAATGTTGGTTTCTTCCGCGATTCCAGTGGACTTCCAGCAAACTCCGAGCGTTTATACCAGCCGTGGAAAATCCACACGGGCGGGCAGACGATCACGGGATTTTTCCGCGATCATCACATCTCCGACTTAATAGGATTTGTCTACAGCCGCATGGATGCCAAAGCTGCCGCAGCGGACTTACACGGAAGGCTGAGATTTTTGGGTGAGCGCGTTCCCAACAAGAATCCACTGACCGTTTGCCTCTTCCTCGACGGAGAAAACGCCTGGGAATATTTTCCGGGGAATGGCCGCGAATTCCTGCGCGAATTCTACGGACGAATTCAAGGAGACGCAGATTTTCGCGCGCTCACCGTCAGCGAGGCAATTGCTGCAGCAGGAGAAATCCCGCAAAACAACGGGATTTTTCCGGCGTCCTGGATCAACGCGAATTTCGACGTTTGGATCGGAAGCAGCGAAGACGTGGCCGCTTGGGAACTCTTGTGGGACGCGCGAGAGGCATTTGCCCGCGCGGAAACCGCATACAAAGAAGGCAGGGAAGGTGCGCCAACCGCGGAAGCGCTTGCATCCGCGAAGGAATCTCTATTGGTTGCAGAAGGCAGCGACTGGTGCTGGTGGTACGGGCCGGAGCACAGCACCGCCAACGACGCGGAATTTGACGCTCTCTATCGCAAGCATCTCACGGGAATCTACGTCGCACTGGGCCAAATTGCGCCTGATGATCTGGCAAAACCGATCAAGAAATTGCCGGAGCACGCGCTGCACATCGCGCCGTCCGAATTTTTGAAGGTCAAAGTGGATGGAAGGGAATCGTCTTACTTCGAATGGCTCGGAGCAGGACTCTATTCGCCGGAGCGGCGCAGCGGGGCCATGCACGGCCGCACTTATCATCTGCGGGAGTTGCGCTATGGCTTCGACGAAACCCGCTTTTTCCTGCGTCTGGATTGTTTCCCCCAAGCGATTGCCGAGCTGGAGGTACATGAATTCCGGCTAACAATTCACGGCGTCGACGAGCTCGCAATCATCGCAAAAGTGGAACGCGGAAAGTTGACGGAATTCTCCGTGGAGCAGTCGCATATCTGTCTCTTGGCTCCGAAGCGAGTTGTGGAAGTGGCTTTCGACAAGATTTTGGAAGTAGCCCTGCAGAAAGAGATTTGTGATCTGCGCGGCGCGCAGAGACTGCGAGTCGGCGTGGCGCTTTGGCATGGCGGCTTGCCCGTCGACGTTCTTCCAGCGGAAGGCTACCTCGACGTGCAATTGGGTGAAGAAAACTCTGCCTGGGCGATGGAACCTGCGGTGTGACCTCAATCTGTCAGCAAATCAGAAAAGTTTCACGGCAATCTCACGCGGATTATCGCCAACCGGAATCATCGTCAGAAGAGCCGTGGTGAGATCGGAACTGATTCGCACGACGCTGAGATCGCCGGAGCCTTCGCTGAGAACGAGCAGGAGGCGCGGCTTTTCGCCGGGATCAAAGGTCAACGCGCCGGGAGCACGCCCCGCTGGGACAGGGGGACTAAGCCGCCGGCTGACTATGTCGAGCGGAACAATGGTTCCGGCGGCAGAATCGGAAATGTACAGTGTCCCAGCGTCACCAAGCAGCGCAGCTCGCGCGGGAGCAGAACCAAGAACGATGTAATCGCCCACTTCGTGCGTCCACGTGTTGATCGCCTGAAGGCCATGCGAATCCGGCGACAAAACGAAAAGCTCGCCTCCATCCGGTTTCAGGATCATCTGAGAAGGTTTTCCTGCGAGCTCAAGATTTGCGACCAGCACTGCGCGCCTCAGGTCCACGACCGAGATTTTCTTCTCAGAACGGCTCATGACGAACGCGACGGAACTATCGGGAAGAACGGCCACGTCATCCGGATTGGGAATGACCGGCACTGCGGCGTGCTGAAGCAACGTCTGCGCATCATGAATGCCAAGCGAGGCATCCCGGTGATTGACCACGAGAATGGATTTTCCGTCCGGAGTGATGCGCGCAAGCACAGGCTGTGCGCCGGTGGCCGCGCGCGCGGTAATCTTCTTCGAAGCGCAATCAATGGCTATG
>JACXTT010009751.1_pt1 | contig 13068 bp, 15 predicted proteins | sample 9270951 | NCBI WGS metagenome assembly JACXTT01 (sample SAMN15532306, study PRJNA645909) | rock metagenome | isolation source: weathered quartz diorite | place: Puerto Rico | collected 2017-06-21
ATATTTTGTAATCTTATATATTAGATCGACAGATCTTACAAACTGTACCCAATTTTGTACTCATATAAACAAAAAAGCCCTCAGAAATAAATCTGAAGGCTTTTTCTGTGGTATCAGCTGGGATCGAACCAGCGACACAAGGATTTTCAGTCCTTTGCTCTACCGACTGAGCTATGATACCCCCTTTGTTGGGACTGCAAATGTAGCGTGTTTTTTTATTTATCGAAACTTTTTTTGAAAAATCACGCCAGAGCCCGTCAACATGCTCTTTACGATCATTTTAAATTATAAAAAACATTTTGCTTTTCGGGTGAATTAACTAATTTCGATTTAAAATACTATGCACGCATAATGATAGCACAGCTCATTTTTATACTCATACTGGCCGCGGCTATATTCCTGTTCAGCAAAAACGTAAAAAAAGTAAGGCGTAACATCCTGTTAGGTAAAGCTACCGATCGAAGCGACAACCCCGCCCTGCGCTGGAAAACGATGGCTAGGGTGGCGCTCGGTCAAAGCAAAATGGGCAAACGCCCCTTTGCCGCCCTAATGCACCTGTTTATTTATGTAGGCTTCGTCATCATCAACCTTGAGGTGTTAGAGATATTGATCGACGGCGTTTTTGGTACGCACCGCATTTTTTCGCACCTGCTGGGCAGCACCTTGTACGGCATTTTGATAGGCAGTTTTGAGGTATTGGCTGTGCTGGTGGTTATAGCCTGTATAACTTTTTTATGCCGCCGCAATATTGCCAAGCTAAAAAGGTTTAGCGGTACAGAGATGACCAAATGGCCCAAATCGGATGCTAATTATATCCTCATTATCGAAATAATGCTAATGAGCGCTTTTTTGAAAATGAACGCCGCCGATCATAACCTGCAACTGTTGGGCTACGGGCATTATATCAAAGCGGGGTACTTCCCGATAAGCAGTTTGATCGGGCATTTAATGTCGTACAGCACCCCCACCCTGGTATTTGTAGAGCGCCTTTGCTGGTGGTTCCACATCATTGGCATACTGGCGTTTTTAAACTACCTGCCCTATTCAAAGCATTTCCATATTTTACTGGCCTTTCCAAATACGTATTACTCCAACCTTAACCCTAAAGGTGAGTTTACCAATATGGCCTCGGTTACCAACGAGGTTAAGGCTATGCTCGACCCATCTTTTGTACCCGAGGCAACCGAGCCCGGCCGCTTTGGTGTTAAGGACGCTACCGACCTGACCTGGAAAAACCTGATGGAGGCTTATACCTGTACCGAGTGCGGGCGCTGTACATCGGTTTGCCCGGCCAATATTACGGGCAAGCTGCTATCGCCACGCAAAATAATGATGGATACCCGCGACCGTATAACCGAGATAGGCAACAATATCGACAAAAACGGCGCTGACTTTAAAGACGACAAAACTTTGCTGGACAACTACATTACCCGCGAAGAGTTATGGGCCTGCACCAGTTGCAACGCCTGTGCCGATGCCTGCCCGGTGAATATCAATCCGCTGGAAATTATTATCGAAATGCGGCGCTATGTGGTGATGGAAGAAAGCCAGGCGCCTGCGAGTTTGAACGCCATGTTTGGCAATGTGGAGAATAATGGTGCACCTTGGAAATACAGTCCGAGTGATAGGTTTAACTGGGCAAACGGTTAATGTGCAGATGTGCGAATATGCAAATGTGCAGATGATTTAATTTAAGAACTAACAAACGCGATGGAAAACACATCCGAAATAAATAAATCCGAAATCGAAAATCCGAAATTCGAAATCAAGACCATGGCCCAAATGGCTGCCGAAGGCAAAGAGCCCGAAATTTTGTTTTGGGTTGGATGCGCGGGCAGCTTTGACGAGCGTGCGCAAAAAATAACCCGCGACATCTGCAAAATACTGCAACACGTTGGCATGAGCTTCGCGGTATTGGGTACCGAAGAAAGTTGCACCGGCGACCCGGCCAAACGCGCCGGCAACGAGTTTTTGTTCCAGATGCAGGCCATGACCAATATACAGGTGCTAAACGGTTACAACGTTAAAAAGATAGTGACCGGCTGCCCGCATTGCTTTAACACGCTTAAAAACGAATACCCGGGTCTGGGTGGAAACTATGAAGTTATCCATCATACCCAACTGATACAGCAACTGATAGATGCCGGTAAACTGAAAGCCGAGGGCGGTGAGAGCTTTAAGGGCAAAAAGATAACTTACCATGACCCATGCTATTTAGGCCGTGCCAATGGCGTTTACGAAGCGCCCCGCAAAGCGCTGGAAATATTGGATACCGAACTGGTTGAAATGAAACGCTGCAAAAGCAATGGACTATGCTGCGGCGCAGGCGGCGCGCAAATGTTTAAAGAACCCGAAAAAGGCAATAAAGACATTAACGTGGAACGCGTAGGCGAAGCTATTGCCACCGATGCCAAAGTGATAGCGGCGGGCTGCCCTTTTTGTATGACGATGCTGCGCGACGGCGTTAAGCATTTTGATAAAGAACAGGAGGTACAGGTTTTAGATATAGCCGAGATCACCGTAAGGGCAAACGGCATTTAGAAACATTTTTATTAGGGTTGACCGACGGGCTTCCCGGTTGATAGCGGGAGGCCTTTTTATTTTATTCGTAAATATAAAACCACGGGTTATTCGTAAATATAAAACCACGGGATATTTAAAACGCCCGTTTTAAGCTCAACATCAATACTGTTTCCAGGCTGATATCGGTCATAAGTAGAACCTGCAACTTCTATGTCTTTTGGCTGTTTGTTAGCATCCCATGAAACTAATTTCAAATGGTAATGAGTTCCTTTAGTGTGTTCTATCCATTTGCCGTCAATCATTGTTGAAATTACTTTTGGATCTGACCGATCAAATTCACAATTAATTTGTACGATCGCACCATATCCATACATCGCTCCAACCAAAATCATTAAGATTATTTGGCCCTTCACAGGAATAGTCCTATTTATCCCGGTAAAAAACAGCGCGACGGTCATGGTTAAACTCATGCCTATAAAAGGTATCCATAAATGGCTTTTATCCGAAATTTCATATTCCCCTAATGACTTAATTAGCATCATAAATATTGGTAGTACATACCCGAGCATAAGCCACAAACGCGCACTGCGCGAACTATTAGAAACAAGTTTTATCAAACCTTTGCTGAACAGCATCAGCAATACACCTAACAAGGGGAATAATAGCAGTACAAGGCTAACTCCAACATTGCGCCACGCGATAGTTGAAAACGTTACAATAACACCAATGAGGTTGTAAGATATAGCCAATTGCTTAGCCTTACGAAGTTTATTTTCCCGTTCGCTTTCATTGGCCCCAAGTGTTTCGTCATTAAGTATTTTCGCCTTATCCATCTTAAGATCGGCTGCGTTTTGATCAGCAAATGTTTCGTTCAGCCATTTGGTTAACACCTCTGAGTCAGCATAGTTATCCGAGTTGTTGACCGTTATTTTTTTTCCCGAAAAGGTCTCAATAACAAAATACCGGCTACCGGTCCTAACGCCCTTAACATCTGAAAGCACGATCTCCTTATTTTCAAAAATGTTTATATGCCTGATGCTGTCGGTATTCACGATAATTTGCGCCCTGAATTGATTTATCAATGCTAGCACGCCTAATGCAAGTAATGCAATAGGTAGCAGGAAGATCAGGATTTGGGCACTTTGGACATTTAGATTGGCGATACCAAAAAGAAATAACGAAAAAAGAACACATAGCATACCCAAAATAGAATAGAATATTTTTGACCCGGTAGAAATTTTGAACTCTTGTTCCATTATCGCAAATAATTATTTTAAATATATGCTATTTATCGTGTAAAATCTACTAATATTTTGGCCACTTTATTGATAGAGGCATGACAAAGCCCCGCCTTACCTTGAACCATTTATTTGTTAACTTTGTGGTATGAACTTTTCCGAAAACTCGAAAGTGTGGATATACCAGTCGGACCGCGAGCTTGACGCTGTCAAGGTGGGTCAAATAACGCAAATACTCGACGATTTTACCACGGGCTGGACAGCGCATAACAACCAGTTAAAAGCTACCGCCGAAATACGTTATAACCGCTTTATTATCCTGATGGTTGACGAAACGCAGGCCGGTGCCAGCGGCTGCTCTATTGATAAATCGGTCAACCTGATGAAGGCGTTGGAAAAAGAGTTCGGCATTAATTTGTTCGACCGGTTTAATATCGCTTACCGCGATGGTGAAGCTATCAAATCGGTTGGCCGTTTTGAGTTTGAAGACCTTATCAAACAAGGCAAAGTTGATACCGATACCGTTGTATTTAACAACCTGGTGCCCGATCTAAAGAGTCTCGCTACCAAATGGGAAGTGCCTTTTAAAAACAGCTGGCACCAACAGGTGTTTGGCAATCTGGTTACTGCTTAAATAAAAACCCCGGCGCTTTATCTGCAACCGGGGCCAAGGTTCAATATATGGTTTAGCTATGGGGCACTGTTATGGATTTGGATTGGTGGTAGGTGCTGTTTTACCCGCCAATAGCGCGGTTAGGCTGGCCCATAACGTAGCGTTGTTCAGCACGTAAAAAGTACCTCCTCGGCCATTCTGGCTGCTATCGCATTGCTGGCCATGGTAGGCGTAGTTCACGTTCAATGCACCTTGCTGGTTCATGTCGCCAAAAATACAAAGAGGCTGTGTTGGGTCGGTTGAGATACCGATTTTCGCATGGTTAAAGTTTTCGCCATCGCCGCCTGTCAGGCCTATTGATTGTCCGTTCCAGGTACCAGCTGTGGCTATTTCAACCGCTCCGGGAGTTCCCAGTCCTGTTGCCCAGCAGCCAGGCACCTGACCGGCCGTTGTTGATGCGATGTATGGTGCTTCCCACCAGCTTGCAACCCGCAGCGGTACTGATGCCAGTTTTGCCGATACCATTTGCCATGGCGGTACCTCCATTTTTGATGGTTTGGAGATCAATTGTACACCGCTGGAAAGTGTTGCGACGGTACAAGTCGCACTTGCAGACTCGCAACCTCCCAACAAATTGGCCAGTGCCTGTACATCGGCAGGGCCGCCATTGTTAAAAATACTTGGCTGCGCTTTGCTGGTGGCCACGCTTGAATTGGCAAGCGCCTGCAACACGATGCACAGGTCGGCATGGTTTATTTTCAAGGCAAAAAAGTGCTGGCTTACTTCAATATCGTCATCATTCATACAGCCTAAGGTGTTGCCATCCATATGCCTTGGAAAACTCGCGCTAAGCGACCCCGGCCACGATGGTGTAGATACCTGCATTACAAAGCCTTCGCCATCCCCGTTCCAGGCAACCATGCCTTTGGAGTGGCCCATGGGGCTATCCTCATTTTTTATGGGGTTGTTATAAAACTGATCGTTCCAGGCTACATAAAAATAGCCGGGGGTATCGTACACCTGCGCAAAGGTAGCGCCCAACGGGTCGGTCAGCGTAGCGCCCAGGCACCCGCTGCCCCTTACCAATGTAGGGTTTGCCGAGGTGGCGAAAATATAGTTCTGGCTATGCTCTTTATAAGCATGTACGGTGCCGCCAAAAATACCGGGGCTGCCAACGGCAGGTACGGTGCCGCAATCATCGCAACCCGGTGCCGTGTTGGAGTTAAATTTGAAGGCCAATAACCAGTCAACCGGCTGACCAGGGCCAGCCATGGGCGAAGGTGCGGGTAACGTTGCGGCCAATGGTGTGGTTGATGCAGGAGCAGGATTTGCAGGCGTGGCCGTAGCCGCTGCTGCAGGATGGTGTGTAGTCATGAAATCGGGATCGGTTTAAGCGTTGATATTATTAACCTAAATTAATAAATTAATTAATAATATAAGCAATACCTAAATGAATAACCCGGTATTTAATTTTCAACAGCTATCGCCTTACAAAAACTTCATTATTTACTATTATAATACCAGGACGCCCTATCGGTTATTTACACCCGCATATTTGCGCATTTTGCTGTGGCTGATTGGCAACATCGGCTTAGTTGCCGGCCTTTGTTAACCTGAAGCCACAGCCTTCAAAACAAAGTATGGGCCCTTTGGGGATGAGTTGTAAGGTGCCCGACTTGATGGAATAAGTAAAGTTTTCAAAGCTATTATCGGTCCGGGTAAATTTCACGGTAACGCTGTCGGTTATTGCGTAAGTTGTATACACAGCAGAAGTACCGTTCCCCATAATATCCGGAACGGTAGATTGTAATTTTCCATTTGTGTCAAATTGCATATACCCGTTCATTCTGTCATTAGCCTGCAGCCATGCGCCGCCACCACCGGGGTTTGAGTAATATTGGGCCAATGTCCATTTGCCGGACAACGACAATGTATCAGTTAATGTATTAGTTAAAGTTGCACTGCCCGTTTTTTTGCAGGCATAGAATGTACAGCCTAAAAGTGTCGCGAATAATACGGTGGTTAAGGTTTTCATAACTGTGCTTATTTATTTAACAATACGTAACCCGTTATAAATATGCTACATTATATTGAAATTTTCTACCTTAGTTATATGGAACATTTTGACCCGCGTGTAGACGCTTTCATTGCAAAATCGGCCGATTTTGCCAAACCCATATTAACACACCTGCGCAAGTTAGTGCATGAGGCCGAGCCCCGTATACAGGAAGCTATAAAATGGGGTTTTCCGTTCTTTGACTATAAAGGCCCTGTTTGCCAGATGGCTTCGTTTAAGCAGCACATGGCCTTTGGCTTTTGGAAAACCAGTTTACTGACCGATCCGCATAAAGTACTTAACCCCGGCGATGAGGCTGCTGCCGGAAGCTTTGGCCGTATTACCAGCCTTGCCGACCTGCCTGCCGACGACATACTGATAGCTTACATACGTGAAGCAGTTAAACTGAACGAAGACGGCGTTAAGGTGGTTAAAGCAAAACCTGCGGGTGAGAAGAAAGAGATAACTATACCGGTTGAGTTTATAGCGATGATTGAAAAGCACCCTGAGGCCAAAGCGCATTTTGGCAAATTTAGCCCATCAAAACAACGGGAATATGCCGAGTGGTTTATTGAAGCCAAAACCGAAGCAACCCGGCAAAAACGTATGGACCAGGCATTGGAATGGATAGCAGAGGGTAAGAGCAGGAATTGGAAGTATCAGAATTGTTGATCACCCAAAAGGAAGCTTACATATCCACGGCATTTGGCAACATCAGTAAAAACGGTAGCGCTTTACTATAGTCCAACTCCTGATACTCCAAACCTAACATCCTTAAATTGTTGTAATAAACCTGGTGCTGTTGGTAATAGTTTTTTTCTGATTGGATGAACCATGCCTTGAAACCTAATTTTTGCGCCAAAAACCATTTTTCTAACAGTCGCGCGGTGCGGCCATTACCATCGTTAAACGGATGTATCTTCACAAATATCAAATGGATCATACTGGCAAAAAAGAAAGCCTGTTTGATATCCATATCTAAGGAAAGCAACGTTTCAATATCAGCATATAACTTACCCATTTCAACTTTAACCCCGGCAGGCACGGCAGCAACGTATTCTATCTTACCATCGGGAGTTGAAACGTACATGTTTTGTGTGCGTAGTTTTCCGCGTTGGTGTTTGGATAAAATGTGCGTAGTTAACAGTTGATGGGCGGCATTTACATTTTCCTGGTTCAACTCATTGCTTTTGGCAAACGTGTAAGCATTATACAGATCGTCAATTTTACGGGTGTAATCGGGTAAAAAATGCACGCCGTATTTTTTATGCTTGATGTACGAATCCAGCTCAATATCCTCACCCTCCATCTTGCTCGAAAAAACTGAGGCTACCGAAGTGTAAAAGCTAAATGTATCAGTAGATATTTCGGCATCCCGGAGTTTATCAAATGATGATCGCAGGTTATCGTCAACCAGTTTACAGTATTCGTCAAGCAGCGTAACGGGTATTATTTTTAACTGATATTCCATATACTTGCTTACTGGATTACTTGTTATTCAATTGTGATCGTTGTTCCTCCTTTAGGGGGTTAGGGGGCTAAAAATCCAACGGCCCTAACCGGCGCATATTCTTCATGATCAAATACTTTTTATGCAAAATATGATCATCAGGGTTTGCGGGCGACCATTTTAACGGGTTAGGCCAGCAAGCAGCGATCAAGGCCGCCTGGGTTTTGTTGAGACTGGCGGCCGACGTATGAAAATAGGCTTGCGATGCGGCTTCCACACCATAAATGCCATCGCCCATCTCAATCTCATTCAGGTAAACTTCCATCACGCGTTGCTTGCTCCAAAAAATATCGATCAACAACGTAAACCAGGCCTCAAACGCTTTACGGATGTAAGACCGACCCGGCCAAAGGAAAACATTTTTGGCTGTTTGCTGGGTAATGGTACTGCCGCCAACCAGTTTATTGCTATGCGCGTTTTTATCCATCGCTTTTTCCATGGCCTTAAAGTCGAAACCGTGATTTTCTAAAAAGGTGGCATCTTCGGCAGCAACGGCGGCGCGTTTCATGGGGTCGGCTATGTTATCAAAGTTGATCCATTTTTTATCCACCTTCCAGTCCTTACCGGCGGCTTTACGCTCAAAACCACGGGTTACCATTAACCAGGTGCCGGGCGGGTCGACAAAGCGGTAGAGGATAACCCAAAACACGCTAAGGCCAATAAACCATATAAACGCGAGCTTTACTATGCGCCAGATGAGTTTAAGTAAGCCAGGTTTAAATTTCGCCATTGGTCAAAAATATTGTTTTGATTTCGGATTTCGGATGTGGGATTTCGGATTTATTTTAATTTTCAATTTCGGATCTGGTTGGTTGGCAAATTTGTAGTCCAACAAAAAAAAGGCATCCGGTTTTTACACCAAATGCCTTTAAATTTTAAATATCTAATTCCGAAATCGATCCCGATAGCTATCGGGACGAAATTCGAAATCAAAACTTACTCTGCTACTACTGTAAACGGAACTTTAACCTTAACTTCTTTGTGCAGGTTTAAGTTAGCGATGTAATCGCCGGTAAATTTTGGTTCGCTGTCGAAAGTGATGCGACGACGATCAACATCAAAGCCTTCTTTTTTCAAAGCGTCGGCAATTTGAATAGTGTTGATAGCACCGAAAATTTTACCGGTTTCGCCGGCTTTAGCACCAATTGATAAAGTAACGCCTTCTAACCGTGCTGCAATAGCATCGGCATCTTTGCGTATTTTTTCTTGTTTAAACTGAGCTTGTTTCAAGTTCTCAGCTAATACCTTACGGGCAGATACTGTAGCCAGTGTAGCAAACCCTTGCGGGATCAAAAAGTTACGGCCATAACCTGGCTTAACATTTACTACATCGTCTTTTTCGCCGAGGTTTTTAATATCTTGTTTTAAAATAACTTCCATCGTTTATCCTCCTGCTTATTTTAAAGAATCTGTAACATAAGGTAATAAACCAATATGGCGTGAGCGTTTAACCGCCTGAGCCACTTTGCGCTGAAACTTTAACGAGGTTCCGGTTAAACGGCGTGGTAATAATTTACCCTGGTCGTTTACAAACTTTAATAAAAAGTTAGCGTCTTTGTAATCAATATATTTGATCCCGTTCTTTTTAAAACGGCAATATTTTTTACGGTTGTCCTCCACTTTGGGGGCTGTAACATATTGTATCTGGTCGTTTGCCATGGTTTACACCTCCTCGGTTTTAGTTTTTTTCTGATTGAAAGCGCCGCTGCGTTTTTTATCGTTGTAAGCAGCTGCGTGCTTATCTAAAGCGATAGTAAGGAAGCGTAGTACACGCTCATCACGACGGAATTCAACCTCTAATTTGTTAATTAACTCACCCGGAGCTTTGTATTCGGTGAGGTGGTAGTACCCTGTAGTTTTCTTTTGAATAGGGTACGCCAGTTTTCTCAAACCCCAATTATCCTCCTGGATAATTTCGGCTCCGTTATCAGTTAACAGCTTGGTGTATTTAGCTACAACCTCTTTAGCAGTTTCAACTGACAACAACGGGGTAAGAACGATCACGGTTTCGTACTGTTGCATTTAAACTTTGTTTTTAATGTTTTATCCGCCTTTAAAGCGGGATGCAAATGTAGGCAAATAAATAATTAATTACAAAGCTTTTATGTAAATACATGGTATTGATAAATAGCGGGTTAAAACATTATGAAATATGCTTTTGGGGAATAACAAATGCGGGATACAATTGCGGAAGATTGGTACAGCAGTACATTTAACAAAAAAAGCGGTGGAGTTGAGCACCCCACCGCTTAAACACACCTAATAAACAAAGAAAATTTGATTAATTGATTTTCCCCTTAATTAATTTAACTGATCTCTTTGTTCATTTCAAATATAGATGCCCAAAACGGCATTTCATATCCGTGGAAATACGTATTTTTCATGTTTAAACATTTAATTTATTGGTACATTATTTCACCTAACATAATTTGTAATTATCTGTTTTACAGGTGATTAACCAGAAAAGCCAAACAAGTCTATTGATTTTGTAGATTTTTAGTTATTTTCATGGAGGGCGTAAATTTGAGGCTACACGCAAAAAACCCGACAAAAGCATTATCGTCCCGGTTAATACCATACAATGTTTACCACATTAAATATAAACCAGCGAGCCGATGTAGCCATGTTACAAACACCCCTTGCACAAGCCCGGCAATATTTATAATTTAGTTGCGATGGATAATTTTATTGTTTCGGCCCGCAAATACCGCCCGGTTACCTTTGATACCGTTGTGGGCCAGCAACATATAACCAACACGTTAAAAAATGCCATTCGAAATAATCAACTGGCGCAGGCATTTTTATTCTGCGGGCCGCGTGGTGTGGGCAAAACTACCTGCGCGCGCATATTGGCAAAAACCATCAACTGCTCCAATTTACAACCTAATGGCGAGGCCTGCGGCGAGTGTGATGCCTGCCTGTCGTTCGCGCGGGGCAACTCGTTCAGTGTGCATGAGCTGGATGCTGCGTCGAACAACTCGGTTGAGGATATCCGCAGCCTGATAGAGCAGGTACGCATACCACCACAAACCGGCAGATATAAGATATACATCATCGATGAGGTGCACATGCTATCGCAGGCGGCGTTTAACGCTTTCCTGAAAACGCTGGAAGAGCCGCCATCGTACGCTATATTTATATTAGCGACTACCGAGAAACACAAAATACTCCCTACCATATTATCGCGCTGCCAGATATTTGACTTTAACCGCATCCGGGTTGAGGATATGGCCGCGCACCTTGCTTCCATCGCCGTAAGGGAAGATATTAAATATGAAGACGACGGCCTGCACATCATCGCCCAAAAGGCCGATGGCGGTTTGCGCGATGCCTTGAGCATGTTTGATCAGATCGTCAATTTTTCGGGCAGTAATGTTACCTACCGCGCCGTTATTGATAACCTGAATATTTTGGATTACGACTATTATTTTAGCGTAACCAATAATTTGCTGGACGAGGATACCGCCAAAGTTTTGCTGCTGTTTGATGAGATATTGGCCAAAGGTTTTGACGGCAGCCATTTTATTACCGGCTTAACAGAACACCTGCGTAACCTTTTAGTAGGTAAGGATGCGGAAACGCTGAAACTATTGGAAGTTAGCGAAGGTATCCGCAAAAAATACCTGGAGCAATCACAGTCGGCTTCGGTATCGTTCCTGCTATCGGCCATGAATATTGCCAACCAATGCGATCTGAATTATAAGCTCAGTAAAAACCAACGGCTACAGGTTGAGTTGGCGCTACTCAAAATATGCCACATTAACGCGGCCTTTAACTTAGCTACAGCAACACCAACTAACACCCAGCCGCAAGAGCAGGTAAAAAAAAAACCTGAATTAGTTAGTAACGCGCCAATTTCACCAGCCGAAACAGTTGCTGCCGCCACACCACTGGCAAACATTCCGGCCACGTCGGCACCAGTACACGCAACACCACCCGCTGCGCCTGTAGTAAAGGAAGAACCCATCCCCGAAAAGGCCAAAGCATTTATACCTAATTTAAACGGGGCTTCTACATCAGTAAAAATACCTTCGCTAAAAGATATCGGTAAAACCATTGAGGCTGAAAAAGAGGAAGACCCTTATTTAAAAGGTAACGATAAAGAGGATTTTACTTACGACGATTTTTTAAAGCACTGGCACCAATATGCCGACAGGGTAAAAGCCGAGGGCAAACATAACCTGCTCAGCCTGTTTACCACCAGTGCCCCGGTAATGCTTAAACCTTATGTTTTTGAAGTGATTGCCGGTACCAGGGCTTTGGAGAATACCTTTAGGGATGAGAAACCGGCCATCCTGAACTATTTGCGTACAACCTTAAAAAACTTTGATATTGAGGTTAACATCCGGATAGATGAAGTGACCACCACCAAAAAACTATACACGGCAATTGATAAATACCAGCACATGGCTGCCAAAAACCCGCAATTATCGGAGTTGAAAAAGCGGTTTAATTTGGAGATAGAGTAGCTGTAGAATATCGAACACCGAACGCTAAATCATGAATAATGAAATTGTTTGAAATTCGACTTTCAAAATTCAGTATTCGATATTCAATTTTTTTACCTATTTCATCGGCGCATCATTCTTAGGATACCCCTCTTCGTCCAGGTCGTCGCGGTCGTCTTCGGGCGTGTGCGATAACAATTTATCTATCGTGTCAACTTCGAGGGCGTCGCCATTATCAATGTGCATACCCAGGTTACCGGCATCCGTTTCTAACGATTCATCTTTAATATATTCATCAACCGCTAAGGGGTTCGATTCATCGTAAGTTGAAATACTGTCGCCGCCGTCTTTAACGGCAGTGTTATAGGGGTCAGGATGATCATAATCGGGGTCGTCGCTTTTTACATCAATTTCAAAACTGTCGGCCTCGGCGTTCCAGCTTAGGTTTTCGGGTTCGTCGGTGCTGCCGGTATCGTCGGTCAGGTTATCTTCGTCGTCCAGGTTTTCATCATCAAAACCGGGTGTTGGTTTAATGCTGCTCATAACGTTGTGAATATTTATGCTAAGATAAGACAAAACCCTGCCAAAATGTTTTGGTAAACCATTGTAAAATAATAAATAGGGTTTAGATTGTATTGCGGGGCAAAATTATTTTTGTGTAAGTTTGGCCTTTCAAAAAA
>JACXTT010009753.1_pt1 | contig 13067 bp, 9 predicted proteins | sample 9270951 | NCBI WGS metagenome assembly JACXTT01 (sample SAMN15532306, study PRJNA645909) | rock metagenome | isolation source: weathered quartz diorite | place: Puerto Rico | collected 2017-06-21
CTGAGACCAACCCCTGTTCCAAATCCGTCCATCGCCGCGCCATCCGCAGCTGTTAGTTCCTGTTGCTGCGTCCAGCTTATGCCGTTGCGAATAAAGACATAAGCCGCGCCTTGATCGACAGCAAGTCCGTTATCATGCAAAGGCGCGCCAAGGATGAGCGTATCGCCGCTGACGGCAAGTGAAAAACCAAAGAAATCGTCTGTTGCGCCGTCCGATGATGTCAGTTTTTGCTGTTGTAACCAGGTTGCGGCATTGTTCGAAAAGACATAAGCCGCGCCTTGATTCTGATTAGCTCCGATATCGGCAGTGATTGCGATGATGACTGCGGTATTGCCGTCAACTGCAACTCTATAACCAAAATTATCGCCACTTGCGCCGTCCAGCGCCGTCAGTTTTTGCTTCTGCGACCAGCTTGCGCCGTTGCGTTCAAAGATATATCCGGAACCTTGAGAGAAGTTATCCCCTGGCGATCCGACTACGAGGACATTACCGCTGAGCCCGACGGAAAATCCGAACTCATCCATTGCTTCGCCGTCGCCGGCTGTCAGCTTGGCTTGTTCAACCCAACTCACACCACTACGTTGGAAAATATAAACCGAACCCTGATCGAGCGCGGCTCCGATGTCATCTTGAGGTGCGCCAACGGCCACTGTATCAACGCTGATAGCGACGAAAGCGCCAAAAACATCCGACGCCGCGCCATCGCTGGCAGTTAACTTTGCCTGCTGTGTCCAGGTCGCGCCGCTACGTTGGAAAATATAGGCGGAGCCTTGATCGAGGTTGCCACCAACGGCATCCGCAAGTGCGCTGACAACGATGGTATCGCCGCTGATGCCGACTTTATAACCGAACTGATCATTCGCTGCCCCATCGTTGGCAATTAACTTCGCCTGCTGTGACCAGGTTGTGCCGATGCGTGTGAAGACATATGCCGAACCTTGCCCCGTGTTGGCTCCGATCGCATCTTGAACAGCGCCAATGACCGCGGTATCGCCACTGATGGCGACTGAGTAACCAAAGTTATCATTCGCTGCGCCGTCGGCGGCCGTCACTTTTTGCAACTGTCTGAGCAACGGGTCAATCGTCAAGGGATACTCGGCTGCTGCATCATCAACCTCAATCAGCAAATCGCTGCCTTCGGTCTTCATCGCGGCCGTCAGGCTCCGCCCCTTCGCATCCTTCACAAACAGCTTGTCATAACTGAGCAACACGTTATCCGTAGCGCGACTGAAGACAGCTCCCTTCTGCGTACTGTCAATCTGCTCCTGTAAATCGCCGCTCACCACCAAGCGCAAACGCAACTGTTCACCTGCTTTTCTCTCGGTTGGCGCCGCGCTAATCGTAAAGCCGTGTTCGATGCCGCGCGCCGTGTTAAAGAACCACTCTGTCAACCCATTATCCCGCCCGCCGATACTCCGTTTGATTTCAACACGGTTGTCTTTAGCATTCACTTCACCTGGAGAAAGCGCCACCTGATTGCCGTAGCCGTATTCTTTCAATTGCAAACCAAACCTCCAACTCTTCTGCCTGTCGCCGAGAGAAGTTGCCTGCAAACCGTCGGCGCTGACATATGCCAGCAGATTGTTTGCCGCATTCTTCAATTCGTAGGAAGCAGCAACGCCCGCAAGTTGTGGCGATGCCTGCCAATTGGCTTGATATTTAACGGCTCCGATAGCTTCTTGCAGGGAATTGTATGTGCCTTGGTGTTTGAGATGTGTGATGGCGTTGTCGCCCTGCAAATCGGGCATTGCATCGATCGAGACAGGTCCTCTTGATTCAGGAGCAGTTGCCGCAATCGAGCGTGTAATCCCTGTCATCATCATTGATGAACCGATCACGCCACTCAAGAACAACGCAAAAAGGATCCGGGTCTTTTGCGAGCGATTCATGATTATCTCCCTGGGTGCTTCAAGTGTCTTTTTGTACTCGCGCCAAACCAGCACATTGAAGCGTCGAAGATACGTCAATCTAAATTCGCCGTGCAGAGCATACATATGCGTTTTTTAGATTGATGCGGGGAACTCTGGCTTCAGGTGATTTTGGAGTTCAAGGCCAGCTGGTGTTTAGAGGCGCCTTAGCTTGCCTCTTGGATTGAAGCCCCCCAAAGTAACGCGGCTTGTCGCACCGCTACAGGAGCATATTTATGCGCCGTGCTTATGACGAATGGCCTTTTGAGAGGGATGCCAAGGGTCAACTGCGTTCCAGCATTGTGCCGGCTACCTCAGCCACTAGCTTTACATTCCGTCGCAGACTTGAAGCTTCGCAATTCATATTCTGTCAGCCGTCTTCGTGTCTCCTACTTGATGGCATTTATTCGAATCTCGCGGCGAATTGCGCTGTCGATGCATTTCGAGCTTGACGTACCCGTTCGTCCTAGATGATAATATTTCTCAAGTGAGGAACACACGCAACAAAGCAAAAATACGTAAAGGAAGAGAAGTAGACGATTGGTGTGCGGAGTTTGAAAAGCTCTGCCGGTCTCGGGGCATACGAGTTACTGCCCAACGGTTCGCGGTTTACAAAGCTTTGGCCGAGGACCTTGCTCACCCGACGGCAGAATCCGTATACGCCAGACTGAGCAAACGACTGCCGGGGTTATCTTTTGCGACTATCTACCGAACTCTGCAGTTCTTCGAAAACGAAAAGCTTATCCGCAAGGTGAGCTCACCTGGAGCCATCGGTCGCTTCGACGCAAACGTGGATCCGCATCAGCACCTCGTCTGCCGGGTGTGCGGAAGCCTCGAAGACATCTCGATTCCAGAGCTCCACTCCGCGGCGATCCCAAATGTTTCCGGCTTTACCGTCGAGGAGTTGGATATTCGGCTTGTTGGACGCTGTCAGGAGTGCTCAAGCTCTCAATCTAAGCCGCAAAAGCGCCAAGCAGCGCGATTGCGTAGAAATCACATTAATCACTTAAGATAGTAATTGCCATTTGCTATTAGTTGGCAGCGAGAAAGGAGTAAAACATGTCTAACCACGGCAGCGAAAGCGAGAACCCAGTAATCCCCTCGCCGACTCCCAAGCGGATTCGGCCCAGGACGAACAATGACTGGTGGCCGGATCAACTGGACCTCTCGATTCTCTACGCGCACTCTAATCGGTCAGATCCGATGGGCAGGGACTTTAATTACGCTGAGGAGTTCAAGAGTCTTGACGTGAATGCCCTTAAGAAGGACGTCTTCGAAGTGATGACGAAGTCGCAGGACTGGTGGCCGGCCGACTACGGCCACTACGGGCCGTTCTTCATCCGGATGGCATGGCATGCGGCAGGCACGTACCGCATCGCCGACGGCCGGGGCGGTGCCGGCAGCGGCATGCAGCGCTTTGCTCCCCTCAACAGTTGGCCCGATAACGCGAGCCTCGACAAGGCGCGGCGGTTGCTCTGGCCGGTGAAGCAAAAGTACGGCAACAAGATTTCCTGGGCCGACCTGATCGTTTTCGCCGGCAACTGTGCCTATGAGTCCATGGGCTTCAAGACCTTCGGCTTCGGCTTTGGGCGGGAGGACCGCTGGGAGCCCGACGAGATCTTCTGGGGGCCCGAGGACACATGGCTCGGAGACGAGCGCCACGCCAGTGGCGGGGAGATGCGGGGGCCTTTCGGCGCTGATCATTTGGGCCTGATCTACGTCAATCCGGAGGGACCGGGCGGCAACCCGGACCCGGCCCGTGCTGCGGAGTTCATTCGACAAACGTTCGCCCGCATGGCGATGAATGACGAGGAGACCGTTGCGCTAATCGTCGGCGGTCACACGGTCGGCAAGGCCCACGGTGCTGCCCCTGGCCCGCAGTACGTCGGTCCCGAACCGGAAGGCGCCAGCCTGGAGGAGCAAGGTCTCGGCTGGAAGAACAGGTTTGGCAGCGGCAAGGGCGACGACACAATCACGAGCGGGCTCGAGGGCCCCTGGACCAATAACCCGACGAAGTGGGACAACGGATTCCTCGACAACCTCTACAACTACGACTATGAGCTGGGGACGAGCCCGGCCGGCGCAAAGCAATATGCTCCCAAGCCGAATGCCGCTGGCGTAACGCCCACCGCGCCCGATGCTCATAATCCGTCGAAGCGACAGACCACCATGATGCTCACGACGGACCTTTCGTTGAAGGTGGATCCCATCTATGCGTCGATCACGAAGCGCTTCCGCGAGCATCCGGACCAGCTCGCAGATGCGTTCGGCAAGGCGTGGTACAAGTTGTTGCACCGCGACATGGGACCCGTCTCGCGCTTCTTCGGCCCGTGGGTTCCGCCCCCGCAGCTGTGGCAGGACCCCGTCCCCGCAGTCGATCACGAACTGATCGGGGAGAAGGACATCTCCGACCTCAAGGGCAAGCTCCTCGCATCGGGGCTGTCTATCTCCCAATTGGTCTCCACAGCCTGGGGGGCGGCGGCGAGCTTCCGAGGCACCGACAAGCGCGGTGGCGCTAACGGAGCGCGGATCCGCCTCGCGCCACAGAAGGATTGGGAAGTAAACAACCCGCCCGAACTGTCAAAGGTGCTGCAGACACTCGAGAAGATCCGGCAGGACTTCAACCGGTCACAGTCAGGCGGGAAGGAGGTCTCGCTCGCTGACCTGATCGTCCTTGGCGGGTGCGCGGCTGTCGAGCAAGCGGCCACGAACGGCGGGTACAACATCACGGTCCCGTTCGCGCCGGGGCGCACGGATGCTTCGCAGGAGCAAACCGACGTGGAGTCGTTCGGCGCGATCGAACCGACCTTCGATGGGTTCCGCAACTACGTCCAAGCCGGAGAGGAGCTGTCGCCGGAGACCCTGCTGGTGGAGCGGGCTTTCATGCTGAATTTGACCGCTCCAGAGATGACTATTCTCGTCGGCGGCATGCGCGCCCTGGATGCTAACACCGGGCGGTCCGGACACGGTGTCTTCACCAAGCGCCCTGGGACGTTGACCAACGACTTCTTCGTGAATCTCCTGGACATGAGCACGGAGTGGAAGCAATCCGGCTCAGGTGCGAACGAGTACGAGGGGCGCGATCGCGCCACCGGCGTGCCGAAGTGGACCGGCACCGCCGTCGACCTCGTCTTCGGCTCGAACTCCCAGCTCCGAGCCCTCGCGGAGGTTTACGCACAAGAGGACTCGAAGGAGAAGTTCGTGCGTGACTTCGTAGCTGCGTGGACGAAGGTGATGAACCTCGATCGCTTTGATCTCGCGCGAATTTAGCGACAGGGTGATGGAGAGGTTCGGGACTTATTCTGAATGGCACGACCAGTCAGCTGGGCTTCGGCGACGACGTGTTGATTTACTTTAAAAGGGGGTGAAGTTTCTAAAGTGCCCCGGCACGACTCGAACGTCTGCGACCTTTTGGTTCGTAGGCAGGGTTACACGCCTTTTAGAGTTCGTGAAGCGAGCGTCATCTGTTAACAGTCAACATCATTTGCTACGAGTTGCAGCCGCCGGCGAATGACGAGTTAGTGAGGAGAGTGACATCGATTTCGATCTGTTTCTATAGGTAATCCGGTCACAAATTGGTCACAGGAGTTTGAGCCCTACCTTTTGCTCGTTGGGCGAGTGCCCGTTCAACTCGTCTCGAGTAGCAATCCATCGGCGCCGATACGGTAACAATCAATCTTAGACAATGCCTCCCACGCGAGCCTAGCCGGATTCTGAATCGGTATTAACTGAGGTTCGGACGCGCAATTGAACACGACATACAGCCAATATTCATCACCCAAGCTTTGAGCTGCTTTGTACTCATTTGCGGTGAGCGCAATATCGCCCTTTCCGGCTCGTCCCTTCACCTCGATGAACCGCCTCTCGATTCGTTCTCGTAAACTATCGGAAGCTGCGTGGAGAGAAATGAGATCAAAGCCGCGAGTTTCGCTCTCAACAGTTTCCACCTTACAACCTCGCGCTTCTTCGAAAGCGATAGCCGTTCTAACGGCAATCTGCTCAATTTCGGCGAAGCGGAGATCGCCCTGAGGATCTTGGCCACCTGCCGGTCGAGCCACCGTATAGCCGACCACCGCATACGCTTTCAATCGCTTTTCGTACATACGATTCAACACCGGTACGCAAGCGTCGACATAGTCATATACTCTGACAACGTGTTTGTTTTCATGTAAGCGATGCAGCCTGCCAACATACTGTTGAAGCGTGCCTCGCCAAGAGATTGGCATAGCCAAGAACAGGGTATCCAGTCTGGCATCGTCGAAGCCTTCTCCGATGTATCGTCCGGTTGCGATAATCACGCGTTGCTCGTCTTCGGGAACTGCTTTTATCTGCGAAGCGAGCGCATCACGCTGCTTCTTGCCCATACCGCCCTTCATAACAAACACGTTGGGTACTCGACGGGACAGCTTCTCGTCAAAGAGTTGTAAGTGGTCAGTTCGCTCGGTGAGAACAAGTGGAACCCGCCCGGCTTCGACGGCGCTTACGATATCGTTCATGATCAGGTCAGTTCGTTCCTCGTCCTTAACCAGAGCTGCGTAGGTATCCTGTATGCCGATGTCCGTCCATTCGGGCGGCACGGCGAACTCCGTGAATCTCGGAATGACCTCGTGTCGAATCCCCGCAGATGGTGCCTGCTTCTTGCTGCTCACGTTGAAGCGGATGGGACCGCATTGCATCAGGATGATTGGGTGATGCCCATCCTTGCGAACAGGGGTCGCAGTTAGTCCGACGACGTACTTTGCTTTCACTTTTCGCAGCACTCGCTCGAATGTGAACGCAGAGACATGATGGCATTCGTCCACAATCACCTGGCCATATTCCGCTACCAGGTCCTTAACCTCTTCCTTTCGCACCAGACTCTGCATCACCGCTAAGTCGATGCGTCCAGTTCGCGAAGTCTTTCCTCCGCCAATCTGACCAATGTCCTTGAGATTGAGATCTAGGAACAGTGCCAGCCGTTCCCGCCATTGATCCATAAGTTGGCGTCGATGAACCAGGATCAAAGTGTTCACCATTCGCATTTCAATCAGGCGAGCCGCAACCGCAGTCTTACCGAACGCAGTCGGAGCGCAGAGAATCCCGTCATCGAAAGCAGCGAGAGCCTTCGCAGCTTCCTTTTGTATCGGGCGAAGCTCGCCGTGAAAATGGGCATCGACCGGGTTACCGACAAATCGTTGATCAGATACCTCTGCCGCAATGCGATTGGTCTGTAATAGGTCGAGCAGTTCTTGGAACGAGCCGCGAGGCAGAGCTACGTGATTTGAAAACTCTTCAGCGCAAGAGATAACGCGAGGTTTCCCAAAAGTCGATAAGCGCATTGCTTGAGCACTGTAAAATTCAGGATTCTGAAACGCAGACAGCCGAATCAGTCGATCAATGAACGACGCGGGTAGTTCCTTCTTCTCAACATAAATCATATTTCCGCGTCGGATCGACACCCGCGTTGGCAACGGCTCTTCGATTTTTTGCGCGGGTGAGCGACCGGATGTCGGCCAGTTCCATGGATCATTCGCCTCATCGTTCTCCAAGGTAGTCCGCCGTACACCAATAATGTCGCCAGCTGGAATTGTGGCTCGGACGAGCGATTGAACCTCCTCCTGAGTTAGTCGTCTGATCGCAGAGAGGTACGCCCATTGATCCTCGTAAGGGCGAAGCTGATCGTCGACGAAAACACTGTTCCCGTTCTCGCGAGGGCCGCGCTGTAAGGGCAAGGCTATGAGATTCCCGAAACCGCCTTTGGGCATCGTGTCCTGACTTGGAAACAGCCGGTCATAGGAATCTAGTCCCAGGCTATAATGGCTCTGCATCGTGCTGGTTAATAGAGCGCTCGCGAGTCTTCTAGCCAGAGCCGCCGGAATTGGGGCCACAAAAAATATCCAAGCATGCGCTCCCTCTCCCGAACGTGATCTTTCAAGTGCGGCTGGTACTGACAACCCGTCGCAGGTCTCCAAAAACGCGCGAGCATCGGATTCCCAGGTCCTCTTGTCGAAATCTACCGCAACAAACCAGCAGCTATCATCTTGCAGTAACGGATAAACACCTATGGTTTGTCTTCCTAGAAGATGATCCCTGATCACTTCTTCGGTAAGCGGAAATAACTTGCTATGTTTGACTGGTCTTTTCTTAACCGGTCCCGCTGAGTTGGTTCGATTCCATTCGCGAATTCCCGCCGGCGAATAGCCTGTTCGATCATTCCTTCCTTTCCACCTGAGCGCATAAACGTCTTCGCGTCCACGAAACAGGCTCTTGAACAACGATATCTTTAGTTCAGGTCGAGAGCCTGCGGTTACCGTAGCTGACGATTGTCGCTTGTCTTGATCGAGGGACGAACGAGCTCCGCCAACTGGGCCGAGTTCAGCAGGATCTTCGCCGAGCCGAAGTCTCAGATCGGCGTTCTCCCTTTCAAGTCGCTCGCATTCAGCTTTCACTCTCTCGAGTTCAGCTCTCAGAACCTCGTCGCTCCGCATGGGTTCTCCACCTCGTCAAAGACTCGATGCAGGCTGGAAGGCGCGCCATGCTAGAGGAATGATACCTGCACACTGCTTCTCTAGAAACCTTGCTTAAACTGACTCTCAGAGAAGAATGGAAAGGCTCAAAGGTTCTCCTTACCGGAAATCGACTGGCGGGAATTGTTAAGCCGAAAGCCCAATCGGATGAATCCGTGATGACAATTCGTTATGAGCCCTATGACGCGCGCTCCTCTTCGATCGCCTCAATCCATAGCCGCAGCGTTAGGCTTTCTCTTTCCGGATTGCCCAGAATTGGCTTCAGCTCTTCTTCATAACGCTGTGTAAGAATAGTCAGATCAATGGGAAGTGTACGCGCAAGGTATTTGACATCATCCCGCTCCATACCTTATGTGGAGTTCAGAGCCCTTGCCTGCAACAGTGATCAGGTCTCTGCACGAACTGAGGGATGCAATGGCTACAACATCCACGTCCGCCGTTGTTCGCGGGAGACCGTATACAGTTGTCAAAACAAAGCCACCGAGGCAGTGAAGGTAAACGGCTTCTTTCAATCGAGAATCTACTTCGGCAAGGAAGCTCTTCCACGGCTCGGTGAGCTCAGTCGGCATAACTCAGGTGGTCCGGCGAAAGATCCGTCAACAGTCCCCAATGGTTGGCTTCGGGAGTCCGATGATCTCGAAGCCATCGCCTTTCAGCTTTGGTTAAGGACTCGTGACATAGGGTATCCTCGCGCGCTAGCCGAGATCGCTCCAAGACCGATTCTTGGCGGGCCAGTAATGCAACCTTTTCGGTCTCACCGCGTCTCTCAGCAAGTCGTCGCGCCACGTTAGTAAGAAACCCTAGTCTATTCTGTAAGTCATTCAACTTAGCGGCACCGATAAGCCACTGCCAGTTCAATTCTGGAAACCTTAGGAGCACCCATGGCAAAGCCTCGGTCAACCGACTGTCGAGTTCGCTAGACCGTAGCGCTGAAGCAAGTACCTCAGCAGGATTCTTACGGGACCGCCTTCGGCGCCGTTGTGACTTCAGGTGAGAGAAACCCGGATACCCTAGAGCAGCTAAATCAGCCACGAGATGATCTTCGTCGGCAGAGCTAAGAGTCTCTGGAGATGCTTTCATTGGCAGCGCTACTGGTGACAACGCGAAAACATGCGCCGCCTTATGAGCTAGTTCCTCGGTCACAGCCCTTTCGCCCTTTTCCAACAAGGAAAGATACGGTTGAGAGACTCCGAGTCGAGTGGCCGCTTGCTGCTGACTCCACCCTTTCTGTCTCCTTCCTGACACCAACTGCATCCCAGTCATAACCCGGTCCCCTAGAACATCATATTACAAAGTTTGTAATATGCCAAGAGTAGGATCGCAAAATTTGGGTACAACTTTATACAGCCAGCCTCCGGACTCGCCTGAGCAGCCTTGCCGGAAGTCTATGATGCAGTCGCCAGACGATGCTCATGGGTCTGCTGCCTTGATGGCTCACGTAATTGGCTGGCCCGAGAAACGTGTACGGACAGGCGAGGCCGTTCTGTCGTTTGCTGTCACGAACCAAAACGAGTACGTGACTCCCACGGTCTCGATGGTTGATGTACCGCTTGCCGGTCCGGCTGTCCACAGAGGTTGTGCTCTGGGATTGCCAGTGAAATAGGTCTTCGCTGATCGCGTAGTCTTCATACATGGTCGACGGCGAATAGTCACCCTCGGTCTTGTCAAGGGTAATGAAGAAGACTGTCGCACGGTCTTCTTGCTCGATGAGATTCTCGAGTGGACCGAACAGCAGAGCTTAAGGTGAATATGCGCTAGACCCGCCGCGTCCGTCTCGCCTAACATAGGCGGCATCCCGGCGGCTGCAGCCTCGGGAAAGGAAATTGGAGATGTCAGTGCATAAGCGTGGAGGCCGATGGCACTTCACCAAGACGATAGACGGGGTGCGCTACCGCGGCGCACTCAAGACGGCAAGAACCAAAGTCCAGGCGGAGGAAGCTGAGATCAGAATCCTCAATCAGATTCACGAAGGCACCTATGCCGCCCGACGCAGGTCGGAACGCTGAAGGACTTCCCGGAGAAGGTTGCGTTTTTGCCGATTCATCCCGTGGATTGCTGAATCTCACCGAAGCGCAGACAACCGCTGCCTGGCGTCAAGGATTTGCGGGATGTCCGGATCTGCCAGAGCCCAGACTTGTAGGAAGCGATCGTAATTGATCCTGGCCTGAACATTATCACCTTTACGCTCATAAGCCTGCGCAAAATGGTAATGCGCGAGAGGGAAGTTTGGATTCAAGCGAAGTATCCGGGCATATTCGGCGATTGCTTCATCAAGCATATTCGATTCAAGATAAGCGTTCGCCAAACAATCCTCATACGAATCAATCGACCAATAAGGCGGATAACGCTTCAACGCCTCTTTGAAGGCTTCGATTGCTTCAGCCGCCCGCCCATCCCTTAGATCAAGATAACCGCGGAAGTAAAATGGATACCTTTGTGTAGCCCTCACGCCTCGAACCGTCGATTGCCAATTCGTCATCTGCTCTTTCAGCTTTTCAGCCTGTCGTTTATCGCCAATCGCCAGCGCCAGGCCCGGGTAGTACCAAATGTGTTCTTTCTCGTACCTGATCATCAGCGCCGCTGCTTTGCGAGTGTGCGCGAGATCACGCTTTTGGAGGTAGGTATGTGCGAGTGCACCATACCCTCGCGCTCGCTCCAGTTCCGACGACCCCAGCTGGATATATCGTTCGTATTCTCGAATCGCATCGCGGTAACGACCTTGTTGGAAATAAGAGTTGGCCAGGTGAATTGTGGCTACGTCAAACTTGGGATCGAGAGCGAGCGCTCGATTGTACTGCTCTATCGCTTCGTCGTAGCGTCCGGACCAATGATAACTCAACCCGAGACTGTCATGCGCGTTCGGCTCAGTGGGAGCAATTTCCAGGTAGCGACGGTGACTCGCTATGGCTTCCTCGTGCCGGCCGAGGATCATGTAGGTCTTGCCGAGGGAGTTATGAACGCCTTTCGCTTCCGGATCCACTGCAAGACCCTGTGTAAAGACCTCGATGGCCTCCTCGGCTCTCTCCTCTCCGGAGAGGAGCGTCCCCAGTCTCAGATAAGCTTCAACCTCCATCGGGAATTGGTTTATGATTTGACGGAAGTCACGAATTGCCCCGTCATAATCGTGGTTGGCTATCTGATACCACGCACTAATATACAGACGGTCCTTTTCGGTCAGCCGGTGTGACAGTTGGTAGGCTTTTTCAAGATGCGGCCTGGCCTTCTCCGGGAAACTCCAGGTGACCGCGTAAACGTAACCTATACGTGCATGCGCCATTGCAAATTCCGGATCCAGCGAGACGCTACGTTCGAGCAAATCCAGCGCGTCTGTGTTATGCGCACCCTCGGCCTTTTCCAGAGCCAGCGAGTAGTAACGGTATGCCTGCAAATTGTTAGTCATCACCTCGCCCAAACCCGGTTCGGTGCCTTCGCTGGAATCAGCAGGTGTGAGATGTGAGGCTAGCTTCAACGACAAGAGGTGAACCTGATCGAGAATCCTGTCGGGCCTATCGGCAATGATAAACTCTGCGGCGCGTAGTTGACTGGTCTGAGCATCGTGGATCTGCGCTTCAATGCGAATTGTATCGCCGAGCCGTGCGAAACTCCCCATTATGATCGCCTCTGCCCCGCTGCGATGTGCGATGTCCAGAGCGTCGTCAAATGCGATGCCTTCACCAGGTTTGCGGCCCGTCCTTTCGATCAATAGGTAGAGTTGCTGCCGGCTAAGCACGGTCAGCTTCTTCGATCGTGATAGCCCGGTAATGATCATGTCTGGTAGACCCTGACGCAGCCAGTCCAGATCGGCGCTTGCGGACTGGTTATCAAAATAGATCACTGCTACAGCCCTTCGGCCGACGACTTGCGGCAGTGTAACCTCGGCAGCAGAAGGCGTAGTCCGCAGCGCTCTAAGCGCGAAGAAGGCCGCAATAGCGAGCAAGACCACAGAGGTAACGGCAATAGCAGCAAGGGCAACAGCGCGATGGGGAGACCTGACGACCGGAGTTAGCAATTCAACTTGCCGACTCATCAGGTCGCCTTGCACCCGCGAATCCTCATTGAACTCTTCTTCAAACTCGACTTCGACGGTCGTGCTTTGTCTGGTCTGGATGACCACTCCGGCTTCGGAGCCACACTCTTCGACCTGTCCGATGAAGCGGTAGCCGGACTTTGCCATCGTCTTAATCAAGCGCGGCTGACGGGCCGACTCTCCGAGCGCGCGGCGTATTTCCATCACGCTTTGCACGATAGTATCGTCGGTGACGGCAACGTCTTCCCAGACCGCTCTAATCAATTCAGCTTTCGTGACAACTCGGTTGCGGTGCTCGAGTAAGTAGACAAGCACCTGGAAGGACTTCTGACGTAGATACTGCTCCTGACCGTCGCAGCGAATAGATCCTGCAGCCAGGTCTACCTCAAAATCTTCAAAGCGATAAAGTGGACTATTTACTGCCTTCATCCGAGAGTAAACCCTGGCTCGACGAGCGTTTCGGAAGAATTTCGTTTCTATTTCGTTACTTCAACAGCGATCAGTGAAATAAACCAACCAGTCGAAGATCTGTTCCGGACTTGAGATGGAGTCAGATGGCCCAGTGGATCATCCCACAGGCTCACAAAGGAGAAAACCGGAGGAGGCAAACGCTGGAATTTAAAATTA